>ENA-ORUB01001147-ORUB01001147.1-human-gut-metagenome-genome-assembly--contig:-NODE-1147-length-30684-cov-6.292925_pt1 | contig 30684 bp, 25 predicted proteins | sample MGYA00241918_ERZ509200 | MGnify/ENA primary metagenome ERZ509200 (study PRJEB26280, sample SAMEA2338853) | human gut metagenome | biome: human gut; feature: human-associated habitat; material: faeces... | reverse complement strand
GAACGAATCCGTTACAAAAACAATTAATTTCAAAGAGCGCATTGTAAATGTTAAATGAAGGACATCAGTACTTGGTCAACCGAGCACTTGTCCAAAAACTGGGTAACAGAACGAACCAAAACGCTTAGGAAAGTGAGCTAAATTTGGTACAACGAACTGGACACCCTACCTAATTTCTTTCGGGCGAAAGTATTCAACAAACTAAACGGATTATACAATCCTTCTGAATCTTCTACAAAATGATAACCATCATAACGTTCTTGTAATTCCCGCAGTAAATCTTCATAACTCATCTGCAAGGTTTCGGATAAATCGCGTATATATTCTCCCAAATCCGTCACAAGTTCCTGCTCTGTGATACCACAAATAGCGGCATAACGATTATCCATGGATATATCCATCAAATTATTCAAGTCACTGAATACGCTTACTTTACTGAACTTCGTTACGCCAGTCAGCAACGCGAACTGTAGATAAGCATCCTTACTTTTCAGTACTCCATAAAATGCCTTCAGGATATTCCGATAGCTGGATTGAAGCTCTTTATTATGGATTGCCTGTAGCATCGGCTTATCGTATTCGTCAATCAAGACAACAACTTTCTGACCTGTTTCCCGACAAATCTTCTCAATCAAATAAGCAAAACGCTCTTCCGGAGCCCGATCTTTTTTCTCATCTCCATAAACAGCTTCCCAACTTTCCAAGTGTTGATTAAGAATAGCCACCAACGAATGCACATCTTCATACCGACGGGCATTCAAATCCAAATGCAATACCGGATAAGTTTTCCAATCCTTTTCCAAGGAAGCCATTGCCAAACCTTCGAACAATTCTTTCTTTCCTTCATAGTAAGCCTGCAAAGTTGAAAGCAACAGACTCTTTCCAAAACGGCGAGGACGGCTCAAGAAGTAATACTTTCCCGTCTGAACCAGCTGATAAATCAATGCGGTCTTGTCCACATACAAATATCCTTCCTTACGGATATTCTCAAAACTCTGAATGCCTATCGGATATTTTCTGTTCATAGCTTCTCTGATTTGAGGATTGTTGTTTTACAAAGGTAGTATTTTCTCTCTGTTTTCTACCTTATCCAAAGAATAAATAAGCCATGGCTATAGCCGCAATCGCTCCGGCCAAATCTGCCAATAAAGCACAGGGAACCGTATATCGGGTATTCTTAATACCTACACTGCCATAATAAAGCGCAACTACATAGAATGTCGTATCACACGAACCTTGCACAATAGAAGACAAACGACCCACAAATGAGTCCGCTCCATACGTATTCATCGCATCGAGCATCATTCCGCGCGCACCACTTCCGCTTAATGGTTTCATCAGAATAGTAGGAAGAGCCTCAACAAAATCGGTATTCAAACCGAGAGAACCTACACAGAAACGAACGCCTTCGATCAGGAAATCCATCGCTCCTGAAGCCCTGAAAATCCCGATTCCAACCAGAATGGCAACCAGATAAGGTATGATCGTAATGGCTGTCTGGAATCCTTCTTTCGCTCCTTCAATAAAAGCATCATAGACATTCAGCTTTTTACGGACGCCACTCAGGATAAATCCACAGATAATGGTAAACAGCAAAGTATTGGCAAAAAGGGTAGAGTAGAGGGAAACCTGTTCCTGCGTCATGGAATGAAACAACCAGATCAGCCCTCCAATCAAAGCTGCCATACCACCAAAGAAAAGCAATAAGTTCCGTTGCAGGATATTGATCTTCTGCTTAAAACAGACCGCCAGAATGGCCACCAAGGTAGAAATAAATGTGGCCAACATAATAGGCAAGAAGACATCCGATGGATTAGCAGCTCCCAGTTGCGCCCGATACATCATGATCGTAATGGGAATAAGCGTCAGTCCGGAAGCGTTGATGCAAAGGAACATAATCATCGGATTACTGGCGGTGTCTTTCTCCCGGTTGAATTCCTGCAACTGTGTCATCGCTTTCAGTCCCATCGGCGTGGCTGCGTTATCCAATCCCAAAAGATTTGCCGACAAGTTCATGAAAATAGAGCCGGTCACCGGATGATCTTTCGGTATATCCGGGAAAAGCTTGCTGAATACCGGCGAAGCCATCCGGGCAAATGCCTGAATCACGCCACCTTTCTCTCCAATCTTCATAATACCTAACCAGAGAGATAATATACCGGTCAGCCCCAATGAGATCTCAAAACCTGTTTTTGCTGAGGTAAACGAAGCATTGATAATCTCTGTAAAGACATTCGTATCGCCCAAGAAAATCAATTTGCAGGCAGCTACGACAAAAGCAATCAGAAAGAAAGCAATCCAAATATAATTCAGTACCATGTGCTCTGTTTTTTAGGAAGCAAATATAAGAATATCTTTCCATTTTCCATTCCCAAGCTTTTCTTTGTATATCCGGCTATTTCAGATAGCAAGGATTTTTTGTACGTTTGTAAATTACTTTCTCGATAACTAAAATCCAAATATCACATTTTCATGCAAACGGCATCTTTTATCTTAGACGAACTCCGATCGGTCGCATCAACCGAGAAAGCAGCACATTTGAGCCGCTTTTTCAAGACCGGTCCCGGAGAATATGGCGAAGGCGACAGTTTCTTAGGTATTCCTGTTCCGCTGACGCGCAATATTGCCAAGGCTAACCTGGAAACGCCTTTGGATGAATTACAAATCCTGCTCCATTCTCCATGGCATGAAGCACGGCTTTGTGCGCTTCTCATCCTTGTAGAACGCTTCAAGAAGAGAAAGACAACCGATGAGGAACGTACCATCATCTACCAGTTTTATTTGAAGAATACCCGTCGTTGTAACAATTGGGATCTGGTGGATTTAAGTTGTCCGACCCTTGTAGGCGGTTATCTCCTGCATCAGACAGACCATAGTCTGCTGTATCGTTTGGCAGAAAGTGACAATTTGTGGGAACAACGCATTGCGATTGTCTCTACCATAACCCTTATCCGTCATGATCAGTTTGCTGACACTCTTGCCCTTTCCAAGCAACTGATGAATCATAAACACGACCTCATGCACAAGGCTGTTGGCTGGATGCTCCGTGAAATTGGCAAACGCGACCGGAATGTCCTTACCGACTTCCTTGATGAATATGCCACCCGTTTACCCCGCACGGCTCTTCGTTATGCCATTGAGCATTATCCGGAGGAGGAAAGACAGGCTTTTCTTAGAAAGAAGTAAAACTGGGCATACAGAATCCTTCATCCGCCAGTATATATCCCCAAACAACGAAAGCGGGATATAGCGGCACAGCGCATATCCCTCAGATTGATCGGAAGGATATAGCGCGACAGAATATATCCCTAAAATACAAAAGCAGGATATAGCGGCATGGCGTATATCCCCCAGATTGATCGGAAGGATATAACACGACAGAGTATATCCCTAAAATACAAAAGAGGGATATATTCTTGCAAAATATATCCCGCGCCACCCAATTAGGATGTAATCTTTCCTGAAAGAACCTTTATAAGGTCACGCCAGTCTTGAAGATGGCTATATCCGAATAGCCGTTCGTCTCATTCCGTGTAACCGCCCCGGAAGCCACGTCCTGAATGCGGCAGATGAAACGCGCCAATGCATCTTCCATTTTTTCTCCTTCTACTAATGTTCCGGCATTGAAGTCTATCCAACCAGACTTCTGTTGTGCCAAACGACTGTTGGTAGAAACTTTTAGTGTCGGGACGAAGGTTCCGAAAGGTGTTCCTCTTCCCGTAGTAAACAAAACCAATTGGCAACCTGCCGCCGCCAAGGCTGTACTGGCCACCAAATCATTTCCCGGTGCACTCAACAGATTTAATCCGTGAGTTTCTACCTGTTCTCCGTACGCCAGAACACCACAGACGGCCGACTGCCCTGATTTCTGCGTACAACCCAAGGATTTCTCTTCTAAAGTAGAAATACCGCCAGCTTTATTACCCGGTGAAGGATTCTCATACACGGGTTGTTGATTTCGGATGAAATAATCCTTGAAATCGTTGATCAAACGGACTGTCTTTTCGAATAAATCCTGACTGGCACAACGGTTCATCAGCATGGTTTCTGCACCGAACATCTCCGGAACTTCTGTTAGAATGGTTGTTCCTCCTTGTGCTACCAGATAATCCGAAAAACGCCCGACCAAAGGATTGGCTGTAATACCAGACAGTCCGTCGGAACCACCGCACTTCAAACCAACCCGTAATGCGGATAAAGGCTGTTCTGTCCGAACATCTGCAGCCGCCAGTGCATATATCTCACGGAGAAGCTGCATACCGACTTCTTCCTCATCAGCTACTTCCTGACATACCAGGAAACGGACGCGCTCCGTATCATAATCCCCCAAAAATTCCCGGAATGCGGCTGGTTGGTTGTTCTCACAACCTAAGCCAACCACCAAAACTCCGCCAGCATTGGGATGTAATACCATATCCCGAAGAATCTTCCGTGTATTTTCATGGTCATCGCCCAACTGCGAACAACCATAATTATGCGGAAACGCCCGAATGGCATCCACACCTTTTCCTCCGGTTTCTTTCTGCAACCGCTCTGCCAAACGATTGGCTACCCCATTGACACAACCGACAGTCGGAAGAATCCAAATCTCATTACGGATGCCACATAAACCATTCTTCCGTCGGTATCCCTGGAAAGTCCGCCCGTCAGCCGGTATTGTCAATTCCGTTTTCACCGGTTGATAAACATACGACTGAATCCCTTCCAACGAAGTCTTCAGTACCTGCTCATTAATCCATTCTCCCGACTGTACCCGACGAAGCACGTGTCCAATGGGATAACCATACTTGATGACCTGATCTTGTTCATTCAAATCGGCCAAAGCAATTTTATGTCCCACTGGAATAGCTTCCCGAAGTGTCACGTCCCGGCCAGATAAATGAAGGACCTCGCCTACCGGAAGATCTGCCAAAGCAACGGCTACATTATCCTTCGGATGAATTTGAATATACCGGTCCATCCTTATTCCGCTTTAGAAACCCACTCTTCTACAACCGCCAGCATACCTTTATGGGCAATTGCATCCAAATAACCCGCCACTTTCTCCGTCAGTCCGGATATCTGATTCAAATCTTCCTTCCAAATAAAGGTTGCAGCCAATACTTTCCCGGCCACCCGGCGATAATCCGTCTCTTGCCAGGCTTCCTGCAAGAGAGCCAGGATTTCCGGAGCATCATTCGGCTGAATATCTGTTCCGTCGGCCCGTTTTCCGCCATTATAATACGTAATAATTGCTGCCAAGCCCATCACCAGACCTTCCGGCAAACAACCTTTCCGCTGGAGATAAGTCTTCAAACCCGGCAAATCGCGTGTTTCATACTTCGGGAATGAATTAAGCATGATGGATGTGACCTGATGATCCACAAACGGATTGTTGAAACGTTCCAACACACTATTGGCAAACTGAACCAATTCCTCCTGCGGTAAATTCAGGGTTGGCATCAATTCATCAAACATAACACGGTGAATATACCTGCCGATGATCGGGTGCTGACAGGCATCCCGAACAATATTCACGCCCGACAAAAAAGCAACTGGAGAAAGAACTGTATGCGGGCCGTTCAGTAACGTTACTTTCCGTTCGTGATAAGGTGCTTCTGATGGCACAAACAAAACATGCAGCCCAGCTTTATCTGCCGGAAATTCCTGAGCCACCGATTGCGGAGCTTCAATCACCCACAAATGGAAAGCCTCACCCTGTACCACCATCTTATCTTCATACTGTAATTTCTCTTGAATCATTTGAATATCTTTCCTTGGGAAACCAGGAACGATTCGATCTACCAATGTTGCATATACACCACAAGCTTCCTCAAACCAACTACGGAAATCATCACCCAACTGCCACAAGTCGATATACTGTCTGATTACTTCTTTCAGTTTATGTCCGTTCAGGAAAATCAATTCACAGGGGAAAATAATCAGCCCTTTTGACCGATCACCCTGGAAGGTTTGATAACGATGATACAAAAGCTGAACTAACTTTCCCGGATAAGAAGAGGCTGGTTTATCATCCAATCGACAAGACGGATCAAAAGCAATACCGGCTTCAGTCGTATTCGAAATCACGAAACGCATTTCCGGTTGTTCTGCCAACTGTAAAAATGCCTCAAAATCAGCATACGGACTTATTGCCCGACTGATCACATCAATCAACCGATAAGAATTAACAACTTCGCCATCTTCCAAACCTTGCAGATTGACATGATATAAACAGTCCTGACGATTCAATGCCTCTATCATTCCCTTTTCAATCGGCTGAACGACGACTACACTGCTGTCAAATCCGGCTTTTTCATTCATGTTTGAAATTATCCAATCTACAAAAGCACGGAGAAAATTTCCTTCTCCAAACTGAATGATCCGTTCAGGACGCGTAACCTTGACGGCCGTCTCTTTATTTAATGCTCTTAACATACCCAAATCATTTAAATTCAACTAAGATACGAAATACTTTTCCCGGATTCGCCGACCATGTCTGCAAAGCAGACAATGCTTCTTCTGGCTGAATCACTTTAGAAATGAATGTTTCTTTTGGACATTTTCCCTGTTGCAAATAATGAATAACGGCTCTGAAATCAGCCGGTAACGCATTTCGGGAACCTCGGATATCCAATTCTTTCTGAACAAACAGCTTGGTCTGGAACGTAACATCGCTCTTGGCATATCCAATACATACCACCCGACCGGTAAAAGCAACTTCTTCCACTGCCATTACATACGTTACCGGACTACCTACAGCTTCAATCACCACATCCGGACCAAATCCCTGCGTAAAGGTTTGTAACCGTTCGTGCACATTCTCGGTCTTGGAGTTGATCGTATATTTTACGCCCAATGTACGTACTAAAGCCAGCTTTTCATCATCCATGTCTACCGCGATCACCGTAGCTCCTCGCAAAACCGAACGGATAATGGCTCCGATACCAATCATTCCGCAACCGAGAACCATTACGATATCCAAATCCGTTACTTGACCACGATCAACCGCATGAAAACCGACACTTAACGGTTCTATCAAGGCACATTCCTTCACAGAAAGACCAGTCGCAGGAATCACCTTCTGCCATGGAATAGTCAAAAACTCTCGCATCGAACCGTTCCGTTGTACGCCCAGCGTTTCATTATCCTTACAAGCATTTACTCGTTCATTACGGCAGGAAGCACATTTTCCACAATTGGTATAAGGATTTAATGTCACTGCCATGCCCGGTTCCAAATGAGAAGGAACATCATTGGCTACGGCAACAATTTCAGCTCCTACTTCATGTCCCGGAATAACCGGTAATTTTACCATCGGATTCTTTCCTAAAAAGGTATTTAAATCCGATCCACAAAAACCGACATACCGAATACGCACTAATACTTCGCCAGATTGTAAGACCGGCATTTCCAGATTTGTTATTTGTACCTGCTCAGGTGCAGTAATTTGAATTGCTTTCATTATTTTATATCATTTAAAATCTTTAATCAATGATTCGGTATCCTTTCCATCCATAATAAGCACAGAATACAAAGCATACCAAAGGTATCAGATACGAAACCTGATACATCGTCGGATAATGGCTCATTACAAATGCTGTCAGCTGTGGCAGACAGGCATTTCCGACAATCGCCATGACCAAGAATGCAGACCCGCTTTTGGTTTCTCTTCCTAAATCCGTAACAGCCAAAGAGAATTGCGTCGGATACATGATCGACATAAAGAATGATATGGCAATCATCGCATACACTCCGACTAAACCTCCGTAAACTGTAATTACACCACAAAGGACTATATTTACCAAGGCATACACCAACAACATATTCTGAGGGCGGAAGTATCCCATCAGGAAAGTACCTATCCAACGCCCCAACAAGAATGCCAGCATATAAATCCCAAAGAAAGTGGTCGCCAAATCTTCCGAGATACCTGCGTATGTACAACAATACACTAGGAACAAACTGTTGATAGCCGTCTGTCCACCATTATAGAAGAACTGGCTGATCACACCCCAACGTAAATGAGAACGTTTCAGTACCTGGAAATCTATCAATTTCTCCACAGAAGCCTGATCTTTATTTTCTTCTTCGGGAATAGGAGGAATCTTCGATGCATAAAAGACAACAGCTATTACAATCAACATACCCGCCAACAGCAAATACGGCAATTTCATGGAATCTGTCTCAAACTGAATATATCCGTCCCAACCGCCCACATAATCGGCCGGTAAGGTTTCACGCGTATAATGTTGTCCGCTTAGAATTAGTTTACTGAAGAACATCGCGGCTATAAAAGCCCCCAATCCATTAAACGACTGAGCTAAATTCAACCGTTTGGAAGCAGTTTCCGGATCACCCAAAACCGTCACATACGGATTGGCTGCCGTTTCCAAGAAACAGATTCCCGTGGCAATGATAAAGAACACGCCCAAATAAGCCCAATACGACTTAATCATTGCTGCCGGGAAAAACAACAAACTACCAAAAGCTGCCAGCAACAATCCGAATAGAATTCCCGCCTTATAACTATACCGCTTCATAAACATGGCAATCGGTATTGGGAAGATAAAGTAGGCCATCCAATAAGCTGTCTCTGTAAACGAAGCTTCAAAAGCGGTTAGTTCACAAGTCTTCATCAACTGCCGAATCATTGTCGGCAATAAATTATTGCTGATTGCCCATAAAAAGAACAGGCTAAAAATCAGCATCAAAGGCAATGTGTATTTTTCTCGTTTCATTCCGACATGTTTTTAATGTAAGGTAATTGAATCAAGTGCCGGAAGTCATAGAAAGTACGGGCATTTTCTCCTAAGAAAAGAGTTTTTTCTTCGTCCGACAATTCTTTGGATTTTACTACAAAATCGTATGACATCCGATAAGTGATTGCCGTAATGGTTCGTGGATAATCCGAACCCCACATCAGTTTCTCAAAACCAACACAGTCGGCTGCTTCCCGGATTGCCCGGATTGCTCCGGCAAACGGATAAAACTCATCATTAAACAACCAGGTAATACCTCCAGACTCCAAACGAACATTCGGATGACGAGCCAACTTCACCTGTGACATCCAATCAGGACGTGTTACCATACCAAAATGACCGATAGCAATCTTTAAAGACGGACACTCAGCTATCACTTCTTCCATTTCCGACACCTGCTTATTTCCTTCAGCCAAATCAATGGAAAGGATGAGACCATGCTTTTCCATAAGTCGGAACATAGCCATCATTTCATCATCAGTCAAACGCACACGGCGATCAGACAACAACAGACGTTGAGCCGGAATCTTGATAGCACGAAAACCATCCACAATCAATTGTTCGGCTTGTTTCAGAAAACCAGGTTCACGAAATTCACACATGCCGCAAACGAAGAAGCGATCCGGATAACGCTGTTCCACTTCCTTTAAATAGGCATTCTGGAAACCGTCAATAAATTCTTGGGTAACAACAGCCGCCGATACTTGAGCATAATTCATATTCGACAGAAAAACTTCTGCACTGTTTCTGCCATCTATCATAAAAGGAGGTAACATCTGCCGCTCTTCGCCCATAAACAGAGAACGGCCATTCGTCAATGTGCGAATAGGCAAGCCATCTACTACCGTATCTTGTTTCAGCCACAAATGGGAATGGGCATCTATAATCGTATAATCCATAAGTTTCTCTGTTTATGAATTTAACCAACTGACCCGTTGCTGATCTCCAATAATCTCTTTCACTTCCTGTACCAGATTCCAGTCGATCGGCTCTTCCACATAACGGATGTTCTTCTTCACATTTTCCGGATTAGCCGAACTGAATAGGGTAGAAGCAATCCGAGGATTACTAACCGAATACTGTATTGCCAACTTCTCAATCGGATAATGTCTTGCCTGACAATGTTGAACCGCCTTCTGGCAAGCTTCTACCAACGCCTTGGGTGCCGGATGCCAGTCCGGAACACCTCGCTGAGATAGTAATCCCATTCCAAATGGCGAAGCATTGATAATACCCACACCTTTGCTCTCAAAATAATCCAGATAATCAGTCAAAGCATCATCATTCAAACAATAATGACAGAAATTAAGTATAGTCTCTACCGTTCCTTCCGGAGCATGTTCAACAACCCACTTCAGATTCTCCAATTGCAGATCAGTAATTCCGACATGACCTACTACTCCTTTCTTCTTCAGTTCCACCAGAGCCGGTAAGGTTTCCTCTACTACCTGATGCAAGTCGGCAAATTCAATATCATGGACATTAATCAGATCAATGTAATCAATATGCAGCCGTTCCATACTTTCGTAAACGCTCTCGGTTGCCCGTTTCCCGGAATAATCCCATGTATTCACACCATCTTTCCCATACCGACCTACTTTCGTTGAAAGATAATATTTCGCACGAGGTATTTCCTTCAAAGCTTTCCCCAAAACTGTCTCGGCTTTATAATGTCCGTAATAAGGAGATACATCAATAAAGTTCATACCGTGTTCAATAGCTGTAAAGACTGCTTGAATGGCTTCTGTTTCCCGAATATCATGAAATACGCCTCCTAAAGAAGAAGCACCAAAACTTAACTGGGATAATTTCATACCTGTTTTTCCACATACATTGTGTTCCATAGTAATATGATTTTTTAGTTTTTAATTCCTAAATCTTTAAGTTCGTTATTTATATATCTTGAGCCTACCGCTCCAATAGGCATTACTCCATTGCTTTCGTCAGAGAAAACATCTGTTCCATCAATTGCCATTTCTCATCTGAAGAAGCATCCGCATCTGCATCCTGAAAGACAGACATATATCGTTCCCATTCCTCCTGTCTTGGCAAAGTTGCCAGCTTTTGGAATGTTGTCTTCCATTCAAAATCAAGAGGTGTTTCCACGATCATAAACAAATGGTTGTCTAATAAATAAATTTCCATATTCAGAATACCTACCGCACGAATGCCTTCCCCGATTTCTTTCCAATAATATTCCGGAGAATGCCGTTTCTTATATTCCGCTATCAACTGCGGATCATTTTTCAAGTCCAGCATCTGGCAATAACGTTTCGTCTGCATCGGATAAGAAGGTATCTGATAGCCTGTTTCTTTTGTTTCCATGATATAAGTAATTTATGGGATTGTTTATTTGCAAAAGAAGCAGAAAAGCGAAGTAATAAATAATAATATACTGACATTTAATTGCACAATATCGATCTGCTTCCTATTTTTGTAAAAAAGGGAACAGATATGGAACAAGAATACACTGGCTTTATCTTATTAAATATCGGTTATGCCATTCACCAAGGCGACTGGAATTACAAACATGTAAACAGCCCGTTTGCACGTATTTATCTGGTAAAAGAAGGAACGGCTAAATTACATCTTCCCGATAAAGTACAAGTATTACTGCCCGGGCATTTATATCTGATTCCTCCGTTTACACTGCACAGTTATGAATGCGACGGACATTATTCTTTGTATTATATCCACATTTATGAACCGCCGCACACCGTCCGGCGTGTCTTGGAAGATTATATTTTCCCTACAGAGATTCCGGCCTCTTCTTTTGATACTTATTTGGTAGAAAGACTGATGGAGATCAATCCGGAAAGACAATTGAAAGAATATGATCCGTCCGACTACGACAATTCATCTACGCTGATGCAGAATATCCGCCGGAATCTGTTTCTGCAACCAGCCGAAACGTTCGAAACACAAGGGATTTTGCTGCAATTATTATCCCGTTTCCTGAAAGAGGCGGTCCACATCCACGACATCACCGATAACCGGATCTGGAAAAGTATCCGTTACATCCGTAAGAACTTGGATAAAGAAATCGAACTGGAAGCTTTAGCCAAAGTTTGTTGTTTATCGAAAGATCATTTCATCCGCTTATTCAAAAAGGAGATGAAGACAACCCCTATTAAATACATTAATCAAAAGAAAATAGAAAAAGCCCAGTTGATGTTATTTACCGGGCATCGTTCTGTCAAAGATATTGCTTATGCACTAGCTTTTAATAATGTTTCCTATTTCGATCGCTTGTTTAAGCGATTTGTCGGATGTACTCCGATAGAATACAAAGAAAATAAACATATTTAAGTACTTATTGCTTCTGAAAAAAGCCGGCGGGATAGGTAAAGACAAGTTTTTCTGAATGGAAAAATCCGGAATATCGAAATTGTTCTATCTATTTCCTATTTTGTTAAACATTTACTCTACAAGAAATACTTCTTTTGCACAAAGTCTTAAAAAAGTATCATTATGAAAAAGAGTTTAATTGCTTTATCTGCATTCGCACTGCTTGCTTCATGTAAGCCATCCACACCTTCGACCGAGGATATTCTATCGGTTACATCACCGAAAGGAACGGCTGTCTTCCAAGATAATTGGGAAAATATCGCAGCCAATTACCAATGTCCCGATTGGTTTACGGATGCGAAGTTCGGAATCTTCATCCATTGGGGCGTATATTCTGTACCCGCCTTCGGAAATGAATGGTACGCACGCAACATGTACGTACAAGATTCGGAAGAATATAAACATCATCTCCAGACATTCGGGAAGCATACGGAGTTTGGATACAAGGATTTCATACCACAGTTCAAAGCCGAGAAGTTCGATGCCCATGAATGGGTTTCTATATTCAAGGCGGCCGGAGCCAAATATGTGGTTCCCGTGGCCGAACACCATGATGGTTTTGCCATGTACGACAGTGATCTGAATTCGTGGAACGCTGTTAAAATGGGACCGAAGAAAGATATCATCGGATTACTGAAAGCTGAAACCGAAAAGGCAGGACTCGTCTTTGGTTTATCCAGTCACCGGCTGGAGAACGCATGGTTCTATAACGGTGGAATGTTATTCCCTTCGGATGTTCAAGATACTACTTTGAGCATTTATGGCTTCCGCCTGCCCGAAAGAGATAAATACAATGACCAGGTTGGTATGGATTGGTTGGCTCATACCCGAGAACTGATTGATAAGTACCAGCCTCAACTGATCTGGTTTGACTGGACCGTTGGTAACGAAGCTATCCAGCCTTATTTCAATAAATTCATGGCCTACTATTACAATAATGCCTTGGATTGGGGAAAAGGAGTTGTGGTGAATACCAAAGAAGGTTATCCGACCAACGTACAAGTGGGCGACGTAGAACGCGGCAAACTGGAACAGATTCGGAAGTATCCGTGGCAGACTGATACATCGGTAGGTAAAAAGTCGTGGGCTTATATCGAAGGAGAAGAGAATAAAACTCCCGAACAGATTGTACACGACTTGATTGACATTGTGAGCAAGAATGGTAACTTATTATTAAACATCGGGCCTCGTGCCGACGGAACCATTACAGAAGAACAAAAAGCAGTCTTATTAGCTATCGGCGATTGGTTGAAGGTTAATGGAGAAGCGATCTATGGTTCCCGTCCCTGGGTTAAATCGGGAGAAGGAGAAACGAAATCGACTTCTGGTTCATTCTCCGACAATACGGCTACGGCTTATACCGCACAAGACATCCGGTTCACGACAAAAGGAAATACTTTATATGCCATCGCTTTGAACTGGTCAGATCAAGGTATTACCATTCATTCATTGGATAAGTTAGGCATCGGAGATTCTAACATTCAGGAAGTCTCTTTATTAGGTTCCGACGAAAAGATCTCCTGGAAACAGACCGACAAGGGATTGCAAGTATCCTTCCCGAAAGAGAAACCTTGTGCTTTTGCTTATGCCTTCAAAATCACATTCGACAAGATGGCAGGTTCTCAACTGGAAAACGAAATGATCGACGTCCCGATGGTTCACGCTGATTAAGTTTGACAAAAGTCCACTTAACAATCTCCTGTATTTGGGGACTGACATGTGATCCGGCTAATCACAAAGGCAACTCAATGATTTCTGTATCGCATGTCTGTCCCGGAATCTCGAGTCATCCTTTCACTTCTTCCTGAGCATCCAGGTTGGCTCTTTCCTCCAGGATCTGTTCCTGATTATCCAATGCCCAACGGACTAATTCTTTCAATAATGGCATCAGACTACGGCCACGGTCGGTCAGTGCGTATTCGACGCGTGGCGGAACTTCGGGATAGACATTCCGTTTAATCAGACCATCTGCTTCGAGTGTGCGCACCGTTAACGTTAGCATACGCTGGGAAATATCACCGATAGACTTCTGAATCTCGTTGAAACGCATCGTACCGTTCGCATCCAATGTAATCAAAACCAACATAGACCATTTACTGCCGATACGACTCAAGATATCCCGAATCGGACAAAATTTATGATGATGAAATTCTTTCATTTTTTTAACCCTTTACTATCTGTCTGTAAGCGAATAATCGTAACAAAAATGTTACTGACGAACGTCTTTGTGCCTTCTTGACTACTTCTATTCTTTCGTTCATCTTTGCATCACAAATATAAAGAACACTTTTAAATTTAACAGATTATGGAACAGAAAATGACTACAATCAGCGGTAAGAATTTTACAAGTATTGAAACTGGATCAATGAACGAATGGAAAGAAAAAGTCTTCCTGAAAGATGTTACCAGTGCAACAGCTACCGAGATTTCAATCTCGACTTTACAACCCAATGAGGCTGTTCCGTTCTTCCATGCCCACAAGCAGAATGAAGAGACTTATATTATTCTGAGCGGGAAAGGTGATTTTCAGGTTGACGATCAGTGTTTTCCGATCCAAAGCGGCAGTGTAGTTCGCGTAGCTCCCGAAGGAAACCGTTCGATGCGCAATACAGCTAATGAACCCATGCATTATATTGTCGTACAAGCCAAGCAGCATTCTTTGGAACAATTTACCTTTACCGACGCAGCCATCACCGAGCAGACTCCGTTATGGAAATAAGAAATAACTGATTTTTCCTCATTCTCCTTGAAAATTCTTCCTAAAATACTACATTTGTGTGTCAAACATTAAATTTTAATACAATGCGAACACATTTAATGAGTTTAGGCATTGCTTTCCTGGCAATGTCAATGCAACTTCCGGCTCAGGAAGTTAGCCGCGCACAAGTAGATGAGCAGAAGGAAAAACGGATGGAATGGTTTGAAGAAGCCAAACTGGGTATTTTCATTCACTGGGGTATTTATGCCGTGAACGGTGTGTCAGAGAGTTGGTCGTTCTACAACAATTACCTGCCTTATGAGGAATATATGAATCAGACCAAAGGCTTTACGGCTTCGAAATACAATCCGAAAGAATGGCTGGACCTGATTCAGGAGAGCGGTGCCCGCTATACGGTACTGACTACCAAGCATCACGACGGTGTTGCCTTATGGGATACGAAAGCCGGCGACTTGAGTGTTGTCAAATCGACTCCGGCCGGAAAGGATCTGGTGGCTCCTTTCGTGGAAGAAGTACGCAAACACGGACTGAAACTGGGATTTTATTATTCACTCCTCGACTGGTCGCATCCGGATTATCCGAACAAGACCAAGACAGAAACCCGGTATAAAGACGATCCGGCCCGATGGAATAAGTTTGTCCAGTTCAACTTTGCCCAATTGGCAGAACTGAATAAAACCTGGAAACCGGATTTATACTGGTTTGACGGCGACTGGGAACAAAGTGCCGAGGCTTGGAACTCCAAAGGAATTGTCGATCTGCTTCGTTCTACCAATCCGAATGTCATTATTAATTCGAGAATCCAAGGATATGGCGACTATGCGACTCCCGAACAAGGAGTTCCGGTCGTTCGTCCGAAAGACAAATACTGGGAGTTATGTATGACTATGAATGATTCGTGGGGTTTTCAGCATGCCGATACGAATTATAAAACACCGCATATTCTGTTGCGTACGTTTGTCGATTGCCTCAGCATGGGCGGTAACTTATTATTGGATATAGGTCCGAAGGAAGATGGCACAATCCCGGAAGAGCAAGTGGCTATCCTGAAGGAATTCGGACGGTGGATCAAGAAACACAAAGAAGCGGTTTATGAGACGCGGGCTGGAATTCCGGCAGAACACTTCCAAGGATATACAACTCTCAACAAAGCCGGCGATATCCTGTATCTCTATCTCCCGTATCGTCCGAACGGACCCATCGAAATCAAAGGATTGATGAATAAGGTGAATCGCGTCTGGGTAGTAGGAAACGGAGCCATGCTTCCTTTCAAGATTCACAACAAGAGTTACTGGAGCCAGGTGCCGGGTAACTTATACATCGAAGTGCCCGAACGGGTTCAGGATGAACAAATCACGGTATTGGCTGTCTTACTCGACGGTCCGATCAAACTATACCGTGGAGAAGGCCAGGTGATTTCGGCCAATTAAAACTGACAAGCCTTATTATCTGAATTAAAAGTAACGAGAATCGATTTCGAATCCGGTGAAGATTGAAATCGATTCTCGTTATTTTCTGTTTTCAACCCCAACAGCACGATAATCTGTCCTCATATCTTTGGGTTATTTCTCTTTTTTCCGCATCTTTGTCATCAACAAGCAGACTAATTTGTATTTATCATGAAAAGAGCACTCTTTGGTATCTTCGTAGCGGGATTCTCTTGTCTGTCGGATATGCAGGCAACCCGTATGGACGCTTTGGTTACGGGCAGTCCAACCATTCCTCATCCGAATGTGATGACAGCAACACAACTTCCGCAAACCGTTTTTCCCGGGACTAAAAGTCAATGGGAAGGATGTGACCGGTATGACTTCAAGTTTCAGGACCGGGATGCAATTGTTGTTGTACCGAAAAAGGCAGCACCCGGCCGTCCGTGGATTTGGCGTCCGGCTTTCTTCGGCGCATTTCCTTCGGTCGATCAGGCTTTATTGAAAGAAGGATTTCATATCGTTTACTATGATTTGACACACCTGTATGGAAGTCCGCATGGTGTCAAGCTGGGAAATGACTTCTATGCCGAAATGGTGAACCAGTATCAGCTAGCCTCGAAAGTAACGGTCGAAGGATTCAGCCGGGGCGGATTATATGCCTTTCACTGGGCAGCCCAGAATCCGGAGAAAGTAGCTTGCCTGTACGTGGACGCGCCCGTTTGCAACGTCTTCAGCTGGCCTAAAAAGACAGCTCCGGATCTTTGGCCGGACCTGCTAAAGGAATGGAACCTGAAAGATGAGGAAGTAGGAGAGGACTTCCAAGGGAATGTCATTCATCTGGTAGATAAACTCGTAGCCGGAAAAGTTCCGGTCATGGCCGTTTGCGGAGGAGTGGATAAAGTCGTTCCATACGAAGAGAATCTGAAGCCGGTGGCCGACAAATATCGGAAAGCCGGTGGCGTCATCGAAGTGATTGTCAAACCGGACTGCGACCATCATCCGCACAGTCTGGAAAATCCGGAACCGGTGGTCGATTTCATCAAACGGTATCAGCCGGGATATGCCGACAAAGTACATATCCAAGCACGGAACAATCTGAATAATACCTTCCATAAATTCAATATCGAGAAGAAAGGATGCGTAGCTTTCCTGGGCGGTTCCATCACAGAAATGAGAGGTTGGTGCGCTCAAATCAGGGAAGACTTGCAACAACGCTTCCCCGATACTCAATTCACCTTTATCAAAGCCGGATTGCCCTCGGCAGGTTCTACGCCGCATGCTTTCCGCATGGAACAGGATGTGCTGCAACACGGAACGCCCGACTTGATGTTTGTCGAGGCGGCTGTCAACGATGATACCAACTACTTTACAGGAGAAGAACAGATTCAAGGCATGGAAGGCATCGTCCGTCATGCTCTTCGGGTGAATCCGAAGATGGATATCATCTTCCTTCACTTCATTTATGATCCGTTTATCGAACCTTTACAGAAAGGGGAACAACCGGAAGTATTTACCAACCATGAAAAGGTAGCGGAACATTATCAGCTGCCTTCCATTCATCTGGCACAGGAAGTGGCCGAGCGGATGAAGGCCGGTGAATTCGACTGGAACCAATTCGGCGGAACGCATCCCAGCTGGTTCGGACACAAATATTATACAGCAGCCATCAATCTATTGCTGGATCAGGAGACAAAACCGTTTGATGCCTTGCAGGAACAGAAGCACTCCTTGCCAACACCCCTGAATCCGTTCAGCTATGCAGACGGGAAACTGGTTCCGATCAGCGAAGCCCAAAAGCTGAAAGGCTTCGAGATCGTCAACGACTGGACACCCGATGATCCGCAAATCGCTACCCGTCCGGGCTTCGTTCATGTCCCCATGTTACATGCTTCTCAAGGAAAGTCATCGCTGACTTTCTCATTCACTGGAACAGCCGTCGGCATCTTCTGCGCTGCCGGTCCGAAAGCCTGCGTCCTAGAGTATAGCATCGACGGAGCTCCTTACAAGAAAATCGATACGTATACCGAATGGAGCTCCGGATTATACATTCCTTGGGTTTATATGTTTGAGAAGAAGCTGGAGAACAAATCGCACACTCTGAAACTCCGCATCCCGAAAGGCGAACGGACCGAATGTGTGATCCGCGACTTCGTCGTCAACCAGCCCGAATAAGACAATTAATCAGAAGCCGGCGTGTTCTTCCTTTTCATAAGAAGCGTCGGCTTCTCGTCTTTTCTCTCCTGTGTACATCCAACGGATCTCATCTTCATAGACTTTCCCGTCTTTCTCTACTTGTGCCCGTACGATATTCTCGCCATCGGCCAACGTAACCGGATCGATCCGGTAATGTACCTCCGTATATCCTTGCTGGATACCACTTAATTCTTTTCCGTTCAAGAACACCCGTGGCGTTCCGATATTCGAATACACCGTGATAGAAGTCACCTTCTTCTCCCGGTCTACATTACGGCGCTGCGTCAGATACAAAACAGGTTCTTGACTCCAGTTCGCTTTGTACCAATAATAAGCATCTTTCTTGATCTTCCGATCGAAGGTAACCAGTCCCTTCATATTCCGGCAAGCCACGCCGCCACGTTCCCACATCGGGCAGGCAAAGTCAAACATATTCCACAGATAAGAGGCCAGAATATACGGATGCTGGGCAATCACACTCCAATGATATTCGTGGGTTTTCGTCTGGAAGGTTTCCGGATAGAACTCTTTTCCCCAGTTCAACGCATCGCCCAAATACTCCGACTGGTGATGGATATTCGCATCCGCTCCATATTCCGTCAGCATCAGTTTCGTTTCCGGATAATTTGTTTCCAATCCTTTCACCCACGGTTCGATATCCTGCAATGTCTTTTCGTACCAGCCAAAGTAACGGTTCATTCCCTGAATATCGGCACATAAGTTTACCGGATGTTCCATATGTCCGTATCCATTGACCGAAGCCGTAAAGCGGTCCGGATCTTCCGTCTTGGCCAAATCATGCAATGATTGCGTCAGTTCTCGTGTATAAATATGAGGTAGATAAACTTCATTATGCAATCCCCATACATAAATCGACGGATGATTCCATAGAGTTCAAAGAATCTTGGCGTGACGAATATCTGAAATGGATATGCGGCTTTTCCAATGCACAAGGCGGTATGCTATACATCGGTATAAAAGACAATGGTGAAGTATGCGGTGTGCAGGATGCAAAGAAACTGATGGAGGATATTCCCAACAAGGTACGTGACATGCTTGGTATCTTGGTAGAGGTTAATCTGAAAGAAAAAGACGATAAACAATATCTGGAGATTGCGACAGAAGCATATCCTTATCCTATCAGCTTTCGCGGCAAATATTACCAGCGAAGTGGTGCAACCAATCAGGAACAGAAAGGTGCAGCACTCGACCGTTTCATGCTTCGCAAACAAGGTAAAACATGGGACGGTGTGCCTGTTCCTTACCTGAAAGTAGAGGATTTGGATAATGCCACATTCGACTTGTTCCGTAAGTATGCGAAACGGAGCGGACGCATGGATGATGCAGATTTGATGGATGATAATCACGGCTTGTTGGAGAAGCTCCGGCTTTATGAAGGTGATTATTTGAAACGTGCTGCCGCTTTGCTGTTTCATACCGATCCGGAACGATATGTAACCGGAGCTTTCGTAAAGGTAGGGTTCTTTCGCGAAGAAATGGACTTGGTGTACCAAGATGAAGTACATGGCAATCTGTTCCAGCAAATTATAAAACTGATGGACTTACTGTGTACCAAATACATGAAAGCCATTATTACCTACGAGGGTATTCACCGCATCGAAACATTGCCCATGCCGAGAGAAGCACTCGTGAAGCATTACTAAATGCTTGTATCAACAAAGATTATGCAGAGCCTTCTCCCATACAAATCCGTGTATATGAGAACAAACTGGAAATAGTAAATGGAGGTGTATTGCCGGACGGATGGACAGTAGAAACATTGTTGTCTTCTCATCGCAGTTTTCCATATAACCCCGACATTGCCAATACCTTCTTTCGTTCCGGTGAGATTGAGGCATGGGGACGTGGTATTGAGCGTATCATTATAGCTTGTAAGAAAGACGGATTTTCCACACCTGAGTTCCGCTATGACGCTTCGGGTATTTGGACTATATTCAATTTTGAGTATCCTGAAAGGGCAACTATCCAAGACGACCAGAGGACTACCCAAAAGACTACCCAAAAGGGTATGCAAAACCTAACAGAACAACAGCAAGCTATACTTTCATTCTTAAAAGAACACCCAGAAGCAACTCGAAAAGAGATAAGCGAGAGTCTTTCTAACATTACAGAAGATGGCGTAAAGTACAATCTTTCCCGACTTCAAGAATTTGGCTTACTGAAACGTGTAGGTGGCAGGAAACAAGGATATTGGCAGATTATAGAATAAAGAGCTATGGACGATTGGGAAGAATTAGAAAGTTGGCATGAGGATTTAAGGACATAGGAACGCTTTCAAGATGAACTTGAAAAGATAAATGAAGAAAATCTATACGAAATGCGGGATTCTCAGAATACTGACATAAAGAGGTTCAATCAGGCGGAGAAAGCCAAACCGAAAGTGTTTGTTCCGTTTTTCAAGCCTGATTGGCCCAATCCGTTCCTTTTTCGTTTATTTTCTCTGTTTCAAATGCCTGGTTTTCTCTTGCAGAATATCGTACCTTTGAATCAGTAAATCGAAATAACATGAAGAAACGGATAAACATAACACGCAAATGTATTTTATTGACCGCTGCATGCGGATGGTTCTCTATCAGCCAGGCACAACAGATGTCGTGCGTTGCCCGGAATGATTGTGGTGTAGAAGGCGCCCAGCCTTATTTGATCAAAGGAGAGAACTACACGCTCCCGGAGAAGTTTACAGGTAGTAAAGAGGCCCTTACCTGTAACTTCGGAGGGACCGTTATCTATGCCTTCAACCAGATGGACATTAACGCAGCATATCAGTTGGAAATCGTTTACCTGGCAGACAGCGAACGGGAACAGCGAATCGTTGCCGACGGAAATGAAGTTCAGGCTCCTGTTGTTCTCCAGGCAGGGAAGGAACAAAGGTATCGGATCGACTTACCGAAGAAAGCGTATGCTTACGGACAGCTGGTCCTCGTATTCGAAGCCTTGAAAGGACCGAATGCCTTGGTTTCGGAAGTAAATCTATATACGAACAGTTCCCTGAAGACTGTTCCGTTCGAAGGAGATAAGAAAGCGGACTTGGTTCATACACAAAGTTACGTAGTTGACACGACAGTTTGTGCCGAAAAGGTGTTTCCGGTTTATTCGGTCAAGCCTTCACAAGTAACGGGAGTCTATCAACCGTTGATGTCGTTGAACGGAACCTGGCAATTCCATGAGAAACCGGCTCCAGACTTCTATCAGTCATTCCAGACAGACAAAGGATGGAAGCCAATTACCGTCCCGGGTGAATGGTCCATGCAAGGATTCCAGGTGGACTCGGCTACTTTTGCCGGATATCAAACCCGATTCTCGTTGCCGGCTGACTGGAAAGGGAAACAAATCAAGCTTCGTTTCGACGGAGTTTCCAGTGAATCGATTGTTTATCTGAACGGAAAAGAAACAGGTTCGCATATGGGCGGTATGACTGCCTTCGAGCTGGATATCACTCAGGCTTTGCAACCGGGCGATAATCTCTTGTCACTTCGGGTACGAAGTGAGTCGTTGGCAGATATGTTAGGCAGTCTGACCCAATACGCAGCACATCAGTTGGGTGGTATCACCCGAAAGGTTACCTTGATGGCTGTTCCGAAAGTACATCTATCCGATATGCGGATTCTGACAGACTTGGATGCGGATTATCAGGATGCCGAGTTGAAAGTCTATACAACTGTTACGAATCAGAGTGACCAGCCTCAGAAAGATATTCATCTTCAGTTAACCATCGACGGACTGCCGGTGGATCTGCATGCACCTGTTCCGGAAATAGCTGCCGGTGGTTCATGGAGTGGTTGGATCAGCAGGAAAGTATCAAACCCGCAGAAATGGGATAATGAGCATCCGCATTTATATACTTTGCAGACTTCCTTGCATCAGGGAGACGAGACTCTGGAAATCGCCGAGAAACGGTTTGGTTTCCGGGAAGTAGAACTGAAAGGAAACCGATTACTGGTAAACGGTGTTCCGGTCAAGCTCCGGGGCGTCTGTCGGCACGAGGTTCATCCGCTGACAGGACGCGTGATGAATCCGGATTTAGTACGGAATGATGTGGAACTGTATCGGAGCGGAAACTGTAACTTCATCCGCACGTCGCATTATCCGCCTTGTGAAGAATTACTGGAAGTATGTGATGAGTTGGGTATGTTTGTCGAAGTGGAATCGCCTGTCTGCTGGATCGGGCATCATGCCAACGAGAATTGGAAACGTCTGAATTACCGTGACCCGAAATACTACGCGTATGTCTTGCAGGCCAACATGGAGACCATTCATTTCTACCGGAATCATCCGTCCATTCTATTCTGGTCGATGGCCAACGAATCGTATTGGAACAAGGAGTTTGCCCAAGTGGAAGTCTATGTAAAGAAAGCCGATCCGTCGCGTCCGCATACTTTCCATGATCAGGCGTATGGAGGTTTCAATAATCAGGGAAGCACGGCTCCGATTGCGAATATCCACTATCCGGGACCGGACGGATATAAAGTGGCGGCAAAAAGCGAACGCCCCATGATCTATGGCGAATATTGTCACCTGAATGTTTATAACCGAAGCGAACTGGTTACTGATCCGGGTATCCGAAGCGACTGGGCTTTGGCCTTGGCTCCGACTTGGGAGAATATGTATCAGACTCCGGGCGTGTTGGGTGGTTCTATCTGGTCGGGAATTGATGATATTTTCCAAATGCCGAACGGAGATGCCGTGGGATACGGACCATGGGGACCGATTGACGGTTGGCGTCGCCCAAAACCGGAATACTGGGACATGAAGAAGATTTACAGTCCGATCCGGGTGAAGACGACAACCTTATCACCAGCCTCCACATTCACCGTTGAAGTGGAAAACCGTTATACATATACCAACCTGAATGAACTGCGGATCAACTGGCAGTTCGGCAATGAGAAAGGAGTGGCTTTCGTGGATTGCCCGGCCGGACAGAACGGACAGTTTACCATTGACGTGCAACATCCGGAACAGGCCAACGGATTATATCTTTCGTTTGTCGATCCGCGCGGATTCGTAGCCGATGAATACCGGATTCCCGTAGGAGAACAATCCCAAAATGTATGGGCAATTCCTTCAGCACTGCCAACTCGCCTGAAGGAGAAGAAAGACCGGTATCTTGTATCAGGACCGCATTTCACCTGCGAAGTAAGCCGGACAAACGGACAGATCCTCTCGTTGAAGAAAGACGGCAAGGAATGTCTCGTCGGTGGTCCGTGGCTGATGGCACTACCCTTGACAGGTGGAGGCTGCTATCCGAATCATAATGCGAATACACCTATCTTCAACGATCTGTGTACCGAATGGACGGTTTCTTCAACCGAAGCCCGTACCGAAGGGGAAGATGTCTGCATCACCGTACAAGGTTCATACAAAGAATTCAAAGGAAACTATACATTGCGTATCAATGCCAGCGGAGAGATAGCAGTCAGCTACACATTCGAAGCACTGCAGGACGTGAATCCGCGTCAATGGGGTTTAGTCTTCGAAGCTCCGGCATCGTTCGACCGTACTTTCTGGCGGCGCGATGGTTTATGGACGGTTTATCCCGAAGATCATATCAGTCGTCCGGTAGGAGAGGCGGCGTTATTCTATACAGGTCTGCCGGAAACCATTCATCCGCGGGTAAAACCTTCATGGGCCTGGAGCCGCGACTTCAATGAGTTGGGAAGTAACGATTTCCGTTCTACCCGCCGGAATATCTGGTATGCCGGACTGAAAAACGAGGATGGAAACACCGTTACTGCCGTATCGGAAGGTCATCAGCACTGGCGCTCGTGGTTACAGCAAGACCGGATCCGCTTCCTGGTAGCCGACTTTGTCACTCCGGGCGACGAGATGTTCCTCAGCAGTTATTACGCACCTTACCGCAAACCCCTGAAAACAGGAGATTCCATTGGCGGTACCGTGAAGCTTGTTGTAGGTGAATCCAATACAACTCAAGAATAAAAGTAACCCAAGCATACACAAACGAGGCAGGAGCCGGACGGTTTCTGCCTCGTTCATTATCAAGTTATTCCTCTGAAATCATTGCGCCTTCTTCTTATTACGGGTAGTCCGCCCTTTCAAGATAGCTTTCTGGCGGTCGATCAACGCATTCATGTGATCGATAAACGTGGCGTACGCCGCATCACCCGGGTCGGCCGGCAGATTGTCCATTTCCTCCTTCACCAACGTGAAAAAGCCAAAGGCTTCTTCGTTTTGCAACTGACTGATGCTCAAATTCTGAATTTCCATCATAATAAAACACGAATTAAAAGATTAAACAAGTTTTTGTCACTGCTAAAAGTAATCTATCCCAAAGAAGATTGCAAGTTTTACATCCGGAAAAAGACTATGTTTTTCAGCAAGAAAAACCAAAACGAGAGAAGCTAAAATGACAAAAAAATCAGGAAATAATATTTTGTCAAGATTTCTATCCAAAAAGTGCTTTTTCAAGAAGAATCCGCAAAGATTTTCATTAGAAAAGGCTTTTCTAGTGTCATTCTTCCAGGATTTTGGTCGTCCAAGCACTTTTTCAGTCCCAATCCGCCAAGATTTTGACCGTCCAAGTACTTTTTCAAGGCAAATCTTCGCGGATTGGAATCAACCAAGTACTTTGTTGGTAAGAATCCGGCAGGAGAAGTGGTGAAAAAGAGATGAAAGAGATTCACTTCTGAAGGTATATCACCCAATTATCCTCTTTTCAGAGAATGATTTATCCGTTTAATTATTTATATTTGCGAAGTTAACATGAAAACATAATCCTCAATAAATCCCTATAGTTATGAAACAATTTTTTAGCACATGTATGTTCATCGCCGCCCTTTTTATGGGGACAAGCTGCGATGATGAAGATGAAAAGACGGTTCCCGGATTTGATACACTCGATGTATCTATCAATGCATTCCTGCGCGATATTGCCGGGAACGATTTATTCAACCCCGAAACGCCGGGTTATATTAATCCGGATAGTGTTTGGATCGAGCCGGGCATAGGCAAAGATCGTACTCCGTATTATCCACTGGCAAAAAGTCCATACGGAAGTTTTTTCATCGGAACGAAGGAAGGTTTAAACTATTTAAGTTTTAGAGCATCCTTCTATGTGGGTAATAACTACACGCTCGATTATATTCATTGGAGTAAAGAATGGACAGACACCTTGCGCTGCGATTTGCGTTCGCCCTCTATCATAAAAGACATTTATATAAATGGAAAACTCATTCAGCCAGATGAAACTTTGACAGAGCAATTAGGGCGTTCCGTTATGTTTGTCCGTCCGGGAAAAGAATAAGCCTATTTTCCCTCCTCCGCCGCCCCGTTTATCATTCTTTAGGGAAAGCGGGTGGGCGGAGGAGAGGAAATTCGGTATCTTTGAGACTTCAAAATCAAAAGAAAATCATGGAAAACAAACTAGAACATACCGTGCAGATCGAACCGGCGGGTATCGAACGGAGAGTTCCACATGGAACATCATTGGGGCAAATTGTCGGCGAGCAAGGCGTGGACTTTGCCTGCGGCGGACGAGGTGTCTGCGGCAAATGCCGGGTGGAACTGCTGAAAGGAGAAGTGGAACTGACCGAATGGCATCGCACACTGCTGGAACGACAAGGATTATCGCCCGCGTCTTGGCGGCTGGCGTGCCTCAGCCTGGTAACGGACGATCTGACCATCCGTATTCCGCAAGGCGAACAGCAAATCCTGACCGACGAGACGGAAATCCGGCTGGGAGAGGAGACAGGCTATGCCTTGGCAGTCGATCTGGGCTCGACCACAGTCGTGGTGCAGCTCGTTGATCTGAGTACAGGGAAAATCCTGGGTTCGTCAGCTGAACTGAATCGGCAAAGCCGCCATGGAGCCGATATCATCTCGCGCATATCGTATGCCATTCAGGGAGAAGCCGAACGGAAACAGCTCTCCGAATTGATCCGGGAGCAAATCGGGGAACAGATAGCCTCACTGGTGCAGCCGGAAATCCGGGCTGAAGTCCGGCGTGTGGTCTTGGTGGGTAATAGCGTGATGCACCATCTGTTCTGCGACCTCGATGTCACACCTTTATCGGCCTATCCATTCCAGTCACCGAACAATGCTGCCCGCCGTTTCTCGACCGACGAATTACATTGGGCGCTTCCGACCTCGTGCGAAGTAGTCTTCCTGCCAAACATCAGCCATTTCGTAGGCAGCGATATCCTGGCAGGCATGGAAAGCATCCAGATACACAAGCAGGAGAAATGGCAGGCGTTGATCGACCTCGGTACGAATGGTGAGATTGTCGTCGGACGAAGAGGAGAGATTCTGTGTACTTCCACGGCTGCCGGTCCGGCATTCGAGGGAATCAATATCACACAAGGAATGCGGGCTGTGACAGGAGCCATCTGCTCGGTGAATGAATCGGACGGCCACGTAGAAGTGATCGGCGGCGGAGAGGCTTCCGGTCTTTGCGGAAGCGGACTGATTGATGCCATTCATTATTTCTGCCAGCAGGAAGCTATTGACATGTCGGGCTCGATTGCCGACGAATCCCGCCACGGCGAACTGCCACTCACGCCGAAAGTATCACTGTGGGAAAAAGATGTCCGGGAATTCCAGCTGGCTAAAGCGGCCATAGCGACGGGATTCCAACTGCTGCTGAAAGAGCTGGGCATCACAACCGACGACTTGGAACATATCTATGTGTCGGGCGGATTAGGAACATATCTGGATGTAAAACACGCTTTGGCTGTCGGATTGCTGCAGGCCTCATCGCCCGAACAAATCCGGAAGGCTGGCAACAGTGCGCTGGCTGGTTGCAAACTCTTCCTCTATCGGGAAACCCGACCGGACATTGCCGATATTCTTTCCGTCACCCGGCATTTCGCCCTGGAAGCTTCGCCCGATTTCCAGGATTATTATTGTAACAACCTGTTCTTTATGCCGCCGATACCGGAATAATTCCACACCGCAGCGACAGACAATAAAGGCGGGAAAAAACACGCCTGTTCTTTCCCGCCCATTCACTCCCCCATATGAGGTAAGCCGGCTGCCTGAAAAAACACATCCACGACAGGACGGTGTGACGCCTGCCGTGGATGCATATCAGATGCTTGTATGTTCGTTTCCTTACAGAATCCGCAAGGTGACTGTACCCGAAATCTGGTCTCCCCGTTTCAGCGGACGGAAATCCAGGTGGGAATGGGAAGTAAGGAAGGTATCGTTTCCGGCATTGTTATAGTCGGCCACCAGGAAGCGGATCTCTTCGCCGGCTCTCCAAGCACGGATATGCTGCGTGCCGTCGGAAAGGACTTTCACCCGGCTGGCAGCGGCACCCGACAAGGTTGCCTCGTAGATATTTTCCTTCGTGGCCCGGAAGAGGTTGGAACCAGCCGCCGTCTGATCGAACGACCAGGCTTTCGCCGGCTGTTTGGACGGTCCTGCCAGACCTGAAACCGGTAGCGACGGATCATAAGCCACCGCTTCGCCGCTCAACGAACCCAGGTGATTCTCCGGATAAACGCTCCAATAGCCCCGGCGGCGCCACTCGATATGGTCGTATGTCTTCGGCAATGAAAAGACCAGTCCTACCTGGCGGGGCGAAACAGCTTCAAGCAAGGTGAAATGATACGTCACCTCCACTTCGCCTGTGGCCCGGAAACGATATTCAAAATAGCCCTCGGCTTCGGCATACGTGCCTTCCACCCGGATACACCAGTCATCGTCCGCACCCGTCTTTCCGATCTTCCGGGCAACCCAGCGGCTGCACACCGGCGTATAAGGCTCGAATTTCTGGTCTTTTCCCACCATCTGGATGCCTTCGCCCTCGGCATTCAGCGGCAAGACCATCAGCTCGGGCGCCTTCACCAGCACCGCCCCGTTGTTTTTCGACGAGGTCAGCAAGCCGTTGCGCTTGTCGATCCGGAAGTCACCGCTGATGGTCCGGATCACATACGCCTCATCCGTCTCTTCGGTCTGGATACGTCCGGCACTCAGCAGAGCCGGCTGTGTCAACGGTTCGGGCAAGGTCTGGAAATGATAGGCATCGATCTCAAACCCGCGTACACCGATCACCTTCCAGTCGATCGTTCCAGCCGAGCGGACCTCTTCGGGCAGCTGCACGGTAAACTCGCCGGTTTCACCCGGAGCAACATCCGGTGAAATCACACCACGCTGATTCCCCACAGTCCATTCCAACCGAGTTTCTTTCAGATTGGAGAAGAGATGGCGGTTTTCCACCTCAAAACAGATCGAACCGTCGGCGTTCTGGTTGCCTTTCAGACGAAGTTTCACCGGACTGAAGGCTTTCTTCATCCCCCAATATTCCGGTTTCGGCCGGCGCCAACCGTCGATCGGTCCCCAGGTTCCGTAACCGACAGCCCGGTCTCCGGGCAAGAAGAACGTATCGTCAATACCGGCCCAGATGGCTCCGCCCAATACCCCTTTACTGTGATACATCGCATCCCACATCCGATCCAACAACACACCCCACATATTGCGTAATCCCGGATCAGCAGCCAGCTCCAGGCGGTTATAAGCATTCAGATGACAAAACTCGTCAAAAGTCACCGGACGACTGTAATTCCGGTATTTATCCGGTCCTTCCGGTCCGGGATAATGATGATTGGTGATTTCCAGTTCGCCCTGGTCGGCATCCGGTCCCCACTGGCTGAAGATACGGGGACGCGTCGGGTCTATCTGTTTCACCAGCCCGGCCGCTTCCTTGAAATATTCGGCATACAGGTTCGACTCGTTGCCCATTGACCACATCAGGACCGACGGATGGCTGCGGTTCAGGTTCACCATCGCCAGATGCTGGTTCACCAGGATATCCTGCCGCAGCGCATCCGGCACCTTCGCCTCGTGTGCCCAGCAGAAAGGAGCTTCCACCTCGACAAACATACCCAGCTCGTCGCAGGCTTCCAGCAACGCCTCATCAGGCGGATAATGCGAGGTACGCAGATAATTGACGTTTCCTTCGCGGAAAAGCTCCACATCCCGGCGCCACATATCGTTATTCACCGAACGGCCGCGCAGGGGCATGACCTCATGGTGGCAGGCACCCCGCAGCTTGATCGGGTGGTTATTCACAAACACCTGGTTTCCGCGTACTTCGATCTGCCGGAATCCCACCCGGCGCACGCTGGTCTGCATCACGCGGTTCCCATCCATCAGGCGGCAAGCCAGGCGATACAGATACGGATGTTCGGGGTCCCATTTCCGGGGAGCCGTTACCGGGAAGCGCACCGTCAGCTTTTCCGTCTCGCCGGCAGCCAGCTCGCGCAGCTTCAGCCGGTCGTCTTTCAGCCGTACCGGGCGGCCCGCCGCATCCTTCAGTTCAAACGCCAGCTGATACTTCCCCGAAGCCGTCTTTCCCTCATGGGTGATATCCACTTCGGCCACCAGCGTAGCATCCGTATAAGTCGAATCGAACGCCGTGCTCACATGAAACAGCGACAGATTGGTTTCGGGCAAGGCAAACAAATACAAATCACGCGAGATGCCACCCAGCGGATGAACAGCATATCGCGACGCATTGGATGTCGAATCGGCCACCGTCTCCGAAGTAACCGCCACCGCCATCCTGTTCTCGGCACCACAGCGCACCCAGTCCGTCACATCCAGTTCGAAAGCCGTAAAACCGCCCAGATGCGAGCCCGCCTTTTGTCCGTTGATATAGACCCGTGCATCACTGTAAATGGCATTGCAGCGCAGCTTGATCCGTTTCCCCTGCCACGAGGCAGGAACCGTAAAGGTCCGGAAATACCCGGCTGCCTTTCCCTTTTCCACTTCAAATCCCTGCATCACCCATTCGCCCGGTACCTCTATCGGCTTCCAGTGCTTCACCGTTTCCTTTTCCCAAAACTCCACTTCCGGAGCCGGGTTAAACCACCACTGCCCGGACAGCGGTACTCGTTCCTCCATCACCCGTTCCGGCAAAGGAGAGAGCCGGGGAACTTCCACTTCCCCGGCATACAGCACTCCTGCCAGCAGCAGGAGGAATAAACCCAAAATCTGTTTGCGCATAAACTTCATCACTCTATTCTTACCTCAAAAAACTTCTGTTTAGAATATATACAAACATCAAACTTTTTGGATAATATCGATAAGCAAAAAACTCTAATACATCTTTTTAAAAACCACGTACTGTTTTCAATACATAATCAGCAGAAGAACCATCTGCAGCAGTTACTCTGTAATAATGATCTTTAGAAAAATCTCCAGGAGTACCTAATTTAGGTGCATCATCTAATGGAACTATACTAGCCGCATCCGATATAGAAACATACACCCAGAG
>ENA-ORUB01001118-ORUB01001118.1-human-gut-metagenome-genome-assembly--contig:-NODE-1118-length-31142-cov-245.526555_pt1 | contig 31142 bp, 41 predicted proteins | sample MGYA00241918_ERZ509200 | MGnify/ENA primary metagenome ERZ509200 (study PRJEB26280, sample SAMEA2338853) | human gut metagenome | biome: human gut; feature: human-associated habitat; material... | reverse complement strand
TAACATATTCAGAGTGGCTATGACCTAAAATTGGAAAATTAGTATTATTTATATAAGCTTTATAATTTTTCTAATCAAGAATTTCATACCAGTTTAATTTAGTATTATTCTATCCTGTTCTATAAAATAATCCCGAACCATAATTATTATAATCAGTCCCTTCTGAGGTAGAATAGCAATTTGCAAATATATCTAAACGCATTCCATTACTTCCAGGGAAACTTAATGATTCTCCCCGATAATAATTTTTAGGATGGTTTAAACCATCTGGTTTATTAGAAGAATTGTCATGTGCTAATATTCCTATATTATTCCAAAGAGTTTTTACAGAATCAGCAGTACCTCGACTTCTAAAGAATGCAGTTTCATGATAACCATCAACAGTATCTGCATCTAGACCTGAATTAGAACCATCATTTCCTGCATTCCATACCTTATTACCATTAACTGTAGGATTTATAAACCAATTCATTCCACCTGAAGTCCATTCACCTACAGCTACGTTATTAGCATATATCTTACATTTTCCGTCAGAAATCCATTTAAATCCAGTATCAGAATCACCTATACCTAAATGAATAGAAGCACTATTAGATACTCCATTAGTACCTTTAATCATTAAATTATTATTAAATACTGTATGAGTATGTGCTGATGGTGTATAAGATGAGGGTTTCCCAGTTACATTATCCCAAGCTACAGAACCCGCTGAGTCAGCATATCCTGCTGAAATTTTTTCCCAATTTGTTGATTGCCAAGAACTTCTTTTATATCTTAATATTCTAAGATAGTTATCATCATAATTAAGTTGAAGCATATGTCCCTACGCTCCAGATGATGATTTACCAGCAATAATAGTTCTTTCTGATCCTGGAACATTATATATTATAGCAGCTGATGCAGAAGGCATCGTATTAATAAACCAACTTTTTGCTGAGTCTGCTGGAGCATCACCAGTCATAGGAGAGAGGTAAAATTTAACCAAACTAGAAGCATGATACCCATCTACAGTGTCAGCGTTTCCAGCTTTAGTTGCATATGGAACTGTTATAGCAGTTTGCGCTGCTCCATTTTTAACCCAAGTTAAAGTATTTCCAGAAATGCCTATAGAATTAACGCAATTAATAGCTAAAGCATAAGTTGATTTAGCTATATAACTACCATTTGCTGTTAATAGATAATTTCCTGAATTTTCTAAATCGTTTATTTTAAAGCCTCCGCTTATATATTTACCTACATCAAAAACAAGTTCTTTATTACTAAATCCAGAAGGTATATTTCCTGCTTTTGGAGTTATAGACTCAAATCCCTATCCTATAAAATGTACTGATGTATTTGCACCATGATAATTTCCACAATATATTTCTATAGCAGCACTATCACCTACATTCTATTGTACAGTAGTATATACTATTCTAGCCTTTGTATGTGTCCAATAACTAGATGATGAATATCTAGAATAAGCCAACTAACTTATAGTAGGATTACAACCCCGGTTTGTACTTACTAAAAATATTGCTACACCTCCAGCATTATCATTTTTAATAAAAAATATGCCCGAAGCATCCCATCTTTTAGTTCTAGCAATTCTTACCCAACCTGTAGGAGAATTAAAAGAAGAAGTCCATCTATACTAAGACTAATCTAACATGTATGGATGTTCATGAGCCATTGAAAAATCACTTAAAGCTTTATGATTTCCTCCTCCTAATAAAACATAACTATCAGAAGAACCAGCTTTAATAAATCCATTAGCTGTAATCATTTTAGTACTAGCATTAGCATAAATACCAGTAGAAAACATAGAAGTATTAATTTGTTCTCCAGCAGAAGTACCACCATTAATCATCATAAGAGGACGATTAACATTATCAGTTTTTGGTACTTGTCTTACTCTTTCATCAGTATTAGGATTATTCGGAATAGTTAATGTCTTTGATGTGCCATTTATTTTAATCATTATAGATGATCCCCATGTACTTCCACCTCCTGATACACTGGAATTACCTGTATGTAATATGTTCTAACCTTTCCACTTAAATTCATAGTCTCTAATTCTTAATAATTCAGTAACATATTCTTTACCATCTAAAGTAGCACGCTCATCAATAATTAATCCGCCATCACATGTTATACCATTTCTATCAAGTAACGATATTATTCGAGCATCTGAGTCAGTTCCGAAGTAATTATTATCAGCATGAAATTTAAGACCCTCTCCTAATTGCATTATTCCTCCAGTAAGTTTTAAGTATCTATCATCGTGATTATGACCTGAGTTTGACTTGCCATCAATTAAAGCTTTTAAAATTCTGCCCTGATTAGCAGAAAGAGAACTAGTAGTGGAATTACTAGTTAAGTTATCCACTACTGGTCTCCAAGTAGAATTGATAGTTACTATACCATTAATATTAGTTAATGTAGTATTATCACCATTTCGTAAGTCTAGAATATTAGAATCTATACTTATATTATTTATTTTTATATCTCTCCAAGTATTAGTATCTGTACCACAAAATTTAACCCCTCGTGCAAATATATTTCGCCCTCTGAGGTCAAATGTAATATCTTTGTTATCTGGTGGAGCTGTTAAAGCTGCCACCGTAGAGGGATTAAATGCTATTCTCATTATTTATTAAACATGTTCATATTCATTTTTATCTAAATTATACCATGAAATTCCAAAATCTATTGTTACTGTATCATTGGTCTCAGCTTTGGCAACATATATATCTCCTGAAGCATCTATATTTAGAGTCTTATTACCTATAGATACATTACCTATCTTAATGTCTCTCCAAGTATTTTCTCCGCTTATTGCCCCACCATAAGCATTTTCTAAGTTAGTTCTAGTCAAGAAGATTTTACCATTTCTATCTACTGATATTGTAGGTTTATTGGCATTATCAATACTTACACCTCCAATACTAGAAATTGTAGCAGGGGCTAAATTTATTCTTACAGCAGCAGAACCATTATAAGAGAAGTTTAATAACCCAACCCCGTTGGTTAAATTATTAGCTACCTTAGAAGCAGTTCCTACAATTATACTTTCAGGATTCGCCCAAGAAGGAGCCTTTCCAGTACCACCTGAAATTAAAATATTACCGGTAGATCCAGGACTTACTGGAGCATAAATATCTAAGATAGGTTTATTATTTTCTCCTGGAGAATCATTAGAATATACTTTATATACTCTATTATTAATTAAATAATCAACAGTACCATTAATATTAGTCTAAGCTACTGTCCATGTTGCGGCTTTATTAGTATCACTAGCAGTAATACACATTAATAAGTCACCTGCTTCACATTGAAATCCTTCATAATTACCTTTTGAAGTAACTCGATAAGTATCACCTACCTATGCTGATGAAATATCTGATTTTACATTATTAATTAAGTATTTCTTTGTATCTGAAGTACCATTATAGGCAGAATTTAACCCAATAGTACCTTTAAATCGCATTGCTGAATTAATTACATAACTATCATTAATTTTCTAATTAATAGTTGCAGAATTCCACAAATGCGTATTATCTGGATTGTTACCATCTGTTATAGGTAGTTTATCAATAGGAATTGTACCATTTCCCCAAGGAATATAATCAGTTCCATGGGTGATAATATGTCCATCCTTAGTAAAAATTAATTTAACATAATCATTCTCCTAAGAACCTTTTAAGCTAGGAGAACTTACTGTTAAATCCTTGTATTTAGCTACATCTTGATATTTTGATATAAAATTAAGTAGTGCCATTTCCCCAAGTTAATTTAATGTTATTATTTTCATTAATGAAATCATCTCCGAAATTTAGATTAGCTTCTGTATTACCATCATATTTAATCTATTGTACCCCATTTACAAATATGTTTAATTTCTTAACTGGTTCTGTATTAATTATTTCTCCCTATTTATTATATTGAACCTTCAGATTCTAAGGAGTTGAATTTGGAGTAATTACTGTTCTTTCTATATAGTCTCCTAAAGTCTATACTTTATTTTTGTAATTAACTAATACTGCTTCTTGTGAAGTTCTTGGAAATATAAGTGTAGTACCATGTTTAAGTTGTTCAATCTGTTGTGACATTACTTCCATCCATTAAGTTATCATATAAATCTCTAGGAATTTCGTAATTAACCTTAATTATAATTCCACTGCTATTAGTTACTGGGATACTAGTTATGTAATCTGATAAATCAATAGTAGCTTTGGACTCTCCTAATTTTTCCCATTTATAAGTTTCACCTACTTTAACACATAACCATTCTACAAATATATTCACTCCATCTTCAGTATTATCTGAAGTACTTGGAACTAAATATAGAGTATTAGTTACTTCTGCAGATGCTTGTGGTAATGTAGAAACAATCTTATAAATATCTCCAATATTAGCAGTTGTACTAATTACTCCGTCTTTAATAACTATACCATTACCAGCTGTTAATTTATCCTATTTAGTATCCTATAGGTTTTTAATATTTATAGTATTAGTACCAACTACTCCTGTTAAACTATATAAGACTCTATCAAGAGTTGTTATTTTTAAGGAATTAAATCCAGGAAGATTATTAGTATTAACTACAACTGCTTCTGCTAAAGAAATAGGAACAAATTCCTTACCTTGTTGAAATAATCTTCTAATTTCTGTCATAAATTAAATAATTGTTCAGGAATTTCATAATCTATGTTTGCTTTAATAGAAGAGTTAACAAAATCTAAATTCTCAACTAAATTATATACTTCTTTTTTAGTAATAAAAATAGATGTGTCTAGATTTGCAACTGCATCTGCTAAAACTTTACTTACTTCATCTTTACTATAAACTCCTAAATTATCCCTAGCTAATGCTTTCTCAGATTCTTCTTTAAATTCTCCTAAATAATTTTCCTTACAAAGATGAGTATGTAACTCAGGTTTAGGACAATTTGTAGTTAATTTATCATCACAACTAAATCCACTATCTATAGTTGTCTTTTTAAATTCTACTTGATCAGGAATTTCAATAGGGATAGAAGGAGGTTTTTCAGGCTGCAGTGGAACAAAAATGGACCAGGAGGAATTATCTCCTAGTCCAATCTTTATGTCATTCATTGCAATCTTACTTTCTTAGGATAATTTGCTGTAAAATCATAATTAAGTAATTCTTCTGTAGACTTTAACTAGTTAATAGCTACTCTATGTTTAGTTGTTACAGAGAAGCATTCTCCAGCATAAACTTCTAACTTATTTAAGAACTCCTTTAATTTATCAGCAGAGATATCTAATAATTCAGAACCTAACTAAACAGTTATAGTCTAAGCTCCACAATTAATTAAATTCTATAATCCAATTCTAGTATCTTTGTTTAACCACTTCTTATCTTCTTTATAATAGAAAGAATTTACATCAATAGATTTATCATAAGATGTTAGTTTAGCTTGTAAAATATCTCTTAACTAAAAGTCAAAACAAGCACCATCTTTTTCTATCAATAACTCTTTCCATTTAGAGAGAGGAAGAGCTAATAAGTCCTCCCTCTCTAACAGATTATTTAAAGATAAATTCTTATCAATCATTCTAAGTGTCTTTATTATAAGTAAATTGTGTAAATGGAACTCCCTAATGTTTAGTTACTCTCCAAGCAGCTTTATACTAAGACATATTAACATCATACGAATTATTACCGAAGGTTCTACCTGGAATCCACTCATATCTATGTGCAGCACAACTATAATCTGTACACATATTCTAGTATGAATAACTATTATAATTAGAAGAAGTATTTATAGTAGTAGTTGTATTCTAATTATTAGCTATATTAGTCCATACAGAAGGGAAGTTATTTCCCATAACCTATTTAGCATTAGAGAATATTGCTTTATTCTTAGGCTAAGTACTAGAACTTATTTTATTAGAAATAGTTTCAGCAACAGAAGTACTATCAATAAAGTTAGTACCCTTAGAGCTATAACCTCTATAATACATAATTCTTGCTAACTATTTAGCAGATGGAACATACCAATTACCCTAAGCAAACTAATTATAAATAGCGCTTTCAGTAGACTTTAATGTAGGTTGATATAAAGTAGCAGCATAATAATAAGGATAAATTACACAACTAGATAACTCATCAGTAGTTACATTAGTGATTTTTAATCCCCTACATAAAGCTACTAACTTATCTATACTTTTTATACTATAAGTCTAAGTAATACTATCATAGGTAATATAACTTCTAACCTAATTCTAGAAACTAGAGTATAATTTACTAAGAACATAAGTATTTACTGTATTTACATAAATAGCAGTATCTTCTTTGCCAGTAAATCCAGTTGTAGTAAAATCGGTATATAATGTATAAGTGATCTCATCTACAGGTTTATCAGTAGATACTCCTAACATAGCTATATAATCATTAGAATCAGAACTATTAGCACTTGTTATTAATTTCTAATTTTTAAGCCAATCACCTATATAATATAGTTCTTTAAGAGTTAAATCATCACTACCATTAACACCTTCTGGACTAAATCCAAGATAGAATGAAGTATTCTCAGTCATATTTTCCTTACCTATTACATAAGCTGTTCCACTAGTATCATTAGTATTGTCTACAGCGTATACCATACCAATGCAAGTCTTATTAGTATTATAGTTATTAGAATATGAACCATCATAGTAAACAAAGTCTCCAATTTGAGGAGCTGTCCACTAAATTTTAACCTTACATGTAAGTGTAGTAGGATTAGAACTTCCAATTCTATATACTGAGATATTAATTACTGGCTATACAGTAGTACTTTCTCTAATTAAAGTAATATTACCTGTCTTTGAGTCTACTCTTAAGTACTACTCATAAGTAGGACTAGCTAACTAATAGTTAATATGTAATCTAGGATTTGGATCATTAACTATTTCTACCTAATTACTATTAATCTAAAGATTAAATTTACCAGTTCCCTTATCACCTAATCCAAATATAGTTATTTCAGAATCACAAGTAGCAGAGAAAGCTGAACTTGATGCTTTATAATTAACTTTTGGATTATTAGTTGCACTATCAATATCTCCAAACTATTCTACTAAGCTCTTCTTAGTATCATAACTAATTTCTACTAAATCACCCGTACTATCTACAATATTAATTGTTCCAGTAATATTGTTTTTAATAGAAAGTAATTTAGATAGAGTTTGCTCAGTTACATTAATAGTTAAGTTACGTAAAGAAACAGATTCAAGACTATTGCAATCAACTAACTATTCTAAGAAAGAATCTACATCAAATTGTCCAACATTAGATAAATCTACTGTCTTTAAATTACTCATTCCTTCTAATCTAAGCTCTGTAACTGGATTATATAATTCTAATGTCTCAATAGTTTCAGGAAGAATTACAGTTTCAGCTTTACTTGGTAATATAACTCTTTTGAATGTAGTTCCACTTAAATTAATCTCTTTTAACTTATTAAAGTCTGTAAGATTAAGAGTTTCAAGAGTAGTCATGTTATTAAGAGTCAGACTTTCCAATACAAGACCCTTCATACTAAATTCATCTAATCTATACTATGGATAATCTGTACCAAAGAAATCTTTATAAGTCTTTAAGTTATTATTATCAATAGTAAAGTTAGTTAATCTAGTATATTCTTTTTCTGGAGCTATACTATAGTTAACTAAACCAGTAATATTAAGTTTCTTATATAATACTGTAGAAATTAAACCTTCATTAGTAGCTGTACCAGTTTCCTTTAAATTAACTACATAATCCTAATCTGCTTTAGCTAAATATTTGATTATGTCAGGTCTATAATCCGTACTGCTATTAGGCATTAAATATTTAGTTCCATCATAGAAATAAGTAGGATAGAAATCCTAGAAAGGAGTAAACTCTAATCTTAACTACAAAGGTCTCTTATCACTACCACCTGCAGAAGAGCCAGTTTTATAATCAGGAGTAATACTCTATTTAGTATATGAAGCTAAGAAGTTTCTTCTCTTTTCCATAAACTACTATTCACCTTCTAAACAAGAACCGTGACTCTATTGAATAGGTTCAATTTGGTTATTATCATAGTATTCAATAGCTCCTGCATTCTTAATTATCTAAGCATTCTCATAGTAGATTTGAGCAGTATGGTTATATGCAATAGCTGGGTATTTATCTGTCTGAATACTATAGAAGTATTTATAGAAATTAGTATTTTCTCCAGATGCTGTTCCAAATGCTTGATCAATTACTTTAAAGAGTTTATTTTTAATAATATCCTCAAACTATAAGTCAAACATATAGAAGAAAACATTTAATCCACTATCACCCCATTGAGGAGCAGTCTCAGGAACATAAGATGGTTCAAGTAAATTATAAGGTTTAGACTACAGACCATTATTATCAGTTGCAATAATAGTATCTAAGTCATCACCGTATAATCTAATTAAATAGTCACCTTTATTAGATGGTTGCCAGTTAGCAACTTCATCAGTCTATGCTATGTTTTCATAGATTTTACCAAATATCTAGAAGTAAGTGTTTTTAGCTCTATTATCAGTACCTGATAAAAATCTAATTACAGCCTAATGCATAGCTATATCATTTACATCAATGTATTTAATTATGCCTTGCTTAAATAAAGATTTAAGTTCATCAATAGCTATATCAAGCTAATTAATACTAGAATCCATATTAAAGTCTTCATAGATATTAAGTCTTGACCAACCGGTAGAAGGATTGTATATAGTACCTCCTCTTACCCAGCCTCCAATAGCTTCTCCAGTAGCACTTGTACTTCCTGCAAACTCATCATAACGATAAATATCACCTTCTCTAGAACCTGTAAATGCTGGAATAGGCTTAGTAGCTATATATCTATTTAATACATTCCATTTAGTAACATCTGTCTCACCAGTCTTAACTAAATTAAAATTATATTTATAAATGAAGTCTACAAACTCACCAAACTTATTTAATGACTTACGAGCAGATTCTGTAAAATCGGTAGCTTCATCATTTAATCCGAAGTCTACATCCCAAGAACCACGATCCTAGTAAACAATAGATTCATCCTAAATCCAAAGATTCTTTGAATAATCTCTATTAGATGATTGCTGTTCCTCTACTGTTACTGTAGGAAAATTAGTTAATGTTCTAGACCCTGCTGAGTTTAATCCTACACGCTGTAAAGCAGCCCAAGGTCTTCTAAAGTTAACATGAGGGTCAGAGTTCTCACCACCTTCTATTAAAATATATTCAGGAGTTTTATCATCATCATAACCAAAAGTAGCCTTATCACCTTTAGCTGAACCAAATGTCTAAAATCCCATAAACTAAATATTAGGATTTTTAAGTAAGTCTGCTAATTCATAGTTAGCTACAGACTCTAAATCAGTAATTAAATAGAAGTATAAGAAAGCTTCTTCATGTACTGTTTTACGACCTCCATTAAGTAAACCTTTCTAATCAGTGTCTGCTTTATATGCATCATTATAAAGTTTACAAGCACCCTCTTTATGAGACTACATAGAAGAAGCAAAATTAACTTTACCTACGAGTTTAGTTACCTTTAAATCTTTTTCAGTAGAATCAGTCTAACCATCATAAGGTGGCATATTATAATAGCCCTTCTTCTCGTGAGCAGGTTTAGCAATAAACCTATTAGTAGTAGTATCTAAATCTTCATAAGGAGTAAATACGCTCTTTACTTTAGTTTCTCCGTCTTTAAACTTATTTAACTGGAATGTTGTATTCCAAATTAAATAACGCATAGCAGAAGAACCCTAACCCTTAACAAGACCATTATTTATTCTACCACCATATATTTTATTAATTGCCTAATCAGCATAGTTAATGAATAAAGTACATCTAATTTTCTTAGCTGCTTTATCTTGATCTCCAGGTTTATTATTTTCACCTTGCCAAGTTCTATTTGGTAACTTACCTCCTTTAGGAAATACATATACTAATGTATTGTATTTACCAAAACTCTTAGCAAATGAGATAGTGCCATCAGTTCCTAAGATATTATTTCTATCGTAGAACTTATCTTTCTATTCTCTAGTAGCTAAGAAAGAAATATAGTTATGCTAAATCTAATCAAAAGTAAGAGCAGTAGAATTATAAACTCTTAATAGATATAAGTCTAAGTCAGAGCCTTTAGGATTTATTTGTAACTAAGCTTCCCTCTATAAGGTAAGTAAAGTAGCATCGTCAATAGATATTTCTCTATTAATTACTCCATTAACATAGATTCTTACTAAGTTAAACTTAGCACTTTCCAAATTAGCCTTTAATGTATTATAAGAATCCTACGCTAAGAAATAATTAGGATAATATGGATCATTCTAATTGAGAGTAAATCCTTTTTGTACAGTAATAGTAATATGTGTATCTGCATCTTCTTTGAATTGTGCAAATCTAGCATTGTAAAGCTATTCTGCTGATGTATTCCAACATACTACAGTTGGTTTAATTAACATTTGACCAAATGTAATTACTGGAGACTCTTCATTACTTACATTATATGATTTAAATCCAAATTCAAGAGTAAAGTTATTACTTAATTGTAAATTAACTGGAGTTTCAAATACTTTATTAGTATTAGCCTCAACTCTATAGATTATTTTACCATTTGAAGCTTTCCAATAGTTTGGGCTATCATTAAATAATGTAGTAGTTCTACCACTTATCTAATCAAAGTTAATAGTAGGTCTAGGACTAGAAGTATATAAGTAATTAATATTTGCCTTAGAGATAGAGAGAGTCTAGTTATTAGACATGAAGGCTTTATCTGAACTAGCTGACTAGAACTAGTAAAGCTAACCATTTACTTCTACTTGTAAATACTATTTAGCATTATCACTATTTACTTCTATATATTTCTTATAAGTAGTTTCATATTTATTATCTGATTCATAGTTCTGAGCATTAACTACAATAGTATCGAGTAAGCTTTGTCTATCCTAAGATGAATCAGAATTTAAATATGTATTAATAGTAACAGACTCTTTAGTAGGACTGTAAACTGTGATAGTATATAATTTTACTGTATCATGGTTATTAATAGAACCAGTAATACCATTTACTGCTACTGCAACTCCTGTGAATCCCCCTGGTTTAATTACACATGCATTTACATAATCTGTAGCAATATTCTAAGATTTATGTACTGCTCTAACTGTTAATGTGTTTAAACCGGATTGTAATTCATTATAGAATAAATTACCATCAGTAGTATTAATAGGGTGTGCATTTAAGTAACCCTCAAGATGATAATCTGCAGGAGAACCTCCTTTAAGAGTAAATTCTGCATTATTAGAAATAACATTACCTGTATAAGATAAACTTATCTTTTGACTTTTAATAGTTACATCAAGAATACTAGACTTTTGAGGATAATCTACAAGTGTTGCTGTAATAGTACTCTCCTATGAATCTGTAAATAATTCTGTGATGTTAACCCATCTTAATTCACTATCTGCTTTATTAAGATGTTCAATTTTTGTACCTGAAGAATCTAATGTAAAGTCCTTTAATGAATAAGGAGCAACAGTAGTTTCCATACTATTAACTCCATATTGTATCTTAACCTTTACGGCACCTGCTGCATCTTGGACACCAAAAGACTAGGTAGTAGAAGTATGACTTGTTGCTACTGCTAATTCTACTTTACTCTTAGAATTACACTACATAACTACTTCACCAGTTTTATAAATAGTACCATTAATTCTAACAGCAACAATTAATACATCCTAATCATAAGATGGGGTTTCTACTGTAACTCTAGTAGATGCAATGGCATTTCCATTATAATCTTTTAATGTAAGTGTACTATCAGCAAAGTCCATAGAATTAACAAGATGGCGAGAGATTAAATCTTCAACCTATTGACCAGTCTTTTCATTCCAAGGTTCATTAAGTGAGTCAATTCTATTTTCTAAATTTTCAAAGATTGCCATTTTATTTATTTATTTTTCCAATAATCATTATCTAACCAATTTTTATCTGAAAGCCAAGAACCACTACCATAACAGCTCTTTATAGCATTTAGCACAGTTAAAAATACTAACTAGGAACCTTTATATATAGCCCCTATACTTCTCTGTGTTACCTACTCAATTGTGTCGATTAATTCTGAAAGATTTTTATTAATTTCAGAAACTAACTTACCATTTCTATATATCATAAAATAATTTAATTTAAGGTTAATAAATAATAGGAAAAAGACAACAATACAAGAATATTATTAAACCTTAAATTTATCTATTATTTCATTTATTTTAGAAATACAATCTGCTAAAGTTGCTGAATCTTGTAGTTTAGTTACACCTTGCATAATAGACTTTACCTATCTCTCTAATAAATCTGCAGTTACAAATCCTGAATCATCTGTATTTTTGCCATATGTTAAATAGTAAGTATCATCTTGTAAAGTACCATCTGTTTCTAACTATTTATATTCTTCTTGAGATAAACACATCCATTTAGGTACTTCTGAAACTTTAGCTAATCTCTCTTCGCCATAGAATATACCATCAGTTCTAATACTCATAGTATTACCTGAAGTATTCTAGATAGTATTTACCATTAAACTTTCTAAAGTGGCTCTAGAGTTTTTAGTTATTTTATTGTCTAACTAGTTTGTAACTGAAGTCTGGTATTCCTCGAAAGCTGTAGTACTTAAAAAGGAAAACTAAGTATTTATATCTTCTACTCCAAAATTTGAAGGCTTTAAATATTTAGAATCAGATGTCTCTGCTGTTTGATACTTATCTGTTACTTCTTTTAAAGTAGTTTCTGTAGTACCCTCTAAAAATGATTTATTTATATAAGTGTTTGTAGCGTCCTCTTTAGTCAAGTAATTAGTAATAATATTAGTATTATTACTCTCTACTTTCTTTTTCAAATCTAAGAAACTAGTATTGTTAGCTTTAGAAGATGCTAAGTTCCAAACACGTTGATACTATTCTTGATTTACATAATATGTGTCTTTATTTTCAATACTATCCTCATAAATATAGTAATAAGTATCATTATGTAAATAGGGTTTTTCAGAATCTATTGCAGTTCCTTGTTCTGTAGTATTTTTCTTCCATTCTGTATATTCAGCTTCTGTGCAACTAACTAACTAAAGAGCTTTATAAGAAGCTACCCATCCATCAGAATTAGTTATATTAGTTTTGTCTACTAACATATAAATATAACCATCTTCAAGATTGGAAACTGACATACCTTCATATGCTATTTCAGCAGGAATAGTATATAATTCCTAAGTAGTATCTACTACAGTTCTACAATCTAATGGTTTAGGAGTCTTTACTGAAAATGAAACTCCTAACAACGAATCACCTGTATATTTCATGCTAATGTGAATTGAATTTGATGAGGTAGTTCAGAAGCATAAGAATCATTCTTAGTCCATACCTAATATGTATAATCATTTATCTATTCAGTAGTTTTAGTCCATCCAGACATATCAACATCTAAGAATCCTAAACCACCATTTACTTTTAAGCTATTTAAAGTTGAATTAATACCAGGTATTTTAATAACAGCCTTACCTGATAAATTAATTTCTATTATATCAGATTGAGTACCATATTTAACTAAAGTACCTTTATGAGTGTTATAATACCAAGGATATGTTGCAGAGATAGTAGCTACTGTTTTATTTATAGAGCCTGCTTCGATTCTTTTATCAGTAGTCTATCCTCTATCATCAATCAAATATTCTCCAGCAGAATAATCAATTACTACTTTATAAGTATAATCTCCTAACTCTGTATATGTAGATTCTGTGTAAGTCTAATCATTGTGAGTTATAGAATCTGTTTTAGAAGTTACATCTCCAGCATCTCCCTTGATAAAAGTTGTACTTGCAGGAATAATAGGACTATTCACTTCTACTAACTAACTAGATACATTAGATACTACATAAGGTTGAACTAATTCTCTAACTAATACTGGGAATAATAGTTTATCTAATATAGTAGAGAATGCTTTTCCTTTTAAGTCAGATACTTTAGTTCCCTATTTAAGTCCTCCTATAGAAGTATTCATTTTAATGTTATCAGATAATTCTGATTTATATACTGCAGCGGAGGAACTTTCAACATAGAGACCATCTTCATTAGATTTAATAGCATTACCCTCAGCTTGGGATATAGCAAAGTCTAACTTAGATTCTTCATTTAAAGCTACTGAGCCTGAATGTGCTCTAATCCATGCTTCTATTTTATCATCTACATTTAAATTAGCTAATTGTCCATTTAAGGTTCCTACCTAGGTATTAATAGTATTAACTAATTCCTTTAAAGTAGATAATTCCCCTCCCTAATTAGTAATAGTGCTGGTTAACTAATTTATATTAGCTTTAATAGTTTCTATCTATTCTTCTATTTTTTTATCTTGATAAGATTTAGCTAGAGTTAAAGCATAGTCGAGTGCTTCATATATAGATGTAATCTATTCTATATTTGTTATATGATCACTATCAGGTTTATACATATATTTACCTGTAACTGTTACACCTATACTTTCTCTAGCTAATTTCTTTTCTAGTTCTGTTTGAAATTCTCCTAAAAAATTACTCTTTAAAAGAGGTATAATTTGTTTAGGTCTTTCTTTAGAACATGGTGTTAAACCTACCTTCCCTACCTAATTGTAAATAGAGTGTATCATTCTAATTTAGTAAGTTCTCTTTAATAAATTCTTTATTATCTATATCTATAGGTAAACTAATAAAACAAATAATATTTAACAATAATGAATAGTCATCTTGATAACCTTTCTTTGCTCTATTTAGTAAATCTCTATAAAGTTCTATTGCTTTACGCTTTAGAACATCCACATCCATGAGCTGTATGCTATCCATATTCATTATTCTAACAGAAGCCTCCACAAGTATTAAATTCTTCTACTATTTTTTCAGCTTCCATAAATTGTTCAAACTAGATTAAATAATCTATTATATTAAGAGTCATCCAAATAAAGTCTCTAGCATATAAATCTTCATTATAAGCAGAAGTTCGGCACTTATTTAATAAAGCATCAAATAATTTTTTACAATAGTTAATATAGCATTGCTACATATTTCCTGTAAAGAAAGTATTTATATGTTCCTACTAAATAGGAGTTCCTTCTAAATTCATTTCTAGTACTTCTCTAAGAGTAGTTTCTTTTAATTCTCCATCTACTTCTTTCTTAATAACTCCTTCATCTATTATATATACTCTATTTACTTTATCTTTATATTCTTGTGGAGCTTCAGTTTTATACCAATTATACCAATCTATATTTGGAAATACATAATGGTCAATAGTATAAAAACCATCTTCCTTAAGGTTGAAAGTACATGCATCATCTTTATATACACCATTTTCTAACTAATTGTGTTCATGTATTAATGCATCTAAGAATGTTATTTCTGTAGTTCCTATTTTCATTAATACATTTACAGTCACTGACTTACTGTATTTGAATAATAATGTATCTTCATAAGTACTAACTACTTCTTCCTCTTCAGATAAATATTGACCGTACTCTTTAGATAAATCTAATACAGTTAAATCTCCTTGTACTGAATTACATATATCTATTTTAAATTCCATTACTTAACTATTGAAATTAATTGAGGTTCACTCCATATATTCTTATTATCATCTAGAACATAATTATTATTGTTCCGTGAAGCAGTAATCATCCATAAGTATCCAGTAAACTCCTATTCATTAGTATTTACCCACTAGTTGCCAGGATCTGCTGAAGTTCTGGTTAATTGTGGTCTTTCAGAAGTACTAGTTACTGTAAATTTAGTAACAAGTTTACTATCATAAGACCATTTAGAGTATAGAGCTACTTTAAATAAACCCCAAACCCCATTTGACCTAGATCTAACTGCCATATATCCGTAAGGCTAGGATGGAGATATTTCTGATGGATATTTACTCCACTTATTTGTACTCTCTTTATTAGCATTAATTATATCATCAAGAGATGCATCTGTATCATCTACATTCTATAATTCTCCTCCTACTTCTACAGCTTTCTATGGATATATTACCTTAACCTACTCAGAATTATCTTTAACCATATATAGAGTCTGACTAATCTCCGCAATATCTGCAGTTACAATTTCATAAAATTTCTAACCGTCTTTAGGCTTCTATCCTTCAAAATACACAATAGTTCTTTTCCAGGTATAAGGAGTTCTTACAGAAGGTAATACAAAGTTTTCACCCCACTAATTAGTTTCAGGCTAATCTTCTAACTCTTTTACTTTAGCAACATCTGATGTATTTGTAGCCAAATAATCTATTTTAAACTTTAAAGATTTAGCTATTTGATCGGCTCCTTGTACTTTTGAAATTGATTTAGCTAATTCTTCAAGATATTTATCAAGTGTAGTATCTTTAGCTAGAACTGTAACCGCTTTATCTGCTGTCTCTGGATAAATCTAATCACCTGTTCCAGAGTATACTTTTTCACAACTGATTGCCATTATGATTGTCTAATTTTGTCATTATAAGGATTACCATCATTTAACTAAGCTAATTCAACTTTAGTTCTCTAATCCTCTATATCTAATTGTCTATCTTTATAAGTTCTATCTGTTTGAGCTTTATACCAATTAACTTGATATTCTAATTGAATCTTCTGCTAATCAAGCTACATTCTTTGTTCATTAAGAGATTCTGCTTTCTATTGAGCCTTCTGTAACTCTTGCTAAGCCTATTGTAACTACTAACTAGTTTCCTCTAACTTCTGCTGCAGCTACTATAACTGATTATTTTCAGCCTTCTATTTTTCCATGGCTTTCTTAACAGTATATTTAAGTTCAGTTAAACTTTTAGCTGTTAGAGCTTCAAATATAATATCAGCACTAACTAATCCAGACTTAATTAAATCAGGCAATGTAGATTTAATTGTCTACATATCCTACATAATCTCAGTACTAGATATTATATGTATATCATAGTCTGTAACTGTAAAATATTCAGGAAGAGCTGTAAATATTTTCTAATATTTATCTCCTAGGGTAATAGTACCAGTTAGTCCTTTCTTATAAACTATTTTAGCCTAGTTAAGACTATCAAGTAAGACTTCTCTTACAACTAAATCCATTTGCTAATAAATAGGTTTAGTTACAGTATAAGAATTAGTTACTCCCTATTTAACATTAGTTACAGCATCTCTCTATTCAATACCATTAAGTCTTTCTCTAAATACACCTGTAATAGAAGACACAGTAGATTCAATAGATTGTATAGCTAAATCAATTGCTTGTATTACCTACGCTGGTAAAGATTCATCATAGCCATTAAATATAGTATTTAAAGGAGCCTATCCATCTTCCATTCTTCCTTCTTGAGAAGAATCAATTAACATTTCTCCTTGTTTCTTATAAGCTCTCCATTTCTTTACTCTGGATCCAAAATCAGGTCCTAATACTTTAGGAATCATAGAAATGTCAATAATACTACCTTTAACACCACTATTTGCTACAATCGCATCTCTATAGTAGTGTAAAAGATCATAACGATCCTACAAATGAGCACATTTTAAGATTAAACTATAAGGCTAGCGAGCTCTATTTAAAAAATAAACACCATTTACTGATAATCCACAATAATTAGGATTATCATGGCTTCTAATTACCTATTTATCAATTCCTCTAAGAATATAATATTCATCACCGATTCTAATTGTATTATATCTCTACATAATAAATTTATCATCAGTTTCTATCCATTCTACTTCATATACTGGAATTAGATTATATCTATGAGAATCGTCTTCAGGATAACCAGGAAGTAAATCTTGTTCTTCATCATCACTATCTTCATCTATATCTACTACTGGACCATAGGCTCTTCTATATCTAGCTGTATCATCATCTGTCCAGTTCTATTTAAAATTACGTAAGTCCTCTTTACTTAATTCATTTCCATATTTAGCTAATATCTAACTTTTAGAAAGCCATTGTCTTACAACAGACCTATAAGATTTCTTAACATAAGGAGATTCAGGATTTCTATCTACAAAGGTATTTAAAGGATTTAATACCTCTATTTCAATATTAGTTTTACTAAATGATGGTTTTACTCTGTAAAAACAATAACCTGTAACTAATAAGTCTATAAATAATTGTCTAAGTTTAGTTACAAAATCAATTTCTTCAGACTACATAATGTATTGAAGAATATTCTAAGCAGCAATCTCATATTGAGAAACAAATTGCTAGTCTTGCTCTTCAATTATTTTATCTAACTACTATTTAATAGATTTATCAGTAATATCCTAGTTATTAGCGAATTTAAGTAAAGAATTATTTAAGTGTGTCTTTAAAAATCCTATTATTTGTGTCTATATCAATAGCTATTTTTCTCTATCCATATTACTGATAGTCCCTGCATCTTTACAGGATATTTTTGGCAATATAGGAGTTCCTAGAAATTCACCAACTAAAGCATCTACATGTTTTCTTAGTAAAGGTGTAAATTCAACAGAAGTAGGACTTCCTATACCAAAATTTTCTTCCAGATAACGAAACTATTCCCTGTCCCTTTTTCCATTATAATAATTATAAGCTTTCTAGAGCTTAGTTTTATCATATACAAGTTCAGAAATAGTTTCATTAGTCTTATCTATAAGCTCTTTGTCTGTCATAACATAGTTTAGGTTCTGGAGGTTGTATTTTAATTGCTTTAAAATACTTTACTCTATGTAATTTACTTCTTCTTAATTCCTCTTTTATAAAATCTACAAATTTATCATCAGGTAAATCCGCCATTAGTACAAAAGGATTCTCAGCATGGTCTAGATTAAAAGAAACTTTATATCCTATAGGGTCTAAATCTTCAATACGAATATCTCCTATAAAATTTATCTAAAACTGTGTTTTCATATAATCTAGGATCACTTGTTTCAATTCGGTATGGGTCATTGTTTTCCTCCTATTTAATTACTATTTGATTTGATTGTTCCTTTGGAATAACCCCAAATTCTCTATAACCTTTGTCATTTATATAATATCCGTAGTCCTAAAATTCTTCAACTTCTTTGTCAACTTTTGTAGGTTGTCTTCCTGATAATTCCTAATCTGCAAGTTCAACCATCAAGTGTGTTATCTCTAGGGCTTTTTATCCCCAGATTCTTATAGTTTCCTATAAGTTCAGCGTACATTTTCATGCTTACATACTATAACTAAGAAATTTAATTCTACATTATTAATTAGAAGCATGTTCCGGACTCTTGGGAGGATTATTACTCTCATTAACGTTCACCTCCTACGCGTTACGGTACTCAGCGATTAACTGAGTTACCTCGGTATTAACATAATGATTTATTTTGTTAATTTTTCTAGACAAACTATATTGAGCTTTTTTAAAGATTAAATCATATATTTTATTAAAAGTTTTCTTTGAAGTAGTACATAAACGATACATATTATCTCTTTTTATATAATTAATATTTAAAGTAACTCCTTGAGTTTCAAACCATTTTTGAAATTCTGTTAATAATGTTTGAGTTTTAGAATCAATTTGCCAAGCCATTTTAATCCTCCAATTGCGTTCTCTATTGTTTAAATTAGGAGCTGATGCATGCCAAGTAAAACATCCATCTCCATCAAAATAACCTCTAATGAAAGAACCTATTAAATTAGGATTCATTTCAGGTATATGTAAATTTTCATAGGTTTTTCTTTCACAGACACCTAATTTAATTAAATCTTCTATCAGTATTTTACTAGAAATAGCAAGACGAATAGAAGATTTATTCCTAACTGTATGTCCTCTTACCAAAGCTTTTGACTCATACCCTTCTTCCTGTTTTGTATAAGCATCAGGACTTATTATTTTGAATAATTCAAAAAGTTCTGAATCTATATCATTTATATGTATTGATAAGGTATGTCTTTGAATATTTATACATCCATCAGAATAAATAAAACCTAATAAATAAGCTTGGAGTTCTGTTTCAATTTTTGAAAAGAAATTATGTCTTATTAATCTTTTACTAGTTCCATTTTGAAATAATGGATAATTTGTCTCAATAAAATTTAGTTCGTCCATGATAATACATTTTATAATTTTTAAATCATCTTAGTCTTCACCGATTTTTCGGAATTTTCAATATATATTACTATATAAGGGGGCATGTTTACTTACCCAAAGCAGCTATAATATCAAATTTTGTTTTATTCTCATCATTATAGCCATTTAACTATACTAGCATATCTTCAAACCAGATATTATGTCCATAGTCTTCTACATAATCAGCTATAAGGTCTGTTTGCTATTCTATAATAGTTTTAGTTGCAGGAGTACCATACTATTTAGTAGTACCATATTTAATATCAGTTAAAGTAGCTCTAGGTCTTTTCATAAAGTATTGTAGACATTTATTTTCTCTAGCCCAAGTAATCATACCTACACGGGTAGCTTCTATATTAATTCTACAATTATAATATCTACACATACACATAGCTATCTTATAGGCTTCTCTAATATTTTGAGGTCTATCTTTATACATAGCTACATATTGAGGTTCATTAAGACCAAAGGCTCTACGTTTAATTACAATACAAAAATCAGAAGGATCTCTAGTTTCTTTAGAAGTTTGAGCAGCACCAATATCAATACCATCAATACCTGCTACATATAAATCATTCATTTCAGTATATACAGGAGCTTCAAAATCAATTCCCTATTCTTCAGCTTCTCTCTTCTACTTCTCAATCTGCTCCTTATATAAATCAGACCATACTGGATGTTCTAATATCTAAACTTTACCAGAATTAAGAAGCCATCTAAATCCATTTATATTTTCTAAAGAGTGTTTATTAGACTTATAAGTATAATCAATAGTTCCTACTTGTGGTCTAGGTCCAATTTTATGAAGACGTATTTTAGCTAACTAATCTGCTATCTTCATTTTATTAAACTTATTCTAACCTTCAAGAGTAAATGCTTCTTCTGCATTCCAACAACGCTCAGCACATTTTTTAAGGTAGTCTTCAGGAACAGCTAACAGATTATTTCTTTCTTCTTGTAATACTTTCTTATATTCTGTCTAATTACAAACTCCTCTAGAATCCATATATTCAGGGTTCAAAGATTGCAAAAAATAAGGAAGAAAGAATCCACTCTCTATAGTAGTTCCATCTTGTGTCCATTTATGTCTAAATGGTAGAATCTTAAAAGCCCTAGGATTATAATAAATCTTTTTTAATCCTTCAAGAGGAGGACCAAAGTCACCTCCAGTGCCACCAAATAACATAATACCTCTAGGAACACCCTATACTTCACATAACTCCTGTCCTTGTACTACAGCTGTAGTTAAATCAGGCCACGAACCAGCCTCATCATAAATAAGAAGGTCAACACGATCACCACGAATATTAGAAGGCTTACTTCCATTAATTCCTATTACAACAGAACGCCATCCAAAGTCTGTGAACTAACCATCTATCTTAACCTAGTATCCTGACTTCTTTTCTAATGCCTTATCTGTTAATCTAGGCTTAAAAAATCCATCAGCATTTGTATTAATAAATGTGAGAGCATGATCTAACTTACTAAAGGTACCATTTAAATAAGTGTCTTTAAAACAAGTAATCATAGTTCTACTTCTCTTTATAGTAGTGTATAGTCTAGCTGCAAGAGAAGCATTTATCTCACTAAAGCCAATTGAACGTGCTTTCATTAGAGCAGCATTTTTATGTAATACTCTACACATCTATAAATAATGAAAGAACATATATTGAGAAGCAAAGAATACTGGAAAACTTTCATTTGTACCTTCACCTGATGCCTTATCCATATCCACTACTGGTAACTAATAAAAATTTAAGAAGAAATAGTTATCTCCAGTAATAGTGTATCCATGTGAGGTCATACCATATTTACACCTAGTATATTGTTCTTTCCAAAATGCATCCCATCTTTTACTTCTAGGTAAATAAGAACAATACTTTCCAGTTTTTAGAAATGTTTCTCTAACTTCAGTAAACCATGAAGGATCAAAATCTAAACCATGAGTTTCATCTATAGGTCTATAACCAGTTAATTCGTAAGATAAAGTAGGATCAAAACATTCTATTTTCATATCTTTAGTAACATCCCAATATGTCTTATCATTAGAACGTTCAATTCTATATTCATCAACTAATTTCTTAGCTTCTTTAGTATCTTCTTCCTACTATTTCTTTTTTACTTCATCTACAATTAACTAGATTTCATCTGGTAACACTTTCTTCTTTCTAGGCATATCAATTAAAAATCACCTGGGTCATATCCGGTATTAACTCCACCTCTAGTTGTAGACTCTTGTGATACAGACTCCTTAACTTCTTTCTCTAAAGTAATTAATTGCTCATGGACATTACTTAACTAAGCCATCTCCTTCATTACTTTTTCTGCAGAGAAAATAGGTTTACCATTAATATCTCGTTCATTTAAATCTACAATAGTCTCAAAATAATCTATAAACTAATCTGCCGCTCTTCGAGCTGCTTCTAATAATTTCACAGATTTATTTGATTCTTGTAATTTCCTATATTTTCGACAAGCTTCCCTAAATATAGGGTCATTAAACTAAGCTTCTGTTAGACCACTATCAGCTAAAGCTTCTTCATGTCTTTCATATTCCAAATAATTAGAATAAGGAGACTTCCAATCTAAAGCCAAATAAATATACGTGAGTTCTTTCATTACTCTAGTCTTAGTTTTCGTTTTATCCCTATCTAGAAGAGCCTTAAATTCTCTAATTAAAAGAATCTCAGGCTCATTTAATTCTAGAATAAGATGGTCACTATCATAATTAAATACATTCATAAATCATTAACATTAAGCATATGTTTTAATTATCTCTTCTTTTTATAGTTCCATGGAGCAACATTAGCATCATTCTCACCTTTACCTGCACCAGCTTCTTGTCTATTTCTTCTTTGCATTTCAGCAATTTCTTTAGCTGATTTACCCCTAGTATAAGGATTTCTCTAATAAGTTTGTTTTGTAATATCCTTCTTTTTCTTAAAGTCTTTAATAGGGTCAGATTTTCCTCCATTTTGCATCTTTTTACCTGCACATACTTTACAGATTTCTCCACCCTTTTTAAAATATACTACTTCTTGACCTTCAGGACACTCTCCAATAGACTATTTAATATAATCTAATTTAGCACCGAGTCTTGCTTTACGAGTGCTTCCCTACTATAAAGACTTTATTGCCTAAGCTATAATCATAGCTCTTTTGTCCTAGTTTTTAACTCCTGCATCAACTATTTGTAATAATTTAGGTGCAATTTCTTTATTACTTAAAACCTAAATTAACTATTGTTTTGAATTTTCATTACCCTATAGAGATTCGGCTGCTATCTAAGCTATCTAATCTATTGGATCTTGACTGTTAGTCTATTGTGGCTGTACCATTTGTGCTCCTGCTGCGTATTTATACATTTGTCCTCCTTGTTTAAATTTTAAATTAACTAACTAACTATTCAATTTATTAGTATCAGTTTCTGGTTTTAATAGCTAATTAGTTCCAATACTATCTACCATTTTCTAAGTACGCTAACTCTATACCTAATTAATAAATGGCTAATATTTAGAATCTATAGAGCCTGGATTATTTAAATATGTTCTTAAAGCTTTTCGTTCTCCTCCGGAATAATCATATGGATTCATATCTATAGAACGCATATAATCTCTAGTCTAACTTCTATTATAGGTAGGAGTTGGGGAAGTAGGTAACTCTGCAGTTGGAGTAATTTCTTTTACTGGAGATTTTGGTACTACATTATCTAACGTCTATAAAGTCATAGTATTAACTGTAGGAGTTTGTGTAGACTAATTAAACTAGTTACTTCCTCTCTTACTATAAATGTTATTTAAATAACTAGCTAAATCCTTATGTTGAGATAAGTAACTTCCTACTTTACTAAAATTTCCTGTCTTATAAGCATTTGCTACATCTGCTTGAGATACTCCATTATAATTCCATATTCCTCTACTCTTATTAATCCATGAATTAGATGCAGGAGCTTTTGAGGCTAATACAGTTATATGTCTACTAGTTGCAGGAGCTGTACTAGTACGAGGTTTACTTGTAGAGGTAGTAGGAGTTTCTGGATTTTTAGTAACCTAAGGTTTAGCTACATTAGGTTTAGCTATTCTTTGTTTTGTTGCTAACCATGTTCCACTATTTTTACTCCAGGCATTTGCAACTTCTCTACTTCTATCTCCGGTAAGTGCTTTTACTCCTGTTTTATTTACAGCAAGTGCAATCTACTATTTATCATAATCCGTAAGATTCTTAATTGGGGTATAGTAACCGTTAGCAGTTTTATATCCAACTCTGCCTGAAGGTGTGATACCTACCCATCCCTTATTACCTATGTATACCTATCCTAGAGATTCACCATCCCAATCTCTATCTAAGTAATGTCTAGATGCGCCATAAATAGGTTTTGTAGTAGGCTTAGTTTGGAAACGTTTTTTATTTCTTAACTAAGTAGCTTTAACTTCTGCAGCTCTTCTAGATTTAGCTTCTTGTGAAAAACTATCAAATGCTCCCATAATTATACAAGTATTAAATCCTTAGTGTTGAATACTGCTTCCTACATTAAACCTGAATCAGTAAACCATCTGCATCTCAATCCTTTCATTTCATCTTTAAATAATGCTTGCTCTTTTCTAATAACAAGCATAGCCGGACAATGTATTTTGTCACGCTAACGTAACTAAACTACATCTCCCGGCTGCATGTAAACTTTATTACTTGTTTCCATTACTCTTAATTTGATTCTTTCTTTCTGTTAATTTCTCATTAACTATTGCCATAATTCGTGATTCATTAACTACTACAAATCCTTGCTTGAAGAATGGAACAGTAGCTTCACTAGCTTTAGTAAAGAATACTACATCACCTTCTTTTAAGAACTCACATTTGAATCCAGTTTCAATTACAGTACCAACACGAATAAACTGTTCTAATTCGTGAATTTGACCATCCTCTTCACTCTTATATTGAGGAGTAAATCCACCTGTGTCAATAATAATTCCATTCTCTACTGTTACCTTTTGAAAAGGATTCTCATCAAAAGGTTTAATCAATGCATAAGAACCCATTGGTAATATCTCTAAACCATTGATGTCCTTTGAGATTTCCTTAGCATAGTCCTCAAGTGCTTTATTGTGTTTTTCAAATTTATCTATATATTCATCTACTTTATTATTAAATTTAGACTTCTTCTCATTAGCTAAAATAACATCTGCTCTTTGTCCATTAACTACAATAGGGGTTCCTGTACTTTCCATACCGATAAGTGCTTGAGCTACTTTCTCTTTTCCATTTAATTCACTTCTAAAATACATAGTCATTTACATTTAATTTATGGCAATAATTACCATTTACCTTGTTCACAAAATTCATCTTTAATTCTAGTTTTATTATCTAATACACATCCACATAAATCACATAAATCACCGAAGTTAGTATTTAATTTATGGTCACATCTATGACATATATCTAATCTTGTAATAGCTAAATCTTGATGTTTATTCTTAATATTATAATATATACTTTTTAATATAGTTAATGGCTTAGTTAAAATACCATGTAACCATTTAATTAATATGTTTAATTTCATTCTGCTTCCCATTTGTTGCAAGGACAATGTGAGTTTTTATTATTAATCTTCCATTTTAAGTGACATCCGCATCCTTTTAAATATCCCTTCTTAGGTGTTGTACTTACATCATTATTTTCTGGATTTAAATACAAATGTGCATTACAAATCTCATTTTCTTGGTCACAAATAGGACAAGCTCTACATATTTTAGTACGTTTAGTTATATATTCTTCCATATATTAGTTTGTATATTAATTCTTAGTTAATTCTATTATAGTGCTATAAATTAAATAAGCTATTAGTAATAATGCTATACATAGTATCATATTAATATTCAATTCGTTTATTCTTTAATCTACGTTCTTGTAGAAGATGTTCCTTTTCATAGTAAGATAACATACGTTCTACTTCTTTTCTAAGATAAGGTAGATGATAAACAGTCATATTGTCATTATGATCAAAATGTACTAATACTAAATCTTCTATACTAAAATCAGGATTATATGATTCAATTATATAAGCATAAGTACTAAGCTGAAGGCAATAATGATAATAATTACAATCATCTAAATTATTTAGAGGAAACTTCATCTTAACAGAACTTCTTACTTTGGAATCAAAATAGCTCTTAGTATCAATCTTCTTATTCGTTTTCCAGTCTCCGATTATGATGGAATTACCTTTTTTAACTAACAAATCAATCTGACCTGCAATATGTAATTTACCAGATGGAGAATCCCAATGAATTAAATACTCAGGATATACTGCATTCTCCAAATCTAAAGTTGTTCTATCTTTTTGACATTCAAATTTACCTCCTATTTGATATTTATCTAGAGTAATATTCTTTTTCTTGGTGTAAAAGGAATTTTCTAATCCTGCATGTATTTTAGTACCTCTTTCACAAGACCTTCTATTCTCCTCATCCCAAGAGTCTAATATTTCTTGCTGTGCTTTATTAAAATCTAACTCCGTAATATTATGTAACTCTAACAGAACAGGATCAAATTTCTTAGTATTTAAAAGAGATTTCTTCTCAATCTTAAATTCATCAGCAGGCAATAATTTCTCTAAGGCTTTATACGCTGACCAAAATTCTTTATCAAATGGCTGACCAAATTGCTCAATCATAGTAGTTACAGAAGTAAACTTAATAGAAGGGTCATTAATATCCCAATAACGATGAGCTTTCTCATTAAAAACTACTGTTCCGTTTTGTTTATCAATACTTAAATTTTCCATATAACATTAACATTTTACATTTATTTTATATTTATCTAAACTAATTTTTAACTTTTCAATAATAATATATAATTAGGTGTATAACAAATTAATTAGTAATATAAACTCTTAAATTTAATTAAAATGGCGGATTTAGAAATATTTGGTATCCCTTATCTAGCTAAGGGTTCAGGAATACATATTAAAAAGGAAAATAGAGGAAAATTTACTGAAACTAAAAAGAGAACAGGTAAAACTACTGAAGAATTAACACATAGTAAAAATCCTCTAACTAGAAAAAGAGCCATATTTGCTTAGAATGCAAAGAAATGGAAACATAAAGATGGTGGCGAAGTACATAAGCTAAATGGTCATAGATCAATATTAGATAATGGATGGTTTAAAACAAAGGATTTAAAGAAGAATCATCCTCTTACTTATTAGTAGGGTGGACCTTTTTAGATTAGTAACTCTTAGCCTCAAGTGTTACAAAGATATATCTCCCTAGTTAATTAGGGCATTCCATAGTAGGCTGCTTTTGACACGTCACACTTATCTATGATAGAAGATGGTAGACCTGGAAAATACTATTCATTCGGAAAAAGAGCTTCTAACTTAGGTGGATGGACTAAGAATGCAACTGATAGTCTAACTAATGGAAGATATAAAAACTTATAGAATGTCTAGAATTTTGGATAGTTTAAATAGGGATTAAAATAGAAGAACTATAATACAAGACCTGCCTTCTATAATATAGAAATGAATAGAGGAAGAAATAGAGATAAATAGATTATTAATTAGTGGAATAAACAATAGGGTTTAAATCCAATTGCTCAAATATATAATTAGAATATTAACTAGGTATGAAAGATATAAATATACAATTGAATGAATTACAAGAATTTTTAGATTTTGTAAATGAGAGAGATAAGTAGTTATGGGAAAGATATTTAATTAAATGCACCCAATTAAATGACAATATAGAATTATGAAAGTAATCATAAATAATATCTTACCTCCAAAAGGTTTTAAATGTATAAATTTATTTGGTATACTATTCTGTAGAAGAATGCTAAATAAAATAGATATAAATCATGAGACTATACATACTAAATAGGGATAGGAACTATTGTGGATAGGTTTTTATTTATGGTATATAATAGAATATTTAATTAGATTAATTATGTACAGAGATACTAAATTAGCTTATAAAAATATCTCTTTTGAAAGGGAAGCTTATTAGAATGATTTAGATTATATAAGTAATAGAAAACATTATAATTGGTTATCTAAGTTAATTAATGAAAGAGTTTTTAATTAAGCTAGTAACAGCACATACTGAAATAAGTAGTAAAAGAGTGTGTGGAATATTAGGATGGGTAGTTAGTTTAATTATTCTAATATACTGTTCTATTAGTTAGATACAAGCACCAGATATGGTAGATACAGTTCTATATTGTTGTATGGGATTACTAGGTATAGATAGTATAACTAGTATATGGAGAAAATAACTAATAGATATAATTGATAGTAATTAATAAACACAATAAAAGGCGGCTTAGCTTAATTGCTAGGTCGCCTTAAATATTTTATAATTAAATTGAAGAATTGGTTTCATTGTCTTTACGTTTTTTAACTACATCAGTACAATTTACTGAATTACATGTAGTATGGTCTGTATCTAATTGCAGAGAATATAATGTATCTGAAACAGAAGGAGATTTCAATTTTGAAGTTAACAAAACATTATCCACACTAGGATATGTGTAACCTCTACTATTAATGTGGACTGAGTTATTATAAGTAGGAATCTCTTTAATACAATCAAGTATAATTAGTAATTCATCTATATTTAAATCAGACAATGCTGAGTGTATATTTTTAATAGTTGCTTTATAATCAATCATTATTTAGAATCAAATTAGTACCGTACCGATTGTTTATTTAATTCATCTAGATAATTAAGAAACCATTGCTTATCTCTAAATGGTTTTGCCAGTACTTTATCTACTGTGTCTTCTGCTTTATTTAAAGACAGCATAGCATTTCTATTTAAATAGTCTTCGTAAATATTATAATTTTTAGTCAACTTGTTCATAACCTTCATTTATTATTCTTATATCATTATCATATATACTAGTGTGTGTATAACCAGTTTGTCTATTGACATAATGATGTAAAACTACATTACTAGTATCATCTACATTATCATCTATTACATAGTTCTTTTTAATTATGTAATCTAAATAATTCTCAGCCTCTTTTAAATCCCCCTCATAATCCTCTTGGAAAAGAATTTGTATTTTACTATCTAATTTAGACTTTTTCAACTTTTTAAGTTTTTTTTCTAAATTAGTTGTTTTTAACAGCTTGTCATTTAGTTTATAAATTGCAATAATCATAATACATATCTTTTATAATTAAATTGTTCTCCCACAAGGATTCGAACCCTGACTAAAAGATTTAGAGTCTTCTGTGCTAACCATTACACCATAAGAGAATATTAGCTAGTTATTAAAACTAGCTAAGTGTGTATTTAAGTTATTAGTTAAATTTAACTAATTGCTCATTTAAGTATTTAGTTTTATCTGCAATGAGTTGTCGTGCATGTGCTTTAAAATAAGAAACTGCAGAACGAACAGATTCAATATTTTCTGAATCCAAACAATTCTGAATTCTTTGTAAACCATCATTACCAATCTTCTCACAAATGTCTACAAATAATTCATCATCCAAACCATTTAGAAAATCTGTAAACTTCTCTACTTCAGATTGTACTGGATTAGTGTATTTAACACTAAGTTCAAAACCATTATTTGAACTATTCATTGAAATATCTAAACCATTTTTATTAAATTTATAATCTTTATTATTTTCAGAAGCTTTCATAAGCTCTTGAAATTCTTCATTTGTCATTATTCCTTCTAATAAGTTTTCAACCATATTAATTAATATTTTAAATTTGTTTTAATTTAGTTCTTTTTTAATTACATTCTACAATAGATTAATTGTTGAAAATATAAAAGTTAAAATAATTTAAAATGCGACAATTAGAACTTTATACTCAAATTATTGCCAAAAAATCACCATTTTAATCCCCCCCCCTGATTTAATCCAATGCTAAAAATTTAGAGAGTTATTTAATCGACGGTAGACACCCACTTTAGTCCCCCCCTCATACTTGAATAAAAAAAGAAACATATTATTAATTTTAAAAATTGAAAATTATGAAAGATTTTAAAGCAAGTGCAGCCGATTTGAAAAAGCAGTTTGATGAGTTGAATAAAATTCGCAAATCTGCAGGTCTTAATGAACTCACAGAGGATGCCTGGAAACAGATGCAATCCCGCCAAGAGGGTGGCAATGGTTTCACTATCGGTGAGACTATTCGTCTCACTGGAGAAGTGGAAATCGTGGTCGTTTACGCAAATGTGAATGGCACACAGGTTCCACAGAACACCTTCTTCGGTGCAAAGTTGTCCGATGGTCGTGTTATTTCTCTTCGCAACCTAATAAAGCCATCTTTGGCTGGTTACAAGTGGGAAGGCACGTTCAAAGAGGACAACGGCAAAGAGGACAAAAATCGCATAGAGACAGAGCATACAGCGCAACACGTTGAGGGCTTTGACCCGGCTAACGTCGATTTCTTCGATGCAGAAACTCGCAACGTATTGGAACTCTTTATGGCGGTGAAAGCCGGTAAAAAGAGTTTACCAAACGAGCTTACATTAGTAGCTCAGGGTTGTCGTCCTATTGTCGCAACTCGTGCGGTAAAGCAAGGAACCCTGAATTACGAAAAAGGCGCTCACAGAGTTATGAGAGTAAACGTGTGGTCACTCTAAAATTGATAGGTAGGGAGAAATCCCTACTTATTAATTATTACCTTTGTACACTAGTGCCGGTGATACAATAGTCATTTTGTACTAGTATGTATTTTAAAATTTGTAAGCAAGTGCCGATAATGTAATTATTTTAGTGTATGAAAAAAATAAGAACAAAAAAGGTTATTTGTCTTAAAGGAACCTATTCAGGTAGTACATTTGTAAGTGATGATGGTAGAGAGTTCACATTATGTGGACAATTTACACCTCATCCTCAATATGGCTACTTTGAATTACATGATTTAGACGACAGTTGGTACCGAATTAGTCGACGAGTGGTACTGTAACTGTCGTAAACAACAAAATCACAACAAAACAAAAAACAATAAAAAGCAAGAGTTAGTTAACAATGTTTCTATTTTTTATTCTGGCAAGCTGGAAAGACAGCTAAATTTAACAACAAAATTAAAAATAACGCAAATTGTAGCAGCT
>ENA-ORUB01001116-ORUB01001116.1-human-gut-metagenome-genome-assembly--contig:-NODE-1116-length-31198-cov-6.539608_pt1 | contig 31198 bp, 25 predicted proteins | sample MGYA00241918_ERZ509200 | MGnify/ENA primary metagenome ERZ509200 (study PRJEB26280, sample SAMEA2338853) | human gut metagenome | biome: human gut; feature: human-associated habitat; material: faeces... | reverse complement strand
TAGCGGCTATTTTTGAAACTTCCACCAACATTTCCCCTACCTGACATCAGATGTCATCAGATGTCATCAAATGTCATATCAAACGCTGTTTACCAATCGGTTATCACTGTCTAATTTTGCAAAATCGGAATCAGACGATGGAAAAGAACTGACTTCGTCGGACCACAGCGTTCCGTGAACGTCGCGCTGCAATCCGACGAAGGAGGATTCTCTGTTCAAGCGAACAGAGCAAGTTGTGTCCTTGTCCGACAAAAAGTCTTTTGTCCGACAAGAACCAACTTGCCCGCCCCTTCCCGGGGCGGGGGAATCCGCTCCAAAGTCGCGGATTCCGGAAGAGAAAAAAGTACAAACCAAAAATCTCATGTGCATGGAGAGAACAACAGGGACAAGGACGGGCAGAAAGCCCAAGAGTGATCCGGCGGACCGCAAGTACAGCTTCCGCCTGAACGCCGAGGAGAACACAAGATTTGAAAAGTTGCTGGCGGATTCGGGAGCCGGGGACCGCACGCTGTTCATCAAGAAATCCATCTTTTCGGGACAGATTAAAGTCGTGAGAATCGACAAGGCTACAATGGACTATTACATCAAACTGACCGAGTTTCACAAACAGTTTCAGGCTGTCGGAAACAACTACAACCAGGTCGTCCGCGCCTTGAAGAACAATTTCGGGGAGAAACGGGCGATGGCATTGCTCTACAGGCTGGAGAAACTGAGCATCGAACTGATGCTTGTCTGTAAAAAAGTCATGGCGCTAACCCAGGAATACGAGCGGAAATGGTTGCAAAAATAAGTCATGGCATGAACCTTTACGGGGCACTCGCCTACAACCACGACAAGGTGGCGGCGGGTACCGCCGAGATTCTTTCGGGCAACCGTATGATTTCCGACAGACTTGGATTACCAAGCGAGGACATACGCCTGGCGTTACTCTCTTTCGAGAACTACCTGCTGGCAAACCGCAACACGGAGAAGCCCGTCCTGCATATCTCCCTTTCCCCCGCACCGGAAGACCGTCTGAGCCACACACAGCTGGAAGAACTGGCGGCAAGGTATATGGAAAAGATGGGGTATGGCAACCAGCCATACATTGTCTACAAACATGCCGATACCCACAATGCCCACATCCATATCGTCAGTGTCTGTGTGGACGGACAGGGGAAAAAGATCAGCGATGCCTACGAGCACCGCCGTTCCATGACCGCCTGCCGGGAACTGGAAACGGATTTCGGCCTGCGCAACGGAGCGGACACGGAAAGGCGGAATCCGAAAGCGGAGCTGAGGAAGGTGGACGCTTCCTTGGGGGATGTCCGCCATCAGGTAGGCAATACCCTTAAAGCCGTATTGGAAAGCTACCGTGTCCAAACCTTCGGGGAATACAATGCGCTGCTTTCCACGCTCAACATCGAGGCGAAACAGGTCAGGGGAGAATACAACGGTACACCATATACCGGTATTGTCTATTCGGCCACGGATGATACCGGCAAGGTGGTCAGCCCGCCGTTCAAGAGCTCCCGATTTGGGAAACGCTTCGGAAATGAACAGTTGGAAAAGCGGATGCTGATGAACCTGAAAGACCTCAAGGACGGGAAATGGGCACCCTCCATACAGGCGGACATCGTTCGTGCCTTGCGGCAGGCAGATTCACAGAAACGGTTTGTGGAACTGCTCGGGCAAAGGCGTATTGATGTGGTTTTCCGCAAGAATGAGCGGGGACGTATCTATGGTGTCACCTTTATTGATCACAACCATCGGGAGGTGTTCAACGGCTCACGCATGGGCAAGGTGTTTTCTGCCAATGTGTTCAACGACTATTTCAAATGGTTGGAAAACATACCCGAAAAGGAACGGGGTGGACATTCCGCTACAGAGCTTTGGCAGCATCACCGTCACGAATCCTCTAGCACGCTCGAACTGGCGGCAGGCATTCTTTCTATGGAAACCAATCCGCGGGATTACGAGGAGGAAGCCTTTGCACGCCGCATGAAGAAAAAGAAGAAGGCCGGACGCAAGCGTGGCATTTAGACAAAACAAGTATCAACCCATTTATATACAATTCTTATGCAGCAGGAAGATGATTTGAGGGCTCTCGCTAAGATAATGGAATTCGGCAGGGCCGTGAGTATTTTTCTTTTGGTGGTACACGTCTATGTGTACTGCTATCCGAGTATCACCGCATGGCACCTGAACCTTGAGGTGATAGACCGGATTCTGGTAAACTTCAACAACACGACCGGAATTTTCAACTGTATTCTCTGGAGCAAATTGTTGGCAGTGCTTCTGTTGGCCGTTTCCTGCCTGGGTACGCACGGGGTCAAAGGTGAAAAGATAACCTGGCCTAAAATTTATGCGGCGTTGGTGGCAGGATGCGCATTGTTTTTTCTGAACTGGTGGCTTCTTGAACTTCCATTGCCACACATGGCAAATACCGCATTCTATATTTTTACTCTTACGGCAGGCTATCTCGCCCTGTTGATGTCGGGATTATGGATGAGCCGCCTTTACAGGCACAACCTCATGGAAGATGTGTTCAATATGGAAAATGAGAGTTTCATGCAGGAAACCCGACTGATGGAGAATGAGTATTCGGTAAACCTCCCGACGAGATTCTATTATAAAAAACGCTGGAATAACGGATTTGTCAATATTGTCAATATTTTCCGTGCCTGCATGGTTATCGGGACACCGGGCAGCGGCAAATCCTATGCGATAGTCAACAGTTACATACGCCAGCTTATAGCCAAAGGCTTTGCGATTTACATCTATGATTACAAGTTTGATGACCTGTCCACCATCGCCTATAATTCTTTGTTGAAGAATATGGACAAGTACGAGGTCAAGCCCCGGTTCTATGTCATCAATTTCGACGATCCGCGCAGGTCTCACCGGTGCAATCCCATTAATCCGGAATTCATGACGGACATTTCCGACGCGTACGAGGCAAGCTATACGATAATGCTCAACCTCAATCGCACCTGGATCGAAAAACAGGGGGACTTCTTCGTGGAGTCTCCGATCATTCTGCTTGCAGCAATAATCTGGTATTTAAAGATTTACAAAAACGGCATTTACTGTACGTTTCCCCATGCGGTGGAACTGCTCAACAAACCCTACTCAGACCTGTTCACCATTCTGACCTCTTATCCGGAGCTGGAAAACTACCTTTCCCCCTTCATGGATGCATGGAAGGGAAATGCCCAGGACCAGCTCCAAGGCCAGATAGCCTCGGCTAAAATACCCCTTACGCGCATGATCTCCCCACAACTCTACTGGGTGATGACCGGTAATGATTTTTCATTGGATATCAACAATCCGAAAGAACCCAAACTGCTCTGCGTGGGCAACAATCCGGACAGGCAGAACATTTATTCGGCAGCGCTCGGATTATATAATTCCCGTATCGTCAAGCTTATCAACAAGAAAAAACAGCTTAAATGCGCCGTTATCATTGACGAGCTTCCCACCATCTATTTCCGTGGGCTTGACAACCTGATCGCGACGGCGAGAAGCAACAAGGTGGGCGTGCTTCTGGGTTTTCAGGATTTCAGTCAATTGACACGTGACTACGGAGAAAAAGAATCCAAGGTCATCCAGAACACGGTGGGGAATATTTTCAGCGGACAGGTGGTCGGTGAAACCGCAAAAACGCTTTCAGAGCGCTTCGGCAAGGTGCTTCAGCAACGTCAGTCCGTATCCATCAACCGTCAGGATGTATCCACCTCCATCAACACACAGCTAGACTCGCTCATTCCCGCATCAAAGATCGCCAACCTCTCACAAGGCACGTTTGTCGGGGCTGTGGCGGATAATTTTGATGAGAGGATAGAGCAAAAAATATTTCATGCCGAAATTGTCGTGGACCATACCAAGATCAGCGCGGAAGAAAAGGCTTATCAGAAAATCCCGGTCATCAACGACTTCAAGGACAGGAACGGTAACGACATCATGATGCAACAGATACAACGCAATTACGACCAGATCAAGGCGGATGCGCAGGCTATTATCAATGAGGAGATGCGGCGTATCAAAAATGACCCTGAACTCCGTAAACGACTAGGTCTGGAAGATGAAAAAGGAAAGGACCCCGACAAATCATGACAAGTGGAGGGGTAATTGAAGAAATTATACCCCGACTGATCGGATTATTGAAAAAGATGCCGTATATTTGAAACTTGAAATAGAGAAATAAGGCCGGTCTCGACAATTGGGACCGCCATTATTATACATAAGTCGCAAGACGTCTCGAACAGGAATCTGACAAATTCAAAAACACAGAGGCTATTGCGTGAGGCTTATGCTATACCTTATAGCATGAGCCCATGCGGGTTTCTGTGTTGGGCTTTGTCAGAGCCTCTGTTCGAAATAAGCATGGGTTTCATGCTTTTTTAACAAGAGGTATGGCAAAAATTCAAGTTATCATGGCACTCACTTTGGACGGGTTCCTTCCGCATGAAGACGAGATGCTTATGCGATGGGTGAGGGAAAACAAACGGTATGGTTTCCCACGCTGGCAGCGACAGGCCACATTCCACATCTACCCCCATTACGGTTTGATGGACTTGCTGAATGTAAAGGAAAAGCATGACAAGGATTGTATTTATCTGGCAGGAGTGGGAGATGGAGGAAGTGCGGAATATGCCGATGGACTTTTTCGGTATAATCTGGTGGATGAGACAGTACTTTTTCTGCTGCCTCTTTCTTATGGTGGTGGAATCCCCTTGACGGGAGAATTCCGGTCTGCCCGCTGGAAACTTCTTGGCTGCAAAACTTTCTCCAACGGAATCTGCCGGCTTATGTATAAACGAAACGGATGAAGATGCTATCTCAACCCATACCTTTCCATTTTCTTGTATAGCGTCGGACGGCTCATCCCCAACATTCTCGCCGCACGACTGATCTTACCTCCACATTCTTCCAGAATCTTCCTTATTAGTTCTTTCTCTTCTGCTTCTTCCATCAAGCCTTTTTTACATTTTTCGCCTGTCCTACAGATGGTCGCATTAAGATTCAGATCTTTATGGGTTAACAATGGAGATACCGCCAACAGGACAGCACGTCTTATCCGGTTGTCAAGTTCACGCACATTGCCCGGCCATGAGTGGGAAAGCATGGAGATTTTGGCTTGTTCGGTAAAACCGGAGGTCTCCACACGTATCTCTTCTGAATGTTGCTCACGAAAGAAGTCAGCCAGTGGCAATATATCTTCCGGGCATTCGGAGAGAGAGGGCTGGCGTATCTCAAACTCGGCGAGACGGTAGTACAGATCCTCCCGGAAACGTCCCTCCCGTATGGCACGCTCCATATCCTCGTTGGTGGCCGACAATATCCGTACATCGGCTTCAAGTTCTTTGCGGCTGCCCACTGGACAATACACTCTTTCCTGCAATACCCTGAGCAGCAGTGTCTGCATTTCGGGAGGCATGTTTCCGATCTCGTCAAGGAAGAGCGTACCGCCCTTGGCTGTCTCAAAATAGCCGGCAGTATCCTTTTTCGCATCGGTAAATGCCCCCTGCACGTGGCCGAAGAACTCAGATGCGGCAAGTTCCCCCCGGATACAACCACAGTTCACCGCCACAAAAGGCTTGTCCTTACGCCCGCTATGCTGTTGGATCAGCTGTGCGACAGATTCTTTTCCGCTACCGTTCGGTCCAAGGATCATGACGGAACAATTCAAAGGAGCCACACGACAAGCTATCCGCTCGGTTTCCCGGACCGCCCCGCTAAGCCTTTTCATTAATGATTTCTTCGGGGGAACGGAAACTGGCAGGCCGATCAATCCCCGTAACAGTTCCATCAGCAACTCCTCGTGGACAGGCTTGGGCAAGTAGTCCTTTGCGCCCAATTTGACGGCACGCACCGCATCTGCGATGGAGGCATGTTCGGTCATCACCACAAAAGGGATATGTAACCCTTGGGAGATGCTCCATTCCAGTAAGCTGATGCCATCCCCTTCGGGAAGGCGGACATCCGTCAGTACCAGCGCCACGTTATTCCCCTTGATTTTCCGGCGTGCCGAAGGCTCATCTATGGCCGTCAATACCCCGTAACCGGCTTTCTGTAGCCATCTCTCAAGAATATCGCAAAGAATCAGGTTGTCCTCCACGATCAATAAAGTCTTTTTCATCCCCGTCATTTTTCTTTCTTAATTCATTATTTACTTCGTCTATCAGTAACCGTATCTGTTTCATAATTCTCATCGTGTACTCTCTGACCGTCTCGTCGCTCGAGGTCTTGTCATGCAGGAGCTTCCGATAACCGAACAGTACATCGTTGGCCCCTAACAACTCCCAGACCGGAGCCATCCGATGTACGATCCTCCGCATGGCTTCCCGGTCGGTTTTTCTTAAAGCCTCCTCCAGTTCGGCAAGATCCTTTTCCGACTCTTTTGCGACAAGACCGAACATATGACGACGGTCGTCTGTACTTTCCATCAGACGGGAATAGTCGAACGGAGACATGCCTGCACTTCTGCCCTCCGTAACGGAGGAGATAAAGGCCAGCAGTCCTTTTGAAGAGAAAGGTTTGTGTATGCAACCGCAAAAACCGGACTTCATATACACGCCCGAGTCCCCGTCCCCCCGTGCCGTCATGACAGCGACCGGAACGGTACGGGAATTCCCGATATCCGAGTTACGCAGTAATCTCAACAAGCCGAAACCATCGGTCACGGGCATCTGTATATCTGTCAATACCAAATCATAATCCAAGCGGTCGAGTGCTAGAATGGCTTCTTTTGCATTTTGGCAGGTCGTGCATTCCACCCCGTTGCGCCCGAGCATGTCTTCCGTTATTTTCAGAAGGATGCTGTCATCATCCACTACCAGTACATGTTTGGGAAGTATCGTCGCAGATTGTACCGGAAGCTCCTCTGTTTCCGGTTCTTCTGTTGTTTCCGAAAGGGGAAACGACAGGCGGAATGTTGTACCTTTACCTGGTCGGCTCTCTACTTCAATGCTTCCGTCCAGTACCTTTACAAGAGCTTTCGTGATAAAAAGCCCAAGACCGAAACCTTCCGAGTTTATCTCCTGCGCCGCACGCTCGAACGGACGGAAGACACGTTCCAATGTCTCCTCGTCCATACCGATACCGGTATCACCGACCTCCACATATAATCTTCCCGCCATGTACTCGGTATGGAAACGGATCGTACCCGACAGGGTGAACTTGATGGCGTTTGTCAGCAGATTGTCCAATATTTGTTCCAATTTGTCTGCGTCTCCTCTCACTGTAATATCACCGACATTCTTATGCCGGTGCTCGAACAGCAAGGCCCGGCCACCCGCTTTGCGGGCATATTCCTTCGATATGTTGTCAAGCAAGTTGTTTAGACGGAAAGGAACCTCGTTACGGGTATCCTTGGTCTCATTGATCTTATAAACATCCATCAGGTTGTTCACCAGATTCAGTATATGGCGGCAGGAATGGCGGATGTTCTCCAGATAGCCTTCCCGTTTTTTCTTTTCACGGGTTTCCGAGGCCAGCTCCACGCAGTTGTTGATATTACCCAATGGTCCCCGTATATCGTGCGAGATGGTCAGGATGATCTGTTTACGCATACCGAGCAGTTCCTCGTTCTCACGGTTTATCCTTTGGAGCTGTGCCCGTCCTTCCCTTTCTTTCCTGATGTCATACCGTATGATCAGGAACGAGATGAATAGCAAGGAGGAAGCGGAGACGATTACTAGGGCAAACAGCTTGAAAGAAAAATCTCCGGCTTCCGTGATTTTTTCCTCACGACTGATGAACGCCGCCTGCGCTTGCCCGTCAAGATGGGTGATGAGTATTTGCAACTTCCGGTTCAAGGCCTTATTCTGTATGCGCAGACTGTCGGTATAAATGTCTATCCGGCGTTCACGTTCCTCTTGCATGGCGATCAGCTTGTCATTCAAATCTTGCAGTCCTTTCGATGGCTCGAAGACCTGTACGCTCCTTTTCCCACCGAACCAACCGGCAATCCCTTTTTTCTTTTGAGTGACTGTCCGGGTACGAACCGCTTCCCTGATAACAATAGGCAGACGATTTGCGAGCAGGCTGTCCGCTTCCCCCTGTCTGGTAATGGTCTCCATAATGCGGAGCAGATGTATCTCCTTAGCTTCCAATAAATGACATAGGGAGTCTATCTGCTTTGGCAGGACGAACGTGCCACAACTCACTTTCAATATTTGTAACAAGCTGTCCGTTTGCAAGCGTTTTCTGCGATACTCACGAAAATCGGTATCCTCCCAGACAATGACGGACTCTCCATAGGTGGCAAGCTCCGTGATATAGCGATGCGCCGTACTGATGTCATGGCGTATCCTGCGTATCTCCGATGTTTCCGTTTTTATCTCACGCATGCGGCTCCGTTCGTATAACAAGATGGAAACCATGCCGCAAACAGCCATGATCAATATCATATACCCTAAAAGAACCTTATGCTGTAATGAAGCTTTCCTTGCTACCATAAATATTTTCATTTTACGTAAACACTCACTTTAAACCACCAAGGATTTGTAACGGATTCGTTAAGCCAGTGTAATAGTTATCTATAATTCATTTATAAAATATAGAAGAAGCCCCTGTCTTCTCCGATAACCGGCTTCAGACAAGGGCTTCCATATTGGGATGAATCAATAACGATTTACTTTATGAGATTGGTCTTATTCCGGTTTTATCAGTTGGTTCCACCCGTATGCTGGCGGTTCCAAGTCCGGGTAATGACAGACACTGTTCCAATGTTGATTATAATTGAATAGACAACTTTCATAACGGATAGAATCGAATATATTCCATATCAGGCAAGAGGGAAACCGATTCTTTCCAATTGTGCTTTTCGCTCGTCTGACATGTTCCCCTTGCGGTAATCCCGTCTTTGAATGGTACACCAGCGTCCCAATGCTCCTTCACGGCATCCCGGCCATCGTCCTTGCAGGTTATGGAACAGGCACAATTGTTCGAAGTTGCCTTGCCAGACCTGTTCCGCCGACCAGACAAATCCTATTTTATCCAACAGGAGCCGGCGGTCATTGGGTAACTTTCCCTGTTTACGCATTTTCCGTTGTGTATGGCACCATCCGCCCAAATTCCCTTCCGTCGATTTAGGGAAACGCCGATATTTTCTGACAAAAGACTTCAGCTCCTCGTAGTTCTTCATCCATTCCCCTTGGAGGTTCTGATTCCAGACAAAGCCGATCTCATTCAAAGCCCGGATGCGCTCTTTGCTCAAACGTCCATCCTTCCGTCTTTCCCGCTGGGTATAACACCAGGTCGCAAGCGGGCCGTCTTCACGTTTGGGCCAGCGTCCGCAGGTATCAAAGAAGACTTTCAATGCATGGTATTCCCTCATCCATTTGGAGTCGAGCTGATTCCACTCAAAACCGATTGCATCAAGCTGGTCGCACCGTTCCTTGGCAAGACAGCCTCGTTTGTAGGCGATGCGTTGCGTGTTGCACCAAAGGCCCAGTTTCCCTTCCGTCACCGAAGGCCAGTCGTTCTCTTCCCGGTGGAACTCGACCAGCCGCTCATACATAATCTGCCACGGTTCCAGCTCGGCCAGGATCTCTTCGATGCGGAGCCGGATATCCGACAAATAGCCAGTGGCGAGGAACGAGGTTGTTCCTTCAAATCCGTGGGGCGATGGAAGATAAGAGAGTCGCTCCCAGTGGCACGCCATCACGTCGTAGACCGATTTACCCGACAGGTTATTCACAAAATCCAAGACGACCGGCTGTTTCCCGCTTCCGGTATCCAGACAGCGCCCCAGCTGTTGCAGGGTGACAATGTAAGATTCGGTGCGCCGCAGGAACATGACGGCATCCACTCCCTCGACATGCAATCCTTCGATCAGCATATTGACGGAAAAGAGTACGTGTAACCGGTCCGACTCTTCTCGGAAAGCGGCCAACAGCCGCTGATTCTCCTGCTCGCTTTGCGCATGATGGATTTCAAATGGCGTAATCGATCGGCCTGCCTGCGTGAGCCAGTCGCACACTATCGGCACCATCTGTCTGAGATCGGCCAGGTCGCGACAGAAAACCAGCAGTTTGCGTACGCTTTCGGGTAGGAACTTCCGGATCACCGACGACGCGCCCAAAGCACCTTTGAAATCGACCCGCGCCAGGTCCAGTTTCTTTTGAATGCGCTCTCTCCGGCGGGTTGAACAACCGCTTCGGTCCAAATTTCTTTGGATCCGATCCAATTCATTATCCAATCCGAAGGCGCTTTGCACCAGCTTCGGAACCGGCAGGATGTGGTAATACCATGCCTGCGGCAAGGTGAGTTCATAAAAGAGGTTCCCTTCAAAATAGAGATCGACCGTATCAACCATCCCTTCCGGTCGGACAGGGGTGGCCGATGTACCCAGCACATGGGCTGACGGGTTGGAATCTATCACCTGTTGCAAGGCACCGCCCCAGATCTCCGCTCCGAAATGGTGGAACTCGTCGATTAGGATATGACCGGCTTTCAGCAATTCGCAAGATCTCCGGTGATAAATCAGTGACTGGAAGGTCTGATAGCGGATATTGGAAGATTGAAATCCTACGGCCTTTCGGATCTCGTCCAGAATTGTCACATTCGGAGCAAACACCAGGATTTTCTCCGCCGCATGATCTGCAATATAACGGGCTAGCAGATATGACTTTCCCGTCCCGGTTGCCTGTACTACGGCACCGATGCGATGTTTTTCGAAGCCTTTACGGATCGCTCGGTAGGCTGCTTCATTGTGTGGGTAAAGCTCAATATGCTTTCTGCCGGAAAGGCTTCGTATATAGCTCTCATCCGAAACAGTCAGTCCGTGCAGTTCAAAGGCAAGCGCTTCCGGCTGGAATCCACCATGCGCCACAATACGGAAATAAGGATTGCCTCGTCCCCGGCCCAGAGAGGAAAACTCGGCATAATAGCGTTCGGCATCCGTACGGCTCAGTGGCTGCTCATTCCAAACTTCTTTGACGATAGCGTGCACCATCCCCGGTTTGAATCCGAGCCACAGGACCCCGTCAGATTCCATGACTTCGTAATGGAGACGGCGATAGTAAGTCGCTAATGGGAGAGACATGATGTCTTTATCTTTTTATGTCGGTTGTTTTGCAAAAAAATGCTCTGGATGTTTCATCTGATCTTCGCATTAATGCCGGATAACCTGCCGTATCCGTGCTTAATCTTTTCTGTAAATTCACCGACTATTTTTGAGGACAATCCGGTAAGAGCCGTACACCTCTCTTATTCCATCAACAATATATCAGTTGCTTTTTCGCTTGACGTATAACAGGTGTGTATAAAGTTTGCAAGGTTTCCTCCGAAGTACTTCCGTTTCGGATGGCTTTTGCCAATGGTTTGATTTTTAAATATTTTTTATATGACTGTTGCACTGTCATTGAAGAATGTTGAAGTTAATGCTTCAAGGCGGTGGCTACAAGCTTTTACTCGAGCCACTGCTTTACAACATATTATGTACCAATTAATCGTTTGTTCCTCCGTCATGCTGACGGTTATAAGTAGATGCAACCACCGTAACGGTTCCGTAATGTGTACCACTGACTGTCTTGCCCATTGCACTGGCAGATACTCCCTGCTTGCTCTGCGTACCACTGACTGTCAATGCAGTTCCTACCGGCAAGGTTACGTTCAACGGATAATTGCCTTCTACAGTAGATACCGTTGCTCCGAACGCTTGTGCCAGCTTTTCAACCAGCAAGGCTGTCAACACGCTGGTTCCCTTCGTTGCGATTTCAGTTCCGGTTTTATAGGTATAACCTACACTGCCCACCTGCATATCTTTGGCACCGTACAGGTTATTCCATTCATTTTGCTCAAATGAAACAGCTTCACTTCCGTCAGATACTGAGAATGAAACACCGAGGAACAAACCATAGGCTGTAAATTCGTCGGCATCTATTACCACCTTGTTCCCTTCTATACGGCTGGCTACGGTTACCCATTGACCATTCTTATATTGCTTGGCCCCCACGTTTTGAGCCACTTCTTCATCTACATTAAAGCCAAGTTCAACAGGTTTGTTCAATGTTACTTCGGTTTTGTTGCACGACAGGCCGGCACCCACTAACAAAACAGACTCTCCGGCACGTGTTCTAACTTTTGTCCGGGCATTCTCAATGTTTCCGTCATAAATGGGAGAAATTATCACTTTAACTTCTTCTCCCTCTCCGGTCTCAATCGCATCGGCTGGTATGTTGGTCTCTATATTTACCTCAGCCAAGTCATTGCCTTTCAATGTTTCGGTTTCTACATTGGCTGTGCTTTCTTCAGTAGAAGAAACGGTCACTTCCACTTTTTGATCTGTGGCTAGACTGGCGTTCCAAACCAGATTCTGGCTCTTACCGGAATCTGTTACCGTGATTTCACTCTCTTTTTTCAGTTTGCCCGTGGCTTCCGCCTTGATAGCATAAGTTCCGGCCTTCACATCATCAAACAGGTACACGCCGCTTTCATTGCTCGAAGCAGTTACAGACCCTAATGTTACTGTAGCTCCTGACAAAGGTTCACCACTTAGATCCGTAATTACACCGGTCAATGTGTTCGCAGCTACCGCTACCTGAGGTGGGGTTACATTGTCATAATCCGGATCATCGTCACTACAGCCGGCCATGCCCATAGCTAGGCTGACAACGAAGAGCAGAAAAGCTCTTTTTTTTACAAATTCAAACATAACTAAATTAATTTAAAATATTAATTATAAATTGATTATTGATTGTTTTCAAAGCAAATTGATACAAAAGCATATACCTCCGGAAAAATACTTTCCATTTTGCAAAGATGACTGAATCAGCAAATATTTCCACAACTTCCAGTCAAACCCCACATTCACATCATTACCGGTGTATTCTGCGATAAAGCGAAGATTGCGTTGAAACGAAGGCTGATAAGTCAAGCCACCCACTACACCATCGAAAGAGGAGTTTCTTTCACGTTGCCAATCGCGATAGGCTACATGTAGTCCGACACGGTGTCCTCCCTGATCAAAATGCTTTGATACGGACACATAATAATTGGAAAAGAAACTATTCCCGATAGATTTCGGCTTTCCCGTTTCCGGATCTACCGGTGGCTCTGTTATTTTTCTCATTGAGAATAAGTCATTCATACCGACAGCCACACTCGGCCACCATTTGCCTTTTTTCTCACGGATGGGCTGTATCTTAAAAGAAAAGTATCGATCCTTACGGTTCAGACCCGGATTGTCAACATCCTCTACGTTGTTCTTAATTCTGGTAGACCTTAACAAGGTACATGTATAGCCAAGTTCCACCCAGCGGAAAGGAGTAATACTCAAGTAATAGCTCATCGTATGATATTTGTCGCCATCATAGGTCAAAACCTCAGGAGTAAACTCCCTGTTCAGAAAATGAGCACCAATACGCGCTTCACCTTCTTTCCGCATATCAGCCGAAGGGACATGTATCAAACCGCTCATTCCTGTATATTGCTGGGCTGAAACAGAAGAAGCCTTAATGAGTATATATACCCATAGGAGCATCCGACACCAATGATTCGAGCGCAATCCTTTACTTCTCATTTTTACCTCCTTCCTTTGCTACAAAATCAGGAGTCATACGATTAGCACCCCAATTCAAACGTTCCCTGTCAAACCATCCTTCACGTTCGTTCTCTTCTGGATCGGTAGTATACATCTTGGATGCGTAAGCATCACCTTCATGATTATAGGTAAAGCGGAAATTAGATGCGGGCCGGAAGCGTACTTTCCGACTGCTCCTCTTATAAGGTGGTATCATCATCACTACCTTAAATCCGAAATTCTCTTTACCCTTGTCACTATATTGAGCATACAACCCTACAGTACAATGCTTGAAATGACGCATCACTTCCCCCAATGCGCCATAATCTTCGTATAAGAACCGTCCTCCACGAGCTCTGAATTCCGTATTTACCTTTTCCAAATAAACACGCACTCCTGCCAAACCACTTACACGTTCCATACGGCTACATTCCCAGTCCACAGCCATAGAACAAAAGCCGGTCCATCCGAGTTGGGCATCGAATGCCAACCAACGGTTCACAGAATACATCCATTTCACATCAAGACCATAACGTTCCATACCGAACAGGCCTCCGCTTATCTTCAGGAAATGCTTCTGCCTCCAGTCAAATTCCTTACTGAGTACGGTCATAGTCAAGCGAACCTTTTTATAACGATTGCCATAGTCATTATAAACAGGTACTATAGCCTGTCCTGCCAGCTGCCATTGGTTTCCCATATACCATTTTATTCCCGGGGTCAGGTTCACCAACGCTTCATACACCTTGTTGTGAAAAAGATCGCGGTAATGTAATTCAGCCCCCATGAATATATCCACACGTGTGTACTGTGCGGACTGAGCCTTTCCCATTAAGGTGACCATCACCATCAGACACAGGGGTAATATCCACCGGCACCTGTACTTATTTATCCAGTATCTCATATACCGAATGTTTGCTTACAAATTCCGGTACCATCTCCTTCATGCGTCTTACGATCTGCATGTCGTCTTCTGCTACGCTGGAACGCACCAGGGCATCCACTTGCCGGCATGCGTCGGCATAGTCATATTCACGGACCCGGGCGATCTGAATCTTCGGATGGATGGTCGGCTGGGTATTCTCGTTCTCGTTCAGCACTTCCTCGTACAATTTCTCCCCGTCACGCAATCCCGTAAACTTGATCTCCACATCCTTCGCCCCGCTAAGTTGAATCATACGTTTGGCAAGGTCCACAATTTTCACCGCTTTGCCCATGTCGAATACAAAGATTTCACCTCCATGTCCCATCGTTCCGGCTTCCAACACCAACTTGCAAGCCTCGGGTATCAGCATGAAGAAACGTATAATATCAGGGTGTGTTACGGTTACAGGTCCTCCACGCTTGATCTGTTCTTTAAACAATGGTATGACAGAGCCATTGCTTCCCAACACATTCCCGAAACGTGTAGTGACAAATTGTGTTATGCCTTCTACCTTTCCATCCTTGATGGCTTTATCCAAACTCTGTACATAAATCTCACAGATACGTTTAGAACATCCCATTACGTTGGTTGGATTCACAGCCTTGTCGGTAGAAACCATGACAAATTTCTTTGTCTTGTATTTTACCGCCAAGTCAGCAATGATGCGAGTGCCATTCACATTGTTCCGGATACTCTCTCCCGGATTATTTTCCATCATAGGCACATGCTTGTATGCTGCCGCATGGAATACATACTCCGGACGATACATTTCGAAGATTTCCTCCATACGCACTTTCATACATATATCACTCACTATCGTTTCCGCCTCAATGTCTGTAAACTGCCTGGCCATCATCAGACGGATGTCATGCAATGGGGTTTCTGCCTGGTCTATCAAAATAAGTTTTTGCGGACGGAACCGGGCGATCTGTCTGACAATTTCACTACCTATACTTCCTGCCGCTCCCGTTATCAGTATCTTTTTGCCGGCAAGCAACTTTCCGATTGCATCCAGATCAATGTCTATTGGGGCACGTGGCAGCAGGTCTTCTATATCCACTTCCTTCAATTGTGTATGGTCTATATCACTCTTGCCATCCCATTCCTGAACTGTTGGTATCATACAGATTTTTATACCTTCTTTTAGCAGACTTTCGACCATGGATGGATTATTCCTTATCGACTCGTTTTTTAAGGGAGATACCAGCAAAGTATGAGCCTTACGTTTTTTCATTTCTTCCACCAGATGCTCATTGTTGGGATAAACACGTACCCCCATCAGGTAACGTCCCTGAATATCGGATACTTCAGATACAAAACCCACCAAAGTATATTTTGAGACATCCTGGTTTCTGATACTTTTCGCCAGCCCTATACCTCCGGCTTTTACCCCATATATAAAAACCGGTTTCGCATATCCCTGATGAAAAAAAGAGTCGTATAAATATTTCACGGCAACCCTGATTCCACACATAAGTATAGTGGCAAGTATGGCAGCAAGTCCAATATCCTTCATGCGTATTGCCATAATCCAACTGTCGGAATGCAAGCCATATTTCAATCCCATGATTAACACCAAACCGATCAACATGGAGAGTCCTACACGTTGCAAATCGATAAACGATGAATATCGGATAATACCGGAATAGGTATGAAATATTCTAAAGCCTACGATGTAACATAACAGATAAAGACTGAAAGCTGTAATCAATGGCCTTATACTCTGAAGAGTGTAAAGCATTCCATTATTCAGAGCATACACCAGTATATCCGAACCTAGTATTATCAAACAGTCCAAGATTAACAAGCACCAATAAGGAAGCGCTCCCTTGGAAAAATACCAATTTGAAATTTTTGAAATCATATACTTAAAATTTTGCATTATTTCTCTATGTTCGACTTTATCATCTTAATGAATGGCACAAGTCACATTCTTGTTCGTAATACTACTTCTAAATACCAGTCTCGTTCACATTCTCATTATTCGCATTGGTCACCACTTTGAAAACAGTCATAAAAAAAATTTTGATGTCAAGGCTAAAACTCATGTGTTGGGCATACCACACATTCAGTTCAATGCGCTTTGGCCAAGGAACTTCCTTTCTACCATTCACTTGCGCCCATCCGGTTACACCTGGTAGTACATCAAACATGTGTTTTTGATGTTCATTATACTGATTGTATGGCCAAGGATGATAAGTTAAAGCTGGACGAGGTCCAATCAATGCCATATCACCTTTGAGAATATTCACCAATTGGGGCAATTCATCAATCGAAGTGGCGCGAATAATTTTTCCTATACGTGTTATTCGATTATCTCCTTTGAAAGAATATACTCCTGTCCCTTGCTTTTCTGCTCCAACACACATTGAACGGAATTTCCAAATCTTAAATGGCACACCATTCTTTCCTAAGCGTTCCTGTTTGAAAATAATAGGACCTTTAGAATCAATTTTGATGATGATAGCCACAATCAGCAATGGCATAAATAAAATGATCAATGCTATCAACGCTATTATAAAATCTAGAAATCTTTTAAAATACTTATACATAGTTTCTTAGTTTTGCATTTTTACTTATGCTTTGAAATAAATCCTTTCAAATTATTATACATCACTTTGAACATACGAGTATTATTCCCATTGCTCACAAATGAGTTATGCGGGCTTATTGCAACATTCTCCAGTTCCCATAGAGGAGAATCATCTGCTAACGGCTCACTTTCAAACACGTCTAAAGCAGCAAATAAATCCTTTCGCTTTTCTAAAATTTCACACATTGCCTGCTCATCAACTAGTCTACCACGGGCAATATTGATCAGAATAGCCCCCTCTTTCATGGAGCTCAAAACCTCACTGGAAATCAACTCTTTTGTGGAAGGAAGTAACGGAGCAGTAACCACAACTACGTCATAGCCATTTACATACCGTACAAGCGAACTTGCCAATTTCATTTGATTGAAATAAGGTGTTGTGTTTGTATGAATATCAAAACCTGTTGTATAAGCCCCCATAGCACTGAAACGTTTAGCCACCTCTTGTCCCACATTTCCCGCACCGACTACAGCCACGTTGATTCCTGCAATTTCCCGTAAACCTCTATGCTTCGTCCATCTTTGTGCTGATTGCTCCTGCTTAAAGAACCACCCTTGTTTATATTGTTCCAGTACTCTGAACAAAACCCACTCTGCCATTGGAGTACTATACACCCCTCTGGCATTGTGGAGTTCTATATGACGGTTCTTTATTTTATCTACCGAGACACGGTCAAATCCGGCACTTGTAAGCTGAATAAATTTTAATCGGGAGAACAAATCTATGTCATGACTCAGAAAAAGCCCGTTACAAACCACAGCATCAATCTCAGACGCAGGTAAAGGCAATTTCTCTTTTTCCTGCTGCATGAAATGAATGGAAAATTCCAAGGATTGCAATGTTTCCATTTGATCCTTTGTGTATTGAAAACACCCTGTAAGTAACAAATTCATAACAGTATCAGAAAGGAAGTTTCATATTCAGAATGAAGATGATATTCAGAAGTCGTGCCCTTGTAGCCGTCTCCTTCATATTCACCACACGTATGCCCATATCATAAAGCTCCTTATTCAAATACTTCTTCATATCCAAATGATGCCCATCGTTGATACGTTTTTCCAAGGGAACTTTCAATAGCAAATCTAGGAAAACACGATTGTTATAAAGGAATGTAATATCTGTATAAAGTTTCATATCACTGATATTAGGACCTCCCCAACCTCCCCATGTTACCTCATTATAATGCAAATCAGCAGGTAAATAATCTTTGCTAATTTTAAAATAATCATATTTCTCCAAGTAATATTCAAACACCTTATCAACCTTGTGAGCCAAAGATCTATTCAGAAGAAATATTTTGTAGAGATTACGGAAAAGTTTAGCACTTATCTTTGGCATTGTAGATCGGCCATAATGCTTATACCAATAAGCCCGAATGGTTTCCGATACCCATGATTTTAATTCCACATCATAAGGCAAAACTTGTTCAAGGTAAATCCGTTTACGCATTTCATTATCGCGTAAGCGATATATATATCCATCATTGTGATTGATAATTTCTTTTTTTAATTCAAAATCTTTCAAGCCATCGCTATTTTCAGGAATAGTATAGACAGTATGCTTCACATTAAAACGAGCTGCAATTATTTTGGCGGCATCCACATCTATAGTTTCCTTATGGGCTGACAAATAACTAAAAGTAGCGTATTTATCATAATTCCCATTGCATGCAGCAAATGTCGTATTACTATCAATACCGCCAGTAAGTGAAATAGCGGGATTTTGCCATTTCCGAAGTACAAGTTCAGCTCCATTCTTAAGAATATCGGCTGCTTTTTTTATCACTTCCAGATATTCTTTTTCATCCTTTACCTGAGGATTATCAGTCAAAGGATAAAAACGTTTGTGAGTAACTTTACCGTTTTTATGATTATAAGTATAAACGATATTGGGAACTATACGTGTTACCTCATTAAACTGTGTCATATCTCCTGGGAGATAAGGCCCCATTACACGATAGTACCATTTATAATCAAGTAGCTCTTTCGTCAAATCATTCATCTTGAGTCCATACAAGTCACTCAATAGCTGACAATGTGAAGTTATTAAAAAATTACCATTTACTTCACCATAAAAACTTGACTGCATTCCGCTGGGATCTGTTATTACATTGATATTACCCTCCTCATCAATCCATCCAAGTACAAAAACGCCCGTTATTTCGCTTATTTTGTCCCAAAAATCAGGCATGTTATAGCTTTCTGCTATTCGAGTAAGGCATTTTTCTTCCGAATGTTCCATTGTAAACGGATTGTAGCAATGGCCGCAAAGGAAAAAATTTCCAGATTTTGTTTCTACATAATGGATATTTAATGCATTGTGTACATATATATGTAATACTTCTAAGTCTGCACTTTTCCAATTACCATAAAATGGAAATGTGCCCATTTTCCCATCTAAAGAATCTTTGCTGATTAGCCAAGCTCTTCTGAAAAGCATGGTCTGTAAATCTTTACGACCATCCAATTGATTTTTTAAATCCATCCTATCTTGATTTATAATTTATTAACAAATTCTTCTACAGCCTTATTTGTTGCAATACGATTGCTTTCAAAATATTCAGAAGACTGATGCAGACATTCTGTCTCCAGCATTCTAATATCTCTGATGCCGTTTCTGAAAAGCGTTCGGATTTCATTTAAATCCCTCATTTGATCCGTATTACAAAAACTTCTACTCAAGATAACCATCCGGCTGCCTAACCGATAGTGTTCCTTTAATATCATTTGTCCGGGGACAATACCGCCATCTAATGATGCCAGTCCTCCGAAGCCAAACATAATTCCTTTCGACTTGATTACACGTGCCCATTTATCGACAGAGCCATCAGTCAACAACTGAAACATAAACTTCATTTTCAGGGCCAAATGCATATCATTAAGCCCTATATGGATCATGTTTATCCCAGGAATTTCAACAATCGTTTCCAACAAAGTAGCAGCCTCGGGCGTTTCAACCAGCAAACAAGTTTTAGCTCTGTTGTCCACATATCGAATAAATGTATCAACTTCTTTTATGGTCTTGAAATAAGGCAACATAACAATATCTGCACCCGCTTTTATAACTGCATCAATTTCATCTTCGCTCGAAAAATATTCAGAAGAAGCTTTGTGGATTGGATTTACCCGTACTAATACTTTTGCTTTACAAACAGCCGTTTTAACTACTGCCACATCTTCTACAGTATGATGATTCTGCACCGTATCCAATCCTCCTTGACGAGTGTCTTTTCCTATAAATTCCATATCCACAAAAATCCAATCCACTCCTGTTTCTTCGGCTATCTTTGCAATATCGGGACGTTTTGTGATGTACATTAAGTTTATCATACGAATGGCTATTACAAATTCAATAAACTCATACGATTTTCCATATATTTCTGGATAAATATTTGTTGGTCAAAGCGAGTTTCTACCCATTGACGACCTTGCAGCCCTATCCTTTTTGCTTCCATTGGGTCACGTAAAAATTTCAATATATATTCGGTTAACAAGTCTACATCTTTAACTGGAACAGAGTAACCACTGACACCCTCTTCCATTGCGCTCGAAGGACCCGGATACTTGGTTACAACCACAGGAACTCCCATTGCAGAAGCTTCAACAACCCCCATGCCAAAGCCTTCCCGATAACTGGGAAGTACATAGACATCCATTGCAGAAGTATACTTCTCTACATGATTCACTCTATCTGTCTTAATAATATCATCACAAGACTCAAAATATTCAAGCACATCAGAATCTATTGTTTCCTTCTTTTCAATAGGACCTACAAATAAAAGTTTAGCTTTAGGAAATTCCTTCTTTACATTCTGAAAAGCCTTTAACAATTCATGGCAACCTTTTTCTCTGCCTAAACGTCCAACAAACCCCACCACAGGAATACCTTCAGGTATGCCATATTGCTGTTTAATCTCACGCGCATAAACATCTTTCTTCGAAATGTCATATGCCTTCAAATTAAGTCCTTTAGCACTTCCATTCCATATAACACAACTCTTGTTCTCATCATACAATCCGTTTTCACGGCAGAAATTTAAATTTCCTTTACTGTCTGGTTGTACATGAGTAGACAATCGACATACCATACGTTCTATATTTTCAAACACTAGACGCTTTATCCCACTCATGGTGACATAAACCATTCCCCACTGACAATATAAACGTACAGGGACTCTTGCCATCCAAGAAGCCACAGCTCCATACATGCTAGCGTTAGGAGTAGAATACTGAACAAGGTCAAATTTTTCTTTTTTTAAATATTTATACAAATCTAAAATACTTTTTAGTGAACCTGCAGCATCAATACCACGCGGAAAACCAATACGATACGTGTGTACAAATGGATAGCATTCTTTTAACCTCCGTTCAAAATCATTTTCCATATTACAGACAATAGTCACATCTATCCCACGATTATTATACTCGTTAAGAAACGGAGTGATCCAATTAGTAATAGATGACCACAGTGTAGTGCAAATACATATTTTTTTAGCCATAAATTTTAATTAATGGTTCTATTCATAGCCTCTTCAAAAGGGACTATCACATAATCAATTCCATCTATATTAGAGAGCATTATATCATACTCTATTCCTCCATATGCTTTCTTTATAAGAGGAAGAAAACGCCCTAAATAAACAACAAAGGCCAATAATCTACTAGTCCTCAGCTTTTTCCCAAGTCCTTTGGCTATCGCATTTGTAATATCTAATGCTGAAACGGATTTCTCATCCTGTGGCATGAACACTCCATGGCACTTTTGCTCAATAACCAATCGAATAAGCTCACACAAATTGTCAATATACAACATACTCTGTTTCACATGTGTATAAGCAACAGGGATTACAGGTAAATTTTTTACCACTTTTAGAAAACCTGGAATATATCCACCTTTACAACCTTTTCCATATACATTGGGAGGACGAACCACAATTACATTAAAAAAGTCATCTTGCAACTCCAACAGACCAATTTCTGCAGCTCGTTTACTCTCACCATAAAGTCCTATCGGATCTATAGGTGTATCTGCTTTTATTACATTTTTCGACAAACGTTTTGAAGTGCCGAATACAGCCATTGTACTAAGAAAAACGAAAGTCTTATGCTTGGAGCCACTCTCTTTAAATCGTTTTGCAATATTGATTGGCATATCTGTATTCACTCTCTTATATAGAGCAATATCATTACAATCCGGTTGGTGTACAATTCCGGCAACATGTATAATAGTATCATATTGAGAATAGTCAAAAGAACGCCAATCCTCCTTTAAAACGTCCAACTGGAAAACCTTATGTCCTCTTGCTACTAACCATTCATCAATATGATTTCCGATATAGCTATTTTTACCTATAATGCATATATTCATATCACATTGATTTTTATTCTTTTATACCTCTAAAATTTTGATTTTAAGAACTTGTTTTAATTTTATAGATTATAATAATTTGTAATACAGAAGATTAGAACAAAACACAAGTAAAGATAAAATTGTAAACTTTATACAGAGCGGAGTACAGATTCATATTTTGAGGAGGTTCACTTTCGTTTCTCTAATCCTCTTTTAAGATAACAAATATCTTTACTGTTTCCAATTATATTGATACAGATAATATAGCCTCAATACTTTCGTGGTCAACGTATATCCTAAAGGCTTGATCCGTGAAACAAGTTTTACATAAGGATACCAATTGTAGACTAATAGCCACCAAAAAGATTTGATTTTATTTCGTATCTTTTGTCGGTCTTCTTTAGGCAAACGCATGTAATTTACTATTAACAGTACATATTGATTAGCTAAAAAATGTAGCAAAGGAACTGAAGTTTTTTTGGGGGCATATCGCTCAATGACATCAACAATACTATGTATGTTTTTTAAACTAACATTTGCAGTTATTGATGTTGAAACTTGCTGACGGTACACATAAAAAGATTCTTCAAGGATTTCTATATTGAGATTCTTTTCTAACAATTTGCAACACCATTCGATATCTTCACTATATTGTCCTTTTACAAAGCGTTGGTGGTCTTGCTCAATAATAGTTCTTCGGACTACCTTATCCCATGCACAAGCAACAAAAATATTGCTTTGCATATATTTTTGTATAACTTGTGCATGGGATAAGGTACAATTTTCCTTATCACATTTTTGGGGAATGCGCTCATCTCCAAAAATATTTTGTTGGGTATAGAATTTCTTCATACCTATAATAATCATATCTGCATCAGTACCATTGAGCTTTGAATTTATTTTCTCAAGAGCTTGTAAGTCATCCCACCAATCGTCAGAGTCCAAAAACAAAACATATTCTCCTTCGGCTATCTCCAATCCAATATTACGTGCATCACTAAGTCCGCCATTGATTTTATGTATTACCCTCACCCTATTATCTTTTTTCGCATAATCATCACAGATAGCAGGACAATTATCTGGGCTACCATCATCAACAAGGATTACTTCCAAGTCCTTACAGGACTGTCTTAAAACACTTTCAACGCATTGCCGAAGGTATAATTCAACTTTATATACCGGAATAATAATACTGAATTTCATTTTATAATAAAGTAACAGATTACTCAATACAATGGAGTTGATTCTCAGAGTTTTGTCTTCTATAAACTCTAGGGATTGAGTTTTTAATTATTCCTCACCCGTAATATCTTCTTCTTGCTTCTCGGATTTTGAAATGCAAAAAGTTACGACGATAAAAGATAGCAATTTAGCCCGATGTCTCATGGCCGTACCGGCATTGGAAACTCCTAATCCGAATATAAATACCACAGCCAAAAGCGAAATTACCAATCCTTTTTTAACCATATAGAAAGCATTGGGCTTAGATTTATAGATTCCCCAGCAAAGCATTACATACCATATGCTGTCAATAAAAAACGCAAGAATATCTTTAAAACCTCTCCACTCCCACGGCACAGGAGAAAATAAAAAATAAAACATTTTGAGGGGAGAAAAAATAACAGCACCTGTAAAATTTGAAACAGGAAGCCATAGCAAATAATCACTGCCACCTTTTTCTGTTTTTTCATAACTTGACATAAGCACTTCGGCTGCGTTTTCACTATCTATTCCTTCGAATTTGCTTCCGAATACATTCATATAATTAGACAGGAATACCGAAAAAGCAAGGATCGCAATAATTGCGAACCAGCTTCTCATATTCAGTTTGAATATATTTTCGCTTCTGTTGTATAATGTAAATACTAAAAAATAGCCAACAGCCACTCCTATCGTACCTCCGTGCATATAGGAGCCTCCCAACAAGAACAATAGGGATAAAACAAAGCAGTATAAATCTCCTTTTTTATACCAACACAGAAAATAAAACAAACTCACAGTTGTAAAAAATTCTACCCAGGCTTCCCGCAACAGACCTCCCGAAAAAATTATCAAGTTAGGTTCGAAACACAGTATCAGCGTACCAATCTTGACAAATCTCTCTTCAATATTAAACAGACGCAGACACTTCTGTCCGTAAATTATAACTCCTATTCCAAACAAGACATTGACAAATTGCGCCATAATGCGCGAACAGTTCGTAAATGAATAAAAGTATGTAAGAAAGACCGTGTAATTAGTTACATATCGTGGCATACTTGAGTTTTGGTTCTTCTCCGCCAGATAATGAAAAAATTCAGAATCAGCTCCTAAATTCGGAATCGGGAATAAGTGGAATATGTCACATAGCAACAAACCGACACTAGTCAAAACAGCAAGTGCTATCATATTTTTATATGATAAGTCCCTTTTATAAAATACTGCCAGAACAAGTAGAAAAGGACTTAACAACAAAAATGCCAATTCTACCGTACCTATTTGATAATTCATGAATGAAGAGAAATTTTACGGTTCAGAAGTTTCGACTTATTCCGAACCGCACAGCTATTGTTAACTCTAACGTTTGCTTAAAATACTTTTTATGGATTTTTTAAGCCACAAAGGAATATTCCTTTTGATTTTTGACTTCAAAATCACTTTTCTATTTGTCTTGCGATAATAATTTTCAAGACCTTCCGCACCCTCTTTCTTATAGATGTCCCATATTACGTCTGAGCTGGTTGTCTGACGGGATGGTGAAACCAATTGGCCGTTCTGGCGCTTTGCAAACTCTACAGATGATGGAAGAATATCCAAATAATCGGACAATCGTTTTACGATATCTTTTGCTTTTGAGGTATTTGCCAGCAGAACCGATACTCCCAGTGTTTTATCAAATCCAGGATGCATACTTTCAATTCCCCAATAATCGCCTATTGTAAAATCACTTTCTCTATGGATTGTAGCATATTTACAATTATAGCATGACGACCTATACAGATTTCCACCCCAGTAGTAGTAGTAGTAGGATTCTCCGGTAGATAGATATAGATGTTTTACTCCATTACCTTTCTTGTATGTAGCATGCAGCAAAGCTCCCCAGCCACGTTTTTTATCCCTAAACTTTAAATCGATAATTTTCCCTTTTACTTTCTTTTCAATCAGGTCCAGATAACTCCGCAGAAAACTGGCACTCGGAACTCCATGACATATCAGTTCAACACAAATCAGATTCGCATAGTCTTTCCTCAAAAAATGTCTCAATCCTGCGCACTGGCAAGGAGTTCCACAAAAAAGAACATTTTTTCCTTTCTGCAATTCAGACTTAACCGAATAAAAGCAGCTGTGACTCTGGCTTTGTACATATTTAGATCCTTGTAATTGGGGCAAATCTTCCGAGCTGTGAATCCCTATATGAACAGGCATCATGTTATCATTCCAAGCAGCCCCGAATACACTGCCACCATGATCAAAAGTCCATTGAGCCAATGCGGAAAAAGCACCTCCTGAAGCACTTTTCTTTAATTGGTCTATATTTTTATTTTTAACGGCATAGCATTCTTGAGTTTCGCTGTTTTCTACAGGCTTGTCTGATCCAAATGCACATACAACATCACATAGCCCGCAATCGACACATAAGGTTTTATCCACTTCGGGATATAAAAAACCATGCTCGTCTTCCTTCAGTGCAATTGCTTTATGGGTACAAACGGCAACGCAAGCTCCGCATCCACAGCATTTTGTTTTGTCTTGAATACTTATCATTAATATTAATCTTCCAATATTTTTTTAATAAAACTTACGGACTTCATTCGCATTTGATTTAATTTATCCATTGATGGAAATACATCATATAGTAAATGTTCCTTAGAAGGAAATGAAGCCCATTTTTCTACAATCCTATCATTCAATCCAAGGCTATCAAGCAAAGATGTTTGGCGTGAATCCCCACTGTCTCTGCTTTCAATAATAGAATATACAGGACGTCCAAAATTAACAGCAAACGCAGTTCCATGAAAAGAGGTTGTAAGCACAATTTCCGCATCACGAATCATTTGCATAAATTCAATAGGACCAAGCCCTACCATATAATGCGCTCCTGGGTTAAAGAAGTATTGAGGAGGTCGAGTTCCATATACTAGCTTATAACCGGTTATTTTTTTTATATGTTCTGCAAAATGGTCTGCGTACGGGAACGCATCAAACGAATAGTTTAAAAAATAGCAAAAGATATATTTTTCCTTAATCCTACGTGATGTGGGGATTTCTTTATTCCACTCTTTTGCATTCAAAAGAAGGGTAGGGTCTAAGACAACCGATGCAGTTTTTCCACATAACTGCTTAGTTAATGTAGCACCGGACTTTTCTCGAACTCCTATATAAGAATATTTAGACAAGTTCTTACTATATAATTTTTTTAGTTCATCAGGTATATCAGTAGTTCCATAACTTGCCGCATACGAAACACATTTCTTATTTCCGATGACAAAATCAAGTAAAAAAGTCATATCCCCTCTTGTATATCGAGGATTCCATACCTGATCACTTCCAGTCATATAAATATCGTAATTGGGACTATGTGAATTAATTTCATTGGGACTGTAATATGTCTCACCCGAAAATCTGACACGTCCTTTCAAAAAGTTATCTGTCAGCTTATGCTGCTTAAACAACTCAAAAGAGTATAACAGTTTTATCAATTTTTGTTTCGCTGTGGTTTTACTGACTGAAACAGGTAAACTTGCTAAGGAGCTGGTTTTCTGGAAAGAATTCGGAAAGATGTAATCTATCAGTTCTGATTGATAACCAAGGCTGTCTATTATTCTACACAAAGCAAAAGCCTGCAATACAGAACCATAATTATGAATACGATGAATGGTTATAATACCTACCGTTTTATTTATTTTAGTCATTTGATTGCTTCAGATAAATATTTTCCAATATTAATGCAGTGTTTCGGATATCAAGACCATTATTCTTTAATTCATATTGCCGATCTTTCCTCCCGTCATCACCAACGAATTCTTTTGCTGCGCATACCCAGGCATAGTTGTTGTCTAAGGACAGGTAACGCACAGCATTGCCAAAAGACAATTCCGAAGTGATTGTTTCTGACAGGAGAACAGGAAGACCTGTAGCCATAGCTTCTACAGCTGCAACCGGAAAGCCCTCGTACAAAGACGGCAGGATGAAAACATCATAGGCTTGCAGTAACCGGTTTATATCACTGCGATTTCCTAGGCAAAGCGTTTTACCACCTAAATCTAACCTGCCTATTTCTGCCTTTGCCTTCTCCATATCCTCGCCATCTCCTGCCATAACCAAAACAGCATTCGGTATTTCTTTTTGCACTTCATTAAATATAGAAATAGCCTGTATATTATTTTTTGGGGGGGATACACGACCCACCATGCCTACAACGAACTTGTTTTTAACCCTAAGTTCTTCTCTTACCTGATTACGTATATTTTCGTCGTATGAATATAACTGAGTATCTATGGCATTAGGTATAATTGTTATTGCTTTGGAATTCCTCCTTCCAAAACAATATATACCCGCTTTTTCTCCACAACTCACCAAGTGAGTAGCATAATATGGATTGAGCCAGTATCCTAGCCATTGTTTTATCCGGTATTTTAAGTTAGAATTAATAGAACCGGCTGTGTGTGCATGCGCTATGCGAATCTTGACTCCGACCTCTTTGGCTGCTTTCAAAGCGACCCAAGAAGTAGAACTTTCGTGTACGTGGATCGCATCGTATTTGTTTTTTATCAGCAGACTCTTGATATCATTCACGTATGCTTTCCTGTCAATAGACTTCAGGGCTATCCTATATACATTTGCTCCCAGACCACGTAAAACGCGACCATTGATTCCATCCACATCCGTGGTCAATGCAACGTCAAAATGAATTTTGTCACGATCTATATGACTATAATAGTTAACAACTACAGAAGATATACCTCCGGCATCTGCTCCAGCCATAATATGAAGGACTTTAATTTTTTCCATCATTAAAAAAATTAGAACTTAATGCAAATATCTCATAAAAGACAGATGCCGCATTTTTTCCAAACGAAGCACCGCTTCTGCAAATCCGATGGATATCAACACCACCAGTAGATAGTACACCCAATGCATAGCCAATGAATCACCCGCCAAAGCCAAAAACAGTCCCTTTTTTCCTGCAATGGAGAAATGAAAAAAACATTAATATGCTTAATCGCGTATGCGCTGATAAGCGGAGCTGTTGCTTAATGGCATCGCATAAAATAAACACAAAAATGGCTGATACATATACTGTGATCAATGATATGTAGTCTATATCCATCACCGTATCCAGCAGATAGCAGACAGCTATCACACTCAGGGAAATACACATCAACCTTTTGTGCCGGTTTGCAAATTGAAGCAGATAAGTGGCCAGCAACTGCCCCATAGAAACCCAAACCAATGCAAAAGGAAAACTTAAATTCATCTCTAGACGGATATGTTCACTATACCATTGATGTATGACAAGCCAATCTGTGGGAAAAATCTCCGGATGCAATGTATATAAAGAAACAGCTACTGACATGCAACATAGCAATAGAGGGTGAATATATCGCGATGCATAATATATAATTATCATAGAAATGACTAATGCCGAAATAAACCAAGAACCAGGGAAAGTTGACCCTAAGAAAACGTCTTTTATGAAATCACTGAAACCATGAATTATGCCCTGATGAATATAAGGTTTACGATATAGCACATACCATACATCGGCCAATAACCATACGGCATAAAGCATGCTGCTCCTTTTTACAAAATGCTTTAAATCACCCCTCTTAGTTGTTAATTTTTTGTTTATATACTGGTGCCATTTTTAAATAAAACAAAAAACTGCTGACCATAAAAAACAGAGGGACTGCTACATTGATCAGAGGGGCAAATAAAGTGGTTAAAGTACTGCTCAGCTCATTGGGCTTTACATGTATCATCACAACAATTAAAGCCAGTATAAACTTCAACAAGTCCAAACCGTTGAATGACTTTTTAGTCAAATCAGGAATTTTCTGCAACCTTTCCTGTATCATAATATTAATTTTGTTGTATATTTATTTATGAAAGAACTCACGTACTTGAAAATTCTGCATCGTTCAGATTTATTCAACCCAACGAATAAGATTAAAACACAAGTCAGTGACAATATAGCCAATACTTCAAGCAACAATTGCAGAAGGTCTGTATGTTCGCTCTGTCCGAACAATAACGATGGTATGATAAATGCAATTAAAGCAGACACACACATAGGCATCAGAACTTCTTTAACATATCTCCTGATGGGCATTAATATGATGGGCATAATGACAAGGATGCGTATTACACAAGCCAACAATTCGACAATCAGGTATATTTCCATCACAATGGAAGGTGTAGCAGAAAACCATTTTAACGCGATGTATGAAGCCGGTAATGTCAGTATGGATATGGTTCCTGTTATCAATTGATATTTTTTTATTCTTCCAGTAGCTTCTATTGCTGTTTCCAGGCAATAATTCAAGCTGAAAGCCAGTTGCTGAATCAATATTATACGGACAAACACAATAGAATAATCAGGATATTGGCCTAACCATATCCTCAGCACATCGGGTGTAAACAAATACAGTGGTACAATAATCAACAAAGTTAAATATATGGTAGTCTTCGATGAAAATATAATCAGTGAATGCATGCGTACCATATCTTTCTGAGCATACGATTTTATTATTTGCGGCTTCACCGCAACAATAAAATTAGAACAGAATTTCAACAGTGCAGCATGAACCTGGTTGGCTATACCCCGTGCGGCATTCACGACCGGGCCGAAAAAAACATTCAACAAAATATTTGTGCCCTGCATGTTCAATAATGTGATGGTGCTTCCACAAATTTTCCACGAGGTAAAACTAAATATCTGCTTCATATCTTCTTTGTTGTATCGGGACTTTGACTTAGTCTCTTCGAAATTTTTGTAGCAATATATAGTATAAATTGTCCTCATTATAAGCTGCACTGCAAGCATTAATAAAGCATAAGCAATAAGTTTGTCAGCTGATACCGAAGAAATGCTGAACGCAACCAACAACTTCAATATGACATCAATTATTGTAATATATGCAAATGCGGACATTTTTTCATGAGACATAATCAGAGCAGTGTACGGAATGCTGATAATTGCCAAAAGCAAAATTCCAAGTGAACATTGATAAGTCCACATTGCAGCGTCAAATCTTTCAACAGGAATATTTAATTGAGTATACACAATCCACAGTCCCAAAGTCTCTCCAAGAATCAATGTTACGCCACCTATAAGCTTATGAGAAAATTTTATTGAAGAAAAAACCCGCCTTCTGTCTGTTAGATTTCCACAACCCATAATATAGGTTATATAACGAATACTGGCACCATAAAGTGCAGAATTGATGAAGTCCAACAAGACAACCAAACCTGCAATCAAATTGTAAATACCGTAATCCTCTACACCTAAGACATTCAATACAACACGACTAGTGTAAAGAGCTACAACCATTGTCAATAACATACGTATATAAAGCATATACGTATTTTTTACAATGCGTTTATTATTAGACGACAAATTCGACATAAAAAATCGACAAGCGTACACTTCTCACATAAAGTCATCATAAAAAATGATATTCACCATTTTAATTAACCTGTAAAAAGTGGTACGATTCTATAGTTTACATTTTAAAGACTTGAAGATATCTATCAGCAACTGCGTGATTTTAACGAACTGTTGCCTATAAGAATGCTAAAAATAATATTATTACAGATTCGGAATAGACTTTACGAGGA
>ENA-ORUB01001109-ORUB01001109.1-human-gut-metagenome-genome-assembly--contig:-NODE-1109-length-31377-cov-7.034928_pt1 | contig 31377 bp, 36 predicted proteins | sample MGYA00241918_ERZ509200 | MGnify/ENA primary metagenome ERZ509200 (study PRJEB26280, sample SAMEA2338853) | human gut metagenome | biome: human gut; feature: human-associated habitat; material: faeces... | reverse complement strand
ACCCCCAGCAGGTACCGGCACCACCCCGCGAAGACCAGCGGGATATATTCCAGCGCGGAGACCGCCAGATCGGTGCGCTGGGTATAGCGCTGAAGCGTGCCGCCGTACCGGACGGGCAGCTTCTGGGAGGTGTCCGCGGCGATACGCTGGGGCGTATCCGGGATGGCGGGGTTGGGAAAACGCTGGCGCAGCACCTCGTCGATGAACTTTCGGGGACTGAGGAGGCCCGGGTCCTCCACCACGGGGAGACCTTCGGCGGCGATGTGCTCCACCAGAGCCCGCAGGTCCGGGTCGGCCATCTCCGCGGCGATGGTGGTGTAGCCCAGCAGGCACCCATACACGGCCAAGGCGGTGTGCAGGGGATTGAGGCAGGTGCCCACCTTCATCTTCTCGGCCTTTTCCACCGTGGCGCGGTCGGTAAAGTAGACCCCCGCCCGCTCCAGGGGAGGGCGTCCATTGGGGAAGGCGTCCTCCAGCACCAGGTATTCTGTGGTCTCGGCGTTGACAAAGGGGGCGATCAGCGTACCGGTGTTGGTCCTGGAAATGGTCATGTCCTGCAGCCCCAGGTCCTCCAGGGCCTTTTTGACCTGCTCGGAGGGGTGAGGGGTGATCTTATCGATCATGGACCAGGGGAAGGTGACCTTTTTCTCGTCGGAGAGCCATGCCAGGAAGGCGGCGGGGACCAGTCCCGCCCGCTCCCATGCCTCTGCGGCGGCAAACACGCCCTCCCGGAGCTTTTTTCCGTTCTGCGCGCAGTTGTCCATGCTCACCATGGCGATGGGGTGTCCCCCCGCCTGGAAGCGGCGGTAGAGGAGCGCCGCCGCAATGGACATGGTGTGCCGCGGGGCGTCCGGCCCGGCGGCAAGCACCGGGGCAAGCCGCGCAGCAAGGCAGCGCTCCAGTGCGGGACCGGTCAGCTCACCGCGCTCGACGAACTCCACCAGCTCCGGGCAGGGGCATTTCAAAATATGGCAGTTCTCGGCGCAGCGCTGCAGCAGGGCGGCAAATTTCTCCTCGCGGAGCGTGGCCTCCGTGGCCAGCACGCCGATGCAGCCGCCGGGATGGCGCGAAACGGCCAGCTTGAGCGCAGGCTCAATGCCGATGATGACCCGGTCCGGCCAGCGGGCGCGCAGCTCGCCGATGGCGGCGGATGTCGCTGTGTTGCAGGCCACGACAAGGGCCTTTGCGCCCCGGTCAAACAGGCGCTCGGCATGGGCGAGCGTCAGAGAACGAATTTCTGCGGTCGGGCGCGTGCCATAGGGCGCGTTGGCCGAGTCGCCGAAGTAGAGAAAATGCTCGCTCGGCATCTGCGCGACCAGCTCCCGCAGGACGCTCAGTCCGCCGACACCGGAATCAAATACGGCAATGGGGCCCATACGACCGCCTCCTTTCCAACAGTTGGTTTCTTATTATACACCTTTTCGGCCCAAAAAGCAAATTTCGGGCAGGGAAAATGCAGCAGTGCGGCGAACCTCTGCAAAATTGTGCTTGACAAGTGACCGATTGGTTACTATAATAATAATGTGACCGAACGGTTACGAAAGGAGAGCGTACATGGCAGGCAATACCAAAGAGCGCATTCTGGAGGTCTCGCTGGAGCTGTTCGCGCAGAACGGGTATCTGGGGACCTCCATGAGCGACATCGCAAAGCAGCTCGGCATCACAAAGGGCGCTTTGTATAAGCACTATCGCAGCAAGCAGGAAATTCTGGACCGGATCGTGGAGCGGATGAACGAAATGGACTATGCCCGCGCAGCGGAATATGAGATGCCGGAGACAGAGCCGGACGGCTTTGCGGAGGCCTATCTCCATACGCCGGTCGGCAAGATCCGCGCCTACAGCGAGGCGCAGTTCGACCACTGGACGAAGGAGCCGTTTGCCGCGAATTTCCGACGGATGCTGACGCTGGAGCAATACCGCGAGCCGAAGCTCGCGCAGCTGTATCAGGACTATCTGGCGGGCGGGCCGCTGCAGTATATGGCGGCGATCTTCCGCAGGCTGGCAGATTCGGATGAGGCAGCGATGCAGCTTGCACTGGAGTTTTACGGGCCGATGTTTCTGCTCTACAGCGTCTATGACGGCGCGGCGCAGAAGCAGACCGTCACGGACCTGCTGCGGCAGCACATTGACCGGTTCATCGCGCGCATCGGGGCGGAAAAAAGCCTGACGGCCGAAAAAACCTCTTGAAAAGGGCAAGAAGCGGATTATAATATAGCTAACGAACGTTAGTTAGTGAGGCGCGAGCATGAAGCAGGAGGATACCCGGCAGAAAATTCTGGACAAGGCGCTGGAGCTGTTTGCGGCGAAGGGCTATGATTCCGTCAGCGTGGGCGAGATCGCGCAGGCGGTCGGCATCAAGGCTCCTTCGCTCTACAATCACTTTCCGGGCAAGCAGGCCATTTTCGACGCGATCATTGAGGCAACGGCGGCGCAGTATGAGGCGGATACCGACCGGATCGACATCCATGTGCAGGATGTGGGGCAGGACATTCCTGCTTTTACGGAGATCACGGAGGACGCCCTGTTCGAGAAGGTGCGGCAGATCTTCTCTTACTCCCTGCACAACGAGACCATCAGCCGCTTCCGCCGCATGATGACCATCGAGCAGTTCCGCTCGCCGGAGTTGGCGGCGCTGTACTCCCGGCGCTATGTCGGGCGCGTGCTGGACTATCATGCCGGAATTTTTCGCGCCCTGATCGCGGCCGGAGAAATTTGTCCGGAGGCCCCGGACACGCTGGCGATGCTGTATGTCGCGCCGGTCGTGACGCTCATCGGCGTCTGTGACCGCCAGCCGGAGCGCGAGGCGGAGTGTCTGGAGCGGCTCCGGAAGCATGTGGGACTCTTTTTTCGCATGGTTCATGGCAAAACGCCGGAAAGTGGGGGAGACGATGGAACAGCCCGGTGAACGGTGGGTCCTGTGCCCGGTGTGCGGGGCGAAGACGCGCCTGCGCCTGCTGCAGCGGACGGTGCTGCGGGATTTCCCGCTGTTCTGCCCGAAATGCAGGCAGGAGCGCCTGATCAACGCGCAGAATTTTCAAATTGAATTGATCGATCAGCCAGACGCAAAGACGCAGTGCTGACCACGGTTATTGCTGTGGTCTGCACTGCGTTTATTTCTGCGATGCGGCAGGAAAGCAGGAGGAAAATATGAAGAAGAAAACCATGCTGCAGAAGCTGGGCCTTCTGGGCCTTGTCAGCTTCCTTTCGTACACGGCGGCCGTTGTGTTCGCGCCGCTGGCCTATCCGGACTACCGCTGGATGGCGCAGGCGGTCAGCGACCTGAGCGCGGCGGACGCCCCGTCGCTGGCGCTGTGGAACCGGCTCAGCGCGCTATACAGTGTGTGCGAGGTCGTCTGCGTGACTGCCGTCTGCCTCGGCATGCAGGGGCGGAAAAGCGGGCTGCTGCGCACCGGCATCACGCTGTTTGCTGCAATGGAGTGGGTCTCGGCGGTCGGTTACCGGATGTTCCCGCTGTCCACCGGCGGCTATGCGGGAGAATTTCAGGACGTCATGCACATGGTCGTCACGGCCGTCGTGGTGCTGCTGTCGATCGTCTCGCTGACCCTCGTCCTGCTTGCGGGCGTCCGGCGCAGGGACTGCCGGTCCTACGGCATCTGTGCGGGGATCGCGCTTGCCATGATGCTTGTCGGGGCGCTTGGCATGAAGCTCGTTCCCGCGGCATATTTCGGCATTGTGGAGCGCTTCAGCGTCTTTGCCGCAACGGGCTTCAACGCGGCGCTGGGGCTGCACCTGTTTTTTGCGAAGCCCGAAAAAGAACAACAGAATGATATGATCAAGGAGTGATTCTTATGTCAAAGCTCATCATTCGTCCGGAAACAGAGGACGACTATCGAAACACCGAAACCCTGACCCGCGAGGCCTTTTGGAACGTCTATCGCCCCGGCTGCATGGAGCACTATGTGCTGCACTGCTACCGGAACGACCCGGCCTACAAGCGGCAGGGCTATGGCAAGCACCTGCTGGACTACTCCATGGAAAAGGCAATGGAGCTGGGCGCGGGTGCGCTGGCCATCACCGGAAATATCCTGTTTTACGGAAAATCCGGCTTTGTTCCGGCGAAGACGAAGGGCGTGCGCTATGCCGACGACCCGGAGGCGGACTATCTCCTCATCCGGGAGCTGGAGCCGGGCTTCCTGAACGGCATTTCCGGCACCTATCGGGACCCTGCGGGCTACTTTGTCTGCGAGACGGACCCGGAGGGCTTCGCGCAGTATGAGGCAACCTTCCCACCGAAGGAAAAGCTGCATCTGCCCGGCCAGCTGTTCTGAACGGAGGTGCGGCGATGATTCCGAACTGGAAAATCTATCCCCGCAGTCAGGGGCACAGCACCGTTTACCTGCAGAACGTCGTCACCGACCCCTTCATCACCGTCGGGGACCACACGACCTATGACGACTTTGTCCGGGACCCGCGCGACTTTCAGCGCAATCAGGTGCTTTATCACTATCCGGAGTGCAACCGCGACCGGCTGATCATCGGGAAATACTGCTCCATTGCCTGCGGCGCAGCATTCCTGTTCAACGCGGCAAACCATGCGCTCGCCAGCCTGTCGACCTATCCGTTCCCCATCTTCTTTGAGGAGTGGGGCACGGATGCCGGAGCCGTTGCCGACGCCTGGGACAACCGGGGCGACATCGTCGTCGGAAACGACGTCTGGATCGGCTATGAGGCCGTAATCCTGTCCGGCGTGACGATCGGCGACGGCGCAATCATCGGTACGCGCGCCGTGGTGACAAAGGACGTGCCGCCCTATACCATCGTGGGCGGTGTTCCGGCAAAGCCCATCCGGAGGCGCTTTGACGATGCGGTCATCGCGCGGCTCGAGGCGCTGCGCTGGTGGGATTGGGATGAGGAGCGCATCCGGCGCAGCATCCCGGCCATTCAGGCGGGGGATGTGGACGCTCTGGAGGGCATGGCTTGATTTGCATAGGAGAAACAATATGAACTGAATAGCGACCATTGCGGGCACGGCGCTGGTTTTGGCGCTGGCCCTGACGGCCTGCGGCAAGGATGCCGCGACGAAGGAGACGGAGTCGGCAGCCGCTACCGAGGCTGCGGAGCGGACCGTGACCGGAACGCTGCTGCGGGACAGCAAGGAAGAAACGGCCTATCTGGAGGTCAGCGATACGGAGATCGAGCTCTGGGACAGCGCTGCGGGCGGCGCGCTCCTCGGCACGGCAAAGTATCCCCAGGCGCTGCCCGACGCGGAGGCTGCGCTGCAGAGCTGCGACTGGACGGATCTGGACGAGGACGGAAACAGCGAGCTGACGGCGGAATTTTCCTTCTCCGACGGCACCTTATATCCTGTCAATTCAACATAGACACAGCCTGCGTAGAATTGGTTTTTGATGATGGAAGCCGGATTTCCATTGACTGCACAGCCGTTGAAAACGAAGTTGCCGACAACCGCTTCCAGCGGTCAGAGCGGAACGATCTGATCTACAAGAACCCGTTTGCCTATGCCGATCTGATTCTGAACAGCAAGCTGAATGTCCTGTTTGAATAAACCGACATGAGCATAAACGACAGCGTCCCGGATCATAATGATTGGGACGCTGTTTCTTATATCATTGTATTTTGTGAATTCATTCCTCAAACAGGTACAGGAGATATCCGTAGCCCTCGGCCTCCATCTTCGCATAGGGGACGAAGCGGAGAGACGCGCTGTTGATGCAGTAGCGCACGCCGTTGGGGGATTCCGGATCGCCGGTGAACACATGCCCGAGGTGGGAGTCTCCGGCGCGGCTGCGCACCTCTGTGCGGCGCATGCCGAAGCTGTTGTCCTCAAGCTCCACCACGGCAGGCTCTTCAATGGGCTTTGTGAAAGCCGGCCAGCCGCAGCCGCTCTCAAACTTATCCGTGGAGGAAAAGAGCGGTTCGCCGGTGACGATATCCACATAGATGCCCTTCTCGAACTGATCCCAGAACGCATTGCTGAATGGACGTTCCGTGCCGTTCTCCTGGGTGACGCGGTACTGCTCCACCGTCAGTTTGTCCCGAATGGACTCTGCTGCGGGCTTTTGGTAGTCGCCCGGATCGATGCGAAGCTTGGAGAACAGTTCCATCTCCGCCCGCGGGATGTGGCAATAGCCGTTCGGATTCTTTTCCAGATAATCCTGATGGTATTCCTCGGCGGGGTAGTAGTTTTTCAGCGGCCCGATCTCCACGAAGAATTTCTTGCTGCGCCCCCGCTCAATCTCCGCGATGCGCTCTACGGTCTCCCTCGCCCTGTCGTTGGTATAGTAGACGCCGGTCTGGTACTGGCTTCCGACGTCATTCCCCTGCCGGTTCTCCACCGTGGGGTCGATGACGTAGAAATACGCCAGCAGCAGCGCGTCAAGGCTCACCTGTTCGGGGTCGTACTCCACCCGCACGGTTTCACGGAATCCCGTGCCGCCCTTGCAGACGGTCCGATAGTCCGCGTCCGCCTCGCAGGTGCCGTTGGCATAGCCGCTCTGGGCGTCGATGACGCCGGGAATAGACTGCATCAGCTGTTCCATGCCCCAGAAGCAGCCGCCCGCCAGATATATGACATGTTCCGTGGTATCCATATACATGCTCTCCTCACCGGACGTATCTGAGGACTGTCCGGCTGTTTCCATATCCTGTGCTTCCTTTCCCTGCGGCATAGGCTTTTGATTGGCTGTGCAGCCGCTCAGCAGCAACGCCGCAGCAAGCAGAAGCGGCAATCCTCTCCGAATCATGGTGTTTCCTCCTTTCGAGAGAAATCGGTTTGCTCCGCGCCTTCAGCGGTCCTGCATCCCTCCGCCGTACGGCCGCAGGAGCATCCCGAGCAGCAGCCCGAAGGCGATACCGAAGCCGATGGCGAGCTACGGGTTGGACGTAATGGCGCAGGCGCCCGTAGCTCAGCCTACATAGCGGTAGTACAGCCAGCCGCCGACGCCGCCGGCCAGCGTCAGTGCGGCGGGAAACAGAACGCCTGCCGACTTACACGACGTCTTGCCCATTGAGACCTCCTGTTCGAGATCCCGCTCTCAGCCCATATCGGCGGCAAGCGCCTGATCGATGAGCTTTTGCAGCGCTTCCGCCTGGTTCTTTTCTGTGATGGCGCCCACGATGGGCTCGCCCACGATATTGCCGTTGCGGTCAACCACATAGGTGGTGGGGTAAGCGAAGATGTTCGTTGTGAACTTGCCGGCCTCACCGTCGGAAGCGAAATACACATTCTGATAGGTCGCGCCCTTCTTGGCCAATACGTCTTTTGCTTCGGAAATTGCCGCCTCGTCGCCATCCAATGTGAAGGTGTTGACACCGATGAGTGCGCCGCCCTTCTCCGCAAGCTCCTTGTTCAGTGCGTCCAGTTCGGCAAGCTCACCCACACAGGGATTGCAGGTGGTGAACCAGAAATTCACTACGGTGACGGCATTGCCGGAGAACAGCGTATCGCTCTTGACCTCGTTCCCGTCCAGATCCTTTCCCTCAAAGGCGGGGAACTTCTGCTGGCTGCCGTCATTGGGAGGCGTCATCATGTTGTCGCCCGCAGGCACGCTCATGCCGTCGCCGGAGGGCGTCTGACCGCAGCCAGGGAACTTCTCCTCCAGAGCGGCGACCTTGACTTCAATGCTGCGGATCGTTTCGCCGTCCTTCTGCAGCAGCTTCAGCTCGTCCTCGGTGAACTCATCCTTTGCGCTTTCGATCGTTTTGAGCAGGAAGTCGCCGTAGTTGCTGCCGTCCTCGATCATCGTAGAGCCCTTGTCAGCGGAAAGGAAAACCTTTTCCCAAAGCGCACTGTTCTCGTTCAGGATCGCAGTTTCGGCATCCATCAGCTGGGTGTGCAGCGCCGTCGCTTCCTCAGCGGTGGCCGCCTCTTTTGCCAGAAGGTCATCGATCGCGTTAGCCGCGTTGTCTTCAGTTGCCATGTTGCCTCCGTTCGCTTGCGGCTTGCTGCAGGCAGCAAGGCTGAGCACCAGCGCAACGAGGAGCAGTGCGGTCAGAATTTTGGTCATTTTCATGTTCATGATTTTTTCTCCTTTACAATATCATTCATTTGCTTATTTGTTTTCTCCGGGAGAACGGTACCCTGCTTTCCCGTGCCAAAGCCGCAGCGGAAGTGCACGGCATTGGTCGGACAGGCTCGGACACACATCCCGCAGCGGATGCACTCGGTATGGTTCGGGGATTTCGTTACGTCCACGTCCATTTTGCAGGCTTTTGCGCATTTCCCGCAGGAAATACACTTGCTCTGCTCCACCTTCATCTGAACCAGGGAGACCTTATTCAGCAGCGCATAGAACGCGCCCAGCGGGCAGATCCACTTGCAGAAGGGCCGATAAAACAGCACGCTGAGCACAATCACCACCAGCAAAATGCCGAGCTTCCACGTAAACAGGCTGCCCAGCGCCGCACGGATGCCGGAATTGGCAAGAGACAGCGGAATTGCCCCCTCCAGCACGCCCTGCGGGCAGAGATACTTGCAGAAGAAGGGATCCCCCATGCCCACATCGTTTACAAGGAACGCCGGGAGCAGGAATACCATCACCAGCAAAATAGCATATTTCAGGTATCGCAGGGGCTTGAGCTTCCTTGTAGACAGCTTTCTTGACGGAATCTTGTGCAGCAGCTCCTGAAACCAGCCAAAGGGACACAAAAAGCCGCAGATAAAGCGTCCCAGCAAAACGCCCAGCAGAATCAGAATTCCTGTGATATAATAGGAAAAACTGAATTTCGACGAGCCTACCACCGCCTGAAAGGCCCCGATGGGACAGGCGCCGGAGGCTGCCGGACAGGAATAGCAGTTGAGTCCCGGCACACAGACGGTCTTCCCCGCGCCCTGGTACAGCCTGCCCTTAAGAAAATTCGGCAGATGCAGATTGGTCAATAAGGCCGCACCTGCCTGGATCCAGCCCCGGAAGCGCGCCAGAAACTGTGATACGCCCGTAAACTTCTTTTTACCCAATGCCAACACACTCCAGACACAGCTTAATGGCCTTGCTTAGCACCGTCGCCGCCTCGCCACGCCAGGCGCCGAAGCATAGCATGGCAATTGCGGCAGCCAACAGGGTAACCTGTACCGTCGTCTTTTTCGCATGGCTCATTTTTCATCACCCTTTCCGGTTTTCTGCCGCTATCATAGCGCAGGAGAGTTAAATTCTCTGTTAAGAACGAAAATTTAACGCAAACCTTATCTGTTTTTGCTATAATTAAGAACAACGTGAAAATGAAAAGGAGGGCTCTTATGCACCTTTTGGTCATTGAAGATGAACGCGCCCTGTGCGAGACCATCGTCCGCAGCCTGCGGCGGCTGGCCTACAGCGTGGACTACTGTTACGATGGGGAGAAAGCTCTGGAGCTGCTGGGCGTGGAGCGCTATGATCTGGTGCTTCTTGACCTGAACCTGCCGAGGAAGGACGGTATGACGGTGCTGCGGAGCCTGCGGCAGACCGACCGTGAGACGCGGGTGCTGATCCTCTCCGCCCGCAGCGAGGTGGAGGACAAGGTGGCGGGGCTGGATGCGGGAGCCAACGACTATCTGGCAAAGCCCTTCCACTTAGCTGAATTGGAGGCCCGCATCCGCAGTCTGACCCTGCGGCAGTTTACCCAGCAGGATGTGCTGCTGGTCTGCGGAGATTTGACCTTTGATACCCGCTCCCGCACCGCCGCCGTCAAGGGGCAAACCATGACACTGACCCGCAAGGAGACGGGAATTCTGGAATACTTGATGGTACATCAGGGCCGGCCGGTGAGTCAGGAGGAGCTGATGGATCATGTTTGGGACAACAGCGTGGACAGCTTCAGCAACTCCATCCGGGTCCACATCTCCGCACTGCGCAAAAAGCTTCGCGCTGCACTGGGCTATGATCCCATCCGCAACCGCATCGGTGAAGGCTATCTGATGGGAGGCACGGAAGCATGAAGCGGATCTCTTTACAATGGCGCATCACGCTGATGACTGTTCTGCTCATCGGCGTCACCTGCGTGGCCATGAATCTGCTGCTCTGCTTCTCCGGTGTGTACTATATGGACACCATTGTGGACGGCTTACAGGGCGGCGGCACGGTGATCCTGAATGAGGAAGGCACAGCAAGCTTTGACCCGCAGCTCGTAGCGCCCAACGATGAGCTGACCATCGTCGTCGATGGGGCGCAGGGGCGCTTTCGCGCGACCAACTGGTATATCACGGCTGCGGTAACGCTGCTCAGCGGCATTCTTGCCTACTTTGTCAGTGGACGTGCCCTCAAGCCCCTGCGCAGCTTTGCTTCTCAGGTGGAAATGGTGCAGATGAACAATCTGGCGGATATGAAGATCGATGAAGATGTGCTTCCGGAGTTTAAGCAGCTCAGCCACTCCTTCAACCAGATGCTGGAGCGGCTGAACACCGCCTTTGCCGCCCAGCGGCAGTTCACCGGCAACGCTGCCCACGAGCTGCGCACACCGCTGGCACTGATGCAGGCGCAGCTGGAGCTGTTTTCCGCAGAGCATCCCGCCATGCTGCCGCAGACGGCAGAGTTTCTCACCCTTCTGCGGGAGCAAACGGAGAGACTGACGCAAATGACCAGGACGCTGCTGGAGATGAGCAATTTGCAGCAGGTGGCACGGAATGAGCGCATCCAGCTTGCCCCCATGATCGAGGAGATCTTCACAGATCTCGCGCCGCTCTCAGATAAGCGCGGCGTCACACTGACGGCGGAGGGCGACGGCATTATGACCGGCAGCGACGCACTGATCTACCGGCTGATCTTCAATCTGACGGAGAATGCTGTCAAGTACAACCGGCCGGGCGGCTCGGTACGGGTTTCTGTCACACAGGAGCCGGAAAAGCTCCTGCTTCGCGTGTCGGATACTGGCTGCGGCATCCCGGAGGAGTATCAGCGCAGTATCTTCCAGCCCTTCTTCCGGGTGGACAAGTCCCGCAGCCGGGAATACGGTGGTGCAGGGCTGGGGCTCGCGCTGGTGTGGGAGATCGCCGAACTTCACGGCGGCTTCGTTTGGGTGGAGGAGAGTTCGGAGAAGGGCACCACCATTGCGGTGGGGTTGCCAACGCAACAATCAACGAAGCCCTAAAATTCTTTTATTCGTTATTTCGTTGCTTCGCTTGCCGCCCGGCGGCGTTCCTCTCTGTATGGGGCGGTCAGCCGGAAAGAGAAGCGTCCCTTTTCAATCTCAAATTCCTTGCAGCCCGTGTCCGGGTCTATGTCCGTCAGCTTGCAGACGGCAGGGTGTTTGCGGCTGTATGCGGTCAGCCTGTTCTTGAGGTCGGTGTTGTGGGTGCGGATGAAGATGGTGGGGTCTTTCTCGTCAAAATAGATTTCGGCGGTTTTTTCCTGCTTGGTAGGCCCTGTTCTCATAGGCTTATCCTTTCTGCGGCTCTGTCACGCAATAGGTCTGGGCGGACTATATGACACCGTACCCGGCAGCCGGGATCTCTACTTTCGGGTGTCCGGGGCAAATTTTGATTGGCTGCCGCTGATCCGGGCGTTTGCCGAGGCCCATGCCGCCGAAGCCAACACCGTCACCGTGTTGTGGGATCAGGAGAGCACCGGACACAATGAATATCCGGCGGACGAGGCCGGGCATCAGCCAGATCTCCTTTGATTTTTCTATAATCATTATAGCGAGGCTGACAGCGGTAATCGAATGTACGGATATAAGAAAATCACCGAGAAAAGTCCGTAGTGGACTGATCTCGGTGATTTCCGGCTCTATGTCAATAGTTGGGGTAGAGGCAAAGAACACAATAATCCAAGACCGTGTCGGGGTGCTTAGCCCCGGCGCGGTTTTTTCGGTACACCGCTGCAGAAAAGGATCCGATTTCTGAAGTTCCGGAAGTTCCGCATCCCGAAGCAGACGCTCCTGCTCCTCGCTGCTCAGAGCTTCCATCGGCTTCCGGAGAAGGTGCTTTGACCGTTTGAAGTACCTGCGCAGCCCTCTGGAGAGCTTGTTCTGCTCGTTCTTCCGGACCTGCTCCATCGCCCAGAACGCCTGACGGATCACGTGGAACCGGTCCGCAACGATAATGGCATTGGGAAAGCAGATTTTTCCGACCGTGCGAAAATGCGTATCACTTTGACTTTTTTGCGATACTTTTCGGCCCAATCAGCATAAGGCTTTGACAGAATATACGAAGAAAAAGTGCGAACACAGATTCTATCTTGGTGAAAGGAAAAAACATCCCCCGGGGAGGCTTCCGCCCGGGAATCTCATCTGTTATAGTATGCTCATCGGTTCATACACGCATTCCTGCCAAAACCCAAAGCAAAGGCGCAGCGTTTCTTGGGGAAGAAAGCGCTGCGTCTTTGCGCAGGGCAGGAATGCAAAGCAACACCGGTTCGGAGGAACACTTGGAAACACCTATTTTACAGTATGCCGGCGGCGTGATCGCCGCAAAACTGGACCGCACGGAAAAAGAACTGGTCCACGGGGTTTCTTTCCATATTTCTCGCGGGGAGAGCCTGGCTCTCATTGGCGAGACTGGGTCCGGCAAGACGCTGATTGCCCAATCCGTGATGGGGGTGCTGCCCGGCAATGTGCGGCTGGTTTCCGGTGAAGTATTATTTTGCGGGAAGGCTTTGCCGAAGGGCAAAAAGCTGCGGTCCATGCTGGGCCGGGAGATCGTATATATCCCGCAGAACGGTCACGAATTTCTTGACCCGTCCAGAAGCATCCGCCGCCAGATGTTTGACAGCATTGCAAAGCTGGGCATTGCGGCACCTCTGAGAGAAGCGTTTGCCCGTGAAAAGCTGACGCAGGTGGGGTTTACCCAGCCGGAGGCCATTCTGGACCGGTATGCCTTCCAGCTGTCCGGCGGCATGGCCCAGCGGGTAACCATTGCACTGGCCCTTTGCTCTCAGGCGAAGCTGTTGATCGCCGACGAACCTACCAACGGTCTGGATCAGGACAGCAAGCAGCAGACGCTGTCCCTTTTGAATGACCTGTTCCCGGATGCGGCAAAGCTCGTTATCACGCATGACATTTCCGTGGCAGCGACCTGCGGCCGGATCCTTGTCCTGTGCGGCGGGAAAATGCTGGAGACTGGCAGCTCCGCACTGGTGCTGGCTGCCCCGCGCCATCCCTACACCCAAGCCCTGCTGGGTGCCTTGGTGGAAAACGGGATGCAGGAAACGCCGGCTTTGCGGACGGAGACGGGCACTTGTCCCTTCTATCGCCGCTGTCCCGCAGCCTTCGGACGATGCCGTGCCGAAATGCCCCGGAGGACGCAGGGAGACAGAGAATGGTGGTGCTGCAAGGAATGATCTCCATGGAACAGATCGATAAGGCTTTTGACGGAAAACAGGTTTTGCAAAATGTCACGCTGGATATTCCCGACGGTCAGATCTGCGGCATATTCGGAAAAAGCGGGATCGGAAAATCCACGCTGGCCAAGGTCCTTTGCGGCATCTGCCCGCCGGACGGAGGGCGGATTCTGCTGGACGGTCAATGTCTTGTTTCGCAGAATACGCCCTATGACAGAAAACTGGGTCTTTCCATTCAGATGGTTTATCAGCAGCCCTATGCGACGCTGGATCCACGCCAGAAAATCGGCAGCGGCTTCAAAGAACTGATCCGCTATCACGGCTTTGCTCCCAAGGGGAAGGAGCGTGCGCTGACGGAAGACGTGCTTGTAAAAGTCGGATTGGAGCCGCAGATCCTGGCCCATCTGCCGCATCAGATCTCCGGTGGGGAAGCCCAGCGGGTGGCCATCGCCCGGTGCCTTCTGTTCCGGCCAAAGCTGCTGATTCTGGACGAGGCAACCTCCATGCTGGATGTTTCTACCCAGGCCAATGTGCTGGGAATGGTACGCCGTCAGATGCAGGAACACCACGGAAGCATCCTGCTCATCAGCCACGATGAAGCGCTGGTGAATTTACTTTGTGATCAAATCTATGTATTTGAGAAGAAACACACAAATCAGAAGGAGAAAAACACGAAATGAAAAAAGTAGGATCCCTTTTGCTGGCGGTGCTGATGGTGCTGTCGCTGGCAGCCTGCGGCAAGACCCCGGCAGAACCCACTCAGACACCCTCCACCCAACCAAGCACCGAGACTCCCACCACGGAGGCCACGGAACCGGCACCCACCTACGCCATTGATACGCTGACCGTCGGCACGACGGCTGCCATCGAAACCGCCGTGTTCGGCGAGTATAACTTCGATATGCTTGCCAGCGGTGTATCCGAATTGCCTCTGGTTTATCAGGACACCAAGGGCGAATATCATCCACTTCTGGCAACTTATGCTACCGAGGATGCCGCTACCTGGACCTACACCATCCAGGACGGCATGACCTGGTCCGACGGAGCGCCTGTAACGGCGGAAGACATTCTTTTCACACTCCAATACGATCAGGCCAACGGAAGCGCCAATTTTGAGGCCCAGACCGGGGAAGACGGAAAGGTCACGGAGGCCAAGTACACCGGCTACAGCCTTTCCGATGACAAAATGAGCATTTCCCTGACGCTGGCCTCTCCCAATGTCCGGGAACTGAGCAATATGACCTCCTTCCGAATCATGCCCAAGCATGTTTATGAGGACAAGGATACCGTCACAGAGGCTGAAGGCCGCATCACCTGCGGCCCCTATGTGCTGGAATCCTTCAACAAGGAAGCCGGGACCATTACCTTCGCAGTCAATGAATACTATCCCCAGAAGCCCAATGTGGAGAAAATCGTCTATCAGCTTTTCGGCAACGAGGATACCATGTACCTGGCGCTCCAGCAGGGCGACATCGACATGGTCTGGGCCTACTCCACCGGTGTAGCAGGAACCTATCAGGATGTACTCTCCACCGATACCAATGTCTCGCTTGTCAATGTGGCTGCGGCCAATGCGCCTGCGGTCCTGGCCTTTAACAACGCAAAGGGCCTGTTCTCTGACGAAAACCTGCGTCAGGCAGTTTCCTATGCACTGAACTACGAGGAATTCAAGACCTATTTCGGCAGCGCCTATGCTGAGATCCCCAACCGGGGCTTTGTACCCTCCACCACGGTGGGCTATACGGACACGGAGAAACTGACCACCGATACTGCAAAAGCGGACGAGTATATGAAGGCTGCGGGTTACACCGAAAAGAATGCCGACGGCTTCTACGTGAACGCCGACGGTGCGGCTGCTGCCTTTACGCTGACGGTCAACGCCGCAAAGGAGACCCATGTGGGCTACGCCGAAATGATCAAGACCCAGCTGGAGGCCTTTGGAATTCAGGTGAATCTGGACGCCGTGGACAAGGATGCCTACAATGCCAAAACCAGCAACAAGTTCTCCGAGAACAATATCACCATGGAAGCGACAATCTATGGCTATACGGCTGCCGGTATGGGCATGGGCAACGGCCTTGGCTCCATCTATGTGGACGGCAATCACGCCGTGCAGGGCGGCTGCCAGGTGTTCGACGAAGCCTTTTCCTCCATTCTGGACGAACTGAAGGCCGCCAAGACCATTGAGGAATATTACACCGGCGCAGCAAAGCTCCAGGACTACTACGCGGCCCATATGCCGCTGATTGCCCTGTATTGGGACAATATGATGCTGGCCTATTCTTCCAAGCTGGACAATGTGACCGTGGATGCCGTATTCGGCCTGAACAACGTCAACAACTGGTTCAGCATCACCAAGAAATAATTTTTGCACGCAGGAGGCACACCGGTGAAAAAGTATCGTAAAAACCTGATTCTGGCACTGGTGTGCTTCCTGATCGTGATCGTTCTGAACTTCTTTCTGCCCCGGCTTCTGCCGGGGAACCCCATTGCTTATCTGACCGGCTTTTCCGAGGAGGATATGACCCCTGCTCAGGTAGCTTATTACCGGCAGGCCCTCCATCTGGATAAGCCGGTATTCGTGCAGTTCGGGTACTATCTGCGCTCCCTTGCAGACGGTACACTGGGCTATTCCTTCAAAAAGGAAGCCACGGTTTCAGCCCTGATTGGGCAGCGGCTGGGCTATACCTTGCAGATCACCCTGCCTGCCGTGCTGCTCAGCACGGTCATCGGCCTTTTGTGGGGGCTCCGCTGCGGCTACAAAAAAGGCAGCAGCTTTGAGAAGATTTCGACTACATTCCAGATCATCGTCAATACGATGCCCACATTCCTGATCGCCCTGGTGCTGTTGATCCTGTTCTGCTTCCGGCAGCGGTGGTTTCCCTATACAGGACTCAACAGTACCGGGGCTGTTCCCGGAACGGCCGGGTACTTCTGGGACCGGATCCATCACCTGATTCTCCCGGTGCTGACGCTGACCATCGCCGCTGCACCTTCCCGGTACCTGTTGATGCGGAACACCGTCCGACAGGTGACGGAAGAAAAATATGTGCTCTATGCCAAGGAACGAGGTCTGTCCGACAGTAAGATTCAATTTGGCTATATTTTGAAGAATATTGCCCAGCCCTTTATCACCATGGTAGGCATGAGCGTCAGCACCTGTATCGGTGGTTCCCTGGTTGTGGAGAAGCTGTTTTCCATCGGCGGTATGGGGAGCTTGCTCTCGGATGCCGTCTATACGTTGGATTACCCACTGATGCAGGGCATCCTGTTTGTCACAACGGCGATCATGACGATCTCCATTGTCGTGACGGACCTGATCTGCATTCTTATCGACCCCAAGGTACGCTTCGGAGGTGGTCCGGCTTGAGAAAACAGCATATTCCGCTTCTCCTTGGCATCGTGGTTTTGAGCCTTTTTCTGACCGCTGCATTGTTTCCAACGGCGTTTACAGCTCACGGGCAGAAAGAAATGTTTGGCCCATGGCTCATACCGTCTGCGGAACACCTACTTGGCACCAATGCGTTGGGCTATGACATCTTTACGGAGTTGGTCTGCGGGACCCGGCAGACGCTGCTGGTGGGTGTATCCAGCAGTATTCTGACATTGCTTCTGGGAAGCGTGATCGGTACGCTGGCTGCCGGGAAGGGCTTTTTGGGCGGCCTATCCAATGGCGTTATCAATATTTTTGTGCTGCTTCCGAAGCTGGTGACCATGATCGTGCTGGCGACTTTTCTGGGAAGCTCCAGCCGAAATCTGATCCTTCTGATTGCTGCATTCAGCTGGGTGGGGACGGCCCGGAATGTCCGGGCAAAGGTCATTCACCTGAATGCCCAGCCTTTTATTGAAAATTGCATGATCCAGGGATACAGCCGGAGGCATATCATTCTCCGCCATATTCTTCCGAATCTGTACGATGTATTGCTCTCCCGGTTTCTTCTGGGGGTCAACAGCTGCATTATGATGGAGTCCACCCTGAGTTTTTTGGGCTTTGGGGACCTGTATCATCCCACCTGGGGCACCATGATCAACTTTGCCTATAAACGGGGCGCCTTTCTTCGACAGGCCTATGCCTATCTCCTCTCACCGGGCGTGTGCATTATGCTGCTCTCGCTGTCATTCTATCTCATCAGCCTGTATTTTGAGCACCGACAGGCTGCCATTCAGGAAAAATAGGAGGTCATACGATGCAAAAGGAACTGGAATCTCTGTGGCAAAAATGCGTGGCGTTTCATGGCCACGGCTGCGGAGGCCTTGCAGTCGGCTTTCGGGCGGTGCTGTATGCGTGGGAGCTGTTCGGATGTGATAGCCCATCCGAGGACGAGAAGATCGTGTGCATTGCCGAGACCGACGCCTGCGGCGTGGATGCCATTCAGGCGCTGCTGTCCTGTACCGTGGGAAAAGGGAACTTGATTTTCAATCTACAGGGAAAAAACGCCTTCTCCTTTTACCGCCGTTCGGACGGAAAGTCCTTCCGCCTTGTCCTGCGCCCGACACCGGAGAAAACCAAGGACGAACGGCTGGCGTGGCTTATGGATGGGGACTTCCACGAGATGTTTGACGTGAAGAAAGCTCCGGCGCCGGTGCCGGAGGAGGCTCGGATCTTCAAGACCGTTACCTGCTCCGTGTGCGGAGAACGATTTGCCGAGAGCTTTGCCCACCTTCAAAACGGAGAAATCGTCTGCTCCGCCTGTTATCGTCCGTATACAAGGGGGCTGTGATGGAATACCCGTTTGATGCCCTGCACGCCGGGATAGAAAGCCAGATTCTCAATCTTCCCGCCGGAATTCCCGACTCCCAGGCAATCAGGCAGGCAAAGTCCTTGCCGGACTCCGTTGAAAAATTCCGTGCATTGGGGAAGGCTCTTTCCAGGCAGCTTCGCTACCGTGAGGCCATTGATGCCTATACGGAGGGGCTGAATTTGGAGCCGGAAAATCTGTCCCTGCTCCGCCTTCGGGCGGGACGGTACCTGACGACGCTGCAAAGTGATCCTGCCATCGCTGACTTCGAAAAATGCCTGACTTTGGGTGCAGAAAAGCTGGACTGCCTCTATCGGATCGGCCTTGCTCAGTATTACGCCGGGCGGTACGAACAGGCAATGGAAGCTTTTGAGGGCTGTATGCCTTTATGCGATGATGAAATGGGGATTGCGGTTCTTTACTGGCACACGCTGAGCGCTGTCCGGACAGAGAAAGCGCCGACTCTTCTGAAGTACTATCGCCCGGATATGGCGGTGGGGCATCATACTGCTTACGAAAAGGCCATGCGGGTCTGGAGCGGTACAACGCCGCTTGCAGCGGCGCTGGAAATGCTGGAGAGGGAAGAAGACGATCTGGAATATGGCATTACCTTGTACGGCCTGCTTTGGCATCCCGACTGTGCCGAAAGAGAGCGCCTTTCCCAAGTGCTTCTTCGCCGGGACGGTTTCTGGCCCAGCTTTGCGTACCTCGCTGCATGGAAGGATTGGGCAGGAGCCCAGTAAGCGTCTATCTTGATATTGGGATCAACCGAAATGAATAAAAAAACGGGGCTGTCTGAAAATGAAGCATTTCCAGAGGTTAGAGAAATAATCTTTATAAAAATTGCTCAAGTTGCTCAAGCTGCCGAGAGGGTTTACTGTCTGTGAATTGCAGGCGACAAGCCGAAAGGCATCGCAACGGCGAAATCAACCGGGAGGACTACGACAAGTGGCGTTATAACTACCCGAAATACGATGAGACCTTCGGCTATGTGAAAGTCCCGTCCCAGCAGCTTAGCGATGCAATGGTGGAGGCGTTCAAGGACCGGCTGAAGGCTGACTAAAAAACAAAAGAAAAAGCGCTATCTGACTTGGCTTCAAATCAGATAGCGCTTTTTGTTATCGCAATCATTCAAATAATGTTGCCATTTTGTTGTCACAGCGGGCACTCATGGCGAAAAAGCCTTGGTATGACTGGGCTTTTTTCCGGGATGCAATCATTCCCACTCGCCGAGTTAAATCCACTTCTAAACTTTTTTGTATAGAGGATTTGATTCGCCGTGGTTTTATTTGATACAGATTATCCTTATCCTAAGGTCTATTTGGACTTTTGCTATCAAAAATCTATCTAAGCCATCCTATCACGGGTTTTGCTTGAGATGAACGATTGGGTGGCTTAGTTGTATTATAGCACGATTCGACATTTTCTTCAAATTATTTCTTGCCCCTTCAGCAGTCACATCTATTCCTCACTGTTGTTTACAACCCAAATCTTTTTAAGAGGGATCAGCTCTTTGATTTCATCATCCATCTGATCGTAGTAACGCAGGAACTCCTCGATAATTTCTTTGTGGGTCCAAAGCCGGATTTCAAAGAACTGTTTAGCCGTCTCATTGATGACCGAAGATTTGAACCCACTCCATGACACTAACAGGCCATATTCGGCACCAAAGTTTTTCATCACGCCGCCCAATTGATCCAAAACAATCCGATCCACTGGCGCGTCTGTGGACTTAACCTGAACACAGATTTTGGGGCTTCCAAAACCAAGTGTGCCCGCTGAAGCCAGAATATCCACACCTTTATCCGGTCCGGCCGGGCTAACGTATGTAGTGAATCCCTTTGCCCGAAGAATGGCATCTACAATTTTTGCTAAACCATGCCCTTTAGTCTTTTGGATTATCAGGTTTGTGATAACCCCCAAGGCTTCATTTTCAATATCTCGTGCTTCTTCATCATCCTGTGGCTCTTGCGGAGTAATTTGGGGCGCTTCCTTTCCCTGCTTCTGGGCATGGATCACTGCTTTTATGCGTTCTTCTTGCTTAATACGGCAAATGGTCATAAATGCCCCAAGGGAATATAAGATGTCCTGGTCAAAAGCCGTACGGGGGATGTCGCAGGCAAACCAATCTACTTGATGGGCATGATAATAGGGATTATCGTTGTTAGGCAAGAATTCATAATCCCCCGTAATCTTGCCGAAATGAATTACAGGTTTGATCTTGCTGGGCAGGACAACGATCTCTCCCTTTTTCATCTCATGGGCAAACGGCCATACCTGGCTCGCCCAGTTCATCGCTGTTTTTACCTTGACATCTGGGTTGTTGTCCACAAAGTATTGCTGTAAGTCCTGCTTGGTGTGGAACTGCATGATTGATTCAGAGAGATTGTCCCAGGTGCAGTACACCTTACCATCTTCAAGAAATTTATTTTCAAATTCGCCGTATCGCCCGGCGCGGCATAACCACATCGGCATTATTTTTTCCTCCCTATTGCTCATAGCCAAAATGTTGCACTACGATCTAAAACTGTCTTACGTTCCTTCCAATCAGGCATTAGCATGGCCAAGAAACTATAAAAGTGATTTGAATGATTTGGGCGGATAAAATGACAGAACTCATGCATTACGACATATTCAATACAGTTTCGAGGGGCTTCAAGTAAACGCTTGTTCAGTGTAATAACCCCTTTTTTTCCCAAGCAAGATCCCCACCGTGTCTCCATGTCACGAATCCGTAATGTCGGCATAGGTACTCCATATTTTTGGAATACTGGATAGATTTCCGAAATAATCTCTCCAAAAACAGTTCGACATTGCTCATCCAGGTAACGGCTTACCATCTTTTGCTTTTTCTTAAAATCCTCCGTGTCTTTCACACGAAGATGAAGATATATCCCGTCAGAGGAAATGGCATCTTGCACATTTTTCTCCACTTTCAGGCGGACGCCTCTGCCCAGCAGATAAAAAGTCTCTCCGCTGACATATTTCTTAGGTTGAGGGGCATACTGTGCCATCTCACGAAACTTTCTTTGCGCTGAGCGGATATAGGCTCCTTTGCTCACTACAAAATCGTCAACTTTTTCAGTAGGGATATCTGAATTAGCCGAAACATAAACCTTACAATCCTTATGAACCCGCAAATTCAGATTTTTCACCGGCTTCTGTTCCAGAAGATAGTGAATCTCGTTATTTTCGTATAAAACAGTTCTTTCCTGTACCATTGCTGTCAAAACCTCCGAAGCGCCACTGTTTTGACATTTTCAATGATTTTATCGATGGTGTCAAAAGACAGTTTTAATCCCCGCTCTTTCTCGTAGTCATAAAAAAGATCATCAATATCCTGCGAGATTCGGTCGTGGATTGTTTTGTTGTTGGTCCAATCCACTTGACTGTGGTTGGCCACAATTTTTGTAATCTCTTCCGCAATCTCCGCAACAAAATCAGGAGACACTTCCGCTTCTTTTGCTTCATCGAATACTGCTGACAGAACACCGTAAAACGCCTGGGCGTGTACATTATTCTTAATGGATTCCGGATAGGTCACGGTGCTTTTTCCGGCGTGATAGTCTTCCATGATGGTACGCATCTTTGCCAGATATTCGGACTCAGAGATCACCTTTTCCTTGTACTGCTCCAATGCGTCCTTGATACGCTTGGAGAAGCTGTCGTAATAGGCAGGATTTTCCTGATACTTTTCGCTGATGCTGCGGGTCAATTTGCTGGTAATAGCATCTGCCTTTGCACGGTGCGAACCTAATTCCTCTAATTCTCGTTCAAAGTCATCTTTGTTCAGAATATCGATGGGGCTGGTAATCTGTTTCAGACCAACTACCGAGAGGTGTGTATCCAGAAGATTTTGCATCAGCGGCTCATATTCCCGGTTATCAATGGCATCGCAGTACCGGATTTTCACGCTGCGGCGCACCTTGGAGAAAAAGATAAAAGTGTTTTGATACTGCTTCAATTCATCTTTCGGAATGGCTGCATACGCCTGTTCCGCATTCAGCACCATATTCAACGCTTTGCCAAAAGCACAGAGGAAATTATAAAAGTTCTCTCGCTTCTTATCGTCAGCAAGAAAAACTTCCACTTCTTCGGTGTCGCGTGGATTTTTTAAGTCTGCAAATAGTTCCGTCAACCGGGTATAGGCTTCCCGCAGGCCAGCCACAGATGACATGACATCCACCACAACACCCTTCAGATCTCCACTGTCAAAGTTCTCCAGCCCGGCACCGCTGTACAGATCCATAGCGGTATCCAACTTTTCAATCAGTCCACGGTAGTCCACAATGAGGCCGTAGTCCTTTCCTTCATACAGACGATTGGTGCGGGCAATAGCCTGGAGCAGACCGTGTTCTTTCAACTCTTTGTCAATGTAGAGCACCTGGCAGATGGGGGCATCAAAACCGGTAAGCAGCTTACTGCACACAATAAGAATATCGATGTCTCCTGCGCAGAACTGGTTCTTCATTGCCTCTTCGTAGGCATCTGCGTCACCGTAGCGGTTCATCATTTTATTCCAGTAGGCAATGACCTTATCGTCGGCACCCTCGTCTATATCGTCTACACTTTCCCGCAGATCAGGCGGTGAGATCACCACGGCACAGTTCAAATCCCCAAATTGCTCAAAACACTCCAGATACCGAATCGCATCCCGCTTGTAGTTAGTGGCCAGCATAGCCTTAAATCCGGTATCTTTGTACCCTTCAATGAAGTGCTCATCGATGTCCAGAGCAATCCGCTTGATACGAGCATCGGTGGAGGTTAGGCGGCGGATACTGCTCCATTTCCGTGAAAGGTCATCCCGCTGCGCATCCGTGAGCCGTTTGGTAGCCTGTTTGAACCAGAGATCTATATTAGCCTCATCCACATTCTGTTCCACAAAACGGCCTTCGTAAATGAGCGGCACAATGGCTCCGTCATCCACACCGTCCTTAATAGTATATTTGTGGATCAACTTACCGAATTTCGCCATGGTGTTCTTCTCTTTTTTCATCAAAGGAGTACCGGTAAAGCCGATGTAGCAGGCATTGGGGAACACCGCCCTCATTTTGGTGGCCAGCAGACCATAGTTGGAGCGGTGGCTTTCATCCACCAGCAGAAACACATCCCGCGAAAAATTCTTGTGCTCCATTTTTTCAGCAGTGTTGAACTTATTGATGATGGTAGTGACCACATCCGCCTTGCCGCTATTCAGCAGTTCTACCAGATTCCGTCCACTGGTGGCTCTGGCCGGATTGAGCCGGGTGTGTGCAAATGTAGCTGCGATCTGCCGATCCAGTTCCTTGCGATCAGTGACAACGACCACTTTCGGGTTGCAGTCGGACAGTTCCATTAAGATATACTTTGCCAGCATAACCATGGTCAGGCTCTTGCCGCTGCCCTGGGTGTGCCAGATCACGCCGCTTTGACGGTTACCCTTTTCGTCCGACTGCTGAATGGTCTTGATAATCTCTTTGATGGCGAAATACTGCTGATACCGGCAAATCTTCTTTACATTGGCGTCAAAGAGCACAAAGTATCGGATCAGTTCTATAACCCGTTCTTTGCTGAACAGAGAAATCAAATTCCGATCCTGCTCAGTGGGAGTGCGGTCAGTCACATACTGGGCCAGCGCCCCTTCCAGAAAAGCGGTATTCTGTTCCTTCCACACATTCCAGAATTTTTTGGGCGTTCCGGTGGTGGCATACTTCACGGCGTTTTTATTGGTCGCCATCACAATCTGGGCAAACTTGTAAAGCTGTGGGATATACTCCTTTTGCTGGTTGCGGATATTCTGCTCCACGGCCTGTTCTACGCTGATCTGGGGCGTTTTACACTCAATGACAGCGAAGGGAATACCGTTGATAAACAGCACGATATCCGGCCGGGCGTTGTGAAGCTTGTCCCGACTGTCTACTGTAAACTCCTCGGTAACATGGAACAGGTTGTTCTCTGAATGTTCCCAGTCAATATACTTCAGATTGAAACTGAGAGTCTTGCCCTCACCTACAGTCTCTGGATAACTTTTGCCCAGCAGCAGGGCATCATAGATTTTTTCACCGGAGCGGACCAGACCATCAGTTAAAGGCTCGTCCAGATCATCCATAGCCCGCTCAATATTGGCGGCGGAAAACTCGTTTTCCGCACCGGCGAAAGCATAGCGGTTGAGCCGCCGCAGCTGGCCCCGGAGGATGTCTTTCAGCAGCACATGGTATCGGCTGCCTCTCTGCGCCTCGCAGTCCTCCGGTGATATGTAGGTATAGCCCATGGACCGCAGCAGATCAATGGCCGGCTGCTGGCTGATATTCTTTTCTAAGTACAGGGATTTGTCCATGGTTGCCTCCTTTCGGAAATATCAGTAAAAGCAGGAATAGCGGGGCGGGAAATCCCGCCTCGCTCTCCTGTCTCTGGATTTACTTTTCTTTGCGGACTCCCTTAAAAGGAGTGCCATCCTTTTTGACATCCATAAAACGACCGGTGTCACTGTCTCGCTTTACCCATTGTTTTGTAACAGGGTTGAAAGCCTGAGAACGGTCTTTTATCGCACCGTTTCTATGTCCGTCGCCGCTGGGAGGATTGGTTGCCATGCGTTTTCACCTCCTTTCACTGCCATCTGCACATAGCAAAATAGGCAAGAGTTGCTTCACAAATCTCCTCAGGAGATTTGCCGAGGTCAATGATTTCTTTCAGATCAGACTTCATTTTTTCCGTGTAGTTCTGCCCATTGTCTACAATCTTCTTTAGCAGTTCTTTGCAGAGATGTTCCTGTATTTCTTTTTCCGTCATGTTTTCACACTCACAATGCCCGTCAGTAACAGCTGCATCAGGGCTTTTTTCTTTTGTTTTTCCTGTTCGATATCCTGACGCAGCAGGTCGATTTCGTGGTCAGCAGCCGAAAGGACTTCGGCAATAGCGGTTTGCTCTGAGATATCTGGAAGAGCTACTTCAGAATTTAGTAATGCTTGTAAATCCAAATTTCTTCGTACAATACTTGCCCCTTGTTCAGAGTTGGCCTTATATAGCCAAATCATTTCGGCTGATTTCATATAGTTTTCCGCAAAATTAACCACTATAAGGCTTTGGTTAAACTCAAATACCTTATATGCAGGTGAAACAATTCCTGTATCACAAATTCTTAGTGTATCAAGGCTTCCCATCCATAGGTTCATTGTACTAAATGCAAGATTTTCTCTTCTCACCACCTTGTATCCAACATTGTTTTCACTTGCTATTTGTTTGTTAAAGTGGCTTGACTGAAAAACCATCCCATTTTTTGTTACAGATAGAATCTCATATTGATTGTTAACAGTTGATCGTTCATCAATTTCCTTAATAAAGCTGCCAATTTTTACTTTTTTCCACTCTTCACTAAACTCCGGCAGGCGCTTTTTGCCAGTCAAAAGCTGCTGCATGAGATACTTTTTCTGTCGCTGCTTTCCGGCGAGGCGTTTTTCTTTCAGCTCAATTACTTTGTCTTGGGTGGTGAGGATGGTAGAAATTCTTTCTTGCTCCTCATCAGGTGCCCATGGCACTTGATAAGTCTTAATGATATCTGCATTTAGGTTTTCCTGATTTCCAGTATTGCTTAACTTACGAATATCCTGATATGAATTTTTTAGCTGATAAAAGAGGAATTTGCTTTTCCCCTCCTTTACCGCAATGGCCGCACAGGCTTGATTTACTGCTGCGTCAATCTCAAGTATAGCAACGGTACCTCTCGTCTTTCCCTGCCCATACATGGCCATCAAAAGAGTCCCTTGTGGATATATCCGCATCTTTGTTTCTTTGACAGCTTTGACTGTTATCAGTTCAGAAGTATGATTAACATGCCCGCTACTAAGCTCGCCTGTGGTAACCCACGCTATATTTCCATTCCAATACTCCGAATTATTTCGATTCGGAGTACTTCCTGAAGAAATTGATGCTATATCCTTAATCTGCGGTAATCCCCATTGTTGGGGAATTACCACTTTCCTTTTCTTTACATACCCTTCTGGCACCTCGCCCCGGCGGATCTGCTCTATTCGTTGTTTGATTTCTGGCGTCATTTTATCACCTGTTCAAATTCTTGTGGTATCAATTTTATATCCCTGTCGGCTCAATTCTCGAATCAAACTGAGGGCCACCTCATCCACTTTGTTCTGGAAGGGGATATAAACAAGCCCTTGAATATCCGAAGGCTTTTCAAAATCAGCAGCTTCTTTCAACAGAATCGCAACCCGTTCTCTTCCTAATTTGGCAAGGAACATACCCAGTTCCAACACGACATTTTGACGAACTCTGGATTTGTATGCAGTTTCTGATTTGGCCTTTCCGTCATCGTCAGGTATTGCCAAAACAATCGCATACCCCACATTGGAGCCATATTCTTCAAGCTTTTCGATAATCGTTTGGCCGCCAGATGCCTGTTGATCCAGAATAATGGGCTCCAGGTCCCACCGGCGTAGCAATGCCTCTAACTGTGTACGGGCAATTTCGTCATGCCCGTACACGACAAAAATCTTTCGATTATTCTGCTTAGCCGTGCCTTCCAGAATGGCTTTAATCTGATCCTGTGCTTTTCCCTGTACAGTATATTTTCCTGTGTTAAAGCAGTTGATTTTTCCTCCATTGCTGAGACAGATACATTTTCCGTATTGGATTTCTTTGATTTCAGTGATCGATACGGAAGCGCACGCTTCAATCTTTGCTTTGATTTCTTCAAAAGTCATTTGATACACCCCATCCTTTAACTGATATTTATCGTTTCAACCGCTTCACATCTGCGGCCAGCTCATCCACATCATCCACCGCTTCCAGCACCCGGCGGTTGGCATCGTACTGCTCATATTGCTCCAGCGCCAGTTTTTCCGCAACCTCCCGTTTCACAGTTCCGAAATTCTCCAAAACTTCTCGACCATTGAAACGCAGAAAATCGCCTAACTTGTTTTCCCAGTCCGCCATGTGCATAGGGTTGTGTCCTTTGGCTTGCAGCTCCGCATAGTCCAGATACATATTCACAATCAGATTCAGCGTGCTGATCTCCTCGTGGGTCATGTAGTTTTTCGCTACCGTCACATCGCCCCGGCGCACTTTGACTCCCTTAAAAGAAGTGAGTCCCATGTTATCCTTGGAAGCATCGGCCCGCTTGGCAATGAGCTCTGGCGCAGTGTGGCCCGTGGCAGCATATTCCAACTTGTTCTGAACCGATTTGAAGAAGTTTTGAGCGACCTGACTTTTGCTGTCGTAGTCGACCGAGAGGGCGAATATCTCCTTGACCTTCTGATACACCCGTTTCTCACTGGCACGAATATCCCGAATACGCTCCAGTAATTCATCAAAGTAGTCAGCGCCAAACTCACGGGGATTGCGCAACCGCTCGTCATTGAGGGCAAAGCCCTTCTTCATATACTCGGTCAGAACGCTACTGGCCCACCGGCGGAAGTGTATACCCACATTGCTACGCACCCGGTAACCAACGGCCAAAATCATGTCTAGATTGTAGTAGTCTCGCTCTCTGGTTACTTGCCGGGTGCCTTCAATCTGAACTGTTCGGAATTTCCGAACAGTTGCTTCCGGCTCCAATTCGCCGTCTTTAAAAATATTACTTATGTGCTCACTGACAGAAGACTTAGCTACCTGGTAAAGCTCACACATCGCTTTTTGAGTCATCCAAATGGTGTCTGACTCAAAATAGACATCAATTCTTGTGTCTCCCTTTTCATTTTGATAAATCAGGATTTTTCCAGTGTTCTCTACCTCATTACTCATAATCCCAGCTCCTTCAAATAGCCTTTCATCTGCGCCTGCACCTCGGCCAATTCCGCCTCGATGGTGGCAATATTCCGCTGCACCTCCTCAATATCCACCAGTTCTTCTTCCTCAAAGGTATCCACATACCGTGGGATATTCAGGTTGAAGTTGTTCTCCTTAATCTCGTCGAAGGAGGCCACATAACTGTATTTATCCTCGTTTTGCCGTGCTTGATAGGAATTGACAATACGGGTAATGTCACTGTCCCGCAGAATGTTCTGGTTCTTACCCTTTTCAAAGTTTCCGTCCCCGGATGCGTCGATAAACAGCACATCCCGGCATGTCCGGTTCTTCTTAAATACCAGGATACAGGCAGGGATACCGGTGCCGTAAAACAGGTTAGCAGGGAGGCCAATGACTGCATCCAGCAGATTCATTTCCACAAGCTGACGGCGAATTTTTCCCTCGCTGGCTCCACGGAACAGAACACCATGGGGCAGCACCACTGCCATGCGGCCGTTTTCCGCATCCAAGCTGGAGAGCATGTGCAGCACAAAGGCGTAGTCGCCTTTGGAAGTAGGAGGCACACCCCAATCGAAACGGTGGTATTGATCCAGTTCAGCAGACATTTTCTTCTTGCCCTTGCTGTCCGCTTCGGCCTCTGAGAGGAATCCACTGTCCCACTTGTCCAGACTGAAGGGAGGATTTGCCACTACCACCTGGAACTTCATTAAATTATCATCCTCAACATTCTGAGGATTAGAGAGAGTATCTCCCTGCCAGATCCGGGCATCATCCACACCGTGCAGGAACATATTCATAGTGCAGAGAGCCCAGGTCTGAGCATTGAGCTCCTGGCCATAGATAGCCACCTTGCCACTGGGTACTTTCTTATAGGCTTTCAGCAACAAGCCGCCGCTGCCACATGTAGGGTCGTAGATTCGGTCGTTCTCCTTGGGCTGAACAAGAGAGGCCACCAGTTCAGAGACCTGGCTCGGCGTGAAGAACTCGCCTCCCTTCTTTCCGGCATCAGAGGCGAACATGGCAATCATGTACTCGTAGGCATCTCCGATGATATCGGCGGAACCCAGCTGACTGGGACGCAGATCCAGACCGTTGAAATCCTCCAGCAAGTTGCGCAGGGTAGTGTTCTTCTCTTTTGGTTCACCAAAATCCACTTGGGAGTTGAAATCGATAGCCCGGAATACATTGCACAGCTTTCCACTGTTGTGTTCCTCGATATGGTTCAATGCCACATTGATTTTCTGGCCTATTTCAGCATCATTCCGGTTGGCATAGAGATAGTCGAAGGTGGACTGCTCGTCCATTGCAAAGCGTTCCCGGCTCATGGCCCGTTCCACCCGACGCATATCCCCGTCATACTGTTTGATGTACTCCTCGCGCCTCTCTTTAGAAACATCGCTGAGGTACTTCACGAACAGCACGGAGAGGATGTAGTCTTTATAGCGGGAACTGTCGATCTTGCCGCGGAAACTATCACAGGCGTTCCACAGGACTTGCTCAATATCTTTTCTGGTTGTCATCTTCATTTCCCTTTCTTTGCTCTTTTGTACGCCTGATTCAGTACACCCGCATAATACTTTTCTTTTTCCTCTGCCAGCATCCTAAGTAATTGACATTCCCTTTTGGCCAGCAGATTGAACTGAGAGATTTTGTGTTGATTCTCCACGGAAAGAAGTGTCAAATCAAAGTCGGCTAAAAATCTCGCGTTAACTGCGCCAAGCATATTGCTGGTTGCATTCTCATAAATTTTTCGTTTTATCTTTTCTGTATTCAGCAACCAAAAAAGATACTCTGGCAACAGGCTCTTATCTTCAACTCGAATCACTACAAAGTTTGAGGAAACCACCATTCCAGATGTAGTTTCATCAATCAGAACTGCTGTATAGGGAGCTGTAAGGCGGACAATGATATCTCCGCTTTGTGAGAGGTATTCTTCTTTCAACGGTTCTTTTGCTTCATAGATATCGGTCTCTTTCGATTGAATCGTCCCTTCCTGCTGGATACACCGCAGATTAATCAAGGGATATCGATACTCACTTGGCTCTTTGGCCTGTTTTCTCGACAAGACCAGGCCGCTACGAACACTCGCAAGGTCCTGCAATTTCATTCTTCCACCTCTTTTGTCACGGCCTATAAATAACAAGTTCATTTTAAAAAATTTCTCTCTCGAGTTACTCTCATTATATGCTAACCAGTCGAATTTGTCAACAATAAAAATTGTCATGGTCATAAAATAACAATTCCCTGATGTGCTTAACTTCTGTCGTTCACATAGCTGACGCTTTTTAGGTAGTTGGCGATGTCGCCATCCAAAATCAGCTCCGCATAGGCCAGCGGATCATTATAGATCAGCCAGTCCAATTCTGACCGCTGGTACATGCTGTTTGCCACCTCATTTTCCACAGCGACGCCGTCAATGGAAAGCATCGTCCCGTCCTCCATGTACATCTCCACGCAGGCAGTGTCCAGGTTGAACTCACAGGACAAAATCTTTCTCATAGTAATTACCTCCTAATGCTTAAATTTCGGTTGATTTTCCACAGCGGCACAAGGTCTGTTTCGTTAATTTTAGAATCTGGCAAGCAATGCGTGTGTTAATACACACTCACATTTCCTGCCGTCTGCTTGTTGAGGGCAGCGCCCCCAAGCCCCTTTTGAACACAGAATTTCATTCTGTGGCTGCGCGTTCTGCGAACGCTTTGAAATGGTACGCCAAAGCACCGTTCCCTTTCAGATGCCCTGGAACAAATCGCCCCCCTTATTGCCTGATGGCTGCCGTAAAACACAGTGGCCCTCGCTTGATGTGTGGGCAAAATGTCTACCTATCGTTCTCTTTTACTCCGCATCCTGTGTTCTGTTTTTTTGCATGGTGTGTCGTGAAACGCGACATCCTATGGTGATTTTGGGGTACCCTAAAATGGGGCCCCTTTGGGATAATGGGGTGGCAAAACACCACCCCATCCGAAATACTTTTTAGCTGAATTTCTTTGCCCAAACTGCCGTCAGCCATTCCTTTTGCCAGAAAAAAACAGGAGTGTGCCACGCTCCTGTCCTTACAAACATAGAGAAAACTTTTATGCTAATCTCATCGGTGAAATTAGTCTAAACGGAAACTTATCTTACCACCGAAAATCCGGGAACACTCCACGCTTGTCCAGATACTCCTGCCGAGCCTGCTCCCGTTCTTCTGCGGTGGGCGCAGTCTTATATTTTGCATATAGTTCATGCCGCACCATCGCATCCAACTTTTGCTCTAACCCCTGATGAATTTCCTCGGCATAATCATCGTCACAGGCCAGATGGTACTCCACCAAAGCTACAAAAAGGTCATAGGGGATTTGTACGCTTTTCATATTCATTTCCTTTCCGCGACGGTTGCGACGATAGCGACGGTCGCGACGGTGAAAATGATACCGTCAAAAACACCGTCGCTATCGTCGCAACCGTCGCGCCCCTTATTCTTCGGTTACTTCGTAGGCGGTTGATTCCATCAGCATATAGGTCAATTTCACTTGCCGACCGAAGTGTTTGGCCTTATTTTCATAGCCAACATGGTATTCCTCCCGCAGCCTGCCTGCCTTGACATTCAGGTACTTAGTGAGGGCGTTGGAGACCATTCCCGTTTGGATGGCTTCAGCCAGTTCGGATGGAGAGCCAATCCACTCCCG
>ENA-ORUB01001071-ORUB01001071.1-human-gut-metagenome-genome-assembly--contig:-NODE-1071-length-32288-cov-11.121552_pt1 | contig 32288 bp, 17 predicted proteins | sample MGYA00241918_ERZ509200 | MGnify/ENA primary metagenome ERZ509200 (study PRJEB26280, sample SAMEA2338853) | human gut metagenome | biome: human gut; feature: human-associated habitat; material: faeces... | reverse complement strand
CGGTCCAGGTGCCGTCGTCCTCGATCTTCTTAAGGAAGTCGTTGACAAAGGCGACACCGTCGGAATCGAGCGGCAGGCCGATGCCATAGGGCTCCTTGCTGCCGAAGGGCTTGCCGGCGATCTTATACTTACCGGGCTCGCGGACCAGGGCGCTCTGCTGCATATTGTTATCGATGACATAGGCGTCAACGCGACCCTGCTGGAGTGCCTGACGGGCTTCCTCGTCGGTCTTGAACTCCTGCTGGCTGGCCTTGGGAGCGAACTCCTCCAGGATGGCGGGGCCGTTGGAGCCGGACTGGACGGCGACGTTCTTGTCGGCCAGGTCGTCGACGCTCTTAATGTCGTCGTTATCGGCGAGCACCAGGATGGTCTGCTGGGTGTAGTAGTAGGGACCGGCAAAGGATACGAGCTTCTTGCGCTCGTCAGTGATGGTGTAGGTGGCAAAGACAGCGTCGACCTGGCCGTTCTGCAGGACGGACTCGCGCGTGTCCGAGGTCACCTGGGTGATCTCGACCTTGTTCTCGCCCAGGATGTAGTTGGACAGGAGCTGTGCGATACCGGCGTCGAAGCCGCGGGTCTGACCGTCTTTCTCGTTGAGGAGGGAGAAGAGCGTGGAGGTCTGAACGCCACCGATCTTAAAGACGCCGGCGTCCTTAACGGCCGTCGCCCAGGTGCTGGCGGCGATGGCGTCGTCATCGGCCTTGGGGCCGTCGTTGACGAGCTTGTCGAATGCCTTGGCATCGAGCGTGGCGGAAACCTCGGTATCCTCGGAGCCCTTGGAGGAGCCGGTGGCGGAACCCTTGTCGGCCTCGGCGCTGGTGTCAGAGCAGCCGGCAAGACCAAGGCCGGCAACGGTTGCGAAGGTGGCGGCAACGAAGCCGCGGCGGTCGAGAACGACCTGCTGGGAGAGGTTCTTGCTCATGGTAGAACACCTTTCTCAATAAAATCCCTAGCGGTTGAGTAGAGTTATACCCTATCGCGCTCAAATGGGTCAACACGAAATAACACAGAAACATACTTACCTTATGGGTTATTCTACCTACCAAAAAGGGACAGGCTTATTTTGGTAGGTTTTATCTGGGAAAACGCCGATTATTGTAGTTAAGAAAGCGTTTTGCGGACGGCGTGGTCGCTCGCTGCGGTCGCTATAATGGCGGCAACGCGACGCATATATAAGTAAGGAGACCGCGTATGAACGGCTATTCGTTTTTCGCGCCGACCATGACTTAGAACCACCACAAAGGGGACAGGCACCTTTGTGGTGGTTCTTGCAGATGTGGCGGCCTGCCTCTCTGCTTTGTCTCAATCTGTAACAGGTAGACGAGGAAATGGGTTCTAGCTGTTACAGATCGAGATTATCTCTTCAGGGGGATTCGAATGTCTCGATCTGTAACATCTGGACGAGGATTTATCCTCTAGATGTTACAGATTGAGATAATCGCGCCGCGAAAATAAAAACCTCCGCAGGGGTGCTTCCCTTGCGGAGGTTATTTACTCGTTGAGTAGCCTTACGGCTTCGGCGGCCATGTTCTCGACCGTCATGCCGTTCTGCGCGAGCAGCTCGTTGGGGTCGTAGCGGTCGGGGAAGCCCTTGGCGATGCCAAAGGTGCGCGTGCGCACAGGCGTGCAGGTCAAGTAGCACGCGACACGCTCGCCCCACCCACCGTCCAAGATGCCGTCCTCGAGGGTGACGACAACGCGATGCTCGGCGGCAAGGCTGTCGAGAAACTTGCGGTCAAGCTCGGTTGCAAAGCGCGGGTTGACGAGCGTGGCCTCGATGCCGTACTCGGCAGCCAAGCGGTTTGCCACGCGCTCGCCCAGTTCAAAGAAGTCGCCAAGCGCAAGCACGGCTACATCGCGGCCCTGACGCGCGACGTTGTAGCGCACGACGCTGTAATCGGCGCCCTCGGCGGGCGCCAGATCGGGACGGCTTACCAGGCCGATGCCCGGTACGCGGATTGCCACGGGATGCTCGCGGTGGTCGAGCGACCAGCTCAGCATGGACAGGTATTCTTCCATGCAGGCCGGTGCCAGGTAGCGCATGTTGGGAAGTCCGCCCAGCATGGAAATATCAAAGAACGAGAGGTGCGTCTCGGACGTTGTGCCAAAGACCGAAGCGCCAAACACCAGGATGGTTGCGGGGGCGTCGTTGAGGCACAGGTCGTGCCACAGTTCATCGTAGGCGCGCTGCAAAAACGTGCCGTATGCGCCAAAGACCGGCTTGGCGCCGGCGCTGGCGAGCGCGGTGGCAAAGGTGACGGCGTGCTCTTCGGCAATGCCCACGTCGACAAACTGCTTGCCTGCCGCGGCGCGAAGCTCGGGCGTAAAGCCCATGATATAGGGCGTGGCAGCCGTGATAGCGACAACCTGCGGGTCGTTCGCGATAGCGGCGTTGAGTGCCTCGCTCGTAATATCGGCATAGGTGCGCGGTGCGGGCTCGCTCGGGTGGCCCGGGCAAAGTTTGCGACCGGTTGCCATATCGAAGGGCCCCACATGATGCCAGTGCTCGGGGTCGCTCTGGGCTGGCTCAAAGCCCTTGCCCTTGGCGGTGGAGACGTGCAGCACGATGGGATGATCGATATCGCGCAGCTCCTGCAGCGTATCGACCAGCGCTTGGATATCGTTACCGGCGTCCAGGTAGCGATAGTCGAGCCCCAGCGCGCGGAAAACGTTGCGCTCGCAGGTGCCGTTGCTGGCGCGCAGCTCGGCCAGATTGCGATACAGGCCACCGTGGTTTTCGGCAATGGACTGGTCGTTATCGTTGACGATAATGATCAAGTTGCTGTCGAGATCGGCGGCATTGTTAAAGCCCTCAAACGCCAGACCGCCCGAAAGCGAGCCGTCGCCAATGATGGCGATGACGTTGTATGCATCGCCCGCCAGGTCACGAGCGTGCGCCAGGCCGCAGCCCAGGCTCACCGACGTGGAGGTATGGCCCATGGCGAACAGGTCGTGCTCGGACTCGTCGGGATTGGCAAAGCCAGAGGCCTCGCCATAACGCTCCGGATCGATATAGGTGTACGCGCGCCCGGTCAGCGCCTTGTGGGCGTAGGTCTGGTGCGAAACGTCAAAGACAAGCTTGTCGATGGGGGAGTTAAACACGCGATGGAGTGCGACCGTGAGTTCAACGACGCCTAGGTTGGGGGCAACGTGTCCGCCGACAGCGGCGGAGCTTTCGAGGATGGCGTGGCGAATCTCGTCGCAGAGCTGCGGGAGCTCGGCGCGATTAAGAGCCTTGACGTCCTCGGGCGTTGTCGTTTGCGTAAGCAGCATCGTTGTGGGTTACTCCATGCGAATCGAGCGCCGGCGCTCCCTCGGCCGGCACAATTGCACAGAACAGTCTCGCACATTTTGGCGTTTGATATGTGACGGCGGCGCGGTAATTCGCCAACTGGCGGGGCAAAACGTTTTGTCCGATGCCATACTGGTAGATTCGATGATGATTTTATTCAATGCGTGCAGGCCGTGGCTTGCCGCCGTGAGCCGCTGGAAGGAGGCAGCATGTCTGATGCCGTTCGTGCCGAGAAAATCGCGCACGAGGTCGACTATGCCGCCCACCAGCTGGCCCAGGCGGGCCGCTTGGACCTGACGCACGAGTTTATCCAGCATGGCGACGTGACGGTCTATGCACATGTGACTTCGGTAGCGCGGGCGAGCCTGTCCTTTGCCGAGCGCTTGGGCCGTGCTGGCATTTCGGTCGACCGTGCATCGCTGTTGCGCGGAGCCTTGTTACACGATTACTTTCTCTACGATTGGCATGACCCCGATCCGAGCCATCGACTGCACGGATTTCGGCATCCATTTTTTGCCCTGGCACGTGCCGAAGAGGATTTTGAGCTGACGCCGCGCGAACGGAATATTATCGCGCGACATATGTTTCCGCTGGTGCCAGTGCCGCCGACGTGTCGCGAGGCATGGATTGTGTGCCTGGCAGATAAATGGTGCGCGCTGCGCGAGACGGTCGCCGGCCGTCTGCCGCGCAAAGACGGCGTGAACGATTTGAACGAGGGCTCGAGTGACGGCTCGAGTAAAGCATCGAGCGAAAAGAGGAGAGGGTAGACGGTGGAAACCGCGATTGATATGGCGTTTGGCGGCGCGACGCTTGCCGCCTGTCCACTCTCGGCACAGGTGCTCTCGTTTGCCTTTTACGGGTTTTGCGGCTGGGCATGGGAGTCGACAGTATGCGCCATGCTTAACCAAGGACGCTTCGCCAACAGCGGATTCTTGCTGGGGCCGTGTTGTCCTATCTATGGTGTGGGCGGCATAGCCTGCTGGCTTTTGCTGCGCGGGATTCCGGATACCTCGGGCCAGTTTGTCGCGGCGGCGCTTGTATGCAGCGTAATCGAGTACAGCGTGGGCCTTCTATTGGAAAAGACAACAGGCGCGCGCTTTTGGGATTACTCGCACCTGCCGTTTAATTTGCATGGACGCATCTGTCTGTACTGGGCCTGCGCGTTTGGCCTGGGTGCGCTGTGCATTTGCCGTTTAGTGGAGCCGGCATTGCTGGGGCTGCTCGGCCATCTGCCGGTGCTGATTGTGCGGCTGGCGGCCTTTATCGTCGCGGTCGCGATGATGGTCGATGCGGTGTGCTCTTTGGCCAGCTGGCGCCGTTTGTCCGATCAGCTGGAGCGTGTGCGCGCCGACCTTGCCGACCGCATCAACGAGTCGCTTGCCGACGCGTCTGACTCCATGCTCGAACGTATTCCCGATTCGGCGATCGACTCGGTGGCGCAGACGCATATCCGCAGCCGTGCCGTTAACGCGTGGCTGGCCGAGCTGGGCGACGCAACGCTCGATGCCCTGCGTGAGAAGGCTTCGATGCCGACGTTTATCTCGGACGGCGCTCATGGCCTGGCGCTTGCCGCCCGCCGCGTGGCCGATGCCGCGCCGAGCGTGCCCCATCCATCGCTCGCCCGTCTCCGTGCCGGCAGGCGCGCGAACCGTCCGGTGCCGAGTGTGTCGCTCAGTCGTCGCGACCTGCGCTTCTTCAATGCCTTCCCGCGCTTGCGCATCAACCGCTACGAGGGCGTCATTCGAGCAACTAATCTCCGCGACCGCGCTCACGAGCTGTTTCGGCGCTAGCCGGGACGGGCGCGCTCACGGCCCCCTTGCTCGCGTATTCCCGTTCGTTTCGCGCCCGTTGCTGCGTCGTTTCCAAGATTGCGGCGCCGTTGGAGATGGCACGATCTGGGTCGAGCCGGTCGAGGAAGCTATCCGCATCCGTACCGGCGAACACGGCCCTTCTGCGGTGTAGGACAATCTTTCGCCTGACGGGCGTGCCTCTCTTGGGGCGCGCCCGTTCTCGTCTACAATATCGTGCAGACGAAGGAGAGGCATGCCCATGATCAAGATGTTTGCGAGTGACTTAGACGGAACGCTGCTCAACGCCCTGCACAAGGCGGACGGAACCATCCGCCGTGCCATTCGCGAGCTGACCGAGACTGGCCTGCATGTGGTTCCCGCGACCGGACGCTCGACGCTGCCGATCGGCGAGCATGGCTTTACGGGCCTGGCGCTTGACGCCTGCTGCTCCAACGGATCCATCGTGCGTGACAGCCATGGCGAGGTGCTCAAGACCTGGACCATCGATCCACAGATCACCGAGGAGCTGCTCAAGGAGTTTCCGGATATCTGTTTTGACTGCTCCACGCCCGATGGCATGTTTTCGAGCGGATCGTTCGAGATGCACCAGGCGGGCTTTAAAAAGGACAGCCCCATCAAGCGCATCGTGATGCGCGGCATGCGTGCGCGCGGCGGGTATCACGAGGAACAGTATTTCGGCCAGTCGATCGGCGACATCCTGCGCCACGATGTGTGCAAGATTAACTGCCGCGTGACCTCGCCCGAGCTGGAGCGCGACCTTAAGGTCTATCTTGCCGAGCGTTCGGACCGCGTGGTCAACGCGCCGTTCGATCCGGTGATGTTCGAGATCACGGACGTGGCGTGCAACAAGGGCGAGAGCGTGGCCTGGCTGGCGGGCTACTACGGTATTGCCGAGGACGAGGTCGCGGTCTACGGCGACGGCGGCAACGACATCGCCATGCTCAAGCGTTTCCGTCACAGCTACGCGACCAAAAACGCTAGCGATGCAGCTAAAGCCGCCGCGAGCGCAACTATCGGCAGCTGCATGGCCCATGCCGTTCCCAAACACATGCTCGCCACCATGCGCAAGCAAAACTCTCGCACCGTCATCAAATAATGTGACAAAGGGACAGCCCCTTTGTCACATTCTAGAGTTCTCAATTAGCCAGTGCTCGTATGCGCGCTGCATGACCTCGGTTTTATCGGCTTTTTTGCGGCAGCCCTTCTGCTCCTCGATGGCCAGCTCATAGGCATCGCTCTGCTCAAAAGCGCTGGTATCCCAAGCACCGTGTTCAATGCGAGCCCATGTGGCATCGATGAGCTGCTCGAGTTCGGCAATGTCATCGGCGCTGGCGGTTGTCGAGAACGGTGGGCGGAGCTCGCCCGTCGTCTTGTCAGGTTCTACATAGTAGTCGCCCATGGAGGTGACGGTGTAGCCATAAAACTCGGGTGACGCTTCGACCAGCAGTTTGTAAAACTTGAGCTGACGATGGTAACCTGCAGGGATTTCTTTGCCAAAGCCAGTCTTGTAGTCGACGATCTGCACCGTCTTAGCTGCATCGTCAACGAGGAGCAGGTCAAGGAAACCAAAGAGTGGAGTTCCACCGGCAGTTAGACACTGCATGTTCGCTTCCGTGATGCAACGGTAGCCGCGTACATGCTCAACAAGCCAAGGGACGAATGCACGACAAATGCGTTCAAAACGCTCCGAATAACGGCGGACGTCCTCGGGGGCAAAATCGAGCCACGAAATCTGCTGGCGATACTCGGCCTCAATTGTCTCAATTGCCGCCGCGCCATCGGTTGTCATTCGATTAACGATTTCTTCGAACATCGCGTGAACGATAGTGCCGAATTCGGTTTGGATCGTGGGCGCCGTGGGCAGGCGCACAATCTGCTTCTCGGGGAAGTGCTGGCTATTTGCGCATCCAGGCTCGTACGTCACAAAGTTGTTGAGTGCCGTGGCAGAGAGGTGTTTTACGTCGGTGTGAGGCTCCAAAAGCGCACGGAGCTCGGGCGTATCAAACACGTAGTTGTCGCGCCATTCGGTTTCGATGGCGGCACTGAGCTGGTCCGCTTCAGCAGAAACCTCGCAAGAGTCGATAAGCCCCGTGAGCTCCTGCAGCGCCGATCCGCCGGCGCGGTACAGCTCGAGGTGTCGCTTAGCGCGTGTGATGGCTACAAACAGCAGACGGCGCGCATCGTCGTCATCCTTTTCGTCGCGAATAAGCAGGTTGGACGGGTACAAGCTCATGCCGCCAGCACCTTTGTGCCAGGTGGAGTCGTCGGCGTCGAGCAGGTAGACGCAATCGAACTGCAGACCTTTCGAACTGTGAGCGCTAGTAAGGCGAACGGCTCCCGGTGTGCCAAGATCGATCGATGCGTCGATGCTCACGCCAAACTTTTGCGCGGCGTCGAGTTTGTCGACAATATCGGGCAGGCGAAGCGTGCGTCCCATGCGGCGCGCGTCGCCCATTTCACCCTCAGCAAAGGCGAGTAGGGCGCGGATGCCGGCATTGAATTCGGCGGCGCCCAGCGGATCCTGTTTTTTATGATCCTGATAATAGTCAAGGCTGCGTTTGGCAATCTTAAAGAGCAACGCTCTGACCGGGGAGGCGCCGGCCTCGGCCGCCCACTGCATAAGGTCGTCGTACAGCTTTTTGACGCGGGCGCTATTACTCTCGCACATGGCGGCCATCCAGTCGCCGCGATGTTCGCGCTTGGCGCTGAGCGCAAACGTCACGGACGATGGATGGTCGCCGCCCAGCTCGGCGGCACAGACAATCTGCGGAAGATAGCTGCTGGCGAGCTCCTTCTGCCCGCGAGCAAGCGCGGTAACGCAGCGCAACAGTGCCAGCATCGTCTGCATACGCTCGGAAGCAAAGAGATTCTGCCGCTCGCGATACGAAAAAGGTACCTTCTCCTTAACGAGGAAGGGAATCAGCGAGCGCAAGGCGGCGTGCTTGGCAGAGATGACTGCAATTCCTTCGTTGGGATCTTCGCATTCATCGAGATAGTGATTAACAAGCCGTTGCTTAATGCTCGCAGCGACAGCGGCGTATTCCTCGGCTTTGCCGGCGTAGACGTTCTCGCTAAAGCCGACCTGATCACCCTGAGGCTTGGAGGCTTCGATTGACTTATTCGAGCTGGCGTCGAGGCGATATTCAATTTGGCGTGCGATAGCTTGACCAAGCTCAACGATGGCGGGCGTGGAGCGATAGTTGGTCTTGAGCACGATGCTCCGGGGCGAAAACTCGGCCGCAAACTGGTTGGCACATTCGATCGTGGCGCCCTGAAAGCGCATGATGGCTTGATCGTCATCGCCAACGGCCATGATATTGGGCGCATCAACGCCGTCGCAGAGCAGCTCGATGATGCGCATCTGGGCACCGTTGGTGTCCTGAAACTCGTCAACCTGGATATAGGTATAGGTGTCCTGGAGCACTTGACGTAGCACATCGTTGTGTTCGACGGCGTTAACAAAGTCGCCGATCATATCGTCGTAATCGTAGAGATGGTGCTGGTCAAGCTCGCTCTGGTAGCTACGCGCGACGTTGCAAGCGGTCTTAAGTCGCTCGCTCTGCTCCGCAATCTTAAAGGTGCGTCCCTGAGAGTTGCTGCCTCCAAAGAAGGCATCGCGCACCTTGGTGTATCCCGACGACTTTCCCTTCTCGTCAATAAGTTCGGTGCGGCGAACGGCGTCGCGCAACTCAAGAATGTACGGCACGTACGTACCGGCGGGACAGTCGATCGGGCGGGTGAGCGATGTGGGCGCCATGCCGCAGGCACGCTCGACCTCTTCCTCAAAGCGTTCGGCCAACGCGGCGCTTGCCCTTTCGCAGGCGAGCGTAAGCAGCTCGGAATGCTCGGTAAGCCAGGCGGCGGCGTCGATATTCTGCTGCGCGATGGCGCCCAGCGTGTCGTAGTCCAGGCCACTGCGTTTGATCTTGGAGACAAAGCCAATCATCTTGCCGATGTTTTGCGCGGGCATATCGGGCGACCCTCCGCCCAGTGACGACCCAAAGGGAAGCGATTTGAGCAGGCGGTCAAAAATCTCCTGCTGGTGCAGGCTGGTAGCAAGTGTGTCGGTCGATGGGCGCGTGAAGTACTCGGGATAGCGCGACCTGATGCTGCTTGCAAATCCGTGAAACGTGCTGACTTCGATGCCGTAGGCGTCGCGCCCAATGAGCTCAATCAGGCGCTTGCGCATGGCTTCCGCGCCCGCCTCGGTATAGGTAAGGCAGAGGATGTTGCGCGGGGCGACATCGCACTTGGTCAGGATGTTCGCCGCGCGCAGGCTCAGTAGCTGCGTCTTGCCGGTGCCGGGACCGGCAATGACGAGCAGCGGGCCATCTAGGCATTCGACGGCCTCGCGCTGTTCGGGGTTCAGGTTCTTAAACGATTCATCGAATTTAGGGGTTGTAGCCATGAAATATTACCTGTCTTCCTGGTAAAGTGCCCGAGTGTCGTCGAGATATTTGAGATACGTATCGATGGCGCTTTGGGGCTGAACGATCTTAATGAAGGTGCTGAGTTGCAGCAGCCAGCCAAAGAACTGCGGCGACAGCGGGGCTTTGACAGTTGCTAACAGGCGCCCATCCTGGTTTTCAAACACAACCGCGTCCAATCCGAACTTGTCGATGAGCGGATTCATCGCGCGGTCGTCGAGTTCCAGCACCATGGTGGTTTTGTTGGCTGCATATACGCCGAATGATGGAGAGACGTGATCTTCGAGCACATAGCCCGCGATACGCGGATCTTTGGTCGCGGACTCTTCGGATACCGCAACGTCGAGCATGCGATCGACGCGGTAGGGCGTGAACGGCTGATGGCCCGAGCCGGCGTTGGCCCATTTATCTCTAAACCCAATCATGTAATAGAGTTCGTCGGAGTAGATAAGACGCACGGGTGTGAGCTCGTAGGTCTTTCCGTCATGGTTGAAGGCCTTTTGCTTGGCGGCGTTGTAGTGGAAGTAGCGGAAGCGGATCTTGCGCTTTTCGCGCATGGCTTGCTGGATAAGGTCGATATTGTGCAGAGCATCGGAGTTTTGCATCTTCACACGCGAAGGCACGTCGACGCGCTTGTGCATCAGCTCGCGTTCGCCCAGGCTGGCGAGGCTCTGCAGCTTGCCGATAAGATGGTCGGTCAACTCATCGGTCAAAAACGGCGAACTCTGCACGGCGTCAACAAGCATGATGAGTTCTTGCAGGTCGAGCGGGCGTGAGACCAACGCCCATTCCTTGCCACCGCGCTGGTCGATGTTGAGCCCAAAGTCGCGAAGCGTTTGCAGGTCGCGATAGATGGCCTTTCGTTCGGCCTCGAGATCGTGATAGGCGAGCTCCTCGATGACCTGCTGCGTCGTGAGCCCGTGCGTGCTGTCGGTCTTTTCCATCAAGGTTTTAAGCAGGAACAGAAGCCTGAGCTTTTGATTTGGTCTGTTCGCCACGTTGTCTCCTTTCGCCGGCAGCGTATCAACCGGAGATGCAAAACAAGACCCGTTATTGGGACTCATTGTAGCCCGTCTGCCCGTAGTATTCGCAGCAATAAGGGTCCGAATAGGGCGAAAGGTGGTTAAACGGAAATCGGCGGTTTGGCTGGCTGGTGTGACATGCACTCTATTGGTTTGGGGCCGGTTCCGGTTTACAAGGATCAGAACAGGAGAAATGCGATGGCAGACATCAAAGTCTTTGCCGAGAATCTTGAGGATTCAACCAAAGAGCAGATCGAGGAGATTTCCAGCTGCCCGGCGTTTGAAGGCGCCAAGATCCGCATCATGCCCGATGCCCATAAGGGCAAGGGCTGCGTGATTGGTTTTACGGCAAACTTGGGCGACAAGGTGATTCCCAACCTGGTGGGAGTCGACATCGGATGCGGGATGTATTGTGTGCCGCTTGCGGAGACCATTGCGCGCGACGATCTCATTCAGTTCAATCGCGATGTGAAGCGCGCGGTGCCCACGGGCTTTAGCCTTCATCGCGATCCTGCCTGCGTACTCGCGGACTTTGACATGGAGTCGCGCGATTGGCTTCAGGACAAGCGCAAGGTTGAGCGCTCCATGGGCACGCTGGGCGGCGGTAACCACTTCATTGAACTCGACGAGGACGAGAATGGGTGCCAATATCTGGTCGTGCATACCGGCTCGCGTAACATGGGCAAGCAGACGGCGGAGCACCATCAGGCGCTGGCGCAGAAGACGTGCACGGCAGATATCCCCGACGAGCTTAAGTATCTCGTGGGAGATCTTTCTGCCGAGTATCTCGTCGATATGCATAACTGCCAACGCTTCTCGAATCAGAACCGCAAGGCGATTGTCGCACAGATTGTTGAGCGTACGGGAATTCGACTCGACGGAGACGGCTTTACCACCATGCACAACTACATCTCGGAAGGCGGCATGATTCGCAAGGGCGCCATTAGCGCTCATGCAGGCGAGATGGTGCTGATTCCGTTCAACATGCGCGACGGTGCCGTTATTGCGCGCGGCAAGGGAAACGAGGACTGGAACTGCTCGGCGCCGCATGGGACGGGTCGTACGATGAGCCGCACAAAAGCGTTCCAAACGCTCGATACCAGGTCGTTCGTTAACGAGATGCGCGATGCCGGCATCTACTGTCCGAGCGCATGCGAGACGACGCTCGATGAGTCGCCCGAAGCGTATAAGCCTGCGGATGATGTACTGAGGCTCATGGACCCGACGGTTGATGTCATTCACCAACTCAAGCCGATTTGGAATTTTAAGGCTACTGGCAAGCGCGGTAGGCGTTAGGAGGGTTGCGATGGCGCGAAAGATGGACTCCAGGAACAACCGAATTGGACGCGCTGTGAGTATGGACGAGATGCTGGGCTTTTCGGGCGTGATGCCGCCGTCCGCGAATCGGTGCGGCGGGAATCGTGGAGAGCGTGATGACGAGGCTTTTGACCTCAGCGGGTTTCGCAATCGACTGGCTTCTGGACTCGACCGTGGTGTGGAAACGTCACTGCTCGTAGCTCCGCGCTTGTTGAAAGCCGGCATGTCGGTCGATGACGCACTGGGTGGCGGCGTTGGGCTGGGCAAGCTCAGCGTGATTGGCGGTGCGCATGAAGACGTTTCGAACGTGCTGGCACACGCGGTGCTGCGCCTGAGTGAGCAGTGCGCCGTGCTTTACGTGCCGATTCGGGAGCGTGAAGAGGATGCGATTGCCCGGCTTATTCGTGCCGAGATGGGCGTCAAGCTGCCGGCGGATCTTGAGGAGCAACAGGTTGAGGCAATCCGCGCAACGATGCGCCTCAAGCAGCGCAACTTGGGCATCTTTGTCGAAGACAACATGACCATGGACCTTTTAACGAGCTGGTTGCTCGGCGACCAAATGTGGAACAGGGCAGTGCTAAAGGACGTCGTAGCCGTAATCGACGGACTCGAAATGCTCGATGACAACCGCCCGGTAAATGCAATCCTGCGCGACTTACGCAACATGCTCAGCCCAACATCCGCCATCCTGGTAGGCTGCTTCGCGGCGGAGGGCAGAGAGGACGACGCGGAATTCGCCGAGGCCCACTGCAACGCAGATGCCCTGGGTCGCATGAGTTCCGATGGTGAAAATCCCATCTACATGTGAGTTTTCGGCTAGGTCCATAGCCGATAACGACAGCTCGACCCGTGGTGCGCTTGCACCACGGGTCGATTTTTTATTGAGAGGTGATTGGAGCGATCGAGATGACGGTTGCAGTCTTCCCGGCTGAGTCGGTCTTCGCTCAGCTCTGTTTTGCTCTATCTATCATGTACGAGAACCTTTCGAGCATCGCTTGCTCATTACGCTCCGCAGGAGCCAGAGTATGCCGTTTCAGCCCAATGAGGAATTCATCGTAATGCTCATCTACACCGTAGCGTTCATCTCCGGTAAAAAGGCTTTTATTAGTTTTAAAAAATGCATATAGCTCACTATAGTGTTTAACACTGAATCTTGCTGCTTTTGCCTTGACCTCATCGACATTATTGAAATCCGGCGCAAATAAATAGCACTTAACTGTTCTGTCTTTGCATTCCTTTTCCGCCGCTTTTCGATATCGTGAAAGCTGCGTTTCCTTGCAATCGGGTTTAATGCCGTTAATCGCCGAATGGATTTTGTTTTCGATTACAACGATGTGCCGATCATTTTCAATCCATAAATCCACGTGGTCTTTTGATTCGCGAATGATCGTGGGGTGCGGGCCGAAGTCGGTAATACCGAGAACCTCTTTGGTAAACGCTTCAAATCCTTTTTTGCTACAACTTAGGTAATGTGCCAGCAAATTGGAGAACACGAGCTCATCGTCTTCTTTTCTGATAATTTCAAGGAACGAGGGCTGCGTTTTATCGCAACTCGCCGACTTAACGGTTTTTATCCCGATTTGTTCCTCCCATTTTTCCTTATCCGCCATCAGTTCTTTTAACCGTGCATAAGCTTCTGGATGATTGACGCTGGAGATATATGTTCGTTGATGTCCCCACTGCTCCTTATCGTTGCAAATTAGTTCAATTGGATGACGACGCTCGTCTTCGTTTTTTGCTTTGCCCATGGAAATAAAGATCTGATGCTTGGGACTGGGGACCTTAAACGATCCTGCATGGTAGCTGAGAGTTCTAAACGCTTCTTCTTTTTCTCCTTTGTAAACGTTTTCGGCAAATATCTTATCCACCGAAACGCCGTTATAGGAAACACTGCCGTATGGCATTGGAAGAGCTTCCTCCTTGTTCCTCGGGGGACAAACGTTTTCAAGGTCGCATGCTAGACCAACGACTTCACCCAGCGTGTTTCCATATGATCGGATTAGAAGCACTGCTTCAACATTGGGGTGGTCATTAACGATTCCGTCAGGAGCTATATATAGATATCTTTCACCATTATCTGTGTCAAAAAAATCAATGACTTCATGGCCAATGTTTTCACCATCGAAAAGATATCTACCACAAAAAACCTTGGCGATTAAAACTTCTTTTTGCTCGTTGTTGTTCATTATCGACCTCCAGTTAATACTCGATCCAATCATTTCGTTGTAGATGCGGGGGCTTACAGATTTCGAGAAGGGTTTCACCGTCGTTTCGCATAGCCAACAGTTTTTGAGCGATTGTTGTATAGGAATCGACGCAGGTGACCTTCGTTTCGGTGCCCATTCTGCTCACGTCTTTAGCGGCCTCTATAACAAAAATACTAGAACGTGGGCCTTGTGAATTTGTTGAGTAACAAAGGTGTGCGGACAATCTAGGCGGATGAGCGGTGGGGTGGTCAAATGTCATCGTTAAGATCGCTATTCGGAAAGTCTGCGTTGCCGCCGCGTCGACGTTCGTTTCGAGTGGATCCGCCGCATCTGTTGATCGTCCACTCGAGTACCGATATGCATCCAGCTCCTGTCACCGTGTGCGATGCCGATATATATCCAGCCAAATCGGCTCGTTCTCTTTGTTGTCGGTGCACTCTTCTAGCAAGTCATCTATCCGGTCCAGCTTGATCTCTTGCAATGCCGTGCATTCTTCCGGCAAGGGCTGCGTTGCTTTTCTCGCTCTAAACACGGGCGACAACATCAGGTTCGTATGTGCCCATCCGGCAAAGCAGCTGCCGTAGGGGATAGAGCCACATCTGACCTGCCCATCGCCATCAAGATACAGACAGTCCAATTTCGAGTTTGCTACCAGGCAATAACAAGGTCCTGGCGCCCATGGTCGGCAGTCGATTTCAAGAATATCGCCCTTTTTGTACGGCGTGGGCAGGCCGACGTACGCCCCCTTGAACCACGGGCCAAAGATTCCACCCACAATGCAGTCGAGTACTTCGCCACATTCGCCCTCTTCTTCCCTGCAGATGTATTGAATTTCGCCGGCGGCGTTTGCGTAGTAAGTGTAGTCTGGCTGTAGAAAGCCGTCGTATGGATATGAACAGCTCGGGTCGTTGGCAAGGTTGAACAGCTCGATCATCCAATACGAGGCCGACAGGTCTGTCATCCCGCTCCACTTTTCTGCATATGCCTTCATTGCCGCCCGAGCGTCCGCCCACGATGCCACGGGGAAGGGGCCATGCGTGATCGCAGATCCAACTTCGCTGTCGATAAAGCTAATTTCGCCGACAAGCAGCATTTTCTTGTTTCCGTCGACGGCCTTTAGCGCGTCTAGACAGCCATCGATATAGTCGATGCAAATCTGCCGATAGTGCCAGTAGAGGGTGTCGTCTGACGAGTTGCACCCGTCAGCAACCAGTCTGCCGAATAGCTCTCGTTTGCGGGTAATTTCAACCGGTGCTCCGCCGACAATCTGCATGTAATGGTCGCCACTCAGTAGCTGCGGATTATGCAGCAAATGCTCTTGCAGCTCCGGAGAGTCGATCAGGTTGATTATTTCTTCGTGCACGATAGTCTCCGGGTTGCCGGTGTGGCTTCTCGTAGATTCGGACATGGCGGCCTCTACTCAAATAGCTGCGGATACTTTTCCTTGAGCGGTGCCTGATCCAGACGTAGCTCTTCCAGGTTGCGTTTTGCCTTGCACTCCATCCTTATGGTGTCGATAAACGCGATGAGTGAGTCGACATACAGGTCGCCGCGCAGATATGCCTGGGCTGCGACTAAAATCCGTTGTTCGTCTTCGAGTGGCTTGCGGTAGTACTCGAGATTTAGGTAGAGCGGCTCCGGTTCGCCGATGTAGAGGGGAAACGTCTCGTTGTAGCTAATCGAACAGCCGGTCGCGCACATGTTGCTGATATCTCCCGCATTGCGATAATGCTCGAGGCGCTGCTGCGCATGATCAAGCCATTCGTCAGAACGGTCTGCCTGCCGAAGCTCTGCCTCAAGCTGTGTCCGGTCCCACGTGGGCAGATCGAGCAACGTGAACGGCTCGCGGGCACTGCCTTGCGGCGTCCAGACGATATCGCCGGTGTGGAACGGCGTGGGGATATCGGCCCAGATGAACTCGAATGCGATCTCCCAATCGTTCTCAACGGGACCGGCCGAAGGACAATAGACGGAAAGGGTCTCGCCTTTACCATTCACCATGAGCCAATCTTCCCGGTGATGTTCTTCGTCGGCATCGAGCGGGTACCGGGTGATGCGTACGCGTGCCTCTGGACGGCTCGCCAGTTCATCATCACCGCGCAACGCCTCGGCACATTTCTCATAACAGCTGAATGGCGCGCCGAAGGCCCCACAAAGTTGCCCGTCGGGCACAATCTCCTCTTCATACTGATAAACGTAGCCCGTCCCACTCGCAAACGCATCGACGCACCGCTTGTTGAAATCGATTGTCCAGCGCAAAAAAGCATGGAAATCGGGGATGGCCGGCCTTCCGAGACCGGCATGGGTTGCCTCCAGCGAACAATTGGGCATGGTTCGGGCGATCTCCTGCCAAGCTTCGCATTTCTGATCGAGCGTGGCGGTCTTCGAAAACCAAACCAGATAGGCGGCTTCGACGGTGCTAGGCCGAAAATCGATGCTGCGCAGGTGCTTCCGAATGTCCCAGGAGTCAACAAAATCCAAGATGTCCATGGTTAGCTCCTCTTTGTTTTGAATCGTGCCGGCGGGGCTATCGTGTCATCGAACAGCTCCGGATAGCGGGTCTTGAGCCCGCCGTCTTCCCCTTCAAACCGCTCGGCCTTTTTCTTGACCAGCGCTTGCAGCTCGCAAAGACTTGATAGCGCAATAAGTGAGTCAAGACCCAGATTGCCGTCGAGATATGCCCGCACGCCGTACAGAATTCTCGCCTCCGGCTTGAGCGGGGTACGGCAGTATTCCATATCGAGAAGAAAACAACTCGGCTCTCCGATATAGACGGGGTACTCCAGGGGATATTCAATCTGACAGCCGTAGGCGTACATGTCACTCGTATCGCCATTTTGCCGATGGTGCCTGAGCAGGTCGTCGGCCTTATTTGCGGCGCATTCCCTGTAGGTGGAAGGCGGAAGCTCATCCATGACCCGCTTCGTGGTCCATGTCTGCATATTGAGAAGCAGCATGGGGTCGCCAGGGTCGCCGTGACGACAAATGATGTCGCCGGCGTGGAATGGCGTCGGGATGTCAAACCACATCAACTCAAAGGCAAAAGTGGGGTCTTCGCCCTCGCGTTCCTTGTCGATGCAGCGCAGCTGGCAATGCGTGACCTTGCCATTTGCGTCGAGCATGAGCTTATCGGCGGCATAGTAGTCTTCGTTCGGATCGATTGGGCGGCGTGTTACTTCAATCGAGGTAGGATTCTCCTCCTCAAGCTCATTCCAGATTGCCTCGAAACATTTTTCGTAGCTGGTGTAGGGGCCATAATTGCACCCGCTCTCATGGGGACTTCCCGTCTTGTCCTCAAAGAAATACATGTGCTTGCCAGGCTGTTTGAACCGGGCGATTTTCTTGCGCTCCCATCTGATGACGTCGCGAAGAAAGACATGGAAGTTGGGGATATTGAACGTGCCGTATCGTCTGTTCATCGCACAATTGGGCATGTTTTCGAGAATCTTCTGCCAGGCCTCAATCTTCTGTTGCAGCGTCTTCTCGTTCGAACGGTCGACGATGAACGCTGCCTCGGGCGTGGTGGGCTCGTAGCCGATGTCCTTTAAGTGTTCCTTGATGTCGGGTGAGTCGAGAAACTCGAGAATGTCCGAACGTATGGCGTTGGCGCCGGCGCCGGCCGATGTGTGGTATGGCTGCAGGCAGTCGTGTACGACCGATCCGTCCGACCATTGTTTGCCGTAGCTGGGGTCATCGTGTAGCTTTTTCGAGAGTTCGAGCATAAAGGAGCAATCATCGGGCAAGTCGCCGATATAGCGTTCGGCGGTGTAGAGCGCAGAGGGTGTGAAGTCGTCGAGGAAGCCGTCCGTGAAATCCCTCAAGCGGAGATTGCCTTCCTCAACGCCGTAGATTTTGCTCGGATAGGCGCACCAAACCTGGTCTTTGAACGAACTATCGTAGTCGTCTTCGAGCACGATGGCGAAACGGGGGCCGTGGTCGAAGGGCCGACTATCGATCTTGATGATGTCGCCGGGGGACCAGGGGGTGTAGAAGACCTCACCATTGGCACAGAAGTGCTTGCTATTGTTCCACGGCAAGTGATCGATGCTTTGATGCGGAGTCCGCTGATTCCGGCGGTCGCTCAAAAAGACCAAATCGCCAGCCATGGTCGCGGCGAATATCAGCGAGGCCTGAGCGCGCGGGCGGTCGTGTAAGTCTTCGGCGGTATAGAGCTTAATCTGCCAGAATGATTCGGACCAATCTTCATCGGGGTCGTCATCGACGGATTGCTTCATAAGGGTTTGAGCGGCATCCCAAGAGGCAACGGGGAAGGGGCCGTCAAAGGTGTCGTGCCCGCGCTCCTCTTCACTGTAAAACACGCCGGAGACCAGCAAGATACCGCGGTCGCGGTCAACGTTGTAAAGCATGTCGAGTGCAGTACTGAGCTGGTCGAGGCCGGAGTCGATCGCCTCGGCGTAATCCGATGAGACCTCTTTGCGAAGCTGCTCGAGCATGGTCCGTTTTTCGTCGAGCGTCTTGAGGGAGCCGCCGATGATTTTACAGAGGGAGCCATCTGCCATTCCCATGTGCTTGAACATATGAGCACGCAGCTCATCGTCCTTGATGCAACTGCAAACGAGCTCCCTGCCGGCATCGGTGATCACGGTATCTGCTTGGCTGTCCATAGCAATCTCCAATTCGGTCGTTGCCGTTAGCATCCATCAGAGGTTGTGCTTTGTGGTCCCATTAACGGGTCTGATATGAATCTCGCGTCAAACATACTTTTGGAAACGCCACTGGTGCATGGGCAGCTGCGTGTTGAAAGGATTGCCATTCAGAATATGATGCTTGCCCTTGTGACGAATAGTACGGCCGCTTTTCTAAGCTGAACACGAACAAACATTCGCATATCTAACTGCGGTTTGATAGAATCGGTATCGTTGGCGGCAGTTCCATGTGCCGGGCAGCGCCCTCCATTTGATGGGAGGTGATGCCCATGGCCGATTTGATTGATTTCGTGAGGCTCCTGACCGCATTGGTCTCGCTTCTCACGACGCTTATCGGACTTTCCGAGGCACTCAAGCAACGTTCGAAGCAACGAAAAAGGGGTCGTCGCCGCTAAGGCGTTGACCCCCTAAAACAAGCAACGGCGCTGCCCAGCTAGCTACAACTTGGGCTGCCGTCGACACTATTCTACCCACGAATGACATTTTGGACAATCGGTAGTGGCGTTTCAAAAACTAAGCGTAACTGGCGCAACCGCCGTCTCCCTCTAAGAAGGGATCGGCCGTCGTATCGAACAGTTCCGGGTAGCGGTCCTTGAGTCAACCGTCTGCATCCTCGAAGCCACGCACCTTTTTCTCCGCCAGTGCTTGTAGCTCGCATGCGCTGGCCATCGCGGCGAGTGAATCAACCGTCAGGTCGCCTTTGACATACGCCCTGACGCCGTAGAGGATTCGCTCCTCTGACTTGAGCGGCTTGCGGTAATAGTCGATGTCCAAAAGAAAGCCCTCAGGCTCCCCAATGTAGAAGGGGAAATGCAAGGCGGATGAGACTTGGCAGCCGTAGGCGTACATGTCACTGGTGTCGCCGTCATATCGATGCCAGCGCAATAGCTTGTCGGCCTTTTGAACGAGGCGCTCTTTGTAGACGGAGGGGGCCAGCTCTTTGTCGACTCGTTCGGATTCCCAAGTTTGCAGGTCAAACAGCACCATCGGCTCGTCGGGGCGTTGGAGGTTGCAGACGATGTCTCCGGCATGGAAGGGCGTTGGGATATCGAACCACATGTCTTCGAAATCGCTCGCGGTGCCCGCCTCGTCCCACTCACCCTCGAACCGGTAGTCGCAGGACATCACCTCGCCGCTCGCATTGAGTATGACCATGTCGTCGGCATAGTGGTCTTCGTCTGGGTCGATGGGGCGGCGAGTAATCTTGATCGCCTTTGGATTGTCGTCTTCGAATTCTCTCCAGATGGCATCGAGGCACTTTCGATAACTGCTGTACGGGCCGTAAAGAAGGTCGCATCGGTCGCGCCGGTCCCACGAGTAGTCCTCAAAGAAATACAGGCTCTTGCCGTCCGTCCTTATAAAGTGTGCGAACTTTCTTTGCTCCTGCCTGATGACATTGCGCAGAAAGGCATGGAAGTCCGGGATGTTGACCGTGTCATTTCTGCGGCTCATAGTGCAATTGGGCATATTGTCGATGACCTTTTGCCAGCCTTCGAGCTTTTGCTGTAGCGTCGCTTTATGCGAGCAATTGACGATGAAGGCTGCTACGGGTGTGGTGAGCTCGTAGTTGATTCGTTGAAGATGCTCCTTAATGCTGCGCGAGTCCAAAAACTCAAAGATGTCCGGACGAATATCCAGCTCACTTTGGCTGGTAGGCTTGCGGTGCGGCTGCAGGCAATCGTGTCCGACCGAGCCTTCGGACCACTGCTTGCCGTAGGCGGGATCATCGTGCAGCTTCTGCGAAAGCTCGAGCATAAAAGCACAGTCGTCCGGCAGGTCGCCGGTGTAGCGCTCGGCGGTGTAGAGGGCAGAGGGGATGAAGGGGTCCAAGAGACTGTCGCTGAAGGTGCCGGATGAAAGCGAACCCTCCTTAACACCATGATCTCTACTGGGCCCTGCGCACCAGATTTGTCCACGGAGCGTGTGCTCGTAGTCATTTTCGAGCACAATGGCAAAGCGTGGCCCGTGGTCGAAAGGTCGACCGTCGATTTTGAGGATGTCGCCCGGTACCCACGGCGTGTAGATAGGCTCATTGTTCGCGCAGAACCGCCTGCTATCGTTTCGCCAGACGCTTTCGACATGCGATTTGCGAGTGCGGTGATTGCGCAGATCACGGAGGAATATAAGCTCGCCGTCCCTAGTTGCCGCAAACGTCAGGGAGGGCTGCGCCGTTTGGTGCTCGTGCAGGTCTTCCGAGGTGTAGAGATTGATCTTCCAGTACGATTCGGACCAGTCGTCGTCAGGATACTCTTCGATGTAGTGCTTCATGAGCGTTTGCGCGGCTTCCCAGGATGCGGTGGGGAAGGGGCCGTCAAGGGCATCGACGTCGCGCTCCTCCTCGTTGTAGAGCATGACGTACAGTAGGAGGATTCCGCGGTCGCGCTCGACATTGTTGAGCATGTCGAGCGCGCAGTTGAGCTGGGTGAGATGCGAATCGATATCTTCGGTCAGCTCCGGCGAAACCTCTTTGTGGAGTTGCTCGAGCATGGCGCGCTTTTCGTCAAGCGTTTTCAGCGAGCCGGCGATGATCGGCGCTGGCCAGTATAAGTATTTGCGCATGTGGTCTCGCAGCTCTTGGCTTTTGATGCAGCTGAGGACGAGGTCTTTGCCGGCATCGGTGATGCCATCGCTTGCCTGATTGTTCATGTCGGCCTCCTTATTGATCGTTACCGGCATGATGCAACGGGTGCGGCTATTGTTGGTCCCATTAACGGGACCAAGTGGCGGCTCGATGTGACAAAGGGACTGCCCTTTCGTCACATCCCAAATATTGCCTTTACGTGTTGATGCACACGGTGTGCAATAATACTCGCACTGTGCAATAGCGCACAGGCTGAGTAACAGGGAGGACGCTTGTCCCAGCTCGAGAAATGCGATCGCCGGTCCCTTCGCTCGCAGCGTGCCCTTCGCCAGGCGCTTGCCAGCGAGCTTGCCGAAAGCGGTGACCTTTCGCGCGTTAACGTCGCGTCGCTCACCGAGCGTGCCGGCCTTACGCGCCGCACGTTCTATTCGCACTACCGCGATATCCCCGACTTTATCAATCAAATCGAGGACGGCTTGCTGGCCGAGATTCGTGAGCGCATTGAGCTCATCACCGCAGCTCAGCTGCCCGATCTCTATCACAACATCGATGAGCTCGAGCCGGCGCCCGGTTCGGTTGAGCTGCTGCGTTATCTTGCGGCCAACCGCGACTTAATCGGTGCGCTGCTGGGTCCGGGCGGCGATCAGGCCTTCATTAAAAGGATCATCGACACTGCTCGTGAGGCTGTGGTGCCGCGTGCGCAGACGGGCATTTTGGGCCTGGCGCTGGGCACGTTCTTTGACTACTACGTCACCTACGTCGTGAGTGCCGAGGTCGGCATGATTCAGCGCTGGTTTGAGCGTGGGCTCACCGAATCGCCCGAGGCCATGGCGCGCATTATGACGGTGCTCGCTTTTGTGCGCCCTGGTGACCTGTATGGCCAACCCATCGATATCAACGTGCCGGAATACGGCATGAAGCTATTGAACTTGCAGCTCGAGGACGCGGCTGACACCGCCGCAACCGTCGAGTCCAACAACTAAGAGGAGAGACAGATGAGCAAACTCGTCGAGGGCATCAAGGACCGCATGATCGCCGCCGCACGCGAGGCCGCGCCCACCGTGGTGGACGCCGCGCAGAAGGCCGCGACTGCCGCTGCCGAGAAGGTCGCCGAGGCAGTTGCCGATGCCAAGAACGCGGCGGGGGAGGCGTCCGTCACTAGCGAGCCCGCCACCGCCGCTGAGCCCGTAGCCGCCGCCCACGCCCCCGAAGGCGCGATCTTCAACCCCGAGGCCGCCCACGGCAACCTGCACCTGGGCATCGACGTGGGCTCCACCACCGTTAAGCTCGCCGTGCTCAACGACAACAACCAGATCGTCTACGCCAAGTACCAGCGCCACCACACCGACGTCCGCGCTTGCGCCCGCGACCTGTTCGAGGGCGCTGCGACCGTGCTGCCGGCTGCCCAAATGACCTGCGCCATCACCGGCTCGGGCGGCTTGCTGCTGTCCCAGTGGCTCGACCTGGAGTTTGTCCAGGAGGTCATCGCCAGCAAGCGTGCCGTCGAGACCCTCATCCCGGCCACCGATGTCGCCATCGAGCTGGGCGGCGAGGACGCCAAGATCATCTACTTCGATAATGGCATTGAGCAGCGCATGAACGGCACCTGCGCCGGCGGCACGGGCGCGTTCATCGATCAGATGGCCACTCTGCTGCACACCGACGCCAGTGGCCTCAACGAGCTCGCGGCCAACGCCACCACCATCTATCCCATCGCCAGCCGCTGCGGCGTCTTTGCCAAGACCGACGTGCAGCCGCTACTCAACGAGGGCGCCCGCCCCGAGGACGTGGCCGCCTCCATCTTCCAGGCCGTCGTGACCCAGACCATCTCGGGCCTGGCGTGCGGCCGTCCCATCCGCGGCAACGTCGCCTTCCTGGGCGGCCCGCTACAGTACCTCTCCGAGCTGCGCCACCGCTTCTACCTCACGCTCAACCTGGACGAGGAGCACCGCATCGTGCCCCAAAACGCCCACCTGTTTGTGGCGAGCGGCGCCGCCATGGCGCACGAGTCCAACAAGCTCAGCACGTTCCCGCAGCTCATCGAGGCCATCGACAGCCTGGGCGACACTCAGGGTGCCGAGGTCGAGCGCCTGGATCCGCTCTTTGCCACTGACGAGGACTTTGCCGAGTTCAAAACCCGCCACGACCAGGAAGTTGTCCCCAAGGGCAAGCTCGAAGGCTACACCGGCCGCGTGTTCATTGGCATCGACGCCGGCTCCACCACCATGAAGGCCGCGCTCGTGGGCGAGGACGGCCAGCTGTTGCACACCTGGTACGGCAACAACAACGGCGACATCCTGGGCACGGCCAAGGTCATCATGGCCGATTTCTACAACCACATCCCCGCCGGCTGCACCATCGGCCACGTGACCACCACGGGCTACGGCGAGGCGCTGCTCATCGAGGCCCTCAAAGCCGATTCCGGCGAGATCGAGACCGTTGCGCACCTGCGCGGCGCCAAAGCATTCCTGCCCGGCGTCGAGTTCATTCTGGACATCGGCGGCCAGGACATGAAGTGCCTGCGCGTCAAGGACGGCGTTATCGAGCACATCATGCTCAACGAGGCCTGTTCGTCGGGCTGCGGTAGCTTTATCGAGAGCTTCGCCGTCTCTATGAACATGGACGTGCGCGCGTTCGCCGATGCCGCCATCCATGCCAAGGCCCCCGTCGACCTGGGCAGCCGCTGCACGGTCTTTATGAACTCGCGCGTCAAGCAGGCGCAAAAGGAAGGCGCCACGGTGGGCGACATTGCGGCCGGCCTGTCCTATTCCGTCATCAAGAACGCCTTGTTCAAGGTCATTAAGCTGCGCGACCCCAAGGAGATTGGCAGCCAAGTGATCGTCCAGGGCGGCACCTTTATGTCCGACGCCACGCTGCGTGCGTTTGAGCAGCTCACTGGCGTTCACGCCGTGCGTCCCGACATCGCCGGCTGCATGGGCGCCTATGGTGCGGCCCTGCTCGCCCGCGATCGCGCCGGCATCGACGGGACCTCGACCATCCTTTCGGCCGAGGACATCGCGCACCTCACCGTGACGCAAAAGCACGTCCGCTGCGGTCGCTGCTCCAACAACTGCCAGCTCACCGTCAACGATTTTGGCGGCGGTAGGCGCTTCATTACCGGTAACCGCTGCGAGAAGGGCGCCGGCCACAAAAAGCAGAAGACCGAGGCCCCCAACCTCTTCAAAAAGAAAAACGAGCTGCTCTTTAACCGCGAGGTGCTGAGCCCCGACGAGGCCCCGCGCGGCACCGTCGGCATCCCCCGCGCGCTCAACATGTACGAGAACTATCCCTTCTGGCACGCGTTCTTTACGCGCTTGGGCTTTAGCGTGCAGCTGTCCGACCAGTCGAGCAAGAAGACCTATCAGGCGGGCATTGAGTCCATGCCGTCCGAGAGCGTGTGCTATCCGGCCAAGATGAGCCACGGCCACGTGATGAACCTCATCGACCGCGACGTCGACTTTATCTGGATGCCGTGCGTGCGCTGGGAGCGCAAGGAGGATCCGACGGCTGGCAACTGCTATAACTGCCCCATCGTCATGAGTTACCCCACGGCGCTGGCGCTCAATATTGACGAGATTCGCGAGCAGAACATCGAGTTCCTGTACCCGTTTGTGCCCTATCACGACAAGACCGAGCTCAAGCGCCGCCTGTACCAGGTGCTCGCCGTCGACCGTGTGGCCGATGCTGAGGCCGGTCGCGGTCGTGTGCGCGGTCCTAAAATCACGCGCTCCGAGGTCGATGCCGCCGTCAACGCTGCCTTTGAGGCCGATGCGCGTTTCCACGAGGATATCCAGACCATGGGCGAGGAAGCTCTTAAGTGGGTCGAGGACCACGGCGGCCACGGCATCGTACTCGCCGGCCGTCCCTACCATAACGACCCCGAGATCAACCACGCCCTGCCCGAGCTTATCTCGAGCTTTGGCTTTGCGGTCTTTACCGAGGATTCGCTCGCGCATCTGGTAAAGCCCGAGCGTCCGATTCGCGTCGTCGACCAGTGGATGTACCACAGCCGCCTGTACGCCGTCGCCCGTTTTGTGACGATGCGCAACGATTTGGACCTGATCCAGCTCAACTCTTTCGGCTGCGGTCTGGACGCTCTGACCACCGACCAAGTGCAGGAAATCCTGGAGGCCAGCGGTAAGATCTACACCGTGCTCAAGATTGACGAGGTGTCCAACTTGGGCGCCGCGCGTATCCGTATTCGCTCGCTTATGGCAGCGCTCAAGGACCAGGAGGCCGAGCGCTTGGCCGAGGCCACGGCCGTGGGCGAGGCCTACGAGCAGGGCGATGCCGCGCCGGTGGCGCCTTCCACGGATGCCCCCGCGTTCGCGAGCCGTAAGTACACGTTCGAGGCGCAGCGCGAGAGTGCTTCGACCGCGTGGCCCAAGGTACCCTTTACCGAGCAGATGCGCGACGAGGGCTATACCATCCTGTGCCCGCAGATGGCACCGATTCACTTTGACCTGGTCAAAGAGGTGTTCCGCGGTGCCGGCTACAACCTGGAGCTGCTGCCCTCGACCGACCACGACGCCGTCGAGGCCGGCCTGCGCTATGTGAACAACGACATCTGCTATCCGTCGATTCTGGTAACGGGCCAGATTATGGAGGCCATCGAGAGCGGTCGGTACGACCTGTCCAAGACGGCCGTGGTTATCAGCCAGACCGGCGGCGGCTGCCGTGCCACCAACTACATCGCACTCATCCGCAAGGCCCTGCGTGAGAGCGGTCACCCCGAGATCCCGGTGATCTCGCTTTCGGCCGTGGCGCTCGGCGAGGACAACCCCGGCTTTAAGATTACGCCGGCGCTGCTTAAGCAGGCCGTGTACGCGGTGCTCTTTGGCGACGTGATGATGCAGATGCTCTACCGCTGCCGCCCGTACGAGGCCACGCCCGGTGCTGCCAACGCACTCTACGAGGAGTACATGGCGCGCGCCCGCAAGTTGGCGCCCAAGTTCAACCGCCACAACTACACCAAGCTGTGCCGCGAGGCCATCCACGCGTTCGATACCATGCCGCTCGTGGGCGAGGGCACCAAGCCGCGCGTGGGCGTGGTCGGCGAGATCCTGGTCAAGTTCCACCCTACGGCCAACAACCACGTGGTCGATGTCATCGAGCGTGAGGGCTGCGAGGCCGTAGTACCGGGCCTGCTCGACTTCTTCCTGTACTCCATGAGCAACGCTGAGCTGCAGAAGGACGAGTTGGGAAGCTCTGCCACTACGCGCGCTGGTATGCAGGCGCTCATTAAGCTGGTGGACTGGATGCGCACGCCGGTGGAAGAGATGCTCGAAAAGTCCCGCCGCTTTGAGGCGCCCGAGCGCATCGGCACCATGGCCGACAAGGCCCGCACGGTGCTTTCGGTGTGCAACAACATGGGCGAGGGCTGGCTACTCACGGCCGAGATGCTCGACCTAATCGACCATGGCGCGCCCAACATCATCTGCACGCAGCCCTTCGCGTGCCTGCCCAATCACGTGGTGGGCAAGGCCGTGATCAAGGAGCTGCGCCGTCAGCATCCCGAGAGCAACATCGTTGCGGTGGACTACGACCCCGGTGCATCCGAGGTCAACCAGCTCAACCGCATTAAGCTCATGATCAGCGTGGCGAAGGAAAACATGCGCGCCGGTAAGGGCTTTAAGCTCGAGAAGGTGGCGCCGCTCGCGATGGACGAGGTCACCGGCCAGATGCGTGCCCATGACGGCTGCGTGAGCTGCGGACCGGTCAGCGAGGACGCCGTGGCGTCGGTCGCCAAGCGTCTGGGACGCGGCATTAAGAAGTAGTTGGCCTGCTATGGGCTAGATATGAGACAAACGGGTGGTAGCCGTACCGGCTACCACCCGTTTTTGATGGACATATGTTGCGTAAACGCTCCGACTATCATCCCTTGCGAACTTAGATTTCGGAAGTATGCGGCAAAATCTGAATAGGCCGAGCACACCGGATATATCCAAGCCCTGTACCTGTGGTTTTATTGGCGGAAAACCGGGGTGTGCTCAAGGGTTCCGGAATTTGCCGCATACTTCCGAAAGCGACGTCTCAGTGGCACCAAAAATCGCCCTCGGAACCCTGAGATAATGAACAGATGTAGCCGTTGGCGGCAAAAAACCGTCCGTTTATAGAACCCACCCCCAGCGCGCGTCATCCTTACGGTTGAATAAATACACATCTATGGAATTATGTTAGAGAGGACCGTTCCATGAGCTACAAGACCGTTTGTGTTGCCGGCGGCGGCGTGTTGGGAAGCCAGATTGCCTTTCAGGCTGCCTACTGCGGCTTTGATGTGACGATCTGGCTGCGCAGCGAGGGCAGCATCGGCCGCACTCAGCCCAAGATCGATCATGTGCGCGAGGAGTACATCGCGGCAATCGAGGGCATGGCGGATGGCACAGGCGAGTGGTGCGCCGGTATCGCCGATAGCGGCCAGCCCTTCGACAAGGAGGCGGCACTCGCTGCCGTCGAGCGTGCCTACTCCACGCTCAAGCTGGAGCTCGATCTTGCCAAGGCCGTAGCCGACGCCGACTTGGTCATCGAGTCTATGGCCGAGGACACCCAGGCAAAGATCGACTTCTACAAAAAGCTCGCCCCGGTTCTCCCGCAAAAGACCGTCGTCGTGACGAACTCCTCTACGCTGCTGCCGAGCACCTTTGCCAAGTACACTGGTCGCCCCGAGAAGTACCTGTCGCTGCACTTTGCCAACTCCATCTGGAAGAACAACATGACCGAGGTCATGGCGCAGGACCAAACCGACAAGCGCTACTTCGACGAGCTCGTCGACTTCGCCAACGACATTCGCATGCTTGCCCTGCCCGTCAACAAGGAAAAGAACGGCTACCTGCTCAATTCCATGCTGGTGCCATGGCTGCTTTCGGGCCTCGACTTGTATGTCTCGGGCGTGAGCGATCCCAAGAGCATCGACCTCGCATGGACGCGTGGCACCGGCGCCCCCAAGGGTCCGTTCCGCGTATTCGACACGGTTGGTATCCAGACGGCTTACAACATCGTTATGCAGTACCAGAAGGTGCCGGGCCTGGTGAGCCCGTTGCTCAAAAAGATGATGATGCCCTACAACTTTAAGGCCATGGAATCCGTCCTCAAGCAGATGCTCGACGAAGGCAAGCTGGGCGAAAGCTCGGGCGAGGGCTTCTTCAAGTACTAAAAAATGATCCCTCGGGGACGGAGGAGCACGGATCACCGCATTACTGCGTCCCCTGTGCGTCTTGCGGCTAACAGCTCCGGCTGCCGCGAGCCTAAGCTAGCCTTAAAGGGCGTTTGTTAAGCTTCGAGTCATAATTGGACAGAGCTTGGCAAGTGCCCTGGAATATGAAGGAAACGGCAGCGATGGAATTCTTCGATGGTGACGACATGGGATCGAGTAGCGAAGACGGCTGCGACGAAACTGCCCCGTTTGTCAAAGTCGACCCCTTTGGCACCGATACCCTGAGCTGCTACGTGCGCTTTGCAACATCCCGCGCCGGCATCACTTCACGTCAAACTCCACGCGATCGAGTTCGGGCACATTGAGGTCGATGAGCTTGCGGGCAACGCGGCGGTCGTGCGCCCCGAGTGCCTCGCTTGTCGTCACGTGAGCGACAACCTCGCGCTCGACAAGGCCCTCCTTGTCGCCTTCGGTAGCCGAAGTCTCGACGGCGACGGTGTAATCCTTAAAGTCCGGCAGCACCGCGGCAAGTTCGCGCGTAGTTTCGGTGACGCCGTAGCCGTCCTGCACGCCGGCCTGCGCCGAGCCAATGGACCCCGCGGTCATAACGATGCAGGGGATGGCAAAGATCACCGTACCCACGATGATGCGGCGGCGCACCTTGTGCGACAGCTCATCGACCTCGGCATTTTCCTCAGCGGTCACAATGCCGTCGCCGTTGAGGTCGCGCTTGAGCGGTACACGTAAAAGAAGCAATACGGCTTCGGCAGCCAGTGCGATAAAGACGACATTGATGCCAAACTCGTAGAGGGCCGAGAGGAACAGCGACCCGCTCGCGATGGCAATGCCGTAACCCGCCGCGCACAGGGGCGGCATGAGTGCGGTCGCCACGGCTACGCCGGCAATGAGCGTCGAAGGCTCCTGGTCGCGCGAGTTACCCAGCCCGCCCGCAAAGCCGCCCGCGAGCGCGACGGCAAGGTCCCATACGGTGGGTGTCGAGTTATCGATGATGGCGGCCGTGGTGGTGCCAAGGGGCGAGAGCTTAAAATACAGCGTGGACGTGATCAGGCAAAGGACCATCTGTAGAGCCAAGCCCGCAACGGCCTCGACGGTAATCTCGCGGTCGAGCGTGGCGATGCCGTATGCCATGGCAAGGACCGAGCCCATGAGCGGGCAGATGAGCATGGCGCCCACAATGGCGATGTCCGAATCGATATCGAGGCCGACACTCGCGATCAGCATGGCGATAATGAGGATGCACAGGTGCGAGCCGGTCAGGCGCGCCCCGTTTACAAAGCGCTTACGAATTACGTGATAGGGGGCGCGACCCTCGCGAATGTTGAATGCGCGCCTCAGGAAGCGGCCGGTGTTCTCCATGACCTCGCTATAGGCAGGACGGATGCCGTGGCGCCGGTGATGGCGCTCGCGCAGTCGCTTGAGCTGCTGGTTATCGAGTTTCATGTTCACCTCGCTCCGCCGCGGGCTATGCATCGCGCCCGCTGCCTCTACTCTACACCGCGGCAGGCGGGGCGGTCATCTTGACGTGAAACTTAGACGAGTAGGTAAAGGGGGACACGTCAAATGTGGTTGAAGCCGAGGGTTTCGGCAGATACAAAAAAGCGCGGGGCCGGATAGTCTCCGACCCCGCGCTCTGCGCTGGTGCGTTGTTATTCGGCCTACCCCAGCAGGCTCAATCCCACGGAGACAAACGCCAGGATAACGCCGACGATGGACTCGCCGCCCAGCAGGCCGCTGGCAACGACCAGGCCCTGCTCCTGGAAGGCGGCGTCCTTGGCAGCTTTTTCCTCGTCCGAAAGACCTGCCTCGGCGTCTCGGTGTGCGGCCCACTTGTCGTAGGCGAGCTTGACACAGGAGCCCAAGAAGGCCGTGAGCGACATGTAGAACGGCAGGTACACGCCCAGACCGATCATCATGGCCGGAATGCCGAGCCAGTACATGATGATGCCGGCGATAAAGCCACCTGCGAACCACGGCACGCTTGGGATGCCCGAGACCATGGTAGCGACCACGCTTGCCTGCGCGGCCACAAAGCTCTTGTCGGGACCGAAGGCGTCCGGACCATAGGCGGTGACGAGCGCGACCATGACAGCGGCAGCGACCAGGGCGCCCACGATGCCGCCGATGGCCTGGCCGACCCACTGTGCGCGCGGGTTGGTACCCAGTACGGCTCCGGCCTTAAAGTCGTTCATGACGTCGCCCGCAAGGCCGCACGCCACGGCCACGATGCCGGCGATAAAGAACAACTTGACCTGCGCGAGCTGCGCGAAAGCTGCCACGATGAGCATGACGATGAGGCCAAAGATTTCCATGGGGTCGATGCCCGTCTGGCCGCAGCTCTGTGCGCTCATGATGGTGGTGACAAAGGTGAACAGCGTGACGATGACGGCCGGAACGGGACCGAGGTCGAGCGCGATGGCAACGATCACGGCGATGGCTGCGGTGCCCAGGCCGATGATGCCGGCGTCGAGCTTAAGCGAGCCCGAGATGAGCGACTGTTCGTCGGTGTCGGTGGAGCTGTCGGCGGCGAGGCCGCGGACGATACCGGCGACTTGCGGCAGGATGTCCTTAAGGACGACGGCGACGCCAAAGCCCATCATAAGGCCCATACCTAAGGACTTGACGATACCCTGCGCGGTCACAATATCGAACAGGCCGGCAGCGGTTCCGCCAACGATGATGCCAAAGTTGCCCAGCAGCGCGCCGGCAAACCAGAACGCGACGGGGGCGAAGCCCACCAAAAAGCCGATGGACAGCAACATGGGCGAGTTGTAGATGGCAAAGGTCACGCCGGGGATATTGAGCGTGCACAGCATGCTGGGCACCACGCCCAGGGCGTCGCGCAACACGCTGTAGATGCCTGCGATGGCCATGGAGCCAAAGAGCTGCTTGCCGGTCTTGCCGCCGGCCTCGGTGGCGCGCAGGGTCTGAGCTGCGGCGTTGCCGGTGGGGAACTCCAGCGCGGCGTCCACGATAAAGTGACGGTGGATGAGCGCTGTCGCCAGAAGGCCCAAGATGGTGCCGGCGAGCGCCACGATGAACATGTCGAGCCAACTGATCTGGTCGGCATAGCCCAGCATCCATGCGCCCGGGATGGTAAACGCCAAGCCGCCGGCGACCATGGCGCCCGCAGACATGATGGTGTGGGTGACGTTGGCCTCGTTGAGGCTGGCGTTGCCCATGAGCTTCAGGAAGAACAGCGAAATGACGGCAGCGAAGATAATCGGCCAAGGGAGGGCGCCCATCTTGAGGGCCGTGTAGGCCGAGCTTGCCGTGATGATCACGCAGCCAAGGACGCCGATGACGACGCCGCGCAGCGTGAGTTGACCGCGCATCGAGGTGCGGTTCAAGGGATTGCTCATATAGAACTCCTTTGCGTATATCCGCTTCCCCCGCAAGCGCCGCTACGGATACGGCGCGGGAAGTCGGGTTACCAAGGGCCGCCGCGTGAGCTCGCGCACGACCGCGCATCAGTATAACCGCAAGCTAGTCATTTTGGGATGACTGGTTTAGGTAGGCGATATACTGCTGGGCAGACGAAAGGAGCGCCGACGATGCTTAATGGGTGCGCATATATATTGACGGTCGACGTGGGCAACACATTCATTCGCTTTGGCCTGTTTGCCGATGATTCGGCCGCGGCGCAGGAATGCCCGCTTGCGACGTGCGAGATCACGACGCCGTCGAGCATCACAGCCGACGAGGCGCGCATGAGGCTCACGCAGGTCATGGGCGCGCTGTCAGCCGATGCGGGCATGCCGGGCGTGCTCGTGCCCACGGCGGCCGTGCTGAG
>ENA-ORUB01001058-ORUB01001058.1-human-gut-metagenome-genome-assembly--contig:-NODE-1058-length-32568-cov-12.498754_pt1 | contig 32568 bp, 29 predicted proteins | sample MGYA00241918_ERZ509200 | MGnify/ENA primary metagenome ERZ509200 (study PRJEB26280, sample SAMEA2338853) | human gut metagenome | biome: human gut; feature: human-associated habitat; material: faeces... | reverse complement strand
CAAGAAAATGTTTAAATTGGGATAATCCATTTAATTTATTTTTAAAAGAAGTGTCACACTTGGATTGACAATTTATCAAAAATATAATTTTAATCATTTTTTATGATAATCTTTTATAAAGTCAATACCACAGGTAAAACGTGTGGCTTGAAACTTTTAACAATAGCCAGCGCTTAAATAACGCTGGCTTTCCATTTACATAAATCTTTTATTATTCGTACAATATCTCTACGCAATTTATTATATATAATTTTTCTTCTATATTTTTTTGTAAATGCAATACTGCTCTGAATCACACACACTGACAGTATTGACTCTATGTAACCGGCTGTCTGGAATAAGCCGGTATAATCATATTGCTCCTACAAATCTTTCACATCAATTTATTCAATCATATCCTCGGTTATGATTTTCGGCATAAAATCACCTCCAAATTGTTACGGAAGATCAGGTGTGTATTTTCTAATCGCTTCTAATATCTGTATTTTTTCACTGCGCTTACTACGCAATAAATTCAATATTCTCTGCGGATAATCACGTCCAGTTAAACCAAATTGCTTTCCAACTTCTTTAGACATATCCTTAGAATTAAACACAGCAAGTATTTTCTCTATCGTATCTGCCTTATCAAAAATCTTTTTTTTTGTAGAAAAGAATTTTTCAATATTTTGCTCGGAATATTTCAAATCTATTTTTTCTTTAATTTCCTTTGGAGTCAATTTCTTTTTTCCAAATTCAAACAATGATAACTGATATTTCATCTCTTGGGCTAAAGCAAGTGTAATTTGATTTTCTTTATTCTTAGAAAATAAATTCGTAATAAAATCTTTGGCTTTTTGTGCTGTACCATGTTCGCACGCCAAAGCAGTTTCCATAATATCAAGCAATTCTGGTACCACAAATAGATTTTCTACTTCAGCTACATTAAGACAATAAATTCCATTACCTTGCAATGCTGATATTTCAGAGTCTGTTCTGAAATCACGATCAATAATCCCATAGACTTGTATAGCATTTAACTTTTCATAAGTACGCTTAGCTTTTACAAGACGAATTACCTCTTGACATCCTCCACAAGGGATTATGTGATATCCTTTATCTTTATAAATCTCTTGATAAAGATAGTAATCATAACTATTCTTTGTTCCTTCGACAAAAAGCACCTTTTGGCGAGTACCAATTAATTCAAACAACAATTCGTCAGGAATACTTTCATAATCGTTATAATCTAAAAATTCATATTCCCAATCTGTTCCGCTATAACTTTTTATCCAAAGTACTTTTGCTTCGTTACGAGAAAGTGCAAAATTCAAATCATGCGTAATATACATAAACACACAATCATTTCTTTCTTCTTCGAGGCGTGTCCACAGCTTATCCAAAATAGATTTATGAATATGAAGTTCCGGTTCATCAATAATTAGCAATGTATTTGGACGCTGCACTAATACTTGACATATCATATATAGTATGACACGTTCGCCATCACTCATTTCTTTCCCATGATATCTTTGTCCTTCATAATTTACATGAACACAATTTCCTGTTAGATCAATCTTTCTGTAAGGGAGCAACTCATTCCAAATTTCCGTTGCTTTTTCAACAACAGTTGTAATTGGCTCTGGACGTAACATATTCTCTTTTATCGCTTGCTTATCTTGTTGATGAGCTAACTGTAACTCTTTGTTTTCCTCGGAAAACAGCAAAGATAATGCTTTGTTAAAATCGTCTAAAAGGGAAGTTGCCGGATTTGAGCCAAAACGATTTCTTGATTTTGTTGCATATTGGTCTGTATCGCCCCAAAACAATCTACGCTTTGAACTCTCATTATCTAAAATAAAAATACTGTCTTGAATAGATAATGATTTTTGAGCGGAGATCCTGTGTATTGGTATTGATTCTTGAGCATTCCAGTTTTTAAATGTTGGATCATTTAGTTCTTCAACTTTAATACTAAATCTTGTTTTCCCTGCTCCATTTGCCCCTAATAATATAATCGGTTTCCCAGATTCAAATATATGTTCCTCACCATAGGGGAATTTTATGTTTAATGTTCCCATAATCACACCTCCAACTTGTCGCTCATTAGGCGTGGCAATAATAAATCACGCTGGACAGCAAAGTTACGTTTTAATAACTCTATTAAATATAATTTTTTTGAATTTTATTTGCGAACAGCTGCTGTAAATTAAAATCTGCAACGAGAACTTTTTATTTATCAACTCTATCTAATGTCGTTTATATTCAGTTGTTCAAACTAATTCATTTATTAAGTAATATAAATATATTATAACAATATTTTCTTTCCCTATAAACAGAACAACATTTTCTGATAACGAAAGTTATTTGCTCCAATCAGATCATTATAGGCGAAAAGAATATCTGCAATTCGTTCCTGTGTTGGAAGGTCAGGTAGATTAAGTTTCAATCTTTGAATAAATCGTTTATCTGCACGCTGTTTTCTACTTACACCTTTCATACTATTTATTGCAGGTAATACGACTGCATCACTGGAAGTCAGGTAATACGTGAATCTCTCATTCACTTTCTTCCTTTTTGCTCTAAAAACATAAAATTCAGTAGATCCAAATGCAACATCACCATCAATAAATACTCTAAACAAGGTGTAATACAGGAGAATACAGTATCACCATTATAAAATTTACTGCTGCTTTATCCTTCATAAGTCTTTACTTCCTCATTCATTACTGAACAGCGAGTAGGTGAAATCTTATCAATATCAATGAAAGTCTAAATTTCTCCCTTTCGGCATTACAGTAGAATTTACCTCAATAATATCTTCTAATCTTTTTCTTCTCATTTACTCATACCATAACTCCATCCAATCCATTAACCAGTAATTTGCATAGCAAGGCACATCTTGTATTATATTTCCTTTCCGCATCTGATTTTGCATAGAGATTCTGTATTTCTTCCAGTACATCTATTGCAACTTTTACATCATCTTATGTTACTCTTAATGGCTGTTTGTTTTCCAGTATCAATTTTATTACTGAAAATACTATTTTCAGTTTTTTTATAAATATTAATCAACAGATTTTTCTGAGCCAACACCCCTAAAATATAATCTACGGCAGCTTGGCCATAGCGACTGTTATTTTTTATCATTTTTTGTAAACAGCACTGTATTAGGCAGAAAATGCTTTATCCTGACATTAACTTTATAACACATAAAATATTTATCACTTATTGAAATAACTCCTTCCAATTCTTCATAATTTTACTTTCCAGTCCGTGCGTTTCCTCATTTAGCTTAGAAAACTCGGCATAATAAGCCATCATTAGCTTTTAAACTCATCCTGTGTAAATACTATATAATACTAGCACATCTATCTTGTATGTGCTAAACTTCTTTCCATAGAAATTTTCCTCTCTTTAAATAATGACTTAAACACTTATTATTTTAGTAAAGTAGAATTTCTATGTCTATAAGAAATTTATTAACCACTCGTAAAACGAATGATTTTTTGTTTCACACGCTCTGCGTACTCAACTAACTAAAGTGCACAATAAAATAATCCTCAGCATAAATACTAAGGATTATTTTTTATCTTTTTTATTTTGTTTTTCATTTTGTTGGCAAGTAATCATTGCATTATTTTCTTTAGCTTGTCTTGCCAATTCTGATAAAGTAACACTATCTAAATAACCATTTATTACTTTATTCAAGCCTAACCAAAATGGCAATACACTACAATAATCAGCTCTATTACAATGATCTTTTTCAATACAAGCAATTGGAGCCATATCACCTTCAGCTGCTCGCAAAATATCGCCAGCTGTGTATTGCATACTAGATTTTGCTAATAAATAACCTCCATTATTTCCTCGCACGCTTTTTACTAATTTTGCTTTTATCAATAAAGAAATTATCTGTTCCATATATTTCAAACTTATATTCTGTCTAGTTGCAATATCTTTTAACGGAATGGGATTACCTGTATTATTCACTGTTAAATCAATCATTGTTCTCAATGCATATCGACCTTTTGTTGAAACCTTCATCAAAATCACCTCATAAATATTTTACTATTATTTTAGTAGGAAATCAATTTTAAAAACTGCTATATTCTCAATTTTTTTCTATTTTTTCTCAATTATACACCTATAAAATATCAGGTATTTAGTTATATAAAAAATTAACAATGTAACAATATTACTTGACTTTAATATTATAGCTAAGTATAATGATATTTGTTTATATCAAATTCAAATCCAATGATACAGAGTAGTAAATTATTTAAGGATTTTTCAGAAAGTAGGCGGTTGATGCGAGCCTATAATCATGTAATTGAACTCGCTGTGGAGGAGTGCAAAAGCACCGCTAATCCCGTTAAGATTTTAAAGAGGATAACTTTTTGTTATCAATCAGGGTGGTACCGCGATAATTCGTCCCTGGCATTTTGCCAGGGGCTTTTTTAATGTCCAAAAATAGTATAGGAGTGTTAATTTTATGGAAAAATATTGTCCTCAATCCATTGAAAAAAAATGGCAGAAAATCTGGGACGAAACAAAAGCTTACCAGATTAATATGGACCCAAACAAACCAAAATATTATGTACTTGAAATGTTCCCTTACCCATCTGGTAATTTACATATGGGACATGTTCGCAATTACTCCATCGGTGATGTTATTGCTCGTTATAAAACTATGAATGGTTTCAATGTACTTCATCCAATGGGCTTTGACGCATTCGGTATGCCTGCTGAAAACGCAGCTATCAAACATGGCGTTAGTCCTTCTGACTGGACTGAAGATAATATGGCAAATATGACTCGTCAACAAAAAGAAATGGGTCTTTCTTATGACTGGGATAGAAAAGTTGCTACTTGCCATGAAGATTATTATAAATGGACTCAATGGCTCTTTGAATTATTCTATAAAAAAGGCTTAGCTTATAAGAAAAAAGCTTCTGCTAACTGGTGTGAAACTTGCCATACTGTACTTGCTAATGAACAAGTTATTGATGGTAAATGCTGGCGCTGTGATGATACAGTAGTGAAAAAAGACCTTGAACAATGGTTCTTAAAAATCACAGATTATGCTGATGTATTATTAAAAGACCTTGATAAACTTGAAGGCTGGCCAAACCGCGTAAAAATCATGCAGGATAACTGGATTGGTCGCAGTGAAGGTGCTGAATTTAGCTTTGATGTACCTGATTACAATGAAAAAATTTCTGTTTATACAACTCGCCCTGATACTGTATTTGGTGTATCTTATGTTGTACTTGCAGCAGAACATCCACTTGTAAAAAAATTCATCAAAGGTAAAGAAAACGAACAAGAAATCTTAAAATTCATTGAAGAAGTACACAATATGAATGAAATCGAACGTACTTCTAGTGAATCTGAGAAAAAAGGTATGTTCACAGGCGTTTATGCTATAAATCCATTCAATGGCGAAAAAGTTCCTGTATGGGTAACAAACTATGTTCTCTTTGAATATGGTACTGGTGCTGTTATGGGTGTTCCTACTCATGATGAACGTGACTTTATGTTTGCTAAAAAATACAATTTACCAATGAAAATTGTTATTCAAAATAAAGAACATAATTTAACACTTGAAACTATGGAAAATGCATACGTTGAAGATGGTGAACTTGTAGAGTCTGGTCAATTCACTGGCATGAATAATCGTAAAGCTATCACAGCTATGATTGATTGGCTCGAAGAAAATAACCTCGGCAAACGTCGTGTAAATTATCGTTTACGTGATTGGCTCATCTCCCGTCAACGTTATTGGGGTGCTCCAATTCCTATTATTTACTGCCCTCATTGCGGTGAAGTTCTCGTTCCTGAAGAACAATTACCTGTAAAATTACCTAAAGATGTAAAATTTGAAACTGGTGCAACTTCTCCACTTGCTCAAGCTGAAGATTTCGTAAATTGCACATGTCCAAAATGTGGCGCACCTGCAAAACGTGAAACAGATACTATGGATACATTCATCTGCTCTTCCTGGTACTATATGCGCTATGCTGACCCACATAATGATAAAGCTCCATTCAGCAAAGATGCTATCAATTATTGGCTCCCTGTTGACCAATATATCGGTGGTATTGAACATGCTATCTTGCATTTATTATATTCCCGTTTCTTCACAAAAGTATTAAAAGATGCAGGTCTTGTAGAATTTGATGAACCATTTACAAACCTTTTAACTCAAGGTATGGTTATCAAAGATGGTTCTAAAATGAGTAAATCTAAAGGAAATGTTGTATCTCCTGAAGAAATCATCAAAAAATATGGTGCAGATACTGCTCGTCTCTTTATTTTATTTGCAGCTCCACCAGAACGTGACCTCGAATGGAGTGACCAAGGCGTTGAAGGTGCTTGGCGTTTCATTCAGCGTGTATGGAGAATTATCCTTTCCTATGCTGATAAAGTTAAAGAAAATCCAACTTTTGATGTAAAAGCACTCACTAAAGAAGAAAAAGAATTATTCCGTATTTTAAACGTTACTATTGAAAAAGTAACTGAAGATATCGGTACTCGTGGTACATTCAACACTGCAATTAGCTCCATCATGGAACTTGTAAATGCTTTCTATGTATTCAAAGATGGCAACTTAAATGCAGGTCTTGCTCGCGAAGTAGTTATCAACTTAATTAAACTTTTAGCACCATTTGCACCACATGTTACTGAAGAACTTTGGCAACAAATCGGTCAAACAGGTAGCGTACATCATACTACATGGCCAACATTCGACCCTAAAGCTACTATTGCTGATGAAGTTGAAGTTGTTGTTCAAGTAAATGGTAAATTACGTAGCAAAATAATGGTATCTTCCTCTGCTACTCGTGAAGCACAACAAGAAATCGCTCTTGCTGATGAAAAAATTAAAGGCTTAATCGAAGGTAAAACTATCGTTAAAGTAATCAGCGTTCCTAAAAAACTTGTAAATATCGTTGTTAAAGGCTAAGATTAGTCTATAAAAAATAAGCTATAGCAATTAAAATTTTACTTTGCTATAGCTTATTTTTATTTATGATTTTTCCATTTCCATTCTACGAAAGTTCCTGTATTTTTATCTATGGTAAATTCATATAAAATACCATTGACTTGTGCTCTACCTTCATATTGTAAATAGTCATCATCATGTTCTAATTTCAATTTAATATCACTAGTAGTACAATTTGGAATTTGTGCTTTTACTAATTCAATAGCACCCGCTTCATCTACTGGTTTTCCAGATAATTTGGCATAATATTTTTTATCAATCTCATAATCCATTGCCAAAATTTCTCCGCCATACATATCTACATTATAATTATATTCTTTATTATCAGCATAAAATTCTATATCATAAATATCTTTACCATAATAATTTTCTATTTTAGTCTTTAATCGACTGATATCTTTAGCTTCCATATCTGCATTTTCTAAAACAATAATTTCAGCTTGTTCCTTTGATATTATTCCTGATTTTTCCACTTTTACATCATGCTGTTCAATTTGTTGTTCTGTTCTATTATCCATAGGAATAACATTTTTTACTCCTTTAAATTCTTTTTGGTCATCTATCTGCGATTGCATTATGCCATAGCCTCCAAAAAAGCCCAATACCAAAATGATAATTATAATACCAACAATCCTCACAAAATCATACCCTTTCTTTATTCTCTATCCATGCTATTTAAACTTTACTTTATTAATTTTTCCATATGTATATGCGGACAATATTCATCTAAATAAATATCTCCACTTGCTTTATATCCTAAACTTTCATAAAAAGCTCTCGCTCTACATTGTGCAGATAAACTTATCTTTTCACCTGATAAAGCTTTCACTTTTTCCTCTAATAAATTCATCAATTTAGTGCCTATATGACATTTACGATATTCTTTAAGCACTGCTAATCTGCCAATTATATATGAATTTTTCTCTTTATCTCGATATAATCTCGCATTTGCTATAGCTTTTTCTCCTTCCCAAATAATTAAATGATACGCAATATCATCTATATCATCAAATTCATTTTCAAATTTTTGTTCATTCACAAATACTTCTGTGCGTATATCTTTTGCCTCTTGGGGCAAATAATCAAAAAACTTGTACTTCAAATTCATCTTTACACCTTTACTTATCATACTTTTATTTATATTATATCATGAAAATCGCTCTCAATAACACTGATTATAGCACTATTCCCATATATTTAATAAAAAAATAACAGTGTTACAAGAGTTTTATAAATAATTAAACTCTCATAAACACTGTTCAAACAAAAATTAAATATTAATATAAAATATTGCTACCTACTTGATAGATAATAACGGCTACTAAATATGCAATCAATAATTGGAAAAATATTGCAAAACAAGTCCATTTTGTAGAATTAGTTTCTTTCTTTATAGTTACAATACTAGCTATACATGGAGTATATAATAAACAAAATACCATCAAAACATAAGCATTTAATTCATGAAAACCAACTTGTGCTAATTGACCAACTAAAGTATTCATACCTTCTGCTGAATTGATATTTAAAATACCATACAATACACTCAAACTTGCTACAACAACTTCTTTTGCTGCAATACCAGATATCAAAGCCACTGCAATCTGCCATAAACCAAGTCCAGCAGGAACTAAAATAGGTGCTATCAATCGACCAATTTGAGCTCCAAAGCTATCACCGATATCTACCATACCAGAGAAATTAAAGTTTAAGATAAACCAAATAATTATTGAAGCTACGAAAATAGTTGTACCAGCTTTTGCTAAATATGATTTAACTTTTTCCCAAGCATATAAAAATATAGACATTACATTTGGTGATTTATATTCTGGAAGTTCTATCAACAATACTTTTTTATCACTCTTATCGCTCACCTTATAAAAGATTTTAGCAATAATTATCGCCATGACTATGCCAATTACATACATAGAAAAAGCTACAAACATCGCATATTCTGGGAAAAACATTCCTGAAAATAAAATATATATTGGAAGTCTAGCACTACATGACATAAATGGCGTTACTAAAATAGTACGCAATCTATCTTTCGGATCTTCTAAAGCTCTTGATGCCATAATTGCTGGCACCGAACAACCAAATCCCAATAATAAAGGAATAAATGCTCTACCTGATAAACCAATTTTTCCCATTACTGAGTCCATGACATAGGCTACACGCGACATATATCCACTATCTTCTAACACAGCTAAAGCTAAGAACAAAATAAATATATTCGGTAAAAATGCTAATATACCACCTATACCAGCTATAGCCCCATCAATTAACAATGACGATATAATCGGACTGACATCTATAGAATTCAATATTGCCATCAAGTCATTGCTTACAATATCTATTCCTTCTACTAAATAATTTTTAAAAATATCACCTATAGTAAAAGTTAAGAAGAAAATAAATGCCATAATAGCCAAGAAAATTGGAATACCCCAGATATTATCAGTAAGCACAGCATCTATTCTATCTGTAGAACGTGCTTCTTTATCTTTATTTACCAATACTTCTTGTATTATTTCTTCGATAAAGTCATATTTTTGCTTGATGATATCTTTTTCATAACTTCTATCCAATACATCAGGCAAATCTAAAGGATATTTTTCAATAATTTCTTTATCCTGTACTAATTCTTTGATTGCATGCCAACGCAAATTAGGTAATTGACCATATTTTTCAACGAGAGCTTCTTCGATAATATCTATCTTATCTTCAATCTCATCACTATAAACAACTACACAATCTTTATGATGATTATGTCTATGCTTGCGATTTAAAATTTCTTCACCATGATGATGTTCTATTTTATCTTTAATTTTTTCACCCTGATGATGAGCAACTGCATGCATTAAGATTTCCAGACCACGTTTTTTTCTAGCACTGACAGGAACTACTGGTATCCCTAGCATTTCTGGCAATCTATGAAAATCGATATCCATGCCTCGCTCTTCAACAATATCCATCATATTTAAAGCTAGAACCATTGGCTTACCTAATTCAATAAGTTGCAATGCTAAATATAAATTTCGCTCTAAAGAAGAAGCATCTGCCACATCGACAACAATATCGACTTCATCATCTAATATATATTGACGTGATACTTGCTCTTCCATAGTATATGAAGTCAAACTATAAATTCCTGGTAAATCCACTAATTTATAATTTTCATTGTGAAATTGCATTGCTCCTTCTTTTTTTTCTACAGTTACACCGGGCCAATTGGCAACTTTTAAATGAGCACCAGTATAAGCATTAAATAAAGTAGTTTTCCCACAATTAGGATTGCCAATAAAAGCTACATGAACATCTTTACTCATTTTCTATTTCCTCGATTTCTATAGCATCTGCTATTTCTTTACCTATGGCAAAACGAGTGCCACGTACCTTTATAATTACAGCACCTTGATTTTTTTTATTTAAAACCATAAGTTTTACTTGGTCAGTCATGCCGAGCATCTCTAAACGACGTTCAATATTTCCCTCTAAATTTACTTTTTTTACAAGATAAGTTCTTCCTTTTTGTGCTTGTGATACATTCAAAATTATCGCCTCCTAAATATACACATTTTTCATTTTATCACATCTAGGCAAATTTTATCTAAAAAATAAAAAACGACACCTTTAAATAGTGTCGCTTTTATAAATAAAATCATTATTTAATTAAAATTTATCCTTATCTTTTGGTGGTGTAATATCTATTATTTTACCACTTTTAGACTCTGTATATTCCGCATCTTGTTCATTTGTATATTGATTATATTGTTGATATTCATTTTGATTTGCACCATTTAAACGGTTTCCACATTCAGGGCAGAATTTTGGAGGATTATTTCTATCTGGTGCCATCCATCCACAATTAGGGCAACGGAAATTATTTTCATCATATCTACTGCTAGCATAAGCATTAGTTTCATTTTTTTTGCCAAAAAGTTTACGATAAATAGCCATAATTACCATTACTACGATACCGATAAGTACCACATTGGCAATTAAACCTAAAATATCACCCATAAATCCGCCAAGACCAAACATATTGCTGAGCATGCTACCTAAGAACATACCACCAGCAAATAAACCAATATTTCTTAAAGCACTACCCCAACGGCTACCAGATTGCTGATTGTTTGCTGTATTTGTAGTAGTGTTAGTTTTATTTGCAGTATTTGTACTTGCATTATTTGTTGTATTATTTGTAGTTGCATTAGACTTAGGTGCTTCTGTAGCATTTGTCTTTGGTGCATCAGTTTTTGGTGTTGTAGTTGTTGTTGATTTTGTAGAAGGTGTTAAAGATTTTGTTGTACTAGCTGGAGCTTTGAAACCGCCACCGCCAGATTTTGCTTTTGCCATGCCGATACCACTAAAAGCAAAAACACACACCATCACAATTGCTAATATTTTTTTGAAATTCATTATACACACTCTCTTTTTAATAGTTATTTTTTATCTAATTAATAGTTATTTTAACATATAAAGCATAATCAATCAATTATCTAATTAATTATTTATAAATTTGCCTACAAAAAAAGCTACAGCCAAAACTGTAGCTCTTATAACATAGAATAAATCGCTAATACCAATACTCCTGGTACTCCAAATATCCCTGCTATCAATGCCGTTATAAAATTAATCGGAATGTATACAAATCCCAAAAAATTTATAATATATAAAACGATAGCACCTATTATGCTATTATAAATGCAATTCCATAAGATTTTTAGTGGCATAGAAAAAATTTTAGTGAATACACATAAAATCAATAAGCCCACAAAAAAAGCAATAACTAATGTAGATTCAACCATAAAATCACAACCTTTGTTCTAAATGAACTTACATTTCTCGACGATTTTCAATAGCTTTAGCTAAAGTTACCTCATCTGCATATTCTAAATCGCCACCAACAGGAAGTCCATGAGCAATTCTTGTTACTTTTATACCTAGTGGTTTTAATAATTTGGCAATGTACATAGCTGTTGCTTCGCCTTCGATATTAGGATTAGTAGCCATGATAACTTCTTTTACTTTATCATCATATAGACGATTTAATAATTCTTTGATATGAATATCCTCTGGCCCTACTCCTTCAATTGGCGATAAAGCTCCATGCAATACATGATAAACGCCTTTATAATCTCGCATACGTTCCATAGCCACTACATCTTTAGGCTGTTCTACTACACAAATAATAGAATGATCTCTATTTGGAGAAGTGCAAATAGCACAAGGGTCTGTATCACTGAGATTAAAACAACAACTGCAAAAGCCAATTTTTTCTTTAGCTTCAATAATAGCCTGCGCCAAGGCTTTTGCTTGGGCAGGCTCCATGTCTAAAATATGATATGCTAAGCGTACAGCTGTCTTTGAACCAATTCCTGGTAAAGCACGAAAATGTTCAATTAGCTTAGCCATAGGCTCAATATATCTCATTAGAATAATCCAGCAGGAAGATTTAAACCACTAGTTAATTTGCTCATTTCACTAGCCATCATTTCATCTACTTTTACCATAGCCTGATTTACAGCAGATAAAATAAGGTCTTGTAACATTTCTACATCTTCTGGATCTACTGCAGCTTTATCAATAACAAGGGACTGCATCTGTTTTTCACCGTTCATAACGACTTTAACAACACCGCCACCAACGCTTACTTCAACAGTTTTCTTTTTAAGTTCATCTTGCATTTTTTTCATATCAGCTTGCATTTTCTGAACTTTTTTCATCATGCCAGCCATATTACCTTGATTAAACATCAAAATACCTCCATATAAAATATTTTTCTCTATTTAGAGTATCAAAATAAAATAAAATCGTCAATTATCTATTATTTATTATCTTCAGGAATTATTTTTCCACCAAAAATCTCAATCGCAGTCTGTAATGTATGTTTACCTTCTGGTGTCATATTATCATAATCCACATCTATTGGTGCTATATCTACATAATCTTCATCTGTAGGCATAGGAATGTCTGCTTGATAATCACCTTGTGGCAATACATCCTCATCTTCAATCATAGGAATTGTTACTTTTGGCGCTTTTATTTCCTGTACTTTATCAACATTATTATTTAAAGTAATATTAACCTGTGGCATTTGCGTTATCTTTAAATCTCCACAAGTACAGACTAAACGCAAATTATGACCTGTTACATTTTCTAATACTTCTTCTATCAATAAACGATAATCATCTTTTTCTGTTCGAGCTTGTAAAAATGGGCTATCAAAATGGATAAAAAATTGATTATCTGCTATGCGATAAGGTAGTGCTCTATTTACACAAGCCACTACAACTTTTTTGCGACGAGCATTAAGCCCTGCCAATACATTTTGCCAAATAGCTGTAGCATCAGCATTTTCCATCGGCATTATATTAGTATGCACTGGCTCATTTTTAACTATTTTTGAAGCTCTTTTTACTATATTTTGTCTTGGCTCTACAGAAATATTCATCATTGGCGCATTTGTCATCGGAGTTGATTTATACTGCTCTTGCATATTAGCCAACTGACTACTAAGTGCTTTGACTATTCTATCTAAACGAGAAACAGTCTGTTCTAGCGCCATTATTTTTGCCTCTGAAGCACCTTTGCTATTTACTGCAGGCATATTATTCATCATCGGCATTATTTTTTCTGAATTATTATTTTCAGCTTCGCCTTGCCAGCATAATTTTAAAAATAAAACTTCTGCCGTTATTCTAGGTTGACTTGCCCATTTTATTTCATTAATAGCCTCATGTATTTTTTGAATAATTTGCATTATCTGATCATGCGTAAATTCTTTAGCTTGGCGAGATAATATCTCTTCATCTTCAAAATACATGTTTAAATTCAATAATTTATTTGAAGCTTTATAGAGCATAATCGAACGAAAATGCAATACTAATTCGTTCAATAATTGTTTTATTTCTTTACCTTGAGCTATTACTTCATCAAGGATAGTTAAAATCGTTTGACTATCTTTTTTAGCTAGAGCATCTGTTATCTGCCATACCCAATCATGACCTACAAGCCCTAATACTTTTCTCACTTGTGTAACAGTGAGTTCATCTTTGGTAAAAGCAAGACATTGGTCTAATAAACTGAGCGCATCACGCATACCGCCATCTGCTTGAATAGCAATAATAGACAATGCATCTTTATCTGCATTTAGCCCCATCTCATCAGTAATCATCACAAGTCGTTTTAAGATATCATCTTTGGTTATGCGTTTAAAATCATATCTTTGACAACGTGATTGTATTGTTATTGGCACCTTATGCACTTCTGTTGTTGCCAAAATAAATACAACATGAGATGGTGGTTCTTCTAATGTTTTTAGCAAAGCATTAAAAGCTTCTGTCGTCAACATATGAACTTCATCGATGATATATACTTTATATTTACCATCTACAGGAGCAAATTTCACTGTTTCACGTAAATCACGAATTTCATCAATACCACGATTGGAAGCCGCATCTATTTCAAAAACGTCCATGAATGAACCATCATTTATTTTTTGACAACATACACATTGATTACAAGGTGTTGGTGTCGGTCCATGCTCACAATTTAAAGCCTTTGCCAAAATCTTAGCTGTACTTGTCTTTCCTGTACCACGTGGTCCAGAAAATAAATATGCATGAGCTACTTTACCTGTGCTTATAGCATTAGATAAAGTTTCACTGATATGTTCTTGGCCTATAAGATCCGAAAAATCTTGTGGTCTCCACTTTCGGTAAAGTGCCATATAAGCCATAATAAATGCTCCCCTCCTATTTTTGGATATAAAAAAAGCAGCTTCTCAGGTAAGAACACGGTATTCAGGCGCCCTCACGGCACATGAAGATGATCACTTACCGTTGCTCCCTTCCGGACCTGGCGGGGTTCATGAGTCTCCATTGCGCGAGACCCGAATACCGCAGTCTTACATGAGAAACTGCTCATGAATGATATTTTAGCATAAAAAAAGAATTATTACAAGTGTTCGCTCATTCGTTTTTCTTTTAGTCAAAAGAAAAATGAACCAAAAAGAAAAACCACCCGCGATATTGATTTTACTTTGTCAAAGATAAAATTATGTCTACAACGCTCTAAACTCGCTTCGCTCAAACAGTAGAGCTAAAACCGTAGCCCTAATTTTATCTTTGCCAATAGCTTTCAGCTACCGTAAAAGTCTGCTAACGCGGGAATATTTGGTATTTATTAATAATACCGTACTATTTTTTCCGCATTATAAAATTTGAATGGTAACCTTTAGGTTATTGAACATAATTATCACTGAATACGGTTTTAGTCTGAATGTTTGAGCGAAGCGAGTTTCTAAGCGTTGTATGAAGTGATAATTATGTTCAAAGTTCAAATTTTATCTGCGGTGGTTTTCTTTGGTTCGTTTCTTTGTCATCAAAGAAATGAACAAGTTTTTAGCCTTTTAACCATTTTGCTACATCAATAGCGTGATATGTGATGATGATATCTGCACCTGCACGTTTCATGCTTAGAAGTGTTTCCATAACGATGCGTTTTTCATCAATCCAGCCATTTTGGGCTGCTGCTTTTACCATGGAATATTCACCACTTACATTATATACAGCTATCGGACGATCAATTTTATCGCGAACTTGACGAACGATATCAAGATAGCATAAAGCAGGTTTTACCATGATGAAATCTGCTCCTTCTTCCATATCAAGTTCTACTTCTTTCATAGCTTCACGACTATTAGCAGGGTCCATCTGATAAGCTCTTCTATCACCAAATTGAGGAGCAGAATCTGCTGCATCTCTAAATGGTCCATAATATCCAGAAGCATATTTTACTGCATAAGACATGATAGATACATTTTTAAAGCCAGCTTCATCTAAAGCTTCACGAATTACAGCAATTCTGCCGTCCATCATATCAGATGGAGCAATGATATCTGCACCGCTTTGAGCTTGGCTTACAGCAACTTTTGCTAATAATTTCAAAGTAGCATCATTATCTACTTCATGACCACAAAGCTGACCACAATGACCATGTGTTGTATATTGGCAAAGGCATACATCACCAACAATTACAAGGTTTGGCACAGCTTCTTTAATTGCACGCATAGCACGTTGTACAGGGCTATTTAAATCCCATGCACTAGAACCTATTTCATCTTTATATTCAGGAAGACCAAAAACTTCAATCGCTGGAATTCCAAGTTCATAAACTTCTTTTGCCACTTTTACTGCATTATCTACAGAAAGATGATATACATCTGGCATACTAGGAATTTCTTCTTTTACATTTTCACCAGCAACCACAAAGATAGGATAAATTAAATCCTTTACAGATAAAGAATTTTCACGAACCATGTCGCGAACAGCGCTATTTAAACGCAAACGGCGTGGTCTTAAAGTATTGAGTTTCATCAATAGTCACCATCCAAAATTTTTTATTTTTGCTACTAAACCATCTATAGTATATACATCGGCTTCTACATCAACAGTGAGCCCATGTTTTTTACAAGTATTGGCTGTGATAGGGCCAATGCTTGCTTTAGCCACATTATCTAATAAAGATTTATCTTCATCAATTAATTTTAAAAGATTTTCCACAGTAGAAGAACTTGTAAAAGTTACCATATCTACTTTATGTTCTTTTAATAAAGCTTTTATCTCTTCTTTATTTGTATCTGCCATTTTTGTAGTATATGTTTCTGCTACATCTACAACAGCACCTAATTGACGAAGTCCTATTGGTAAAGCTTCACGAGCTTTTTGTGCTCTAGGTATTAAAACTTTTGTGCCTTCTTTAATATCATCTTTTAAAACATTTAAAATACCTTCTGCCATAAACATTGTTGGTACTTTATCTGCAATGATACCATAATTTTTTAATTTATTTGCAGTAGCTGTACCGATAGCTGCAATTTTAGCATCTCTTAAGCTACGTACATCTAATCCTTTTTCATTTAAGCGAGCGAAAAATCTATCTACACCATTTGTACTAGTGAAAATAATCCATTCATATTCACCGATTTTAGCGATAGCTTTATCTAAACTTGCAAAATCATCATCAGGAGTTGTGATTTTTATAGCTGGAGCTTCTATACAATTTGCCCCTAAATCTTCTAATGCTGTTGTCAATTTAGAAGCTTGTTCGCGTGCTCTTGTAACTAAGATATTTTTGCCAAATAATGGTTTATTGTCAAACCATTGAATTGTCTGACGTAAATTTACTACATTACCAACCACAAAAACTGCTGGTGGTTTTAAATTATGTTTTTTTACATCTTCCACAGCATTACCTACTGTAGTTACTAATACTTCTTGTTCTGCTTTTGTACCCCAACGCACTAAGGCTGCTGGCGTATCTGCACTTCTTCCATATTTTATCAATTGACTTGTGATATGTGGTAAATTGCCTACACCCATCAAAAATACTAAAGTATCTACAGCTGTAGCTAATTTTTCCCAATTTATATCGGATTTTCCTTTTGTTGGGTCTTCATGACCTGTAATCACGGCAAAAGATACTGCAACCTTGCGATTAGTTACAGGGATACCCGCATAAGCAGGTGCTGCAATAGCAGAGCTGATACCTGGTACGATTTCAAAAGCTACATTATTTTTCTTTAAAACTTCTGCTTCTTCACCGCCACGACCAAATACAAATGGGTCGCCACCTTTTAAGCGTACCACGCATTTTCCTTCTTTCGCTTTATCAGCGATAAGTTGGCTAATATCTTCTTGACGCATTGCGTGATTGCCAGCTTTTTTACCTACATAGATATATTCTACATCATCTTTAGCAAAAGCCATCAAACGTTTATCTGCTAAATAATCACAAATAACTACATCTGCTTTTTCTAAACATTCTTTTCCCTTTAAAGTAATTAGGCGATAATCTCCAGGACCTGCACCTACTAAATAAACCATTCCATTCATTGATAAGAACCTCCAAAAGATATTATAATCCCAATTACTTATTGGGCATTTTCATCAGGGCAACATAAACCTAGACTTTGCATAATTTTTAATCCGCCATTTGCCAAAAGTTTTTCAGCTAAATCTTTTCCCAAAGTTTTGGCATTAGCTCTTGAACCTATGATTTTATCACGAATTATACATTTGCCATCAATAGAACCAATTACAGCTTCTACAGACAAATTGTCATCATCTTCAACTTGAGCATAGACACCAACAGGCACTTGACAACCGCCTTCTACACGAGCCAAAAAGCTACGTTCTGCTTTTGTCGCATCTGCTGTTTTATCATCATGCAAAAATTCAAGCATTTGTTTTATTTCATCATCATCTTCTCTAGTTTCTATAGCCAAAGCACCTTGACCTACAGCTGGAAGACAAATTTCACGAGGAATAATCTGTGTTATTTTATCACCAAAGCCTAATCTTTTAAGCCCTGCTACTGCTAAAACAATAGCATCAAAATTTTCTTCTTCTAATTTACGAAGTCTTGTGTTTACATTTCCACGAAGACTATGAATATCTAAATCTGGTCGTGCTTTTAATAATTGAGCCTTGCGACGAAGACTAGAAGTTCCTACCTTAGCCCCTTGTGGTAAATTTTCTAAAGTTTTATATTTTGGACTAACTAGTGCATCTCCACAATCTAAACGCTTAGTTATAGTGGTCAAAGATAATCCTGTTGGTAATACAGTAGGCATATCTTTTAAACTATGTACTGCTAAATCTACACGTTTTTCTAACATTGCTACTTCAAGTTCTTTTGTAAATAATCCTTTGCCACCGATTTTAGCAAGTGGCACATCAAGAATTTTATCGCCTTTAGTAACAATATGCATCAATTCAACTTCCAAACCTTCATATTGTTTACGTAGACGATCTGCCACATATTCTGCCTGCCATAATGCTAATTTACTGCTACGTGTACCAATAACAATCTTTTTACGCACTATTATTCCCTCTCTTTTAATACATCTATTTTAAATAACTTAGTTACAGCATTCACATAATAATCTTCTTGTTGTGTTCCTGCAAAACTGTTTAACTTAATCATTGGCTCACGCAATAATTTACGAACAATCATATGTGACATATGTTCAATTTCTCTAACCTGACTTTCAGTTAAATCACCAAGTTTTGTCATTGCTCGTTTCACTTCGCGACGACGAATGCGCTCAGCTTTTGTTGATAAACGAGCCATTACTGGCTGACAAGATAAATATTGAAAACGCTCTAAAATTGAATTTACTTCTTCATCAATAATTTTTTGAGCTTGATATGCTTCATATTCACGCTCTTTGATATTATCTTCAACTACAGCTTCTAAATCATCAATATTATATAATTCTACGCCTTTTATCTCTGCTACATCTGGGTCAACATCACGAGGCACTGCTATATCAATGATGACAAGCGGTCTACCTTTACGTTTAGACATGAATAATTGTGTTTCCCAAGGTTTTACTACATAATGAGGTGCTCCTGTGGAAGTTACTACAATATCTACATCATTTGCTTTGCGCAAAGCATCACGGAAACCTACTGCTTCACCGCCAAATTGACTAGCTAATTCCTGTGCTTTATCAAAATGTCTATTAGCTACATAAATTTTCTTAGCGCCCTTGCCCATTAAATTACGAGCAGTGAGTTCTGCCATTTGACCTGCACCATAGATAAGCGTATTGCTATGTTCTAGACTGCCAAAAATCTTTAAAGCTAATTGTACAGCGGCATAACTAACAGATACTGCATTATAAGCAATTCTAGTTTCTGTACGCACTCTTTTTCCAGTAGTAATTGCACGATGAAACAAAGTATTTAAAATTGTACTTGTCGCTTGAGCTTCTCTTGCCATTGAATAAGCTTTTTTTACCTGACTTAAAATCTGACCTTCACCAATGATAAGTGAATCCAAGCTAGAAGCTACTGCAAATAAATGACGTATACAATCCTTATCTACATGATAATAAAAATACTCATCTTTCGCATCATCACTTCCTGCAAGCGTGAAGAAAAACTCTTTTACATCTTGCATATTTTCGTTTGCATCATCTACAACAGCATAGATTTCTGTGCGATTACAAGTAGATAAAATTACAACTTCACTAATTCCATTATAATTATCTAAATGACGTAATCCTTTATTAATATTGTCAACAGAAATGGCAAATCTTTCACGTACTTCTACAGATACAGTTTTATGATTAAGCCCTAAAACCACTAATTGCATCTCTTATGCTCGCCTCCGCTTCATCATATTTTTTAGCCCTTACAAGTTCCATCACATCATCACTTAACGCACTACGCCAAAAGATTTCACGGTCATCACTTGTTGGCAATTTTTCAATAGCTTCTTTTCTTAATTGCACTAATTTATCTAACCAATTTGCATATGTTTCGTCAAATTCTCGTTCCATTTTACAACGCAAATATCTAGATAATGCTGGTGATTTTCCATTAGTTGAAAAAGTTACTAATAAATCACCTCTTCTAATTTTTGCAGGCAAAGCAAAATCACAAAATTCTAATCTATCAACTACATTTAATATCACTTTTTTTTGATTTGCTTCTTTTCGAACTTGTGCATTTACTTCTTCATTGCCTATAGCACAAATAGCCAAAATAAAATCAGTTAAATCTCCTTGTTCATAGTATTTTTTTTGCCAAATTATAGCTTTTGTTTCCACTAATTTAGCCAAACCTTCCACTATTTGAGGAGAGATAACTGTAACTTTTGCCTTTGCCTCTAATAAACCTTTTACTTTTCTTAGTGCTACATGTCCGCCACCTAAGACTACACAAGGCTTATTATCCAAAATTAAATTAATAGGATACACACCCACACCTCTTCAAAATATGAATATAATTCATTTTTTATAATTATACCGCAATAAATATGCTCTATCAACACTTTAAAGTAATATTATATAACAAGCTATCAAATTTATTAATACCTTATCTTGCAATTATTTTACCTGAATTTTTCTTTACCAAAAAAGTCAAATAGTTTATACTTATAATATCCTTTAGATGTTTATGTCGATACAAAGAAGATTAATATATGGAAATCCTTTTATGTTTTATTATTTCTCCTATATTCCTTTTCTTTGTTCCATAACAAATGAAAAGGAATTATATTATTAAGTAGGTGTTAAATTTATGAAAACTATCGCATTAATTGCCCATGACCAGAAAAAAGAAGAAATGCTTGAATTTGTTGGCAATCATCTTGATGTCTTAAAACAATTTCATCTTGTAGCAACTCGCACAACTGGTACATTAATCAACGAAAAATATAATTTAAATGTTGAAACTATGATGTCTGGTCCTTTAGGTGGCGACCAACAAATCGGTGCTATGGTAGCAACTGAAAAAGTAGATTATGTAATTTTCATGCGCGACCCATTAAACGCTCAGCCTCACGAACCTGATATCAACGCACTTCTTCGCATTTGCGACGTTCACAATATTCCACTTGCTACAAATCGCAGAAGTGGTCATATTTTAATCAAATATGCTGGTGAAAAATTATAATATTACGCATAAAAAAAGACTTTAGCTCTAAATAGAACTAAAGTCTTTTTTCATCTAATTAATTCATTTCAAATACAACTGATACATTTGCTCTAACACTGATATCACCACTTTGAATAGGTGAAGTTGCTCCTGTTGCATCAGCTGCTCTCATATACATAGCATTATTGAAATTTTTAGCTTCAATATATGTGCTTCCAGTATTTACACTGACTACATTTACTATAGATTTTCCTAAGCTATTAGCAACAACTTGTGCTTTACGTTTAGCATCTGCGATAGCTTGCTGTAATACTTTATCTTTATAAACTTGGCTGTCTTTTAAACCAAATTCTATAGAATTTACATTGCTAGCACCTGCATTAATTGCTGTATCAATCACAGTTCCTACCATATCGATATTATCTATAGTAACAGTAATTTCATTTGATACATTGTAGCCAATGATTTCTCTACTATTATCTTTAGTGTTATATACAGGATATAAATTATAATTTGTTGTCTGCATTTTATCTTTAGTTATAGCTAATCCCAATATAGCACTTTGAATATTTTGCATGATTTGAGCATTTTGTGCTGAAGCCAATTTTGCATCTTTTGCAGTATTTTCAATGCTAATACTTATAGTTGCTTTATCTGGAGCAACTTTTATCGTAGAACTTCCATCTACAGAAATTGTTCTTAAATCCTGTGCTTGTACTAGACTACAAGAAAATAAAATACATAGAGCCATCACTAAGCCGACCAAACTAAATTTACGCATAAATAACACTCCTTTTGCTTTAAATTAATTAAATTATTAAAATTTTATTAAAATTTTCCAGATAAAATATAGGGAAGAATTTTCCCTATATTTATTTATGCATTAAACATTGAAACGGAAATGTGTAACATCGCCATCTTGCATGATATAATCTTTACCTTCTACACGAACTTGACCTTTTTCACGAGCTGCTGCTACACTTCCAGAAGCTACTAAATCATCATAAGATACGATTTCTGCACGAATGAAGCCACGTTCTATATCAGAGTGAATTTTACCTGCAGCCTGTGGAGCTTTTGTACCCACTTTAATAGTCCATGCACGACATTCATCTTCACCAGCTGTCAAGAAAGTCATAAGACCTAATAATTTAAAAGCTGCTTTGATTAATTTATTAAGACCAGATTCATCAAGTCCTAAATCAGATAAAAATTCATTTGCTTCTTCTTCATCGAGTTCTGCAATTTCAGATTCTACTTTAGCAGAAATTACTACAACGCCTGCATTTTCTTTTTGAGCGTATTCTTTTACTTTTGCTACATATTCATTATCATTTTCAGCAGTAGCTGCTTCATCTTCACTTACATTTGCTACATATAATGTAGGTTTTAAAGTCAATAAGTTCAAATCTTTGATGAGTTCTAATTCATCTTCACTGAGTTCTGCCTGACGTGCTGGAATAGCTTCTTCTACTACTTTTTTTACTTTTTCCAAAACAGCTTCTTCAGCACGAGCTTCTTTATTACCGCTTTTAGCTGTACGAGAAACTCTATCTAAACGTTTTTCTACAGAATCAAGGTCTGCTAAACAAAGTTCAGTGTTGATGATTTCAATATCACGAATTGGGTCTACACTACCTTCAACATGAGTGATATCACCACTAGCAAAACAACGTACAACATGAGCTACTGCATCTACTTGACGAATATGGGATAAGAATTTATTTCCTAAACCTTCACCACGAGAAGCGCCTTTTACTAAACCTGCAATATCTACAAAGCTTACGCTTGCAGGAGTAGTTTTTTTAGAATTGTACATTTCATGAAGAACTTTTAATCTTTCATCAGGAACATCTACAACACCTACATTTGGTTCAATTGTGCAAAATGGATAGTTTGCTGCTTCTGCACCTGCTTTTGTAATAGCATTAAATAATGTAGATTTACCCACATTTGGCAATCCTACAATACCAACTTCTAAATTACTCAAAATTATTCACCCTATCTTTTTTATTTTTCTATATAATTATACCTTATTCTTATTTTACTGCAACAAGGCTTCATCTATAATTGTACCATATTTGCCAAGCCACCAAGAAATAGCTCTTACACCATTGATATAATTTTCTAAAACAGTTCTATCTGGCAAGACTTCACGATTAAAATATTGTGGTTTTTCTACTAAATCATCAGTATTGCCGATAGCATCAGCAGTTATCCAAAAAGCATAACTTTGACCTAATTTATTTTCACTCAAAGATTTTCCCACACTATAATAAGTAAAACCTTCTGGAGCTATTAAATCTATCACTGTTGGCATAATATCTATTTGACTTCCTGCCATATCTTCTGGCAATAAATCTTTTTGTATGCCTTTTCCTGTGATAATAAGTGGCACACTATAGCGTTCATACATTGTAGGTACTTTATCAATATTATATCTATCAGCATGGTCGCCTACAAAAATAAATAAACTATCTGGATATTTTGCTTTGACTTTATTGATGAAATCACTTGCCATCTTATCTGCATACCAAAAATGACCAAGCTCTTTGATTAATTCTTGATTATTTTTTTCTTTATCAGGCAAACCTTCAATCACTTTACTAGCATCAAAACCTTCTTTTTCTAAGTCAATATTAAATGGTGAATGATTTGATGTATTTAAAATCACCGAAAAAGTCATTTTATTATCATCAATCTGTTTAAAAATAGCATCATATAAATATTCATCATCAGCGCCCCATACGCTACCTGTAGCATTAGGGTCAATATTGCCTCTACTATAAAAATTATCAAAACCTTGTGCTAATGTAAATTCTTGAATATTTTCCCATGTAGCAGGGCCAGCATACCAAAAACTTGTTTCATAGCCTAAATTTTTCATCTGCGGTGCTGTTGCTGTGATATAAGGATTTGCTAATGCTTCTGGCATAGTTGTCAAATATAAATTAGAATTTGCCATACCTGTAACCATAGTCATCAAAGCACCTACTGTACTTGAACCACTAGGCAACATATGCGAAGTATAAATCGTATCATCTTCCGCGATTATTTTTTTCATATTATCAGCAATATGCAAATCGCTATATTTATCTAACAATGGCCAGTTCGCATAACTTTCTGATACAATCACAAAAATATGTTTTGGTTTTTCTATCTTCGCCCCTGTTGCTTCTTTAGCTAGATATATACTTAAATCATTTCCGCCATCTTTATTTGTTAAAGATTTCGCTAAATCTCTCACATTTTGCGCTGAAAAACTAAGTCCATTACAAGCTTCCATACGCATCTGATTTGCATATGCTCGATAAATAGCTTGGTAATCATCTAAAATAGACTCATTCAAAAATGTATCATTTGTAATCCCTGCATTTTCCCAATTCACACCAGATTTCCAGCTCCAGCCACCGCCATATAAAGATAATGTACCTAAAACATATACGCACATGAGCAAGGAAACAGTTTTTATTTTCTCTGGCAATATTTGCCATCTTTTAACTTTAAAACTATAAGCTAAAAATTTATTAAAAACATAATTCAAGATAGCAACTAAAACAATTACTAATAGCAATTTCAATGGCAACTGAAATTCTTCCACTAAAGAAATAAATAATGCATATAAATCTTCATGCATTGCTGTAAATAACATTTGATTGAAACCGCTATGGAATTGTTGATAAAAAGGAAATCTAGCTACAAATAATAATGTAGTTATAAATAAAATCACAAATGAACAAATATAGCGAAAATATTTTAATCTATGCCATATAGTTTCAGCGATAAAACCAATAAGCATACATAATGTAAGTCCGCCTGCTGTTTGCAAACTTAATTTTGCCCCACTATAAATTGCTGTAAGAATTAAATTATGTCCACTATCTGCACTGAGATATTCACTCATACCCCAAATAAAAATCAAACGATAGACACATAATAATAACCAAAAAAAGATAAAGGTTTTTATTATTTTTGTTAAATTTTTATTTAAACCTAACAAAATTTTATTTAGCAATATAATCCTTCTTTCTCGCTTTACCAAAATCACTAAAATTTACAAGAAACTTACTATACTGCTTTATTATACAAAAAAATTTTTCACTTATAAATACACTATTAACTAAAACCTTACAAAATTTATAAAATAAGCAAAAAGACTTCCTATAGCCATTTATTCATTAAATAAACCATAGGAAGCCCTAATTTATAAAAATGATAAAATCTGAGCTATCTTTTTACAATAATTAGTCTAAGATAACTGCTTTTGTAGCTGTAGCTTGTCCAGGCATGCTCATTGCTACAAAATCATACCATACTAAAACTTTATCACCTTGTTTTAATTCTTTAGCATCATCTTCTACATTTTCAGGAATTGTAACGAACATATCTTCATTAGTATTTAAAAATTTAACGCCATTTTTTACTTTATCTACTTTGCTAACATGCATATAAATGCCATCATGTTGACCATCACCCATTACAAGTGCATATGCTCTGCTTTGTGGTGGAAGGCTACGAGTAGAAATAGAGCTATAATATGCTGTTAATTCATCACCTACATGTAAACGATTGAGGTCTACATCTTCACCATTTTTACCATTTAAAATTTCAGTATCCCAACGCACGATTAAAGCCACTGTATTATCAGAATTTTTATCTTTTATAGTAATCATGTCATCATTAATAGATACAATCTGACCATGCATACTTACCACATTATCTACTGCTTTATTTGCAGCAGCAGCAAATGCAGCTGTAGAAGCAAAAGCTAAACATAACACCATCATCAATAAAATTCTAAGTTTCTTCATTGTAAATTCAACCTCCATTGAATATATTCATTAATCTTATATTACCATCTTTAATGAACATATTCAATAAGAAATCTATTAGAGATAAATTAAAAGATTATTAAAATAAAAAAGAGATTTATTGCCTTTGTTCTATATAAACAAATTCATAAATCTCTTTCTTATTATATTTATATTCTATTCATGTAATTCCAATGGTAGTCCATCAGGGTCTTTGAAAAATGTCATTTTTTTCTGTGTAAAATCGTCCCATCTAATTGGTTCACATTCAATGCCCAATTTTTCTAATTCTGCTACAGTCTTTTCTATACATTCCACTTTAAAAGCTAAATGTCTAAGTCCACAAGCTTCCGGATTATTTACACGTTTTGGTGCATCTGCTTTACCAAAAATCTCCAATTCACAACTACCTAATTTTAAATCTAGCTTATAATCATTTCTATCTTCTCTATGATGTTCTCTAATTACTTCAAAACCCAATAAATCTACATAAAAATGACGAGATTTCGCATAATCAGATACGATAATTGCCACATGATGAATTACATCTAAATTCATAATTTACACCTTTAATCTTTCTTTTTAAATAAATATGTCATATAAATAAATATTACCCAAATAGGTAAAACTATTATAGAAATCAACATATCTGATATTTGTGTCATAATCACTACTACTGCGATTAAGAACAAGATACAGAAATAATTTGTATACGGATAAAATAAAGATTTAAATTTAAGTTCATCTAAACGATTTTCACGAGTAAATTTCAATCTAAATTTCATATGTGTAATAGTGATGATAAACCAGCTGATGATTAAGCCAGCTACTACAATAGATAATAAATACATAAATAATTCTTTAGGGAAATAATATGTCATGATTACAAGAATTATACCGATAACTGCTGATACTAAAATCCCTACCATTGGAATACCAGTGCGAGATAAAGAAGCGAAAATTTTTGGTGCATTTCCTTCTTTTGCTAAACCATAAAGCATACGAGATGTACCATATAAAATACCATTATATGCAGACAATGCTGCTACTAATACAACAAAGTTTAAAATATTAGCTGCTGCTGGAATACCGATATTAGAGAAAATCTGTACAAATGGACTGCCTTGAAGACCAACTTGATCCCATGGAGAAAGACTCATCAATACTACCATAGTACCAATATAGAAAATTAAAATACGAATTAAAATTTGATTTATAGCTTTTGGTAAAGTTTTTTCAGGATTTTCAGCTTCTCCTGCTGTTATCCCAATTAAATCTACACCACCAAAAGAGAACATAACTACTGCTAAAGAAGCCGCAAAGCCCCAAGCACCGTTAGGAAAAAATCCACCATTAACCCATAAATTACTGAAATTTTGAGGGAATGGACCCATTGTTGTAAAAATTAAATACAAACCGAAGACAATCATACAGCAAATAGCTGTTATTTTAATAAATGATGCCCAATATTCTGATTCACCATAAAAACTTACATTGATTAAATTAACAGTTATGATTACTAAAATACAAATTAAAATAGTGAGCCATTGTGGAAAATCAGGTAACCAGAAATTGACATATGTAGCTGTCGCGGATAATTCAGCCATACCTGCTATCATATATAAAAACCAATAATTCCAACCTGCTAGATAACCTGCAAATCTATGCCAATATTTATCAGCAAAATAACTGAAAGAACCGGATACTGGTTCTCTAACAGACATTTCACCCAACATTCTCATGACAAAGAAAATAAAAATCCCTGCTAATAAATAAGATAAAATAATACCAGGCCCTACTAATTTGATTGTTGGTGCAGAACCGTAAAATAAACCTGTACCAACAGAAGCCCCTAAAGCAATCATTTGCATATGACGACTTTTTAAGCCCCTCTTCATTTTGTGTTCATTATTATCCATATCTATCCACCTTTTTTAATAAAATCTAAAAACATAAATAATATATTATCATTTACCTTATCAACTTTACAATAAACAAATAAAAAATCCCTATAAATACTAAAATAATATGTATAAAAATTACAGACAAAAAGCACTAACTATCAAAAATCAATAGTCAATGCTTTTCATCTTAATTCATACCTTATTATACTTTTGCTCTCAATTTATATGTTATATAAATAAATGCTACCCAAACTACTAATGCCCCTAAAGATATTCTCATATCTTCCATAAAGAACATAATCACTACAATAGCAGCTAAGAAAATAAAACAAAAATAATTAATATAAGGGAATAAAAAAGCTTTAAAATGAAGTTCATCTAAACGATTTTCCTGTATGAATTTCATTCTAAATTTCATATGAGTTATAGCTATAGTTGCCCAAGTAATAACAAGTGCTGCAACTACAGTTGATAATAAATACATGAAAACTTTTTCCGGTAAAATATAAGTCAAAATTACAAGCAATAAAGAAATTGCTGTAGATACCAAAATACCTACCATTGGTATGCCACGACGAGATAAAGAAGCAAAAATCTTAGGTGCATTTCCATTTTGCGCTAAATTGTGCAAAATACGAGATGTACTATACAAACTACTATTATATACAGAAAGTGCTGCTACAATTACCACGAAGTTTAAAATATTAGCTGCTGCTGGAATACCGATATTAGAGAAAATCTGTACAAATGGGCTGGCATTTAAACCAACTTCATCCCATGGAGCAAGTGTCATCAATACTACCATAGTACCAATATAGAAAATTAAGATACGAAGCAATACTTCATTTATAGCTCTAGGTAAAGTTTTTTCTGGATTTTCAGCTTCTCCTGCTGCAATACCAATTAATTCTACACCGCCAAAAGAAAACATAACTACAGCTAAAGACTGTGCAAATCCCCAAGCACCATTAGGGAAAAAGCCACCATTATTCCATAAATTACTGAAATTATCAGGAAATGGTCCCATTGTTGTAAATATCAAATAAAAACCAAATACAATCATACAGCAGATAGCTAAAATTTTAATAAATGATGCCCAAAATTCTGCTTCACCAAAAGTTTTTACATTGATTAAATTCACAGTTGTTACTACTACAATACAGACTAAAACTGTTATCCAATGAGGTACATCAGGAAGCCAATAATTTACATAAATAGCGATTGCAGATAATTCCGCAAAGCAAACTAATAAATATAAAAACCAATAATTCCAACCTGCTAAATAACCTGCAAAAGAACCTAAATATTTATTCGCAAAATAAACAAATGAACCAGATACAGGCTCTCTTACAGACATTTCCCCTACCATTCTCATGATACAGAAAATGAAAACACCAGCTAAAGCATAAGATAGAATAATCCCTGGACCTACTAATTTAATTGTTGGTGCAGAACCATAAAACAGCCCCGTACCAATAGAAGTACCAAGTGCAATCATTTGCATATGGCGATTTTTCAGCCCTCGCTTCATTTTATTATTTTCATCACTCATAATAATCCACCTTTAAAATTATTCTTTATACATATGTTCAATACGTGCTACAGCCAATGTACTTACTACATCGCCTGTTACATTGAGTGCAGTATGAATCATATCTATTAAACGGAAGATACCAACTATCATACCCATAATTTCAATAGGAAGCCCCATTGTTGTAAGTAACATTATAGTCAATACAATGCCACTGTTTGGAATACCAGGAGTACCTATGGAAATCAATGTAGTCATAAAGATAAACATAACTTGTTGCATTAAAGAAAGTTCTACACCATATACTTGAGCTACAAATAATACAGTAACAGCATAATATACAGCAATCCCATTCATATTGATAGTTGCACCAATAGGCAAAGTAAATGATGCTAATTCATCTTTTACTTTAAATTTTTCTTCAGTAACACGTAAGCTAACAGGTAAAGTACCAGAACTACTTGTTGTACTAAATGCTACTAACCAAATTTCTGTAATTTTAGTAAAGAAATCTTTTAGTGAGATTTTGGCAATGTATTTAATAATAAATACATACATAAATAACACTACAGAAAAAGCACCTATGTAATGAGTTAAAATAAATTTACCTAAAATATTAAAAATAGATAAACCATATTCGCCAACACTACAAGCAACTAAAGCAGTTACCCCAAATGGAGTTACTTGCATTACCATATCTGTAATTTTAAACATAATAACATTGGCTTCATCAATAACTTTTTTAACATTTTTTACTCTATCACCCAAAATAGTTATCGCAATACCAATAAATACCCCAAATACGATAATTTGCATTAAATTACCTGTAGCTAAAGCTGTTATCGGATTATCAGGAACCATGCTCAAAATAGTCTGGCTAACAGTCATTGGCTCAGCAGGTTTTATCACTTCGCCTGTATCTACAATCTGACTTACAGCAAAATCAGCACCTGGCTTCATTATATGTGCCACAATAAGACCAATAATTGCAGAAAGCACTGTAGTTACAATATAAAAGCCTACTACCTTTGTTCCTATGCGTTTTAATTTTCCAATATCACCTATACTAGATATTCCACTAATAATAGATAAAAATACAACAGGAACAACAATCATCTTGATGAGTTTTAAAAATAAATCCCCAATAGGTTGTAACCATAAAATATCTTTTTGAAAAATAAGACCTAAGATAATCCCTATCCCAAAACCTAGAAAAACTTTAGCGCTCATACTAAGATTTTTCAAATTATCACACCCTTAATTTATAAAATAATACGCTTTCCATTATATCATAAAATCCATAAAAAATTTACATATTTACATTATTTTTAAGAAAAAAGATAAAAATTTTATACATTTTATCCATAATAAACCTTATTATTTACAAAATGCTCTATGATTAATGACTAAAAATAAAAAGCTTGATAAAATCTTATCTATATTTTCTAAGATTTCATCAAGCTTTCCTATGTTATTTATTTTATTATTTATCTTAAATTATTTATTCCAATAATCTTTATGAACTTCTACTACTTCGTTTTCCACTTCTGGGAATGGACCTTCTACTTTTATATCTTTTTGACCTCTAGCGAATACTTCTCTACATGGCAAATCAAAAGTAGGATTTTGTTCATCATCACCAGTTAATTCTAAAAGGCGTTTTTCACTAATACCATAAACTACTTTACCTACATTACCCCAATATATAGCACCTGCACACATTGCACAAGGTTCAGCAGTAGAATAAAGAGTGCAATTCCATAAGAAATCTTTACTGTATTTTTTAGAAGCTTTTATCATTAAGCTAGTTTCAGCATGACCACTACAATTAGATTCTGTGATTTCAATATTTTCTTGTTCTAATAAAATATTGCCTTCACCGTCTACTAAGATAGCACCAAATGGAGTATTTCCATGTTCACGAGATTTTTTTGATACTTCAATTGCTTTTCTTAAATAAAATAAATGATCCATAATTTTACCTCACAAATTACTTATAATTAATATTTCTTTTGTCTAATTAATTGATAATGAATAAATTTTATATCTACATATTCATTAGCATAAAAGACAGGTTCATCATTATTATCAAAATTGATAATATCGCAATTTAAAAAGCTTGTTATTTGTTCACATTTAAAATAATCAGTCAAAGAAGATAATTCCTGATTTGTTATTGTAGATAATTCTACTTTATCCCAAATAATTGTACGCTTTAAAAATTCGCTAAAATATTTATATATAGACATATCTAAGCAGTTTTGCAAAAAATTCTCTTTAACTATTTTTACAGGAATTCTATCAACACAATAAATAGCTGGCATCTCATTAGCATAAAACATTCGCTCAACAATAAAAACTTCTTCATTATTATCTAACTTTGACATACTCCCCATGCCTAAAGGCAGAGGATTCTTGGATACAAACGATACTTGCCTATAAACCTATATTGGAAAAAATAAAAAAAATAAAACAAGAAAAAGGTTATACTAATGAAGTTTTAGCTAAAAAATCAGGTATTCCCCTCAGTACTTTGAATAAGATTTTATCTTCTGTTATCAAAGATCCCAAAATTGGTACTCTTATAGCTATCACAGATGCTTTAGATGTTGATATAAATTCATTAATTTATGATAATCTAAATATAAAAGATAAACCTAATCAAAAAACAACAGATATTATGGAAAAACTAGCTTATAAATACAATTTAAATGTGGATGATATTTCTTTTATTACAAAATATATCAATTTACCAGCTAAAGATCGTCAATGTTTTCTTTCTTTATTAAGATTACTGACTTCAGAAAATATTGACAATTCTCCCGTTTTAACCATACTGAGCAAGAAGTCTCCTACCTCTAAGGTAGTGAGATGAATTGCT
>ENA-ORUB01001025-ORUB01001025.1-human-gut-metagenome-genome-assembly--contig:-NODE-1025-length-33208-cov-6.623684_pt1 | contig 33208 bp, 47 predicted proteins | sample MGYA00241918_ERZ509200 | MGnify/ENA primary metagenome ERZ509200 (study PRJEB26280, sample SAMEA2338853) | human gut metagenome | biome: human gut; feature: human-associated habitat; material: faeces... | reverse complement strand
GTATCCAACCATATATCTGCAACTTTATTTATATCATCCCTTTGAAATTCTCTAATCATAACGGTGACTCTCCATAAACTTGAATTTAAATTATAACGGTCTTTGCAAATACACCATATCTACCAACTGTATTCCACTCTCATAGATTGGGTGGTCATAATTATCTATAAAGAAATTTGATATGATATGCGAACGGACAAAACCACACTTTTCATAAAATGGTATTGTCAGTGGGCTATCGCCCGTTCCCACTTGCAGAATGGCATATTGCTCTCTGTAATTATTAACAATAAACTCAATTAAGGCTCTTGCATAACCTTTCCCTTGATATTCTGGAACTGTCGCAATGTTCTTGATTTCAAGTATGTCATTTTCTTTATCGGTTATGACACACTCACACTTGACCCCATTATCATCAAGTACATACATCTTGCCGTTATCAAGATAACGGTCAACCATATCTTCCTGCTCATCTGCTAATAGGAGCAAATCAAGATATTGTTTTTTATTTTCTTTAACTTCAATAATTTTCATCAATCGCACCTACAAATTCTGATTTATCAATCTTTAATATCACATATTATACATCATAAATATGAAAATTTCTACCCGCCATCTGTTGACCTCAAATTTAAAACAGGCGGCTTTTTTTATTTTCAAAAAAGTTGAAAAATTTTTGCTCAGAGGGGGCGCAAAATGCCTCTCCCAGTTCAAACAAGTGAGTGGGAGTGATTCCAAGCTGATTCGTTACTGAACGCAAAATCGCAATCAATATGATGAAGCCCCCGAAAGTGCGAAACTTCCGGGGGCTTCATCATGCTTTCCGCCTTCTAGGCTCGAGCCAGATAACACCCCTCAAGGTGTCGGACGCCTCGTCGCTGCTTACCTCTTTACGTACGGTGTCAGGTTTCCATTGGTTCCGTGTTTTTCGTAGGCATTATGACGTTTGCGAGCGCCACTACCTTTGCCATGTTGGGCCGGACAAGGCCAAGCCGTGTCAGGAAAGCTAAGAACCATCGTGGCTTGACATAGCGGCATCCGCAGAATGATTACGATCCTGTGCAAACGTAGAATGTCCTTCCTCCGTTTTTGCGGAGGAAGGACATTTTCATACCGTTTTCAATATTATTTGCGGATTATCCTGGACAATCATTGCTAGGCCAGCATGCTGGTCCACATGTTTGCGAAATCAGGAAGCGTTTTCGCAGTGGTGGCGATGTTCTTGATTAGAATGCCGTTGATTTTCAGCCCCAGCATCGCGGCGAACGTCGCCATGCGATGGTCCGCATAGGTTTCCATTTCAGCCGGCCTGAGATTCGCTGCCGGCACCGGCGCGATCTCCAGCCCGTCGGGAAGCTCTCGGGCCTCTCCCCCGACTCTGGTGATCTCGTTGACCAATGCTTCCAAGCGGTTCGTCTCATGGCCACGCAGATGACCGATGCCCAGCATGCGCGTCGGAGTATCGGCGAAGACCAGGATCGCGGCCAATGATGGCGCGATCTCACCTGCCGCCGTCAGGTCGAAATCACTTAGGCCGCTGACATGGCCGTCGCCGGTCACTTCGCAGTACCGGACGCCGTCAATCACCGGAAAGCTGATTTCGGCTCCCATACGTTCCAAATATCCCGGAAGCAGGCCTCCGGGTTGCGTGGTGGATTCCGGCCAATGGGGCACGCGCACGGCTCCTCCGGCGATGAGCGCTGCGCCAAGGAACGGGGCGGCATTCGACAGGTCAGGTTCTACCGTCACCGTTTTGGGCAACTGCACGGCTCCCGGCTGCACGGTCCACACGCGGGCGTGTTCGTCGGCGTTGGCGCGCACGCCGGAACCTTGCAGATCGGCCACGGTCATGCGAATATGCGGTAAACTCGGTGTCTTCTCCCCCGTGTGATGCAGTTCCAAACCGCCTGGCACTCGAGAGCCGATGAGCAATAGTCCTGAAATGAACTGCGAGGATCCCGAAGAATCAATGCTGACTACGCTCGGCTCGGCGCGCTGGCTCACCGTTTGAGGTGGAGTGATTGTAAATGGCAGGCGCCCTTCCTCGCCGTGGTATTCGATACATGCCCCCAACTGTTCAAGACCGTCCAACACGGGCTTCATCGGACGCGCGTACGCCTGCTCGTCACCGTCGAAAGCCACAGGACCGTCCGCGAACATGGCAAGACCGGGCACAAAGCGCATCACTGTTCCCGCAAGACCGCAGAACACCTTCGTACCACCGTGGAACCGGCCGTCGGACGGCGGCGCCACCGTAACCGTGGTGTCGACCTGCTCATCGATTTCGCAGCGCACTCCCAACGCGCGCAATGCGTCCATCATCAGCTCGGTGTCGCGCGAGCGCAACAGACCGACCAATCGCACAGGACGATGCCCGAGAGCCGCAAGAATGAGATATCGGTTCGACAGGGATTTGCTGCCCGGCACCACAACGGTGGCGTCAAGCGACTTGCTGGCAAACGGCGCCGGCCAAAGATTCTCTTGAGATGCGTTCATAGGGCTTATCGTATCCAAAACCCGTGGAAAACAACGTTTCAATCTCGCCATACAGCACCCGTATCTTGCTCGATCTCGACAATCAAATGCCATCCATACCATTTCCGTTTGAAAACCCAGGCGGACAGAACTATGCGAATATCACAAAATGCCACGAGGAATTCCCGCGATCGTCGTGTTTGTACCGGAAACCGGGGAAAGGATTTTTCAAACCGTCTGAAACACCTTTGTTTCCAACGGTTTTGGTCGGGCTGACAGGATTTGAACCTGCGACATTCTGTTATATCTGGTGGTTTTTAGGTTTGGTTTGACAGAATGTTTGGAGATTGAGAAACGTTGGTATTTCAACGCTTTTGCCATCCTGTAAATTGTGACTGGTTATGACTGTATGGAACGCAACGTGACGGTCTTTGTATGCGGTTTGTATGCGGAATAAAGAAAAAGCCCCTCCCCCAGCAATGCTGAGAGAGGGGCGCGTGTTACATGAGGGTACGAATCACTCACGGTTAAGTGTTGGGCCTGAAACAGGTGCAACACTTATTTTTCGTTGGAACTGTCCGGCTTGGCTGCCGTGAGCTGGCTCACGCCGATTAGAGCGCCGACGAACAAACCGATCGCGTTGATGGTCGTAACGAGTTCGCCGCAGTGTGGCAGTCCCCATTGCGGGCCGACCGCTCCGACGAGCCATGCGACGGCCGGCAAAGCGATCAACGCGAACCACTTGAGTATGTCGTATACCCTGCCCGGCAGCAGGTAATCGGATTGCGGGCTATTGGATTCATCCATTTTTCACCTCCTTAAACATTGCGGTAACCGTCTCCACAACGCTTAAAGTTGTGGAGACGGGAGTTTCAGCGCAGGTACTGTCCGGGATAGATAACGTATGGGCTGCGGATGCCATTGCGTGCGGCAGCCGACTGCCAGCCGGAGCCGTAGATGCTCCACAGGCTTTCGCCGGAACGGACCACATGGCCTCCGACCACGCTCGAAGCGGTGGACGCGGACGCGCCGCCATAGGTGACGGTCTGCCCCGGATAGATCCGATTGACGTCACCGCTCGGTACACGCCAGGCGGACACCGGCTGGAGTCCGGTCCTCGCGGCGATCGCACTCATGGTGTCGCCGGAACGGACCACGACGCTACGCGAACCTGTGGCGGCCGTTCCGCCGGAACCTCCGCCGAGGCGACTGTTGACGATCTGCATGACCGCCGCGTAATTGCCACCCAACGCCTGCCTGCGGGCCGGATCGTTGCCGAAGTCGCCGCGGATGGTGCGCGCGGCCAAGGCGTTCAGGTCGACCGTCGGAGCGGTCGTGGGCTGAGGTTTCGGCTTGACGCTCGGCAGATCCGCCGCGCCCTTGTCGTCAGGGTTCGCGTACTTGCGCCATGCCGCGCGGTCGCCACGGAACTTGTTCAGGTCGAGTCGTCCGGACCAGCCGCTGAGACTGCCGTTGGACGTGTACTGGCGCATGACCTCGCCGCGGGCGCCGATATTCCACGGCGCAGTCTGGTAACCGGTGACCATGTTCGTGGCGTACTGGGCGATCCAGATGCCGCAGTTTAGTTCGGTCTCCATGCCGGCGACCTGCCAGTAGCCGGAGTCCATCGTGTAGATGATGGGGTTCACGCCCGTCAGTCGCTTGACCTCGCGCGCCCACCTGCGTGGCCACTGCTTGTCGCCCCAGGCGGCGTTGTCCTGCGCCTCCCAGTCGAGGATCAGTACGCTTTTGCGAATATATCCTCGCACGTTGTCGACGAAGAACCTGGCCTCGGTCTCGGGGTTGCCGCCGCGCGCGTAATGGTAGACGCCGGTCTCCTTGCCGCTGTTGACGGCGCCGGCGAGCTGACGGTTCGCGTCGGTGTTGACGCCGTTGGACAGGCAACCACCGTATACGCCGCCGGACCCCCATGTGCTGCCGACGATGACGAAATCTGCCGGCACGGTCGCGGTGTCGATGCCGCACTGCCAGTTCGAGATGTCGTATCCGTTCATGTCGGCCATCGCGGCCGGCGCGACAGCCATGGAGATGGCGACCGTGAGCGCGGTCAGTAGCTTGCGCCATTGTCGGCGTGGATTCATGTGCTTGTGTCTCGGTTTGCCTTTGTTGAGGATGTTCAATTCCTCTCCTTTCCTTTGTCCGTACCGTCCGCCTTGTACGGACGGTGTGGAAATCTTTTGAATCTTTCAATCTGTGTTCGCGATATGCGCGTCACGTATGTCTTGGATCATCGAGGTTCCGGTTCCATTGCCGCCCAGACCGTAGTAAGCGGCATATATTCGTTCCGCGCTTTGCTTCAACGGAATGCTCGCAACACCACCTGCATCGACCATCTGACGGTGCAGAGCCTCGAGTTTGCAGAACAACAGTTCCCTGACGCCCTCATGCAGTGGATCGTGACGTTGGTCGACCTTGCTCAGAATCCAGGTGACGAACACGCCGCTGCCTCCGCTGCCGATGATGGCGACAACGATTGCGACGATGGTTTCCTGGCTCATTGGGAATCCTTCCGAAAGGAAAATCCCACACGTGGCTACCGTTGGAAGCTGCGATAACCACGTGTGGGATTTTGGAGGTTGAAATGTTGTTGGGAACGTTTGTGGATGAGGTCTGGTGGCCCTCCTGCGGGAAGCTTCGCGAGTGCACGAGGGTGGGCTACGAGTCGGCCTACCGCTGCCACATCCAGCCGAAATGGGCTGACGTCGACATGGAGTCGATCACCGCGAACGACATCGAGGAGTGGCTCGGCTCGTTCAATCAGGCCGGCGCCGCGCGCAAGGCGTGGGCCGTGCTGCGGGCGATACTCCGACTCGCCTATCGCAAGGGAGTCACCGACAATGACGTGACACGTCGTGAAATCAGACTGCCGCACCTGCGGCGGTATGAGCCGCGCGTGCTCGACGCCAGACAGGTAAGACGGCTGCTCAAAGGCTTCTACGGTCACGCGTTGGAAGCCTGGTTATTGGTCTCCGTCTGCGCGGGACTGCGCCGATGCGAGTCCGTCGGCATTGAATGGGCCGACTTGGATTTACGCCGGGGAATCGTGACCGTCAAAAGGTCAGTGCAATGGGTCGCTGGACATGAAACGGTCACCGACCCGAAGACCGACCAGAGCCGACGGACGGTCGCACTACCACGGTTCGCAGTCAAACGGCTCGCGCAATTGCGCCACGGCAGAACCGGCAGGCTGGTCGGCGATCTGAACGCCAACCAGGTGGCAGCTCATTACACGTCATGGTGCCAACGCATGAAACTCCCCTGCGTGCCGCCAAGGAACCTCAGGCACACCTTCGGCACTCTGGCAATCGCTGCGGGAGCCGATATCTCAGTGGTCGCACGACAACTCGGTCACAGCGACATCAAGACAACCGCCCGCTACTATCTCCGCCCCGATTTGTCCGTGCTGAGAAGTCTGCAGCGGGCATGGGAAAGACTCATCATCGGAGCCGCGTAGCTTTCCGTAACCCTGTACCAGGATTCCAATTGGATCATCATGCGTAACGGCAGGATGATTTTGATCAAGTTCAGTGGGAAAATCGGTTCGGGCAGTTGGGATGCTGTTGAATGTCCGGCAAAGCTCGCGTCCTGGTATCGTCCCATCGTTGACTTGTCGACTGTCTGCCTTGTATCAAATGGGCAAACGGCGCGAAGCCTCACGGCCAGAGCTGATGGAACTATCCGAGTGGCGAACATGGGAAACGTTGGCAGCAATCAGGATTGCGTCGGCACGCTTTGTTTCCCAATCCCATGATTTCTAGCTTTCCGTAGCCCTCACTGCTACCTTTAAGTTTCAGGACACAGGATCGTTTGTTGGCGCCCTATATGGTGGATCCAACACGATTACCGTCAAGGGCAACATGCTGTATGTCGATTTGAGCTCTTTCAAATCAACCGTCCAAATCTCGAACTATAGGGTCTGGTTATATCAGTCAGGGATACGTCCATCGGCCACAATTGGACTGGGATGTGTTGGATCAAGTCTTGCGGATCCGCGCTACAACAAGCAAGCGAATTGGAATCCAGATGGCAGTATTACGTTACTTGGCGGGGTTGGCAGGGAGAACATTCTGATGCAGCGTTTTTCCATGCCGATTCCTAGTGGAGTGACGTTCTCCTAGACAAGTGGCACCGTGATACAGCCTTCGACCCATCCCCAGTTTGCGCCTACTGTCATCTTTCCCGAGGAACGCAAGACGATGGCGTCCTGCGCCACCTGCACTTCGACGCCATGCAATCCGATGCTCGAATTGGATATTGCGGCGCAATGTACCTCGAACGCCGCCTCCAAACCGGCTGGGAGTTTGAGAATCTGTGACACCTCCCACTCTTTCGCCGCGTTCCAATCGGTGTTGAGGCGATTGGCGTGGAATGCGACTAGAAGCATCCTGCCGACCAAGGCGGTGCGGTAATTCACTTTCCAGTTCGTGTTCGGCGCGGAAAGGGTTACGGAAAGCTATTGCAGTGCCATCCAACAGCCGTGCGCCGTGGAGTAAGCGGATTTCGGGTCGCCAAGCATCTGCACCTTCCCATCACGCATGACAAGCAGGCTGAAACCGCAGGACGGGAACGATATGATGCTCTGGTCGGCGAGCGGACGGAACGCTTCTGGGAAGGTCTCATTCGCCGTCGAGTAGTTCTGCTGTCCACTGCCGTCGAACTTGACGTTGCCGTTGATCGTGACGATGCGTCCGACGCGACATAGAGTGAGTCTGCTGTTCGTGTATGGAGGTTTCCATGGCTGGGTTACGGAATCCCACAGCTGGCTCATCGGAGGCAACTGCTTGACGAGCATGACAGGAGTTCCAGCGGTGATGCCACTGATCGGGATACGGGCGATCGGAATCCATACGGTGCCGGAATTGTTCAGGATACTACCCGACGGTACCGTGGGGTCAGCCGCCGCGCCACTGGTGGCGGTGCCCTTCAGCACCGCGAGCGCGATCGTTTCGATGTTGTTCGAGTCTCGCGTGTATTTCACGCAGATTAGGTCGTTGCGGTTCCGTCCTGTGACTCCGCTTTCGATGGTGACGGTTTCCGCCGCGGTGACGCGTGCGTATCGTCCTTCGATCACAAGGTTGAGGACCGGGATGAGCGCTTTGTTTGCTGACTGCATGGTCACGGCGGGGAATTTGCCGTCGCTGCCTTGCAGCAGGTAGTTGCCGTTTCCGACCAGTCCGGCCTGCATGGCTCCTTGGTCGCTGGATGTGATGTGCGGAGCGCCGGCCTTGCCGGTGATGAGATTCATGGTCATGGTCATTCCTTCCTATCTGTTGTGTTGTTGAGGTATGCGGCGTAGGCGGCGTCCTGCGTGGCTGCCAGCGCTTTGAACGTCTGCCAGCATGCGGTACAGACGAGCGCGCCCTGTGCGACTCCGTCGACGGTGGTGTGGGTGATGTCGTGCCAGTCGCTGGAGGTGCGTGGGTCACCGTCGGCGAGGTATGCGGAGGCGTGGCATCGGTCGCAGGTGTATCTGGTGATGTTCGTGGTTCGTGCCATTGATGTTCCTTTCTCTTTCAGGCTGTGCGCTGGTAGATGTGTCCTGGAAGGATGGTGTTGCATTCCTTCCAAGTGCCGCCGTAGGTGGTTCCCGGATTTGTTGTGGCGGTGGTCCAGTAGAGGGAGCCGACCGGGTGGGCGGCGATGAACGCCTGGCTTGCGCTCATGCCCGTCTCGCCCTTGTCGCCCTTCGGTCCGACGAGGCTTGTGTTGGAAACCGGTTTGAACGTCACGTTTTTCCCGGTGGCTGTGATCTGCGCGTACATCAGGTTCTTGCCGCCATTGGTCATGGCGAAGAAGTATTCGCCTACGACCGGGGCACGGTTGAAACCGAGTACCCGCCAGTCAAAATCCGAGCATGCGGACGTCCAGTATCCGGATAGTATGCGTGTGATGATCAAGGCAGGCAACCCGGTCTCGCCGCGTTGGCCGGCCTCTCCTTTCGCTCCGGTGGCCCCGGTCGCGCCAGTGGCGCCGGCAGGGCCCTGCGGTCCTTGCACTCCCTGCTTGCCTTGCGGTCCGGTGTCGCCTTTGGGGCCTTTGACGTTGCCGAGCAGAATCTTCGTCATATGCGCTCCTTACTTTCCGTCATTGATCATGTAGTACAGGTCGCCCGTCGCCGGATCGTAGGAGACGGGAGCCGCCGACGCGGTGGTCGTATCCGCGTACACGGCGTACAGGTCTCCGTTCGGGTCGACCTGCAGTGTGAAGAATCCGGAAGTTGGCGCCGTCACGCCGCTGGCACCCTGCGGTCCTGTCGGTCCCTGTGGGCCCTGCAGTCCCTGCGCACCTTGTATTCCCTGCTTGCCTTGCGGCCCGGTGGGGCCTGTTGCTCCGGTAGGTCCGGCAGGGCCGGTGTCGCCTTTCGGACCTTGCGGGCCGGTAGGGCCTCCTTCTCCGGCGGGTCCGACATCGCCTTTGTCACCCTTGTCGCCCTTCAGCCCTTCAGGACCTTGCGGACCGGGAGGTCCGGCAGCTCCAGTGGCTCCTTTAGGCCCGATCTCGCCGGTATCGCCCTTCACGCCTTGTGGGCCGACGTCACCCTTCGGACCTTGCGGTCCGGCAGGGCCTTGCGCTCCGATGATGGACTGCCTGGAAACCGTCTTCCCTTGGAACTGGCCGCCGGATTGCGAAACGCACTGCCAGATGATGCTGTATTTTCCGCCACCTGACAATGCGGTCGAATATTCATTGACGAGTGGTGTTCGGTTCAACCATTCGCTCACGTTCCCCGTGAAAGTGGATCCCACCGGATATTCGCCGACGAGGGATTTCTTCATCACGAGCGCCGGAAGGCCGACGTCGCCTTTAGCTCCCTGAACGCCCTGCGCTCCTTGCTTGCCTTGCGGGCCGGTGGCCCCGGTATCGCCCTTGTCGCCTTTGGGGCCTTTGATGTTGCCGATCAATAGTCGCGCCATGTGTCACCTTTCCGGGATGTCCACGTACAGGTTCCCGCTCTCGGAGTCCCAGACGAACGAGGGTGGGTTCGTGTTGTCCGGATAGTTCACGTACAGGTCGCCGTCGCCTTCCATGCTGAGCGTGAAGAAGCCGTTCGAGGGGGCGGATACGCCGCTGTCGCCCTTGTCACCCTTCTCCCCTTGCGGGCCCTGGATGCCTTGGGAACCTTGGATGCCTTGTCTGCCCTGGGGTCCGGTCGCTCCCTGTGGACCCGTGGGACCCTGCGGACCTGTGGAACCCGTCGGGCCTTGCGGTCCCGCCGCGCCGATCGCGCCGGCATCACCCTTATCGCCTTTCTCGCCGCGTATCCCCTGCAGTCCCTGCGGGCCTTCGGGACCGGCGACGCCTTGCGGCCCTCGCTCCCCGGTCGCTCCTTTCTCTCCCCGAGGACCGGTGGGTCCGGTCGCTCCGGTGGCCCCCTGTGGTCCTGTGTCGCCCTTGTCGCCCTTCTCCCCTTGCGGACCCTGGTCGCCTTTCGGAAGCCCCAAATTCAAGGTTTTGTCGCTGCCGGCGCCCGTGAGCGACGCGCTTGCCTGTGCGCCGGGGGCGAGCGTGTCCACCGAACCGATTTTCAGGCCGGTGATGTAGTCGCCTTTCGGCTGTTTACCCGACAATGCGTTGTTGAGCGAGTCGATGTCGTTTCTGGTCACGTCGGCGCTGAACGTCCAGGCGTCGAGTTTGAGGCCGGCTCCAGCGTAGTAGGCGTGGCCACCATCCCCGATGGAGGATTCTCCGCTGTTGCCGCCGGCGCTGGCGCCTCCGGATTCGTAGGTGACGGTGAGCACGCCTCCCGAAACCTTGACGATCTTCTTGGAGATCTCGGCAGTGACGACGAGGCCCGTGTTGTTGTCACGGCCCGTGACCAGGTCGCCGACGTCCGCGTCGATGCCGTCGGGAATGTCCACGTCGATGGTGCTGGTGTTCCGAAGTTCCTGGAATTTCTGCCTGCCCTTGTCCTCGAGCTCGTCGGCTTCGGCGTTGGACAACTCGTATGTGGCGGTGCGTTCGTCAAGGCCTTTGAGTGTCTGCGTGTGGCTGAACGTGCCGTTCGCGTCGGCGTACCAGTGGATGACGGTACGGTCCTTGAGTTCGCCCTTGCCCAGGCAGATGAGATGGTTGATAGGGTGCGCCGCCTGTTTGGCGGTGAAGTCGATGAGGTCCGAGTCGATGCTGTCGCCGATCGTGCGGACGGGCATGGCGCTCATGGCCACCTTGTCGCCGTCATTACGCAACCGGAGTTTGAGTCCGCTTGCCCTGAGCATCTTGACCAGACCGCTGTACAGGTCCACGTACCGGTCGAACTGGCAGGTGGTCTTGTGGTCGGCGCTTTCGTCGGTGACGGTGAACAGGCCTTGCAGTCCCGCACGGCTGACGAGCGTGCGCATGATGACGGGAATCGTGCCGGACAGGGTGAGGTAATCGTTGTTCCTGTCCGGTTCGATGATCTTCGAGGCGAGCACTCCATGCCAGTCGCGGCCATGCCATGTGACGGTGGACAGGCCTCCGTCCACGTCGACATCCGTGTCGTCGATGATGCCGCCGTACTCGGTGCCGTCGATCATGATGCGGCTCCCCGCCTTGAGCGCGGCGTCTTCGACCTGCAGGTCGAAGTCGTTCTCCCCGCTACCGAACGCGAGGTCGAGCGTGTATGAGGCGTGGCTCGCCACGGGTTTGCCTGTGGCGTCGGTGACGATCAGGTCCATGGCGGTTCGCTCCTTTCCTCGCAGACCGTCAAGTCGAATTGGAATCCTCCCGGCCAGCTGATCGGCTGTGTTCCGGGCGCGAGCGGTTGGAACACGTACCGGCCGGAATCCTTGCCCGACCCTCGCACGGCCTGCGCGAAGCAGTTTGTGGCGAGACCTGTGCCGCTGACCATGGTGACGGTCCTGACATCGCCGGTGCCGTCGATTTCCAGACGCGAGCCGGATGGCACGGTCACGTCGACCTCGTACCGGTTGTTTCCGATGATGACGTACGGTTGCGCGCATGGTCCGAATATCGTGAGCTTGACCGGCTGCGGGATGGACGTGTCGTTGACGATCTCCGCGCCCAATGCCATGCCGGCGAAATCATGCGGATAATCATGCGGATAGTCCAGGTCGGAGGTTCCGGAATCGTATCGCGGCGTGAAATGCGTCATGGTCGGACGGCGCCACACGCCATCGGCCAGCACGATGGTCAACTGCGTCTCGACCATCGTGGGCGTGATGGACTGCGGCTCGCTTTTCGTGATCCACGCTCCGGCTTTCCATTCGCCGTCGGCCACGAGCGTGCCCGGGTTCCCGGATGCCATGTCGGCGTCCGCGAGGCGGCGCAGTAGGTCGAGCGTGGCTGGAGAATCGTGGATCTTCACGGTGACTGTCGCCTCGCGTGCCTTGCGGGTGATGCCCGTCATGCCACGTGAGGCGAGGCTGTAGTCCCAGACGCGGGCGCGCAGTCCCGTGAGCGTCTCGCCGTACAGCGGCCCCTCGAAGCCGATGCGCTCATCTGTGGCCGCGCACACGTATTCAAGCGATTGCACTTCTCACCTTCCTTGCGAAGTCGCGGTCGCCGATCGTCGGCGTGTATCGGGCGATGATCGATCCGAGGTCGTCGTGCAGCGATTCGACGGCCGCGATGAGTTCCCGCAGATCGCCGTCGCCGGCATTGGCGCCGGTGCCGGCCGTGACGTTCAGCCTGCCGGTCTTCGACCAGTCCGCGTCGGAGAGGCTCATCGTGGAGACGAGCGAATCCATGGAACGGCTGACCACATGCGCGGAATCGTCGATGCCCAACGCCATGCCACGTCCGACCATCACGCCGACCTCGTCGCGGAACACACGCGACGGGGAATGGATGCCCAAAGCGTTCTTGGCCTTGTCCACCAAGCCCGACAACGCGTTGGTGATGCTGGAATACAACGAGCCGACCATTCCTGTGATGCCGTTGATCAATCCCTGGATGATGTTGCGTCCCGCGCTGACGAGCCAGCTTCCCGCGCCGGACACCGCGCTCCGGACGGTTCCGCCGATCCCGCTCACGACGCTCCCGACACGGCCAACCATGTTGCTTACGGTGCCGACGATGCCGCCCCAGACGCTCGACACAATGCTTCCGACGCCGTTCCACAACGCGGCCCACACGCTTCGGATGGTCGAGCATGCGGCGGATACCACTCCGCTGACCATGCCGATGCCAGCGGAGACGACGCCTTGGATGCCGCCCCACACTGCCGACACGATGCCCTGGATGGCCGACCACGCGGCGCTCCAGTTCCCGTTGACGACCGCGAGCGCCAGTTGGATGATGCCTTGGATGACGGCGAGTGCGGTGCTGATGACTGTGGTGACGATGGTCCATGCGCCTTGTACGACGGTGGATATGGTGTTCCATAGTCCGTTCCAGACCGTGCTGATGATGGTGGCGGCGGTTTGGAAGATGGTTTGGATGTTCTGTATTCCGGCTTGCAGGAGTGGTGTGATGGTGGTGATGAATGTTTGGATGCCGGTGATGATCGCGGTGAGTGCGGTCATGATGATGGGGCCGATTGCGTTCCAGACGTTTTGGAGGACGGTGGTGATGAGTGTCCATCCGGTTTGCCAGATTTGTTGGATTTGGCTCATGGTCTGGGTGATGAATATGGCGATGGTTTGCAGGATTGGTTGGCATGCGGTGCTGATCTGGTTCCAGATTCCCATGAACCATGTGGCGAAGCTGTTCCAGAGTCGTTTGCCCGTTTCGGTTTGGGTGAAGAACCATGTCAGTGCGGCCACGACCGCGCCGATGGCTACGACAAGCATGCCGATCGGATTCGCATCCAAGGCAGCGCTGAATGCCAATTGCACGGCGGTAGCAGCCTTGGTCACCGCGCTCCACGCCGATTGAGCTGCCTTGACAATATTGAACGAGCCGGCGAGTTGCTTCAGTGCTCCAGCCGCGCTTCCCGCGTCGGAGATCTTGCCAATCAAATCGAACGTGGCCGTAGCGGTCTTCTCCACGCCGGAGGCGGTCGCGGAGATGGCCTTCAGTCCACCGGAAACTGTCTTCAGCCCGGCCGAGACGATATCCCAGCCTTTGACCGCGAGCAATGCAATGGTGATGGCTTTCAACGCGCCGGATACCAGTGCGCCGTTCTGCTGCGCCCACTGTCCGACCGACTGCAGCCAGCCTCCCACCGTCATGAGCACGCCGGTCAAAGTGTTCAACAGTCCGGCGAAGCTCTGCGCCGCGGAACTGGCGGTGCGCGCGCTGTCGTTGAAGCCGAAGGCCTGCGAGACCGCGGCCGCCAATCCGGAAACCAGCGAGCCCAATCCGGAGATGACGCCGGTCAGGCTTTCAAGGAACGGCTGCAACGCGCCCGTCTCGATGAACGTGTTGACGAACGTCTTCGCCCATCCCGCCGCGTTCGACAACGCCTGCGCGACCGAAGCGACCACTCCCGCGAGCGCGCCGGCGGTTGTGGAGAACATTGTGGCGGCTTCGCCGCCATTGTTGAGTCCGCCTATGAGTGATGTGATTGCGTTCCAGAGGCCAGTGAGTTGGCTTTTGAGGCTGGCCGTCGCCGAGGCGAGCATCTGGAAGCCGGGGATGTTGGCTAGTGTGTCGCTGAGGTTTTTGAGTTTCGCCTGTGTGGCGGGTATCGCGTTCTCGAGGCCTTGTTGGAGTGCCGCTCCGACTTTTTGCAGGGTTGGTGTGACGGCTGCGGTGAATGTGTCGATGAGTGGGATGGCTTGGTTGAACAGGCCGCGTAAGCCGTCGAGGACTGGTGTGGCGGCTGTTTCTCCGAGTCGGCTCAACGCGGCTTTCACGTTGGCCAGGGCGCCGGTGAATGTGGTGCCTGCGGATAGTGCGGCTCCGCCTAGGCCTTCCTGCATGGCGTCGGCGAAGGTTTGGAAGTCGATTTTGCCGTCCGAGACCATGTCGGACACTTCGGCGCTGGTCTTGTTCAGATGCTTGCCGAGCATTTGGAGGACTGGGATGCCGCTCGACATGAGCTGGAGCATGTCGTCGCCCTGGAGTTTGCCTCGGGCGGCGACGGAACCGAAGATCATGCCGATGTCGGTGAGGCTTCTGCCGCTGATCTGCGCGGTGTCGGCCACGGTCTTGAGGACCTTGGTGAGCTGGTCGCCTTCCTTGATGCCGGACGCTGACAGGCTGGCCGCGACGGTGGCGGCGTCACCCAGTCCGAAAGCTGTGCCCTTGACGGAGGCGAGCGCGTCGTTCATGATTTCGGTGACGCTCGCGCTGTCGTGGCCGAGGCCTTTGAGTTTGGCTTGCGCGTTCTCGATGTTGAGGGCGCGGGTGAAGCCGCCTTTGGCGGCCAATGCGGTGATGCCGCCGGCGAGGGTGGCGATCGCGCCTGTGCCGACCTTGCCGATTTTGCCGAATGCTCCGCCGATTTTCGAGATGAGGGTGTTGGAGCTTTTCTTGGAGGCTTTGTTGACGGCGTCGCCGATGTCGCCTTCGATGCTTTTGCCGAATCCTTTGCCGGATGGTTCGACGTGGACGTATGCGACGCCTATGTCCTGTGCTGCCATCGTGTTTCCTTATTCGTAGGTTGGGATTCCGATGGCGGTCGGAGTCAGAGGTCGTCGTTGATGTGGAAGTAGGCTTTGAGCCGTTCCCTGTCCTCGCGTTGACGGCGGGTGAGGTTGTGCGTCGGGGTTGGTGGGCGGAGCGGGTCGTGCTCGTGGTCGAACCATGGGCGTTTGCGTTGTCCGGACAGCGTCCAGACCGCCTGTTCGGCTCCGTCGGGCGCGTAGACGGCGTTCTGCAACGCCATCCACGAGTGGCTCGTATGGTCTTTGAGGATTTCGCGGGTCAACGCCCAGGCGAGTCCCCAATCGACTCGTGGACGTTGGCCTTCAACCCATTCCCGGAAGCGTACGGGCCTGTAGATCTGCCCGTACGCTCGGATCCAGTCGTAGGCTAGTGCCGCGCGATTGTTGTTCCAGAGGTGGGCGAGGTAAACGCTTTTGGGTCCAGTCCGGATTCCTCGGCCCACGCCTTGATGGTCGCGGTGAGGTAGGCCATCGGACGTTTGGTCTTGCGCAGCACGTTCCAGAAGTTCGGCTGCATCGTCTGGAAGTAGGCGAGGAACGTGCTCACGCAGGCCGTGGTTTCCTCGTCGGAGAGCATTGGCTTGCTTTTGACCAGGAGGATGGCCTGGACGAGTTCGATGGGCAGTTCCGCGTTGTTGAGGTTCGGCAGGTCGAGTTTGACGCCGGCGACCTCGAGGTGCACGTCGGGTTTGAGCTCTTCCGCTTCGGTCAGGTCTGCGTCCACGACATGGTATTCTTTGTCGCTCATGTTGGCTCCGTTCTAATGGTTGGCGGTTGAATGGGTGTCCCGTGCGGCCGACCGCCATCGGCCGCACGGGAAGAATCAATGGGCTACTTGGCGTCTTCGGTGACGAGGCCCCATGCGTGGAACTGTTCGCCGTTGGTGCCCTTGAGCATCTTGAACGTCATGCTGAAGTTCATGATCTCGCTGGATTTCAGGCTCACGTCGTCACGGTCGCTCACCTTCGCGTTGGTGCCGTACAGGAGGAACGGACGGTCCTGCTGGTCGAGCGCGACTAGCACGAGGATCCACTCCTTCTTCAATCCGGCGCCCTTGATGCTGATGCCGCCGTCCGTTTCGATGTCCACGTCGAAGTAGGCCGACACCACATCCTTGCGGCCCTCCATGGCGGCGAGCTGCAGGGTCCAGTAGCCCGGATCCGTGTCGGACAGCACGATGTCGCCGTTGTGGGCCTTGTAGTCGGTGCTGTCGCCCGGTTCCGGATGCAGTACGGCGCCGTCCTCCGTGGAGTAGCCGATCGGCTTCTTGCTTGCCGGCGGGGTCCAGGCCACTCCGGTCGGAGCCACGAACGTGCTGTCGCCCTTGGGGAACAGGAACAGCGCGTAGTTCTTGATCAGGCGCACGTTGCCTGCGGTGTTGCCGCTGGACACGTACCCGTAGTCGGTCGCGCCCTGCGCGGCGACGGTGGTTTTTTCGTTGTTGTCAGACATTCGTCTGCACCTTTCCGTTCTTCGCGTGTGGCGGCACGTTGTCTTTGGTTGTGTTTCAGTTGACGGTGACCTCGAGCAGGAGCACGCCGTACGCGCACACCAGTCTCTTGTCCTCGTCCGTCATGCGTACCGGCCCGGATTCGAGTGACGCATCGATGAGCGGCGCGACGTTTCCAAGCCCGATGATCTCCCTCGCGATGGCCGCCCACAGGCGTGCGGCCTTGTCCCAGTCGCCCGTATGGTCCTCTCTCATGCATCGCACGCTCAGCCGCAGCCGCACGTATTGCGAGATTGGGGTGCTCATGCCTTGCATGGAGTCGGCCAGCGTGGCTTCGGTGAAGGGAGGTTCGAGGTCGCTTCGTTCGATGGTGTCGAACGTCACGTCCGGGAACAGTGTCCTCAGTTTGGGCAGGAGCAGGGGTTCCGTGCGCCGGGGAGTGACCGGGATGCTCATACGCGCATCCTTCCGAGCGTGTCCTCTAGCGCGCCGTGCGCCTTCTCCACCGGTGCCGGGCAGAGGATGGCCACGCCGCTGCGGTTCGCGCCGTCATGGTCGCGGACCATGCACCGGCTGTCGGTGACTGCCTCGTGGGCGGCTTCCCGCATGCGGTCCTGCAGGGTCTCGTTCTTCAGTACCTGCTGGCTGAACGCCTTGCGGTTGAATACGAATCTGCATCGTTTGGCCATGCTTATCCTTCCCGTTCGCCCACGGTGATGACGTCGCCGATGTGGCGTCCGTGGAGGTTGTTCCACACTTGCGGTTTTCCTTTGACGGGCAGGAGGATGCCTCTGACTTTGATCAGGTCGGTGGCTTGGATGCCGGTCGGTTGGTTTCCGCGGATGTGGATCGTGTATTCGGTGGTCTGCGGGCTGGCGTTCTCCTCGGTCTGGTCGGTGGTGGAGGTTGGCGCGACCATCGCCTGGAACGTGCCGACGCGGGCGGGTTTGCCCTGGATGGGGTTGCCGTCCGTGTCGGTGGTGGACTGGCCGCGCCACACTTCGATGGTTTCCACTAGGACGTCTCCCCTGTTGCCATGTCGACGCTGAACGCGCGCTGAGCGTTGATGCCAAGGATGCGTTTCTCGTCGTCGCGCAGCCAGAGATCGCCGGTGGGCGCTCCGAAACTGTATTGTTCGCTGAAGCTGCCGGTGGTCTGGTTCATCTGCGTGATGCCGCCGGGAATGTCGTACGGGTCGGCCTGCATGATTCTGCGGACGATGTCGCAGGTGATCTTCGTCAGCAGGCGTGGCCGTTCTTCGCGGAGCCGCTGCCAGATGGGCGAGCGTTCCTTGATGTAGTCGGTCACGTCCGCGAGATGCGTGTCGGCTTTCTGACGTTCCTCGTCGGTGAGCTTGTGCCATCTCCGTTCGAGGTCGTCGGAGGTGGCGAACATGTCCGGTTCGTCCGTCATGTCGGACTCCGTCAGGCGGTGAGCAGGACGAAGCGGTTGATGTCGCGGATACGGAACCCGACTTCGATTTCGATTCGGACGGCGAACATGTTGTGCTCCCACAGGTTTACCTGCTTGCCGTCGATGGTGATGGACGCCTGGTCGGAGATGCTGGTCTGCATTCCTTCGACGGAGCCCCATGCGGCGGAGGAGAATTCTCCGCACACGCCGAGGATCTCTGCCTTGGCCGGTCCCGGTGTCTCGCTCACGGCAGGCACGTGCACGCCCTTGCTGATGTAGGTGCGGTTGCCGAGCACAGTACTTACGTCGGAGGCGGCGGTGCCGTTGAGGAACAGGGGGCGTCCGTTGTTGTCGGTCGCCTGACGGAGCACACTGCGACCCTGGGTGCTCAACGCCCAACCGTCCACGGTTCCATCCGCTTCGGACACGAGGTCGTCGGCTTTGTTCAGGTTCTTCCACACGTCCTTGCCGATGCTGACGGTCTGCGCGCTCTTCAGGGTGTCGAAGTCCGCTCCCGGAGCGTCGACGAGGCCCATGATGGTCTTGTCGAATGTGCGGGCGATGGCACCTGGCCCCTTCGCGACGACTTGGTCGTAGAGAGCGCCGAAGTCTCGGCGGAACTGGTTGGAGAACGGCATGATGACCGCGATGGTGTACGGCAGCATGTCCTTCTTGCCGAAGGTGACGCCGCTCTTCGGCTTCTCGGCGCCCTCGTTGACCCATGCGGCCTCCGGGTCGCCGATGATGATCGGCACGCGAGCGCCGTTGCCGGGCAGTTTCATCTCCGGCACGAGCTGCATGAACGCGCTCTGGTATTTTGCGGTCTGCCAGATCTCCGCCTGGGTTTCAGGGGTGAGGTCTAGACCGTTGCTTTTTCGGGTCATGGACGGATCTGTCATGATTTGTCCTTTCAAATGAATGTTGTTTGCTGGTTGGCTCACAGGAGCGTGTTGCTCATGGCGTTGACGAAGTCCTCGCGGCTGGAATGTTTAGTCTTGGCCTGTCCGGTGCGGGCGCTCTGGTCCGCGACCGTTCCTCGGGAACGCATGTCGGCGAACACCTTCATGAGTTTCTCGGCGTATTCGCCGATCTGCTTCTCGTCGTCGCCCGCGAGGACGCTCGGGTCGGTGATGCCGTGTTTGGCCGCGACGTTGGCGCGTATCGTGGAGAGCTCCTTCTCGTGTTCGGCCTGTTTGGCTTCGCTTTTGAGCTTCTCGTTCTCCTCGAGCGCCTTGGAGAGCTTCGATTCGAGGTCGGCTGTCTGTCCGGCCTTCTCCTTGAGCTCCTCGTAGTCGCTTTTCCTGCCGCGTTCCCTGCCGAGACGCTCGTTGATTATGCGGTCGACTTCCTCCTGGGTGAAGGTCCTCGGCTTCGCGTTGTTCACGTCCTTTGGGGCCGGAGTGCGCTGTTCCGGCTCCTGTTGGCCGCCTGCGCCGGTCTGGTTTTCTTCTGCCATGGTTGGTGGCTCCTTTGCTTGTTCTTGGTTTCCACGCCTGACGCCGGCGAGTTGACGGCCATTCTTGTTGGTTTCGCGCATGGCTGCGCCCCGCCCCATCGCTGGGGTGTGAAAGGTAAAAGAAAAGCCATCACGTTTCGACGTGATGGCTTTCTGGGATTCAGAGATTTCCCAGCGCTTTTCTTCGCGCGTATTCGGACCGCAGCTCGTCGGTCGACACATAGTCGCCGACGGACCAGCGCTTCTTTCCTTCGTTCCTGACCCATTCATATTCGGACGGCGGCATGGAGATATCGCCATACTTGCGTTTGATTTCCGCAAGATGGCGCTCATCGGTGACTTCCTTCAAATCACCGGGCATAAACGTGAAACGGTCGGAACGATCCATAGGCTCAATCATAGCAGTCTCAGATAAACGATCGGTCTGCCGTCGGATGCTCCAAGCCCTTCGAAACGAAGAGCCCTTCCTCTCGGCAGAAGAATTTCGTATTCTCCCGGATGCTGAGTGATCGGCTCCACATACACGCCGGCGCTTCCCGGCGATACCAGGATTCTTGTGGCGATGCGGTCTTCCCCATCAACGTCAATGCCTCCCTCCTTGATGCTGGTGGCCATGTAGCCGATGTGTTCGAAGGTGCGACCGGTATTCAAATCGAAAAGCGACTCCATGTCGTTGACGTGGAACGTCGACAACCGCATCTGCCTGTCGACCGTGAAACGTTCTCGGGTGATATGGTCGGATATCGCTTCGTCGATGCATTCGACCTGATGGATGACGTCTTTCGACGGGTTTCGTCCGCCGAACAGGTAGCCGTTGATACTTTTGTAGCTGTCTCCGGTCCAATCCATCAAGGCCGCGATCTTCTCGTCGTTGGAGAATCTATCTCCAGGCATCCTGACGCTATAATCCGACAATCTCGATAGTTCGGAAGCACTGATTGGAATCGATTTGCCGCTCCATCGAATCGTCGGTTGGGCAGTCACACCATCATTGACCTCATCGTGATAGATGCGTCTCAATTGGGCTAGCGTGTCACGCCAGTCGCCGTCATCGCCGGCCGCAGCCTTGGCTGCCTGGTACATTTCACGATACTTGTCCGGATCGTATCCTTTGAGTTTGCTGCTGCCCCAGCTTGGCACGATGTCGCAGTCGCAGTCCGTATGGTATTGCATCTGCCGTCCGGCGGTGTCCTCGCTCAGGTAGGCGAAGCCACGCGAGGCGAGCATAAGGCAGAACGCGCATGTCTTAGCCCCTCGCGGCACACGCGCCCAGCGAGGCTTGGTGGGATCGTTGGCCACAGCCCTCTGCATGGTCAGCCGCCCGACGGTCTGAATCAGATTCTGCACGTATTCCAGCGCCTGCTCCTCGTCAGCGAACGTGGGCCACAGGTCGTCGATGGTTCTTCCGGCGTTGTTGTGAACGGCTCCGTTTTCATCTGGAATGACATCCTTGTAGTGCAATCCCATGAAGTCAGTGTTGTTGAAACCGCCTTCCATCTGCCAGACCGCGCGGTCGGCGGTGATGGAAGGCGGCTCGTATTCCGGCATATCGATTCCGCCGTACTGCGCCCACAGGTCGCGTACGTGGCCGTAGTAGTCGGATGCGAGCCTGCTGGCGGCGTCGGCATACCGGTTGATCTCCGCTTTGATGAGCTCCTGGCTTTCACCGTCCCAGACGAGGCCCGAGACACTGTTGCCGGCCTCCTTCTGCAGGCGGCTCATGGTGTCCGTGTAATCCTCGTACAAATCATTGAGGTCGAGTTCAAGCCTTCTGCGTCGTTCCGGCGGCAGGTTCAGACTGTTCGGGCTCATTCATACCGCCTTCCCTCGCCGCCGTATCGGTCTGCTGCTCCGTCTGTTGGCGCATGCCTCGAATCTGATCGAGTACCTGACCGGCCTGGGCCTTGCGCTGGTCGGCCTTCAGCCGGACGATCTCGCTTCGGCTCAATCCGGCGCGTGTCATGCCGACCTCGCTGTTGGCGAACGAGTCGATGCTTCCAGCGAGCTTGCTGAATGCGTCGGCGCTCATGGAGCTCGACGGCGTGTTCGGGTTCTTCCAGTCGACCTGCAGTTTCATCAGCTCCTCGTCGGGCACGGATGGATCCTGCATCCGTGCCACAAGACGGGCTGCCTGCAGGATCGATTCACCGAAATCCCGGTCGCAATGGCGCGCCTCGATAATCAGGTCCTCGCGCTGCGCCTCGGTCGCGTCGGCGGATGTCGGATTCGCGTCGGACACGATGCCGAGCGAGCTGGCGGGAATGTTCATCGCGCTGGCGAACATCGCCGCCCAACTTTTCAGCATCGTCAAGTGCGGGTCCATGCTGGACGCGGCCAGTTGCGTCACGGTCGGTGACTGCCCGTCGATGTCCTTGCTGATCATGTTGTAGCGACCCATATAAAGCTTTAACGCGTCGTCCGTGCCCAACGAGGCGAGTTCTTCGGAAGTGCCTGTCAGCAGGATTTTTGGGAAAGCGTAAAATTCGGCATTCGCTTCGGCGCGCACGATGGTGCGGTTCGCACCGTCGATGATGGCCATAGCGTCCCGGCTGATGCGGGAGCGTCCGAACGGTTTGACCTCGGTAGCCTTGTAGGCGAGGCGGAACACACTGCACTCGTTGTCGATGGTGGGTTGCTCATCGTCCACGCGCCACCAGTAGCCGAGACGGCGCTGCACGCTGATGTTGCGGTCGGGCATGTAGAGCACGAGTCCGGTGGCCTCATTGTTGTCGTCAACGTCGGTGATGGCCATGCACGCCCTGACCCGCCGGTTAGGGTAATCCCAGACGGCGGCCGAGCTTTCCGCGGTATGCGTGCGGATGAGCGGTCTTCCTTCGAAGTCCTGGACAACGCTGAGGAACGAACAGCCGTGAATGAGCGCAGTCTGGATGGCCTGCTGCAGAACGCTAGTGAATCCGATGCGGCTCATGAAGTCCTGTAGTTGGAACGGATCATCGACACCTGGCGAGACGAATCCCTCGAATACGCAAAGCTCGGCGAGCATGTCCACCGCCTTGCGTGCCCATCCCAATGGCGTGTAGTGGTCCTTGATGGACTGTGGAACCGTGAGACCGAAGTCGACCAGCGGCTCTTTCGATTCGTAGTATGCGGTGAGTTTCCGATTGCGGCTCGCATGACGTGTCCACACTTCGGCGAGCTCTGCGAGCAGTTCGTTCTCTTGGTTTGTAAGCCCGTCGATGCTGGCGGGCACAACCAGTTTCGTCAGCGCCACCGATCCTCCGGACGGCCGCCAGCTATCCGGAACGTTTGTCATCTGGATGTCGCCCATTTAGATTCCTCCGATGGTCTGTCGTCTTCCGGGATGTCGTTTTGTCGTGCACGCCCCGTACAGGGCGATCGTGGTTGATACGAGCGGCGTTATGTCGATATCCGAGCCGAGCTTGTTCCATGCGATCGCGCCGGACTGTCCCAATGGACGCGTGGTCGCGCCCTTGACGGCTGCGGCCAGCTGCGGCTGGTATTCGTCCGGCGGGTGCTTGAGCGTTCCGGCTTTGAGCATGTCGAGGAATCGGCCGCATGCGCGGCCCATCTCCTGCATGTTCGTCACGGTGACCTTCACGTGCGCGGCCTTCAGTTCGGGCAGCAGGCTCATTGCCGGGGACTGCGCGTCGATGACCACGCTGGCGGTCTTCGGCCAACGTTCGGCGAGCCAGTCCACGGCCCACATGGTGCCAGCCTGCCGCGCGTCCTTGATGTTCGCCATCTGGATGACGGCCGACCCGTCCTCGTACCGCAATGCGGCGCCGATGGTCAGCACGCTCCTGTCGGGCGGCATGTCGATGCCGAAGCTCACCGTGCCGCCGTCGGGCACGTCGTCGGTTTCGGCGGCCTTCCACAGGTCGGGGCTGATGGCGTACGCGGTGGCGGTTTCGTCCCAGATGCCGAGTGCCTCACGGCGGAACGAATCCTCGGCGAGGAGATTGCGCATGCGCAATATCGCCTGTTCGCTGGTGCGGCGAGGATAAGACGGGTTCGCTTTCGCCCACGCGGTCCGGTCGTCCAGATCGCAGTCGCGGTCTGCCCCGAGCTCCACGTAGAGCATGTCGTCCGAATTGCCCGCCAACGCGGTCGAACGTTTCTCCTCGAACGCCTCGCACTGGTCTCCCGGCTTCGGCGGGTTGCCCATGAACACGATCAACGGGTTCGGGCTCGTGTTCACGATCGGAATCAGATTGTCCAACGCCTTGATGGTGAGTATCTGAGCCTCGTCGAACACCTCGATGTCCGCCGAATGCAGGCCACGGCCGAAACCGTTCTCACGCGCGCCGAACATGATGCGGCTCCCATTGGTGAAACGGATCTCCTGCTGGCCGTTCGCTCGACGCACGTTCCGCACGTACCTGGACAGTTTCGGATTATGCGTCAGGTCGCACATGTCGGCGAACGTCTCGTCGGAGGTGCGCGTGTGGTGCGCGGTCCAGATGACCAGTGTTCCGGCACGTCCGGCGCACAGGATGAATATCGCCGTGCCGACCGTGAACGTCTTGCCGATCTGCCTGCAGCTGGACAGGACCGCCCCTCCGGATCCGCATGCGTACTTGCCGTCGGCACGTTTGGCGAACAGGAGGTATAGGAAACCTTTCTGCCAGAGGTCGTAGTGGATTCCGGCCTTGACCGCCGCATTGTTGATCAGTTTGAAATCGCTTGACGTGACGTCTTCCGGCTTCACGAGCCGTTGGGCGATCTCAGACAATCGACGCTCCGACATCCTCCGCCACCTCCGTCACGTCATCGTTCACATCGAACAGGCTGCCGGAATCCTCGGCCATGCGCATCCGTTCGTCGAATTCGGCGAGCTTGCTACTAATCGACGGCAACGCGTTGGCCGGCGTGGACGGATCATGCAACGCCTCGCGCAGTCTGCCGACGATTTCACGGAGCGTGTCCTCGTGGGAGCCGTCCATCATCCGTTCGAAGTTCTGTTTGTCGAGTTCCGGTTCAGGCTTCCGTTTCGTTTTCGTCGGCTTGGATACGGGCCTATCCGCTTCCGTTTGCGTAGCCCGGTTCTTTTTCCGACGATAATCGGCTTTCTGACGGCAGGATTTGGAGCAGTACCGTTGCGGCCGCCCGTGGCCGGACGGTTGGAATTCCTTGCCGCAGAGTTCGCACTTCATCGGCGCTTCCTTCACTTTCCGACCTTTCGTTGTTTCCCCTGTTTCCGACGTTTGATTTCCGGGAGAGATATCGGCACTGCACCCGAGGCTACCCCAAGGGGGTATGACCGGGTACCCTGCCCTGGTATCGGGTCAGATGCCGAACGTTTTGAACGGCATCGAGCTTGATTTCACTTCCTGTCTGCCAGCCAGCAGCGCTCGTGCGTGTTCGTCTGTCTTGTCGCTCTTCATCCTGTTGCAGATGCGGTGCGTGAGCCTGCAGTTAGTGAAGCTGTATGGATCACCGCCGCGTGAGACCGGTATGAGCTCATCCACCTCAGCGCTCATCGGATGTGGTGTCTGCAATGTCTTGTCAACTGGCTTGCCGCAGATGGCGCACACATCGTATGCGGCCAGCACTCTTTGCCTGAGCATGCGCCGCCGGTATCCGTTGCTGACCCGCTCGTTGCGTCGCTTGCTCATGGTCATTCCTTCGTATGAAGTCCTAGCATGGCCGACCACGTGTCGACTAGGGATCCCGTCATCTGCAGATATCCCCTCCCGAGGCTATTCATGGAGCGCCTTCGGCGGGAGTCGAACCCGCGCATACACGCGGCCGCAAGGAAGAGGATCCGAAGATCTGCGACCGGTGCGATCTGCCACTGATTCCTACGAAGGCACGGACAGGCGGTTTGAGCATCACCGCATCACGTAAGCGCGGGATTGGCTTGCCTGCCGCTGTTGATGTATGCCCACTCTGACGTGGAGCGGGCGAAGCGTATCCGATATGCCGTTCGGACAGAACGGTGTTACGCAACCCAAGGAGTTAGGAGAATCCAAGGTGGATATGAGAAAAGGGTTCAAACCGCATGTCTTCGGTTTGAACCCTCTAATCCACTGACAATTATGCCTTGCACTTCGAGAAACGTCAAATCGAGTCGCGTCGGGAAAGCTGCCTGTGCACGTCGGCGAGACGGTAGAGCGGCTGTCCCTTCCCGTTCTTGCCAGCTGGTTGGATCCTGCCACGACTGCGCCACGAGTAGATCGTGTTCACGCCGCATTGGAACCCGCATTCGCGCAGGAGTTCGGCGCATTCCCCTGCCGTGAACGCTTTGCCGGATGCGATGCACTCTTTCAGGAAGCCGAGCCGCACGTCCACCACGCGGTAAGTGCCGCCGCATACGGGGCAGGTGACCTCGACCGCGTCGATGGGCGCCGACAGTTCGACACCGCACAATGGGTTCGGGCATCTTCCGATGCCGTGCTTGGAGGGCGGCACGTCGATGATGTCCAGCGTCTTTCGAACCATCGACTCCCACTCATGGTAGAAGTCGGCGATGTCAGGCATGCGGCGCAGTCGAGGACTGCCGGCGCAGACACGCAGCATGTCCACCAGCGGCGGATGCACGCCACAGGTAGCCCAAGGCATGGCGGGCGGAGCATACAACCGGCGCCAGAGTGCGATCGCGGCATCCTCGATGGCCTGCATGTGGTCGAGCACCGGCAATCGGATTGGCGTCGGCGCGGCTGGAAGGTTGACGCGTCCAGGCTGGCGGCCTCCGTAATGCGCGGTCGAGTCCAGGAACTCATGCAGCGAATCCAACCATGCTGGATATTCCCGCAGCCAGCCGCGCAGCAGCCCATCGCATCTCGCGCACATGGTGTCGCCGACAGCGCATCCTCCGCCGCAGACGAGGCACACACCGGCGAGCGCTGGTGTTGTTTGGCTGGTGTTTGTTGTGGTGTTGGTGGTGGTTGGTTGGGATTCGTTGGTCGGTTCGTACATTTGTTCGATTCCCTCCGGCGTGATAGTCTGGTTTGTGGTAATGCCAGAGCCCGGCCGGAAGGTCGGGTTCTTTGTTTATTCGGTGGCGGAGTCCTGTTCTTCAAGGTCGACGTGTTCGAGCTTGGCTCTATGGCGGAGCAGAACGGCGTATTCATCCATGACGTCAAGCTGCCTGCTCAACAGAGTGATCGGGCAGGTAGGCTCGAAGTCAAGCGTGCCATCCGCATACCGCTGCAGCATGTCCCTGAGCCCGCCGGCACGAGCGGCCAACTCACGGTACTCGACACGCATGCGGTCCTGGTAGCCGGAGGCCTTGGCGCTCGCGGGTTCCGCTTGGTCGGCGGCGGCGAGCACTTCGATGGCTTGACGCAGGTATCCGTCGCGGATCCATTCGGATGCGTTCCGCCATTCCTCATGGATGATTTCGGTGGAGTCCTTGCGGAGCGCCCATTTGAGCCCGAACAGACGTTCGGCTACGGCTTCGGTGCGCGCGTCGATCGGCGGCAGTGGCGGGTCTAGTGTTTCCTCACTCATTTCGTTTCCTTCCTCTTTTGATTGTGCATGGTCTTCCAGGTCTTGTGTCGCAGCAGCCACACCACCCATTCGGGCAGTTCGGTCCAGATGGTCAGATGTGAGGACGCGGCGTATAGCTTCCACCACCTGCCGCAGATGACGCAATGCTCTATCCTGCGCAGGCTGTCCTCGCATTGCGCCGGACCTATGCCATTGCTCGCGCAAATGAATATCCCGACCGCGCTACGGCACGCATGCGGCGAGCGCCGTTTGTTACGACTGATGCCGTGCATCATTCCGCCTCCTTACCGAGGATGTAGACGAGCGTCGGCGGCAGTGACGGTTCGAAGCATGTGTTCGGCGGTACCTTGTACTCGCCTTTCCAATTGAGTCCAGGCAGCACGTCGGTCCGCACCACACTCCACCCCTCGGAAAGCAGGCTTTCGAGCGTTCCGGCGTTGTTCAGCGTGAGCGTCCATGCGTCCCTGTCGGTCGTGTATGTGAGCGGCACTACCTTAAATTTCCAACTCACTGCTCCGTCTCCTTCTGCTCGTCCAGCCACCTTTCGAACAGCCGGTACATGTCCAACGAAATGGCCCTCACCGGCTGGAACTTCATCCGCCACATGCAGCCGGCACACACCTCCGAAGCGGTCTTCGCCTGATCCATATAGGCAAGATGCACGGCATAGACCGGACTGGACACCCGCCTGCCACACAAATCGCACGTGTGCATATCCTGCGTGACCAACTCATCACGCTGAGGCAGAAACGGGTTCAGCGCGTCCCGCTCATCCATGGCATCGGCGAGCGCCTCCCGAATCTTGTCCCTGGCATTGAGATAGGCGTGGTATCGAATCGATGCACTTTCCTCAAGGGGTCTATTGCCATAACGCTGTCCGGCGCTCGCCGCCTCGTATTCATTGGCGATGAGTTTGTTGAGCACGTCGATGGCGATGTCTGCGTCGCTGTTTCTCATTGCTGTTCCTTTTCCTTGTCGTGTTCCGCCGACCATCTGAGCAGGGCGTTGACGGCGATTTCGCACGCCTGCCGTTCCTCGTCGTCTTCCGGAGCGATGCATACGGCGCCGCATTGCGACCAGATTTTCACTGTGGCTCCTTGTCTGCACCGCTCACATGGCTCCAGTCGCAGGACAGGCCGGCCTGCTTGCCGTTCGTCGAGTAGACGATGCAGTCCACTTGCCTCGTGTCGGTCAGGGTGACGACGCATTCCGTGAATACGTCGGCCCCGGCGGAGCACTGCGAGTCGACGGACCTGACCGCATGCGCTGGCGTGGAAGGCTCCGACGCGCTTCCGCATCCTGCGAGCGCGGTGCAGAGGGTGAGGGTGATGGCGGTAAGTGTGGCGCAGATGGTGTTTCTCATTGTTCGTTCCTTTGATGGTGGCTGGCGTGGTGGTTCCAGAGGCGGATGGCTTTTTTGGGGTTTTTGCCGTCGATGTGGAGGATGCATTTGTGCCGGCAGTTGGGGCAGATGCAGCCGTAGATGGTGCTGACCGGTTTGCGGGTTCGGAGGTTGTAGATAGTGCCGAGGGTCAGGATGAGCGGCCGGGACTTGCGGCATGCCGGGCAGGGTGCAGGTCTGCGCCATTTGCGTGGGTTGGTGGCGATTCTGACGGTGTCTGTGTGGTGCATTTCATTCCTTTCCGTAGATGGCGAGGCTTCTGATGCCGTCGCTCATGCTGTTGGAACATGTGTTCGGATCGTGGTCGATGATGTCGTTTCCGATGCCCTGGAAGCGGAGGCTGGCGGTGCCGTCCGGATGCCGGATGAGTTCGAGCCGTCCGTCGATGATGACGTCCTGGTCGGTGCGGGCGATGCAGCGGCGGCCGATCAGGATGACCGGGTCGGCCGACCGCCACTTGTGCAATGGGACGATGATGCTCATTCCCGGCCACCCATCCAGCCGATCAGGAAGGCGAATTATCGCGGTGTGGCTCATGCCGTTCCTCCGATCTCCGGGCTGGCCAGCATCTCGGTGATCGCGTCCTTGGCTATCAGGCGCCATGGTTCGCGGCCGTCGTCGTCGAGGTTTTCCCACGTGAGGTGTTTGCGGTGGCCGTTGGCGTGGAATCGGTTGTAGATGGCGTGCGCGACGGCGTATTGCGTGTCGAGGCTGATGACGAGCTGGTCTTGCTGGTCTTCGGTCATTGGTAGGTCTCCGGTCTTGGCGGTGCGAGCAGTGCGGCGATCGCGTAGCTGGCGAGGCTGGTGGCGAGCGCCGCGATGGTCAGTGCGGTGTGGATGGCGAGCCACGTGATTGGTGTCCACTGGTGGAGCGCCTGTCCGATGATCGCCCTGATGACGGCGTGCGGGATGAGCAGCAGCGCGAGGAGGGTGAACAGCGTGGCCATGGCGTCTCCGAGCCGGTCGGCGAGGTGGCTGATGGTCTTTCTCACTTGTGGTCTCCCGTCTTGACGGCGAGTGTCTCGAGCATGGCCTTGTAGTCTTTGATGTCGCGTGCGATGCAGGATTTCACCCGGTGCGGGCCGCTGTCGCCCTGGTATGGATCCGGGGCGCCGAGCACGGTGACGAGTCGGCGGATGGTGGCCATGTCGTATTTGCGGTAGGTGAGCCACGCGTCAGGGTTGAGGTTGAGTCGGCGGAGGAAGTCAAGGTCGAAGTCCACGTTGGTCCCCGCGGGGACGAGGGAGAAGCGCTGGGAGAGCGAGTCAAGGAATTCCTCCACGGCGTTGGCCACGACGACCATGCTGTCATTGCGCACGGAGCCTCCCATGAGTTCGAACAGCAGGCCGTTGTCGGTGTGCATGGAGAAGGCGACGGGGCTCATGGACAGGAGGTCGAGTCTGTCCGGGCGGATGATGCGGGACAATGATCCGAACTTTTGTTCGCCCAGCATGTCGGTACATTCCATACCGATCTCCAATGGCAGGCTTTTGCGCCTGTCCACGCCTGTGGTCTCAAAGTCGATCCACAGCAGCGCCTCCGGTTTGCCGTTATTCTCGTGCATTTGTCATTCCTTCCGTTTGAATTGTCAATGTTTCGCGCATGGTCAATGGCGTGGCCGTGCCGTCCTGGTTGAGCCAGAGCCATCTCCCCTGCCAGTCGCGCACTGGGGTGGAGAGAGGATCTATGCCGAGCGGGACGATCAGTCCAAGCCGTTCGGCCTCAGCCACATGCTGGTGGACCCACCCATGGCAGCCAGTAGTTCCCGAGCCGCACAGCTCGATGATGTTGGCGGGACTGTGCCGCACATCCGGATCCGCCGCGCGGCGCAGTTGCCGATGATGGCCGGAGCGGCCGGGCCAGCGAGACGGGTCGTGGATGTTCGTCCCGCAGCGCAGGCAATGCCAGCCTTGGCGTTCCAAAGCGATGCGCTTCGAGTCCTCGAACTCACTCACAACGCGCTCCTTCCTGCATCAGGCCGTTGACCAGCACCAGACATGAAGTGCAGTTCGTTCTTAGTCCGGAGGCCATCGCGGCGATGCCGTTATCGGCCTTGCCGCCGGCGAGCGCCTGGAGTTCTATGTTCGCCGCGGTTTCGGCGGTGTCGGTGATGAGTTGGGCGAGTCTGTTGATCTGTTCCTTGGTCATTCGTCTTCCTCCTCGTCTTCTTCCGTGATGGCGGCAACAAGCCGGTTGAGGTGTTCGGTCTCGTCGTCGGATGGCTCATAGCCGAGGTCTTGGAGGATCAGGTAATAGCCGGGGATGCGGCGGCTGACGTTGTCGTCGCCACTCCAGTCCCAGTCATTTGGGCTGATGAACCATTCGAATCTGGCGGTGAGGATCATGACCGCGTATGTCGGCCAGTCCGGTGAGTCGAGGTGCGTGTGGAGTTCCGCGAGCGCCTGTTCCGGTTTGATGCCGGCGATGGCGGCGAACTGTTCCCGGGCGCATGCGGCGTCGTTCCAGGTGTGTAGGTCTTTGGTGAAGCCGGTCGGGTCCGGGTCAATTGTCTGCAGGAGTCCGAGCCTTGCCGTGGTCTCGATGAGCTTGGCGCGCTTGATGGCATGGAGATGGCCGTGGAGCCATGCCATGCGCTTGTCAGCCGTCGTGGCGGCGTATTCCTCGAGCACGTGCTGTCGGGCGTCGCGTTCGGCCTGTTCGGCGGCTCGCTGGGCCTGTTCGGCTTCGGCGGCCGCATCACGACGATCCCAGAGGTATATCGTCTGCGTCGCTTCATGGACGGAGACCGCATCTGGATTCCGCTTGCGGAGCTCTTCGACGGTTTCTTCCGGAGTGCCCGCGGCGGGGAAGATGGCGCCGGAGTAATGCCATTCGGAATCCGAGAAGGTCTCTCCGGGATCCTCGATGACGTTGAGACCGGTGGTGCCGGTGGCGAGGAGCGCGGAGACATCGGCGAACCACTGGCTCCGGCGATCTTCCACTTCGATGTTGTGGAGGATGTAGTCGAAGTTCGAGGTCCCCGCGGCGTGCGCGAGGCGTTCCTGACGGTCCGGCTGGCCGTCGTATCGTGCGATGGCCATGAGTTGGCCGATGGTGAGCTGGTCGAAGTCGTCGCGTGTCTTCCTGACATCCGCCTTGATGCTCGCCGCTTTCGCTCTGTCACGCACATAGTCGGCACTTCGGCCGAGCCTGTGCGCGACGGCGGCGGTGGTGGCCCCGAGAGCGAGCATGCCCTGGATAGCGTCGGCCTCCTCGAGGACGGTGAGCTGTTCGCGCTGGCAGTTCTCGGTGACCATGGCCTCCAACTGCTGCAACGGGTCTAAGTCAAGCACGAAACACGGCACGGCTCCGGTGCCGGCCTGCTTGCATGCGGCGAGACGACGATGGCCGGCGATGACACGATAGCGCTCGCCGTTGGGTACGACGGAGAGCGGCGAGAGCAGGCCGTTGGCTTTGATGCTCGCCGCGAGGTCGGTCACGTCGCCGATCTGCTTTCGTGGATTGTCCGGGTGCGGATCGATGAGGCTGGTGTTGATGAGCTTGATCTGATCGCTTTGGTAGTTGCTCATTGCTTGTTCTCCTTGCTTGTTTCTTGGTTGTTGAGTTCGTCGGCGCATGCCTGGCATGCGAGATACCACTTGGACGGTTTGCCTTCCCGGAGGCTTCCGGTGTGGTCGTATTCGTCCTCGTGTGGATCCATGAGCTGGTGGACGTGTTCGCAGTTCCAGGTGTGCTTGTGCTGGCGTGTGGGTGTGATGGGTTCTGGCGCCCATGTCTCCCACTGGTCGCGGAGCCATGTGTTGAGTCGTGGAATGTGGCCGCTGCGGATTTGGCCGTCGTTGACGGCGCGCTTGTAGCGGCGGACCGCGGCTTGGAGGCGGGCGAGTTGGACTGGGTCCTCGGCGATCGCCTCGCATAGGGCGCGGGCTTCGGTTTCGGTCTTGCGGCCTTTCGCGCCGATGGTGCCGGGGTAGGTTCCGGCGATGGCGGCGAAATGGTCAGGCGTGTCGCCACCGGTTTGCTTCGCCGTGCCGGCGGGAGGGGTCGGAGAGGGTATATCGGTATAGGTATCGGTTTTATGCCATGTTTTTGCTTGGCTGTCCTCTAGCAACTTGCTAGACGGTTTGCTACCCATCTCGCTACTGTTTTGCTCTCCGTTTGCTTGGCTGTTTTCCGGCAAGTCGCCAGACGTTTGCTTGGCTTTCTGGTTGGCCGCCTTGCGGCGTCCTCCCTTGCTTCCGGCCTTTCTGCGCGCCTCGCGCTGCTCTTCGGTCAGCGTCTTCGGCTCCCTGCATATGCCTTCCGCGTAGACCGGACGCCATCCTCCGTCGTGCTCTTCCATGAGGCCCGAGTCGATGAGCTGCTGCAGCTGTTTCATGGTGCCGCCGGCGTCCTTGAGGTCGAGCTTGTCGAAGTGGCCGGGGTATGCTGCCGGATCCTTGGCCTGCATCGAAACGCCTTTGGAGTGGATGACGCACAGCTTGACCCACAGTCCCACGGTGGCGAGAGGCAGGCGGCGGATGCGCCTGTCATCGGCCATCTGGTCGTCGATGATGAACCACATTCTTCTTCTCCTTCCGTGGTTCGGGTTCCTTGGAGGCTTAGCCGATCTCGCCGGTGTCCGGGTCGATGGTCGCCTCCACGTCGCCATCGTCCATGTCGAGGCTGCGGCGCAGGTCGTCGATGAGGATCATCTGCCGTGACGTGGCCGGCTTCGCGCACATGTTCTCCATGGCCAGGCCGGCGTCGAGGATGCGCTGAGCGAGGTCTGCGCAGTCGTACACGGCTTCGGTGATGGCGTGGATGCCGCCCCACTTGTCGATGTGCTCCTGCTTGTTTTTGGTGTCCATGACGTTGCGGCATGCCTTGAGCACGACGGCCGCGGCCTTGGTGACCTGCTGCGTCTTGCCGATGAGGTCGATGAGCGTGTCCGGTGTCGCTTCCTGCGGGATGAGCGCCTGTTGTTCGCTGGCTTTCATTGCTTCCTCCTTTAGAATTCCGGTTCCGGATCCGGTTTGCCGAAGTCCCCAAATGACGATTGGTCGGCCGCCGGCGCGCCCCACGGATCATCGGCCGGCGGCGCGGCGGGTTGCTGTGTCT
>ENA-ORUB01001021-ORUB01001021.1-human-gut-metagenome-genome-assembly--contig:-NODE-1021-length-33263-cov-6.405505_pt1 | contig 33263 bp, 32 predicted proteins | sample MGYA00241918_ERZ509200 | MGnify/ENA primary metagenome ERZ509200 (study PRJEB26280, sample SAMEA2338853) | human gut metagenome | biome: human gut; feature: human-associated habitat; material: faeces... | reverse complement strand
GCTGTCCGCCATAGCCCAGCGGGAAGCGGTACTGCCGCTCGGATGAGGCGAAATGCGACGAGGTCATGGCCAGCGCCGTGCGCGCGAAGCCCCCGCTGACGGACATAGCCGCAAGCAGCAGGGACTCCGCCATCGTCGAGCACGCGCCGTAAAGACCCAGCGTCGGCACGCCGCGGTTGCGCAGGCTGAAGCTCGAGCCGATGCACTGATTCAGCAGGTCCCCGGCAAAGGCCGCGTCAAGATCCGCATCGGTCAGCCCGGCCTTCTCCAGCGCCAGCTCCAGCGTCATCTGCTGCATGCGCCGCTCGGCCTGCTCCCAGCTCTTTTCGCCGAATGTTGTGTCCTGCACCGTTGCCGTAAACTGATCGCCGAGCGGCCCCTCGCGCTCCTTTTTCCCGGCGACGGAGGCGAAGCCGCGCACGACCGGCGGCTGCGGAAAGCGGATGCTCTGCCGCCCCATGTGATTCGTTCCCATGAACGTTCCTCCGATCATTTGATTCGGATATAGTATGCCGTTTTCGTGCGAAAAAATTGCGGTGCAAACACAACGTTCACACCGCAATTTTGACAAATCATTTTTCGGGCTTCTGCAGCAGCGGCCACAGGCGGAGCAGCAGGAGAGCCAGCAGCACCCGGATTGCCGCCCACACCAGCAGGCTCAGCACGGCAAGCAGCCGCCCGCCGCCGCGGCACAGGCCATCAAAGAAGGCCAGCGGGAAAAAGCCGGAGAACAGGCTCTCCGAAAAAAGGCCGGAGAATGCGCCGAGCACCATGGCAAGCGCAAGAAGTACATTGATGCCGAGCATCACGCTGCACGGACCAGGGCCCTGCTTTTCGCGCAGGGTGCGCCAACCGAGAGCCCGCAGAAAGCGGCGGCTCACGCAGAAATACACCAGACTGATCGCCCAGATGATGAGCAAACCGATATAGCCGCTCAGCACGCGCGACCGCGCAAAGTCCGGCAGGTGGAAGGGGAAGAGATATAGGTGCAGCGGCAGGCACAGGACCGTCAGTAGCACGAATTCCATCCAGGCAGCCGCACGAAACGCGCGATAGGCCGTCAGCGGAACAGGCTCTTCCTTCCGCGCCGCGCGCCATGCCAGCCACAGACCAGCGCACAGGGCAGCGGACGGCAGGAAGAAGAAAAACGCCGCGCCGCCGAACAGGCGGCCGTCCTTCGGCAGGAGAACGCCGACAGAGGCGGCAAGCTCGTGGAAGCCGTGCTGCATGGCGGGGAACAGCAGTGTCAGCAGCAGGAACAGGACAAGGCCCGCCGTGGAGACCGTCGCCGTGAGCAGACACAGGCGGGATGCAGCCACATGCTGCAGACGCAGGGGAACGGGCTGCGGGCCCTCCGGCAGCGTTGCGCCGCAATGGCGGCAGAGGCGGGTGTCAGCGGCATTCTCGGTGCCGCACTGCGGGCAGGTCATGATGCATTCTCCTTTCCCTCGGGCGGCGCGATGCGGACGGCCCGGAGCGACTCGCCGGGATACCAGCCCTCGGGCATGGCAAGGGCAGCCAGCTCGTCCGTCTGGCAGGCAATGTAGTGAATCGTCCGCGTGGATTCCTCCAGCAGGACATATTCGGAGTTGTCCGTGTCGTGGAGCATCCAGATATAGGCGGGCAGGCGGAAGAGCGTCGTGTCATAGGTTGCGTCGAGCGCCGCGAGGCGGTCGACCTCCGCCTGATAGTCCGCGGCGGAATAGCGGCAGGACAGGCGCGTGAACAGCTCGTCCTGCAGGAGCGTATAGCGATAGAGGTGGTGGTAATCCCGGTCCTGCGCACGCTGCAGCAGCGCATCGGGCGGGAAGATCGGGAAGAGCTCCTGCATGCGCGGCGGCGCAGCGCTCTGCGTACCGTCCGCATCGCCGGTAGAGGTCAGGTTGGAGAGCAGGTCAAAAACGGCGCTGCCGTGCCAGGTCTCGCCGCCGGTGTTGCCGTAATCGGCCAGATCCGTCGTCTGCACGATGGCGCAGCCGCTCAGCAGGACAGCAAAAAGCAGCGCAAGGGCAAGCAAGCATTTTTTCATGGAAGGCCTCCTCCACCGATATATTCTCCGGTTTTTCTCTGCTAGTATACCATATGGGCAGAGGAAAGTCAAATGTCGCTGCAGCGGTGAAAAAGGCTTGCCTTTTCGGGTTTGGTATGGTATTATATCGCTAATAGTGTTAGCAATATAAGGAGAACCAACAAAGACCATGGACTATTCCGCACTTGCAGCCGAGCTGCTGTCGTTCCGGACGGCGCTGCACCATCTTCCTGCCGTCCGCGGGCTGGACGAGATGTCCGGCGGCGAATATTTTGTCCTGCATTTCCTGCTGCGCCACGGCGGAACGGCAGGGCCGTCCGAGCTGAGCCGCTCTCTGTATGCCAGCTCCGCGCGCATCGCCGCCCTGCTGAAGCATCTGGAGGCCAAGGGCTGGATCGTCCGCACGCCGGATGCCGCCGATGTGCGCCGTGTGGACGTCGTCCTCACGGAGGCCGGCGCTGCATGCATCCGGGAGCGGCTGAGCGCGGTGCTGGATGAGGTCTCCGTCCTTCTGTCGGCGCTCAGCCCGGAGGAGGCGGTGGAATATGTCCGACTGCAGCGCAAGCTGCTCGAGAAGGGAGGAACCGTTTGAAAAGACCAATCGACTGGCGGGAGGACCGCTCTGCCGTGCGAGAAAAGGTCGCCGAATCGGCACACTGCGTGCTGCCGATCGTTCTGATCGTCGTTCTGCTGTGTCTGGCCGCCGCGCCGATGAAGCCGGACCTGCTCCTGAGTTTTCTCATCGGCGGCGTGATGCTGGTCGTCGGCATGGGCCTGTTCTCGCTCGGTGCGGAGCAGTCCATGACGCCCATCGGCACCAAGATCGGCACGGCGCTGACGCGCACAAAGAATCTGCCGCTCATCCTCGGCGTGAGCTTTGCACTCGGCTTTGCCATCACCGTGGCCGAACCGGACCTGCAGGTGCTGGCGGAAACGGTGCCGCACATCAGCAGCACGGTACTTCTGCTGACGGTCGGCGTGGGCGTCGGCCTGTTTATGGCCGTGTGCATGCTGCGCATCGTCACGGGCGCGAACCTGCGCTGGCTGCTGATCGGCTGCTATGCGCTCATCTTCCTGCTGGCCGCCTTTTCAGACCCCGATTTTCTCGGTATCGCCTTTGACTCCGGCGGCGTGACGACCGGCCCCATGACCGTGCCGTTCATTCTCGCCATGGGCCTCGGCGTGTCGAATATCCGAAGCGACCGCCGCGCGGAGGCTGACAGCTTCGGCCTTGTGGCACTGTGCTCCGTCGGGCCGATCCTCGCGGTGCTGATCCTTGGCTTTTTCTATCAGGGCAGCAACGCCGTTGCCGACCCCAGCTCGGCCTCATTCGGCAGCTCGACTGCCATCGGCGGCGCGTTCCTCGCCTCCATTCCGCTCTACCTCAGGGAAATGGCGATCTCCATGCTGCCGATCGTGGCGATCTTCTTTCTGTTTCAGCTCACGCTGCTGCGCCTGCCGGGCCGCAGCCTTGCCAAGATCCTCATCGGCATTCTCTATACCTATGTCGGCCTTGTCCTGTTCCTCACCGGCGTGAACGTCGGCTTTTCGCCGCTCGGCGCGGAGCTGGGCGCAGAGCTGGCCGTGCACGGCTGGCTGCTCGTTCCGCTCGCCATGGTGCTCGGCTGGTTCATCATCTCGGCCGAGCCCGCCGTCGGCGTGCTGGAAAAGCAGATCGAGAGCGTCAGCGCGGGCGCGATCCCCGGCAAGGTCATCCAGCGCAGCCTCTCCGTCGCCATCGCGTTGGCCATGGGTCTTTCCATGCTGCGCGTGCTGACCGGCATCTCCATTCTGTGGTTCCTCGTGCCCGGCTACGGCATCGCGCTGGCGCTGTCGTTCTTCGTGCCGGACATCTATACGGCCATCGCCTTCGACTCCGGCGGCGTGGCCTCCGGCCCGATGACGGCGACGTTCATGCTCCAGTTCGTCATGGGTGCAAGCAGCGCCCTCGGCGGCAACATCCTGCGCGACGCCTTCGGTGTGGTGGCCCTTGTCGCCATGATGCCGCTGCTGTCCATTCAGGCCGTCGGCTTCGTCTATGAGCGCCGCGCAAAGCGTACCGCCGCCGCGCCGGAGCAGTACGGCGACTTCGACATTGTGGAGCTTTGGGAGGATGCGGCATGAATTATGTGATCTCCATCATCGCGCCGGAGCGGCTCGAGATCCTCACGGACCTGTGCGAAGGGCTCGGCCTGCCGCTGACCGTCACGCTCCATGGGCGCGGGACGGCCGTGCAGAGCATGCTCGACCTGCTCGGCATCGAATCGAATGAACGCCGCGTTGTACTGACGATCGCCGACGCGGAAAAGACGGCAGCGCTGATCGCCGCGCAGAAACGGCGGCTGCACATCGGCGTGCCGGGGCACGGCATCGTCATCGCCGTGCCGATCAAAAGTGTAGGAGGAGGAAATACGGTGGCATATCTGAACGGCGGGAGAAGCCCGAAATACACACCGGACCTGAGCTGCGCCTATGAGCTGATCATCGCCATTGCAAACGAGGGCGGAACGGACGCCGTGATGAACGCGGCACGCGCAGCCGGGGCCAGAGGCGGCACGGTCCTTCACGGCAAGGGGACCGGCGCAAAGGGCGCACCGAAATTCTACAACATCTCCATCGCGGCGGAGAAGGAGGTCATTCTTATTGTCTCTGCGGCGGGGCAGAAGGCCGAGATCATGCGCTCCATTCTGCGCAAGGCTGGGCCGGACAGCGACGCAGGCGCCATCGTCTTCTCGCTCCCGGCCTCGGCCGTGGCGGGCTTCGGTCTGCTGGAGGAGAATTGAACAGCAACACTAATTGGGCCGGGGCGAAAACGCCCCGGCCTAAACTGTCAAAAAACAGCCAAGCCGAAAGTTTCGGAGGGAAGAAAAGTGTGAAAGGAAACCGTCAGGGTGTCCTTTCGCGTTCAATAACCCGCCGCAGCGGCAGAATTGCAAAATAATACTACAAAATTATATTTTGCAATTCTGGGGGGCAGCTTGGCGAAAAAGGCCCGAAGGGACTTTTTTGACAAGCTGAGCCGGAGCCAAACGCTCCGGCTCTTTGTGCAGGTGTTGTAATCTCCGGGCCGCTATGGTAAAATAACAGAAAACAACGGAGGAGGAAACGATGAAGCAGCACACCTATCTTGCCATTGATCTCAAATCGTTTTACGCCTCCGTCGAGTGCCGCGAGCGGGGGCTGGACCCGCTGAACACGAACCTTGTCGTGGCGGATGAGTCGCGGACGGACAAGACCATCTGCCTTGCCGTCACGCCGACACTCAAGAGCTATGGCATCTCCGGCCGCGGGCGGCTGTTCGAGGTGCGGCAGCGCGTCCGCGAGGTCAATGCCTGGCGGCAGGCCCGCGCGCCGGGCAGAACGCTGACCGGCAGCTCACACCAGTTTTCCGAGCTGCAGCGCGACCCTGCGCTGGCGGTGGATTTCGTGATCGCACCGCCGCGCATGGCCTATTATATGGAATACAGTACGCGCATCTATGAGATTTACCGAAAATATATCGCACCGGAGGACATCGTCGTCTATTCCATCGACGAGGTCTTCCTCGATGTGACGGACTATCCTTATGACTGCACCGCCCATGAGCTGGCGCAGACCATCATCCGCGACGTACTCGAAACGACCGGCATCACGGCGACGGCCGGCATCGGAACGAATCTCTTCCTCGCCAAGGTCGCCATGGACATTGTGGCAAAGCACATTCCGGCTGATGAAAACGGCGTGCGCATCGCAGAGCTCGATGAAACGAAATTCCGCAGGGAGCTCTGGCCACACCGGCCGCTGACGGACTTCTGGCGCGTCGGCCGCGGCATCGCCCGCAGGCTCGAGGCGCACGGCATGTTCACGATGGGCGACATTGCCCTGTGCTCCGAGCAGAATGAGGAGCTGCTCTACCGCCTGTTCGGTAAGAATGCGGAGCTGCTCATCGACCACGCGTGGGGCTGGGAGCCCTGCACCGTCCCAGCCATCAAGGCCTACCGCCCGTCCGAGAACAGCCTGAGCTCCGGGCAGGTGCTGAGCTGCCCCTACGAGGCGGCAAAGGCCCGGCTTGTTTTGCGGGAAATGGCGGATCAGCTCTCGCTGGAGCTGGTGGAAAAGGGCCTCGTGACGGACCAGGTCGTGCTGACAGTCGGCTATGACATTGAGAATCTGACGGACCCGGCCCGCCGCACGGCCTATTCCGGCCCGGTGGAGCAGGACCGCTATGGACGGCGTGTGCCGAAGGCCGCGCATGGCGCGCAGAAGCTTAACGCACCGTCGTCCTCCACACGGCGGATCATGGAAGCGGCCTCCGCCCTGTTTGACCGCATCGTGGACGGCGGACTGCTCGTCCGGCGCATGTATCTCGTCGCCGCGCACATCGTCCCGGAGGACGAGGCGCAGCCGGAGGAGATGGAGCAGCTGGACCTGTTCACCGATCTTGCCACCGAGGACGCCCGGCGCGAGGCGGAGCAGGCGGCGCTGGCGCGCGAAAAGAAGCTGCAGGAGACGACGCTGGCCATCAAGAAGAAATTCGGCAAAAATGCCATTCTCAAGGGCATGAGTCTGGAGGAGGGCGCAACGGCCCGCGAGCGAAACGCCAGGATCGGCGGGCACAAGGCATGAGGAGGAATACATGACCGGAAAATATGACGCGATCCTGCACCTGCCGCACCATGTCTCCAAAAAGCACCCGCCCATGCCAATGGCCGACCGCGCGGCGCAGTTCGCGCCGTTTGCTGCCCTGACCGGCTATGATGCAGCCATCCGGGAAAACGCACGCCTCACGCAGGAACGGATCGACCCCGCAGAAGCGGAGCTGGCCTCGCTGGATCGGCGCTTCCGCCTGCTGCTGGAGCATCTGGGGGAACGGCCGGAGGTCCGCCTGACCCGGTTCCGGCCGGATGAACGGAAATCCGGCGGAGTCTATGAGACCGTCAGCGGGATCGTGAAGCAGATCGATCTCATTGCACGCCGCATCCGCCTTCTGGACGGAACGGACATTCCCATGGACGATGTGCTGACGCTGGACGGCGCGCTGTTTGATGTTTTGGATTAAGGGAGAGAGAAAATCATGAAAGAGCTGATGAAAACAAATGTCTATGACGTCGGGGAATCGGTGCTCATTGTCGGCAGCTGCCTGCCGGACATGGAGCCGGAGCGCTTTGCGCAGCTGTGCGCATCGTCCGGCCATGTGTTTGAGCTGTGCCTCGAACAGACGCATATCAATATGGCCATCACGAAGATCAGCGCCATGCTCTACACCGGCAAGATTCGCACGCTGCGCTTTGCGACGGTCGACCGCTCGCCGCACTGCGTGCAGATGCACTACATCCAGAACGAGCTGCGGCGGATGATGGACCTCTCCGCCGTGACGATCGAAAATTACGTCGTGGAGAACGGGAAGCTGACGAAGCTCTCGCCGGAGCTCATCTATCTTTCCAAGCACCTCGGTGAGCTGTCCCGCCGGATGGGCGAAAATGTATAAGAAATCCGCAGGATGGGATTTTTCCCATCCTGCGGAGCGAGATTGTCAAAAACCTGCCTAGCCGAAAGTCTCGGAGGGAAGGATAGTGTGAAAGGAAACCGTCAGGGTTTCCTTTCGCGTTAAATAACCCGCCGCGCGGCAGAATTGCAAAATAAAGATACAAAAATTCATTTTGCAATTCTGAAAGCAGCTTGTCAAAAAAGCCCAAAGGGACTTTTTTGACAAGCTGACTCCGCAGGATAGGAATTTACCCATCCTGCGGAGCTTTTTTGCTTAATCGGCGTCCATGGCGACCACACAGGCGCTGAGCACCTGACTGAGGATCGGCGTGCAGACGGACGCGCCGCCGCCGCCCTCCTCGACCACGACGATGAAGGCGAGGGGATAGTCGCTGTCCTGCAGGAAGCCTGCAAAGACGGCGTTGGCAGCCTTCCCGCCGCCGTTTTCCGCCGTGCCGGACTTTCCGCCTGCGTAAAGTCCGGCGAAGTTCCACTCGCCGTAGACGTTGACGACGGCATTGTGCATCATGTCCGCAAGGCGGCCGGCCGTCGTGCTGTCGAGCAGACGTCCTGTGGAGCTTGTAGAAGCCTTGTACTTGACCGAATCACCATAGGTGACCTCCTTTACGAGGAATGGCTCCGCGGCGGAGCCGCCGTTTGCGATCGCGCCCATATAGGTCATATACTGACAGGGGTTGATCTGGTCCGTATACTGGCCGATGCCGGCCCATGCCAGCTCGGATTCCGCCGCATTGGAGACATCAAAGCTTCCGGTGGCCGTCGTCGTACCGTCAAAGCTGTAGCGGCGCGTGACGCCGACCTGCTCGGCATAGCGCATCAGCGTCTTTGGGCCGAGCTCCGCTGCGATCTCGCCGAAAACGACGTTGCAGGAATGGGCCAGCGCCTCTTCAAAGTTCAGCGTGCCGTGCACGCCGTTGCACTGGATGGTCTCGCCGCCGATGACGGCGCTGCCCTCGCAGGTGAACGTCCGGGATCCGATATCCGGGATCTCATCCAGCGCGGCCGCAGCCGTGACGAGCTTGAAGACGGAGCCAGGCGTATAGGTGGCATGCAGAAAACGGTTGACATACACGCCCTCATAGGTCTCGGGGCTGCCCTCCACGTCCGGCACATCGTCCGGGTCGTAGGTTGGGGAGGAGACGGCGCAGAGGATCTCGCCCGTCTTGTAATTATAGACGCCGACGGTTCCCTTGCGCCCGTCGAGCGCGGCCAGCGCCGTGCGCTGCACGTCTGCGCTTACGGTCAGCATCATCTGACCCTCGCGCTTGCCGGTGGAATAGGTGCCGTTGACGCGGTCGAAGCCGACAAGCTCCGAGCCGTATTCCTGCAGCAGGAACGGCGTGATATTGCCCTCGCGGTCGCCGAGCAGGTGCAGCATGCTGCGGCGCAGCGAGGCACTGTCGGCATAGGACTTGCCGTTCGTGGCATCGAGCACGACGGTGCCGCCGCGGTCGACGATCTTGCCGCTGTTCATAACGCCGTCCGTATAGACATGGGGGCTGTTCTGGAACGTGACCCAGTCCGGCGAATCGATGAAGTAACGCACCACGATCACGCCCATGCCGAGCAAAAGCACACCCGCCAGCGCAAGTGCGAACCACGCGCGTTTTGCAAGCTTATTCAAGCGGCTCCACCTCCTCTGCCTTTGCGGTGCGGACCGCGAAGCTGGCGTTCTGGCGCGTGTCCGCCGCCTTGAGGAAGGCGATCAGGCCCCACGAAGCCAGCATGCTCGAGCCGCCGTTGGAAAGGAACGGGAATGTCACGCCGGTCAGCGGGAGCAGGTCCATCGTGCCGAACACGTTCAGAATGGTCTGGATAGTCAGGATCGCCACGGCGGCGCAGGCAGCAATGGTATAGAAGCTGCTGCGGCCGACCTTGGCCGAGCGGACGGTAAACACCGCAAGAATCACGATGACCGCAACGGCGCACAGGCCGATGATCAGGCCCCATTCCTCACAGAGGAAAGCAAAAACGAGGTCCGTATCCGCCGCAAACACATATTTGAGCCAGCCGTTGCCCGCGCCGAGGCCAAACAGGCCGCCGGAAGCGATGCACATCATCGCGCGCGTCTGCTGGTAGCCGCCCGCAGAGGCATATTCCCACGCATGGCCCCATGTTGCAAAGCGGCGCAGGATATGCGGCCGAAAGCGTACGGCCAGAACGCCTGCAAAGCCCGTGGCCGCGCAGGCCAGCGTGACCGTGGCGAAGCTGCCGGAACGCAGGAAGGCGATGACGAGGAACGCGACGAAGAAGATGAGCGCCGTGCCGAAGTCGTTCATCAGGGCAAGGCAGCCGCAGATGGCGGCGGAATAGACAATGAACAGGAACAGGTTCCGCTTCGTTACGATGCGGTCCATCGTGGATGCGCCGACATAGAGGAAGCAGAGCTTGACCAGCTCTGACGGCTGGAACGAGATGCCGCCAAGCGAGATCCAGTTGCGCGCGCCGTTGTTCTCCTGCCCGAACACCAGATTGACGAGCAGCAGGAGCATGCCGCCGACGGCGGCCAGATAGCGAAATTTCTTCGCGCGGGACAGGTCGCGCAGCGACCAGCCGATGATCAGATAGATCACGATGCCGCCGAGCAGGCAGATGAGCTGCTTTGTAAGATTGGCTGGGTTATCCGAGGCGATGACGGCAAAGCCGAGCGTACTGAGGAAAAAGGCCAGCGTTTCCACCTCGTAGCCGCTGCGGTGCATCATGCGCAGCACGGCAAACAGCAGCCAGCCCGCTGCCAGCAGGCCAAGGAAGCTCAGCACGACCGTTTGGGCCGTTTCGGCCTCCGCGCCCATCCAGAGCTGCAGCGTCGTCAGGAGCTGGAAGACCGTCAGCAGAAACAGGGTCAGCGCAGGGGAGGACTGATGGGCCGGGCGCGTGCGGCTGGCAAGCTGCTCCTCGAGCTCGGACTGCGTGACGGGTGCAAGCACCATGTCCACGCCGCCGAGCGAGATGGTATCGCCGTAGTTTACGGCAGCCATCTGGACCGGCTCGCCGTTGAGCGTGACTGCGCCGCGTGAGCCGATGTCCGTGACGGACCAGCTGCCGTCATCATAGCGCGTGAGGACGGCGTGCGTGCGCGAAACGGTCGGGAAGTCCACGACGATGTCGCAGCCCTTCGCGCGGCCGAGGATATTCTCCCAGTGTGTCAGCGGGAGCTGATTGCCGTCCGGCATGACGAGCCATGCCCACGTCTCCGGCTCCCGCCGGAATTTCAGCAGCGGCCGGGCACAGCGCCACAGCAGCAGCACGGCCAGCACCGGCGCAAGGTAGCGCCACACGGTGCAGAACACCGAGACAAAGCCGGAGCCGCTTCCCTGAAAGTATTCGGCGGCAGAGGCAAAAAATGCGTCCATGGATTCCTCCTTTCCGGCTCAGCCGGGGATATCGTCATAATCCGGATCGTCGATCTCCATATCGTCGTCCGGGTCGATCTGTGTTTCGTAGGCAGGCTCCTCGGCAGCGCTCGTGTAGCTCGGCTCCGTCACAGGCGGCAGGTCGTCCACGGTGCGGATCGTGTAATACAGACTCGTCTGCTGGGGATGGCGCTTACGGGCAAGGCGCTTGTTGACGCGGTCACCGATGACGGTGTAGAGCACGGCAAAGACCGGCACGCCAAGAAGCATCCCGGCAAAGCCGAAGATACCGCCGAAGACCAGAATGGCAACGAGCACCCAGAAGTCCGAAATGCCGAGCTTTTCACCCAGAATGCGGTTTTCGATGATGTTGCCGTCAACCTGCTGCAGAATGAGAATGAAAATGCAGAAATACAGGGCGTTGACGGGCTTGTCGATCATCAGGAGCAGGGCCGAGGGCACCGCGCCGAGGAAGGGGCCGAAGAAGGGGATGATGTTCGTCACGCCGACGATCGTGCCGATGAGCGCCGCATAGGGCATGCCCATGAACAGCACGCCGAAGTAGGTGATGACGCCGACGAGCACGGCATCGATGATCTTGCCCATAACATAGCCGCCGAAGATACTGTTCGTCCGGCGGGCCAGCTCCAGCAGGCGATCGGCATGCTGGCGACTGAAGACCGCCACGGTGACCTTCTTGGCCTGCGCACAGAGCTCTTCCTTAAAGATCAGGATATACACGGCCGCGACGATGCCAAGCAGGATATTGAAGATGACCATCACAACGCTGTAGACCGAGCTCGTCAGGCTCGTGACGATCACGCTGTAATCGAGCTTCTTCAGCCAGCCGATGACCATCTCCAGCGGGTCGCCGACGGTTTTTTCCAGGAAGGACTGGATGTCACTGTTCGTGAAAATGCCGCGGAACCACTTGCTGATGGTCGCATAATAGCTTTCGAGCTTTTCGGGCTGCAGCAGCTCCTCGATGCTTGCGATCAGGTTCGGCACGATAAGAGCGATGAGTGCATAGACCGCGAGGCAGAACACCAGCACGGCAGCGCAGATCCCTGTGATCTTGCTGATGCGCGCGGCCATCCGATCGCTGAGGTTCCGCTTGGCAAGCAGCTTGTCCATGATCCGCTGCGTGACCTTCATAACGGGATTCATCAGATAGGCAAACAGGCAGCCGTAGAGCAGAGCGGCGATGATGTTGAGGAATTCGACGATCAGATCATAAAAGCCGCGCAGGTTGGAGAAAACGAGCCAGAACAGTCCGGCGGCGACAATCACAAGAAAGGCCGTGAGACCCCATTTGACATATTTTTCATTGCGATTCAGCTTCATAGCGTATCCTCGTGTCATGATATTCTATTCTAGGATACCACGAAGCGGCGGAATCGTCAAGCAGAGAAGTCCTGCGGGAAATTTTTTTCCATTTCCCAAAACGGGGCTTGCAATTTATGGCGCCGGTGTGGTATGTTGACAGCAGAGGTGAGAGTACCATGGCAAAATCGGAACGGCAGAAGCTGAAGCTCCTCATCCTTCGCGATTATCTGCGCAGCCACACGGACGAGCAGCACCCGGTGTCCATGCAGCAGATTCTTGCCGCGCTGGAGGGCGAGGGCATCCGTGCGGAGCGCAAAAGCGTCTATGATGATCTGGACACCCTGCGCGATTACGGCATGGAAATTCGCAAGGTCAGCGGCAAAAACGGCGGCTATTATGTGCCGGAGCGTGATTTCGCCCTTTCAGAGCTGAAGCTGCTCGTCGACGCCGTGCAGGCGGCGCGGTTCCTCTCCGAAAAGGAGTCCATGGCCCTGATCCGCAAGCTCGCCGCCCTCTCGAGCGCGCACAAAGCGGAGCTGCTGCGGCGCGAGGTCGTCGTTACCGGCCGCGCCAAAAGCGGCAGCGAGGACGTCTGCCGCAATGTCGATACGCTGCATGCGGCCATCGCCGGGAACAGCCGCATCACGTTCCGCTATTTTGACTGGGATCTGCAGGGCCGGCGCTGCTTCCGGCCGAAGACCTATGAGGCAAGCCCCATCGCGCTGTGCTGGGAGGACGAGAACTATTATCTCGTGGCCTACGGCGCGCCGCACGGCCTGACGCACTACCGCGTGGACAAGATGACGGAGATCACGGCGACGGGCGTCCCGCGCGAGAGCAACGACGAGACGCGCTCCTTTGACCCGGCCGTCTATTCCCAGCAGGTGTTCGGCATGTTCCGCGGGGAGCAGTGCCGCATGAAGCTGCGGTTTGAAAACTCGCTGGCAGGCGTTGTGCTCGACCGCTTCGGCCGTGACCGCCTGCTCGTGCCGGACGGGCCGGACCACTTTGTCTTTCAGGCGGATATCTCCGTTTCACCGACGTTCCTCGGCTGGCTCGCAGGCTTCGGCGGCCGGGCGGAGATCGTGTTCCCGGCGTCGGCCGCGGAAGCCTACCGCGATTTTCTGCGCCGTGCGCTTTCCGCAGCAGAGTAAGGCAGAACGGAAATGATTTGTTCTCGAAGTATTCATAATTTCGTGGTATACTGGCAAAAAAGAGACAGGAGGACCCTCGTATGGAAAAGCAGACCCCCAGCATCGACAGCCGCCTGCGCCACATCCTGCGCATGCCGCAGGAGATCTATCAGGCAAGCGGCATCATCGTCAACGGCCGCAGGCTGAAGAGCTTCGTATTCACGACCGATCTGGCCATCATCCGGAACTGTGACGCGGATGCCGTATTTGCCGTCTATCCGTTCACACCGCAGCAGGCCATCAGCGACGCGATCATCAAATATTCCTATGTCCCCGTATTCTGCGGCGTCGGCGGCGGCACGACGCGCGGCCTGCGCACGGTGCAGCTTGCGCGCGACGTCGAATCGCAGGGCGCGATGGGCGTTGTGCTCAATGCGCCGATCAACAATCTGAATCTCCGCGCGGTCTCCGGCGTGATCGATATCCCGACCGTCATCACCGTGACAAAATTCGGCACGGACTTCGAGGCGCGCATTGAGGCCGGAGCCTCCATTTTGAACATCGCAGCCGCTGCGCAGACGCCGGAGCTTGTGCGGGAGGCCCGCAAGGCCCTGCCGGACGTGCCCATCATCGCAACGGGCGGCAAGACCGGCGAGAGCATCCTGCGCACCATCGAGGCAGGTGCGAACGCCATCACCTATACGCCGCCGTCGACGTATGAGCTGTTTCAGGAAATGATGAAGGGCTATCGCGAATAAACAAGCCAATTTTTTTGACAAGCTGAGGACCGCTGCGCGACGCAGCGGCCCTTTGCATATTTTTGAATTTTGATATGCCTGTAGCGTTGCTCAGTGAGCGCCGCTGAGCGGGTATCAGGCGCGCTTTCTGCGCTCGAGCGCGTCGCGGATCAGCCCGTGCAGGAGCAGCAGCGCACAGTACAGCAGCAGCGCCGCGCAGAACACAAAGACAAAATCATGCGGCAGAGAATAGGTCGTGACAGTGAGCCCCAGAAGAGTGACGTGCGCCAGCAGATAGGCGACCGGCAGCAGGATCACGCGCTCCGTCCAGACGCAGGCTCGCGGCTTCTTCCGGACAAAAATACGGACGAGCACAGCGGCTGCCAGAACGATCAGGGCTACAAAGGCATAGTAATTGAGCGTCAGGGACGGCAGGGCGATCATGCCGCCGGAGGCCATCGGCTTTCCCGCGAGATAAACGGCCTCCGTGCCGTCGTTTTCGCTATAGAGAACGGTGAGCGGCTTACCGCCCTCCGCCTCGAGCCGGGCGGCCTGAGTATGCGGGCCGGAGAACCAGCGCTCCCAGAGCGTCGACCAGGCCTCCACAAGGCAGATCTCGCGCAACGGATCGTCCGGATCGACAAAGCGCTCCGTCGAGACGTTGGCGACATCAGCACGGAACGTAAGCTCCAGCGCTCCCGCATCCTCCGTCACCTGCACAAGATCGTCCGTATAGGGGAAATAGATCGGAGCATTCAAAATGCCGGCTGCGGATATCACGGCCGTCAGGACAAACAGAGCCGTCATCACGATGATTTGCAGGCGCTTGCGCGCCAGCCTTTTCTGCAAATGCTGCAGGGGCGCGGCGTCCGGAGCGGGCTGCAGGGCAGGCGGGGCCTGTGTCTCCTGCAGGGCGGCGCGGCAGTCCGCGCAGGTGCGCAGGTGCTTTTCTACAAAGGCAGCGGTCTCCGGACTCGTAAGCCGCTCGGCATACAGCGGGAGAAGGTCCCGCACAATGCTGCATTCCTGATTCATGTTGATCCCTCCATGTTTTTTCGGATGATGGTTTTGGCGCGATGATAGGTCACGCACGCCCAGTTTTCCGATTTGCCGAAAAGCTGCCCAATGGTCCTGAAGCTCAGACCGCCGAGCGCCCGCCAGAGGAAGACCTCCTTATACGGCTCCGGCGCGCTGTGGAGCGCGGCCCGGATGCGTGCGGCATCGTCCCGGTCCGTGAGCTGCTCCTCCAGACTCGGGGCGGAAGCGGGGAGTGCTTCCATTTTCCCGTCATCCAGCAGCTCGATGCGGCCCATGCGCTTCTGCTCGGTATAGAAGCAGTTCTTCGCGATCTGGCAGAGCCAGACACGGATATCGCAGGCCCCGCGGAAGCCGGGAAGCGCGCGCATGGCGCGGCAGAATGTTTCGCTCGTCAGCTCTTCGGCAAGCTGGGCATCGTGAGAAAGGGCAAGCAGATAGCGGTAGACATCATCAAAATAAATGCGGTAGATCTCCGCAAGCTCTGACACGGCGCCACCTCCTTTCTGCCAATAAGACCGCGCCGGAGAGAAAATCTTACAGGAATGCGAAAAATTTTTTCGCTGCGAATGGTGCAGCCCCGTTCAGGCTGCAAAAAGGTCCGCTGTCAGGCATAACAGCGGACCTTTACATGCATTTGCGTTCTATCCCGTTTTCAGAAATCAGAAGCGGATGCGACCACCGATGAGGCGACCGGTAGCGGCAAGACGCTCGGCATCACGGCCGCGCGGCTCCAGAACGCCATGAGCGCCCAGGACCATGAGGATAGCCAGATAGGTATCCCAACCGAGGGGAGCAGAGCCGCGCTCCATCTCGGAGATCTTCTGACGGCTCTTGCCGACGGCATCACCGAGCTCTGCCTGAGACATCCGCATCTTCTTGCGGTAGGCGGGAAGCTCCTGGACGAGAGAACTGATCAGTTCACGCTGCTGTTCGGACTGTACAAACTGAGGCATAACTTTCCCAACTTTCTTTTTAAATTTCAGCCGCCTGCCAACGGCCGATTCCTGTAACAGGAAATTCAGCTCTGTGTGGAAGAATCCATGATTCCTGCTTACATGCTCAATATATCATACTATGTTCCGTTTGTAAACAGGATTTTGCAAAATATTTTGAAATAATTCCATGTAGCCTGCCCAAAACCGAACTGCATGAAACGTTTCAAATTTTACATACGCCGTATTGACGTCAATTGTACAAAAGCATGTCAGTTTGTTACAATTTGACTGCGCTCAAACACCGTTCTTGAAGAACGCGACCGCTACGACACCCGGCCCCGTATGTGTGCCGATCACACTGCACAGCAGCGTCTGCTCCAGACTGCCGCAGTGATCGCGCCAGAGCGCCGCGCTGTCCGCCACATATTTCTGCAGCAGGGCATCGCTCAGGCCGGTGTAGCCGAGCAGGATCGGCAGGGAAAAGTCGATGCCGCCGCTCTCGCGTACCTTCTGCACAAGCAGGTTGTTGCCCTGCTTCGAGCCGCGCGCCTTGCCGATCATGGTCACGGCCCCGTTTTCCAGCGTAACGACCGGCTTGATGCCGAGCAGCCCGCCCGCGAGCGCCGCCGTGCGTGAGATGCGCCCGCCGCGGCGGAGATACTCCAGCGTATCGAGCAGGCCGAGCAGGCAGATGTCGTCCCGCTTTTTCGTCAGCAGCCCGGCAAGCTCGGCGGCGGCCATGCCGTCCGCCGCCCATTCCAGCGCCAGCTCTGCCAGAATGCCGGATCCGATGGCGGCACTGCGGCTGTCAACAACATAGATATCCTCATAGTCTGCCGCGGCAATGCAGGCGCTCTGATAGGTCCCGGACAGCTCGGCAGAGATGGTGATGACTACGGCGCTCTCTCCGGCCTGCCGGACGGCCTCAAATTCTTTGACAAAGGCCGCCGGAGTGGCCTGACTCGTCGTGGGCAGCACGTCGGACTCGATCAGCCGCTCATAAAAGCGCCTGCGGTCGATGGTAACGCCATCAATAAGCTCTTCGTCTCCGAAATGCACCGTCAGCGGAACGGCGCGCACCTGTGCGCGGCAGCGCTCCGGCAGATCGACGGTCGAGTCGACAAGAATGCGGACGGGTTTCATAGGGTATCCTCCTGTTCTGCGGCGCACAGCCGCTCCAGATTGCCGCAGATCAATTCCAGTGCGGCATACATTTTGCTCCGCTGCTCCTCTGTCAGGCCCATGCTGGCAGCGTCCTCCATCGAGGCAATGCGTGCCTGCAGCGCGGCGAAGATCTCGCGCCCACGGTCCGTCAGATACAGGGGACTACGATAGCGGCGCGATACGGCCTCCGTGGTCACATAGCCGTTTTGCAGCAGAAATTCCAGTGTCCGCGAGACGGCGGCCTTGTCCTCATCGCAGCGCTCGGAAAGCTCCGCCGCCGTCAGGGGGCCGTCCAGCCCGAGATAGTACAGGCACGAGACATGTGGGCCCTTCAGACCGAAGCGCGCCATTTCCTCCGCCTTCAGGCGGCGGATGCAGCGGCTGATGCGCGCGATGCGCTGCGTAAAGATCCCATAGCGTTCTTCCATGGCGTTCCTCCATTTCGATATGTTGATTTATCAACTTGTCTGCAAAGTATAGCACAAACTTATTGATTTGTCAACATTCGGGGCGGCACCGCACAATTCAGTAAGAGCATTCGGCGAAAAATGTCCGGCGAAGGCCGAAGGTGAATTATGCGGTGTTGCCCAAAGTGTAGGAACGTGCCGAACGAGCGCGGCATACCATGGGATGAGCGCGAAATAAAGGAGGAATCATATTTGGAATTCAGAACGCAACCCATGATCGAAGCGGCGCTCCGCGAGGCGCGGCAGGAGGCCGCGCAGGAAGCGCCGCAGCCGGAGCGCACGGAGCAACAGGATGCCGCCTGCGGCATGCTCCCTGCCTGCGCGCCGCTGGCAAATCCCTTTGTCCCGTTCCAGAGGGATGATCCGCCCGTCTATGCAGCGGCGGTCGGGGCCGTGCGCGGTACCCTGTTTCCGGGGCTGGACCTTCCGCTGCGCGGACAGGAGAACAGTGGCGAGCTAAGCGGTACGCTGCAGCGCGACCTGCAGGCGCTGGGCTTCGCCGTGGTGGAGCTTGGCGAATACCTCGACACGCATCCCGGCGATGCCAGAGCGGCGGAGCTGTTCCGCTCCTATTCTGGGCTTTATGCGCAGGCGGCAGCCGCCTGGGAGGCCGAGAACGGCCCCATCGTCCAGCGCAGCGCCGTGGGCGAGTCCGGTTATGACTGGCTGCGCGGCCCGTGGCCGTGGCAGTACGCCGCAAACGACGGGGAGGGCTGACGATGTTTGTCTATGAGAAGAAGCTGCAGTATCCGGTACGGATCAAAAACACGAACCCGAAGCTCGCGAGCATCATCATCTCGCAGTACGGCGGCCCGAATGGCGAGCTCGGCGCGGCCCTCCGGTATCTGTCCCAGCGCTATTCCATGCCGTTTGACGAGCAGCGCGGCCTGCTGACGGATATCGGCACGGAGGAGCTCGGGCATCTGGAGATGGTCGGCACGATCGTCCACCAGCTCACGCGGAACCTGACGGAGGAGCAGCAGCAGGAGAGCTCCTTTGCGCCGTATTTCGTTGATCACACGGCTGGCGTCTATCCGCAGGCGGCCTCCGGCGCGCCCTGGTCAGCCGCAACGATGCAGGTCATGGGCGACCCCATCAGCGATCTGTGCGAGAACCTTGCGGCCGAGCAGAAGGCCCGCTCAACCTATGACAACATTCTGCGCCTGTCGGACGATCCGGATGTGAACGACGTCATCCGCTTCCTCCGCGCGCGGGAGGTCGTGCATTTCCAGCGCTTCGGCGAGGCGATCGAGAAGCTGCGCGAGCACCTCGACCGCAGGAACGTATATCTCTACAATCCGGCGATTGAGGCATAAAAATCTCCCGGCGGGAGCGGATGCTCCCGCCGGGCAGAGATCTTCAAATATCGAACTGGCTGCGGTACAGCTCGGCATAAAAGCCGTTTTTCTCCAGCAGAGTCCTGTGGTTGCCCTGCTCGATGATGTGGCCGTCTTTCATCACCAGAATGACATCTGCCTCGCGGATGGTCGAGAGGCGATGGGCGACGATGAAGCTCGTGCGGCCCTGCATCAGGCGGTTGAAGGCCTCCTGGATCTTGATCTCCGTGCGCGTGTCGATGGAGGACGTCGCCTCGTCGAGGATGAGCATCGGAGGCAGGCAGAGCATGACGCGCGTGATGCACAGCAGCTGCTTCTGCCCCTGGGACAGGCCGCCGCCGTCCTCGGTAATCGGCGTGTCATAGCCCTGCGGCAGGCGGCGAATGAAGCCGTGCGCATGCGAGGCCTTAGCCGCAGCGATGATCTCTTCCTCCGTCGCGTCCGGCTTGCCCATGACGATATTCTCGCGGATGGTACCGGTCTTGAGCCAGGTGTCCTGCAGCACCATGCCGTAGGACGTGCGCAGGCTGCCGCGCGTCAGCTGGCGGATATCCTCACCGCTCACGCGGATGCAGCCGCTGTCCACATCGTAGAAGCGCATGAGCAGATTGATGATCGTCGTCTTGCCGCAGCCGGTCGGGCCGACGATGGCGATACGCTGGCCGGGCTTCGCGGCAAGATCAAAATGCTCGATCAGGTGCTGCTCCGGGACATAGGAGAACGAGACGTCCTCCAGCGCAACGCTGCCGTCGGGGTCCGTGAGCGTCTTCGCATCGGCGGGCTCCGGGGTCTGCGGCGTTTCCTCGATGAGCTCGAAGATGCGGTCGGCGCAGGCAAGCGCATTCTGCAGCTCCGTTACCACGCCGGAAATTTCGTTGAAGGGCTTCGTATACTGGTTGGCATAGCTGAGGAAGCTTGTCAGCTGGCCGACGGAGATGCCGCCGTGCACGGCGCTGAGCGCGCCCGCCACGCAGACGCCCGCATAGACGAGCGAGTTCACAAAGCGCGTGGACGGATTCGTGATGGACGAGAAGAAAATGGCGCGCAGCGAGCACTTGCGCAGCCGCTCGTTGACCTCGTCAAAGCGGCCCTGTGCGCGATCCTGATAGCCGAAAGCCTGCACGACCTTCTGATTGCCGACCATCTCGTCGATGATGCCGGTCTGCTCGCCGCGGGCGGCGGACTGCTCCTTGAACATGGCGTAGGTCTTGCGGGCGATAAAGCTCGCAACGAACAGCGACACCGGCGTGATGACCACGACGACGAGCGTGATGAGCGGATTCATCCACAGCATGAACAGCAGCGTGCCGACGATGGTGAGCACGCCCGTAAAGAACTGCGTGAAGCCCATGAGCAGGCCGTCTGCGAACTGGTCGACATCCGCGATCATGCGGCTGACGATCTCGCCGTAGCTGTGCGCATCGATGTAGCGCAGGGGAAGGATCTCCAGCCGCGCAAAGGCATCGCTGCGGATATCGCGCACGGTGCGGTAGGTGATGCGGTTGTTGCAGGCGTTCATGATCCACTGCGACAGCGCCGTTGCGCCGATGAGGATGCCCATTTTGAGCAGCAGACGGGCGATGGCAGAGAATTCCACCTGCCCCGGCGCAACGATGAGATCGACAGTCTGCCCGATGAGAATCGGCAAATACAGCGTCATGGCTACGGTCAGCGCAGCAAACAGCAGAGACAGAATCAGCAGCAGCCAGTATTTTTTCAGATAGCGCAGCAGCCTGCGCATGGTATTTCTCTTTTTCATGCGTTCTGCGCCTCCTTCGGGAACTGGGAATAGTAGATCTCCTGATAGACCGGGCACGATTCGAGCAGCTCGGCATGTGTGCCCTGCCCGACGAGCGCACCGTCATCCAGCACAAGGATCTGATCTGCATACTGGATGGAGGCCGCGCGCTGCGACACCAGAAATACGGTGACGTTCGCATCGTGGGCGCGGATGGCCTTGCGCAGGCGCGCGTCCGTGGCATAGTCCAGCGCGGAGGCGCTGTCGTCCAGGATGAGAATTTCAGGATCGCGCACGAGTGCGCGGGCAATGGTCAGTCGCTGGCGCTGGCCGCCGGAGAGGTTCTTGCCGCCCTGCGCGACCGCGGCGTTCAGACCGCCCTCGCGGGTCGAGACAAATTCCGCCGCCTGCGAGGTCTCGAGCGCGACCTGCAGCTCGGCATCCGTTGCGTCCTCCTTGCCCCAGCGGAGATTCTCCGCGATGGTCCCGGCAAACAGGACGGCCTTCTGCGGCACGATGCCGATCTTGCTGCGCAGCTGCCCGGCCGGATAGTCGCGCACATCGACGCCGTCGACAAGGATACGTCCATCCGTCGCGTCATAGAAGCGAGGGATGAGATTGACGAGTGACGACTTACCGGAGCCGGTGCCGCCGATGATGCCGACGGTCTGTCCGCGCCGCACGCGGAAGCTCAGGCCGGACAGCGACTCCGCGCCCGCGCCGCCGTAGCGCAGCGCGACATTTTCGAACACGACTGCGTCCTGTGCAGTGGGATCATCCTGAGCGGGCTCGCCCGGGAACGTCATACTCGAATTCTCGTCAAACACGCTTTCGATGCGGCGGGCGCAGGCAGCCGCCTTCGTGATCGTAATGATCAGGTTCGCGAGCTTGATGAGCTCGACCAGGATCTGGGACATGTAATTGACGAGCGCCACGACCTGGCCCTGCGTCAGCGCGCCGCGTTCGACCTGCCAGGCGCCCGTCCAGATCAGGGCGACGATCGCGCTGTTGATGAGGACGTAGGTCAGGGGGTTCATCAAGGCGGAAATGCGGCCCACAAAGAGCTGCAGACGCGTCAGGCTCTCATTCTCCTCTGCAAACTGCGCCGTCTCCTCAGCCTCCTTGTGGAAGGCACGGATGACGCGCACGCCGCTGAGATTCTCGCGTGTGCGGCGCAGCAGGCGGTCCAGCCCGGCCTGTGCACGGCGGTAGAGCGGCATGGTCAGCAGCATGATGCCGAACACGACGACGGACAGCAGGGGAATGGCCACCGCAAAGACGAGCGCCGAGCGGACATCGATGGTAAAGGCCATGACCATCGCACCGAACACGATGAACGGCGAGCGCAGGAACAGGCGCAGCACCAGATTCACGCCGGACTGCAGCTGATTGACGTCGCTCGTCATGCGCGTGATGAGCGAGGCCGTGCCGAGATGGTCCATCTCGCTGTAGGACAGGCTCTGGATATGGCGGAACAGAGCGGATTTCAGCCCGGCCGCAAAGCCGACGGCGGCCTTCGCCGCGAAATACTGCGCCGTGATGGAGCAGATGAGGCCGATGAGCGCCAGACCGACCATCAGCAGCACCATACGGACGATGTAATGAACGTCGCCCGCGGCGATGCCGACGTCGATGATCTTCGTGACGACAAGCGGCACGAGCAGCTCGAACGAAGCCTCGAGCAGCTTGAACAGCGGCCCTAGAATGCTCTCTTTTTTATAATCCTTCAAATAGACCAGCAGCTTTTTCATGCTTCACCTCACGCCCCGCAGGGCAAATGTTTTTCCCAAATATTTAGTATAGCATATCCGCCGCAGTTTGAACAGACCCACTTCCGGCATAAGCAGCCTCCCTGCAGGAGGCCATCGACCACATGAAGAAGCTGAAAAGTATCTGGAGTAAAAGAAAGCCGGGCTCCCGGGGAGGGGGAGTCCGGCGTGATTATTTCTTCTTTGACAGATGCCATAACTTCTTCCTTCCCACAGTAAGAAAGAAGAAACTGAGAAGGTCTGTTGTCCATTTGTTGTCCAAGGTGAAAACGCCCAGCACAAAACAGGCTGAAAAATATAGAAAAACCATCGATTCCAAATGAAATCGATGGTTTTTGGTGGAGATAAGCGGGATCGAACCGCTGACCTCTTGAATGCCATGGACTGCCCAAGGGCAGTCGGGGTATTGAGGGCGGCTCACCGCGAAAAACTCTTGATTTCCAACGCTTTTTCGGTTTCGCGTGGTTCTAACACAGTTGAATTGTGCTGTTTCTGTGTGCTTGATTGGCTGGTTTTATCCTACATGGTCGTGGCGGGATTTTCAAGCCCCGCCACGGCTTTTTGTTTATTCTTCTTCCATCATGCCGACGAGTTTGTAAAAACTGGTGCGTTTCGTGTCGGTCATTTCCATGGCGGTCTTTGCGGTGATTTCTCCCGCTTTCCAAGAGGCATAAACCTTGTCCCAGTTGGCGGGGAAGGTCAGCGCGGGTCTGCCTAACTTCTTTCCATTGGCTTTCGCCGCCTCGATGCCCTCGGCTTGCCGCTTGCGGATGGTTTCGCGCTCCTGCTCTGCGATAGTTCCCAAAACCTCGATAAGAATGTTATTGACCATGTCGAACACCCATTCTTGACCCTCTGGCAAGTCCATCATGGTAGTGGGGAGGTCGATAACTTTGAGGCGGATGCCGTTCTCCTTGAAATAGCGGAGTTCGTTGTGAATGTCGGCTTTGTTTCTGCTCAATCGGTCAAGAGATTTGACAACCAAGGTGTCCCCGCGTCGGAGCATTGCGTTTTTGAGGGCTTGATAACCCGCCCGCTCCAAATCCTTGCCGCTTTCTTTGTCGGTGATGATTTCTCTGTCGGTTGCCCCAAGAGCCTTGAAAGCGGCGATCTGTCTGTCCAAGTTCTGCTCCTTGCTTGATACTCTTGCGTAATAATAGGTGCGGCTGTCCATGTTCGCGTCCCCCTTTGTTTTATCTGTTCGTATTGTATCATAAGTGTTCGTAAATGACAATATATTTGCGAATATATTCAGAAAAAGATTTTTATATATCGCGAACACAAAAAACAGGGTGATTTTCGGTGTTTGTAAAGGTGTGCTCTTGCGAACACATAAAGAAATGGAGCGGACTTGCGCCCGCTCCGTGGGTTATTGGCAATTACAGTTTTCCAAGAGCCATGCCCGAATATAATTGCAGTATTCAGCATCGTCTCCGCAGAAACTCAAAAAATACACATAGATTTGCGCCATGTAATAATGGATGTTAGAAATGTTATATTGCCCATGCTTTGCATAACCAGAAAGAAATATGCTTTTTTCTTTTTCTGTTTTTAGAAATCTCTGTCCGGGACGGAGAATGAGAGACCATGCAATATCAAAATCTCTATTGCCATAACCGGAAAGTTCAAAGTCAAGTATTCCGCTAATATGGTGATTGCTCCATAACAGATTTGCATAATGGAAATCGCCGTGGCAAAACACAGTTGCAATTTCTGTTGGAACATTGGCAAAATAGGCTTTTAGAAAGTTGAGGTCAAGTTTATCTATCATTTCGTCCGTCGGGATATGGAAAAATCGTCTATCCGCCACCGGGCTTGCAGAAACTTTTGAAGTATGAATTCTTCCTAATGTTTCTCCGTATTCCTCCATGTATTCAAGAGAAGCCATGTCATTGTTATCGCCAACGATATTTGAAAGCCGCAAACCGGGCATATCGCTTGTGATAGAAAAAGGATGGTCGTCAAAATCGGCATCTAAAACAAGAGGGATAATAGGGAGATCGAATTGCCGTAAAATTGCAACTTCATTTTCAATCGCTGCACCTTTTTGCCGTGCAACTTTTATGTATGCAGTGATTTCTTCGTTGTTATAAACACCTTTTACATGAAATACATCATTGCCCGCATGGGGATAACCCATAACTTCTACCAAGCGGAAATTATGGTAATTGAGAGTAAAGGGGTCGATGGTATTTCTCCACTTGTCGGGATGTTTGAATTGCTGTTGCACTAATAATTACACCTCGCTTGGATTTGAATGGAGCGGACTTGCGCCCGCTCCATTATAGCATATTATTATGTCTGTTGCGAAAGATTTTCAACCGCGATACGGATATTGCGCGGAACACCTTTCATTTGCACATATCGGGACACGGTTTCCGGACTGCGTTTCATTCTCCGGGCGACGGCTGTGTATGTTCCTAATTCGCGGTAGAGCCGCTGCATTTCCACGATCTCCGTAGGTGATACTCTGGGTGCGCCCATATTATTCCTTGTCCTTGTTGGGCTTCTTGGGCTTCTGGGCGGTCTTCAAATGGGTATCGGAATGCTCCATAGCATACTGCCAACATTCGTTGATGTAGCCGCTGAAAGTCTTTTTGGGGGCGTTTGCTCCGCCGTATTCAGCAATCATTTTATTGATTTCTTCCAGTTTGGCGGTGTAGTTCCACGGCACAGTGATGGTCTTCTTGTCGGTGTCCAGAATGATACGCATAATTTGTTTCCTCCCATAAAAAGAAAAATGTATGAAAGTTGTCGAAAACACAACTTTTCATGGCAAGGGTGCTATGCCCCAAGAGTTTTTGCAGAGTAAAGGCATCGCCGCCACAATCAATCAAATACTTTCGGGCAAAGGTGTGGCGGAACAGATGGATGCTTGTCTTTTGGACACCTCGACGCGTGTTATACCTTGCTATGGATTGCCGCAGACCGTTCTCCGTCAGCTGAGAGCCGGTTTCCGTGCAAAAGAGGTAATCAGCCGTCTCCCCGCCTCTGTGCCGCAGATACTCCCGCAGAATGGCTACCATGGCACTACAAAGGGGAATGACCTGGGCTTTTCTGTTCTTTGTGTGGCGGTAGAACACCATCCCTCCATCCAAATCCACATCTCGGATTTGAATTGCTCTAACTGTCGCGGCTCGGCTGCCGCAGTTCAATAAAAAGTTGATAATCACCCAATCCCGATATTCGGCAAAGGTTGCTTTCCGAATGTCGGGCTTTTTTAGTAATGCGGCAAGTTCGGCATCCGAATAGGTTTCTTTCACAGTTTCCTCCGCTTTGTAGAGCGGGATATTGAGGCGGGTAATGCCTTGCTCGTTGCACCAAGAGAAAAAGGATTTGAGGGTGCGTGTATAACTGTTGATGCTATTGGGGGAAAGGGACGCGTCCCGCATACTGATTATCATTGCATCCAAATCCGCCTTTTGGAGCATGGCAATGTCCATCTTCACATCCATGTGCTTTGCCACGGCTTGAAACTGGGATTGATAACTTTGCAAAGTCTTTTCGGCAAGTCCCTTTGTCTTTCGGGAAATGATGAAGTCGGAAAAGGTTTCCTCAATGGTTGCACTCACTACTAACTTGATTTTAGCCATAATATCTGTCCTCTTGATTTCATAATTTTTAGCCTAAAATCAAGAGCACAGGTCAGCATTTACCTTTTGGTGAAAACCGAAGAAAATCACACTTTGCAAGTCGTAAAAGCAAGAAAAAACCTTGATTTCCGAAGAAATCAAGGTTTTTGGTGGAGATAAGCGGGATCGAACCGCTGACCTCTTGAATGCCATTCAAGCGCTCTCCCAGCTGAGCTATACCCCCATATGAACTTTTCTTGTGTCGTTTCCCTCAGTGCACGGATATTATATCAAACCTCCCGCCAAATTGCAAGTACTTTTTTCAATTTTTTTGATTTTTTTCGGCAGAAAAATATAAAGTCAGAATACAGATTCAAAAATTCATATTAAAACGATATATTTCCTATTTCCCTTGCTGCAATCTTCGTTCGAACAGCAGGCAATTGAGCACGCCGCCGTAGAACAGAATGGACATGCACACATAAAGCCACAGCATGGCCATGGCGATGCCGGCAAGGCTGCCGTAAAACACGGAGTAGGAGCCGAAGTGCTGCACATAGACAGAGAACAGGGACGAAAACACCAGCCAGCCGAGCGAGGCACCGGCCGCGCCCGGCAGCGCGCGGAGCAGGGGAATGCGGCGGTTCGGGAAAACGCACAGGATCGCCCAGAACAGCAGCGTCAGCAGGGCAAACAGCACAAGGCCCCGGAAGCGAAGCACGCGCGACAGCAGGCGCAGGATCGGCACATGCTTTCCGGCGATCCACGCGGTAAGCTGGCTGCCGAAGACATGCAGCACCAGCGTCAGAAGGAGGGCGGCAAGCAGCAGCACGGTATAAAGCACGCTGACCAGCCGCGTATAGACATAGCCGCGGCTCTCGCGCTCGCCGTAGATCGCGTTCAGGCCGGTCTTGATGCAGTAAACGCCGCGGGAGGACGACCAGATGGCCATAATGGCAGAGACCGAGATGAGCGTGAGGGACGAATTGCTCCCGAGGTCCCGGACGACCCACTCCAGCGCAGGCTCGAACACAGATGGGATCACGCCGTGCAGGGCAGAGAGCAGGTCCGCCTCCGTCAGGCCAGTGTGCGGCAGCAGCGCCAGAACAAGCACAATCGCGGGGAAGACGGACAGCACCAGATAAAACGACGCATTTGCGGCATAGAGCGGAACGCGGAACAAAGCGATCCGGCGGATGAAGCGGACGGGAGCCGCGAGCCAATCTGGCATTCTTTTCATTTTATATCTCCCTCCGGCGAAGTTCATTTGACAAAGAAACGGAACGATGGTATACTGAATTGGAAAAAGAGAATGCGGCAAAGGAGGCACGGACATCGTGCATTTCATCAGCAGCGCCATGGCAAGCTTCTGCCTGGAGACCACCGTCGAGGATGCGATGCAGACGGTGCGGGACGCGGGGTTCGACAGCCTCGATTTCCCGCTGAGCGTATACAGCCGCCCGCAGGACGCGCCGCTGCGCGGAGACAACTGGCGCCAGTGGGCGCGCGGGGTGCGCCGCACGGCGGACCGGATCGGGCTGCCCATCACGCAGGCACACGCCTCCTGGGAGCAGGCCATTCCGGACGACCTGCACTACGAATCACCTTATGAAATCTATGAGCGGACGATGGAGGCCTGCGCCATCCTCGGCTGCCGCCAGCTGATCTTCCATCCGGTGCTGTATCTGCACCGCATGCCGGACCGCAGCCTCTGGCCGCGCATCCACGACTGGAACGTCCGCTGGTTCCACGAGCTTTTGCCGCTGGCGGAGAAGTTCGACATTGTGATCAATCTGGAAAACACGTTCGACTATCGCCATCTGCAGCAGCCGGGCGACGCGCCCGTGCCCTACACAACGGCGCAGGACATGCTGGAGCTCGTCTACGGCATCGGCTCGAACCGTGTGCAGCTGTGCCTCGACACCGGCCATGCCCACATCAGCGGGCAGGACGTGCCGGAGATGATCCGTGCGTGGCGCGGCAATCTGGCCACGCTGCATCTGAACGACAACTACGGCCTGATCCGGCCGGTCTTTGAGGACCTGCATCTGTTCCCCGGCTACGGAACGCTGGAGTGGAAGCCGATCTTCGACGCCCTGCGGGACATCCGCTTCCGCGGTGTCCTGAACATTGAGCCGGTCGTGGAGCTGGCGCGTATGCCGCGGGCCGTCCGCATCATCCAGCTGCGGGCCGCAGCCCAGACGCTGCAGGTGCTTGCAGAATTATAATCCTAGTATACCACAAACCGGTGCGGAAGAAAAGCGGTTTGCGCAGAGGGGGCGCGGCGAGTGGAGAAAAATACGCATACGCCGCGTCCGCTGCATCTTGCACAGGCGGAGCCTCTGCTGCGGGAGCGGCTGGAAGCAACCGTCATGCTGACCGTGACGGGCGGAAGCATGCTGCCGCTTCTGGCCGGCGGCCGTGACCGCGTAACGCTCGGCCCCGTGCCGGAGCGTCTGCGCCGGGGTGAGGTCCTGCTCTACCGCCGCGCCGACGGCAGCTATGTGCTGCATCGCCTGACCGGCTTCGGGCAGGACGGCACGCTCGTTTTCTGCGGGGACCGCCAGACCGAGCCGGAGCGGGGGATCCGGCCGGAGCAGGTCATCGCGCGGGCTGTGGCCTTCGAACGAAAAGGACATTTTTTTACGCGCAGGGCGCCCGGCTACCGGGTCTACTGCGCGCTGTGGCCGCGCCTGCGCTGGTGCAGGCAGGCGATCTTCCACCTGCGGGCAGTCCTGCCGGGGAACGGCAGGAAAGGGCAGAAATGAGAGAGAGTCTATGAAACAACGCAAATCCGAAATCAACTGGAAGCTCGTCGTCCGCGTCGCATGCCTGATGCTGCTCGACGTCATGCTGCTGTATCTGGCATGCCTGCTGGCGCTGCTGTCGCGATTCGACCTCAGTATCCACACACTCATGCGCGACAGCGGCTTTTTGCCTGCACTGCATGCGGCTTTCCCGTGGGTGGCGATTGGCATGATCGCCCTGTTCATCCCGCTGAAGCTCTACAGCAGCCTCTGGGAATTTGCCGGGGTCGAGGAGCTGCTGCACATTCTGTGTGCCTGCTTCCTGTTTGCCGCCGCGACGCTGCTGCTGATCCTGTTCGGCGTGCTCGACCTGCCGCGCAGCTTCCCGGTTCTGGCCGGGCTGTATCTGGTGGCGCTGCTCAGTGCATCACGCTTTTCCTATCGTCTCATCCGCACGATCCTGCACCGCTCCGGCAGCGAGAAGCGCAAGAAGCGCACGATGCTCATCGGTGCAGGCAGTGCCGGCATGCTCGTGCTGCGGGAATTCCAGACGAGCGAAAATTCCCAGAACAACGTGGTGTGCGTCATCGACGACGACCGCGACAAGCTCGGCAAGTACATTCGCAACGTCAAGATCGCCGGAACGCGGGACGACATTGTCGCACTGGCACAGTCCCGCCGCATCGAAGAGATCGTGCTGGCCATTCCGACGGCAGCCGTGCGCGAACGGCGAAATATTCTGCAGCTTTGCCAAAAGACAGGCTGCCGCCTGAAGATCCTGCCGGGCATTTATCAGCTGGCAAACGGCGAGGTCAACATCCAGAAGATCCGCAATGTGGACGTGCAGGACCTGCTCGGCCGTGACTGCGTGGAGGTCGACCTCTCCCAGATCGCGGGCTACCTGTCCGGCAAGACGATCCTCGTCACGGGCGGCGGCGGTTCCATCGGCAGTGAGCTCTGCCGCCAGATCGCGCGTCATACGCCGAAGCGCCTAGTGTTGCTGGATATCTATGAAAACAACGCCTATGCCATCGAGCAGGAGCTGCACCGCACGCATCCGGAGCTGGACCTTGCCGTGTGCATCGGCTCCGTGCGCGACGAAATGCGGGTCAGCTCCCTGTTTGCGCAGTACCGGCCGGACATCGTGTTCCACGCTGCGGCGCACAAGCATGTGCCGCTGATGGAGGGAAGCCCGAACGAGGCCATTAAAAATAACGTATTCGGAACGCTCCATGTGGCGCAGGCTGCGGACCGCTACGGCACGGAGACCTTCGTGCTCATCTCGACGGATAAAGCCGTGAACCCGACGAACGTCATGGGTGCGAGCAAGCGCGTCTGCGAGATGATCGTGCAGACCATGGCGGAGCGCTCCAAAACATAATTCGTGGCCGTGCGCTTCGGCAATGTCCTCGGCAGCAACGGCAGCGTCATCCCGCTGTTCCGGCGGCAGATCGAGGAGGGCGGCCCCGTAACCGTGACGCACCCGGACATCATCCGCTATTTTATGACGATCCCTGAGGCGGTATCCCTCGTGCTGCAGGCGGGCGCTTATGCCGGCCGCGGCGAGATTTTCGTGCTGGACATGGGCGAGCCGGTCCGCATTGACGATCTGGCCCGCAACCTCATCCGTCTTTCCGGCTTTGAGCCGGACGTGGATATCGAGGTCCGCTATACCGGCCTGCGCCCCGGTGAGAAGCTCTATGAAGAGATGCTCATGCAGGAAGAGGGGCTTCGCTCCACGCCGAACCATCTGATCCATATCGGCCGTCCGCTGGACATCGACGTTCCTGCCTTTGAGCGGCAGCTCACGGCCCTTGCAGCGGCCTGCCGGGAAAATTCACCCGCGATCCGGACGCTGCTGGCGCAGGTCGTGCCGACCTATCACCCGGAGGCAGGCGGAAGACCGGCCGCGAACGTGTCATAAGTGCCGGGAGGAAACACAACGGTACGAGTGCCGGGATACCCCGGCTTGCATATCATATCCAACATCATAGGGAGGACATTCGGATGAAAGGTATCATTCTCGCCGGCGGCAAGGGCAGCCGCCTGTACCCCATGACCCGCGCCGTTTCCAAACCCCTGATCCCGATCTATGACAAGCCGATGGTCTATTATCCACTGAGCGTACTGCTGATGGCGGGCATCCGCGACATCATGCTCATCACGGCTCCGGCGGACTGCGAGTCCTACCGCCGCCTGCTGGGAGACGGCTCCCAGTTTGGCATCCATGTGGAATACGGCGTGCAGCCGGTCGCCCGCGGCATTGCGGACGCTTTCCTCATCGCCGAGGAATTCATCGGCGGCGCGCCGTGCTGCCTTGTGCTGGGCGACAACATGTTTCACGGCGCGCAGCTCGAGCAGCTGCTCCGTGCCGCCGCAGCCCGAACGGAGGGTGCGACGGTCTTCGGTTATCCCGTAAAGAATCCGAGTGCCTACGGCGTCGTGGAATTCGACGCACAGGGTCAGGTCCTTTCCATCGAGGAAAAGCCGGAAAAGCCCAAGTCCCGCTACGCCGTCCCCGGCCTGTATTTCTATGACGGCGACGCGGCAAAGCTGGCGCACACCCTGCAGCCGTCCGCCCGCGGCGAGCTGGAGATCACGGCCCTCAACGAGCTGTATCTGCGGCAGGGGAGGCTCCATGTGGAGCTGATGGCCCGCGGCATGGCCTGGCTCGACACCGGCACGCCCGAGGGCATGCTCAATGCCGCGCAGTATGTAGAGGCCGTGCAGTCCCGGCAGGGACTTTATATTGCCTGTCCCGAGGAGATTGCCTGGGAGCAGGGATTCATTTCAGATGAGGAGGTCGCAGCACGGGGGCAGGAGCTCCGCATGACGGAGTATGGCCAGTATCTGCTGAGTCTCGTCAAGTAAGGAAGCTTTATGACAGAAAAGTTGGAACGCATTTTGCCCACCGTACAGAAGCCTGCGCGCTATGTGGGCGGGGAATATGGACAGACAATGAAGGACAAGCGCAGCGTTGAGCTGCGCGTTGCCTTCTGCTTTCCGGATACCTATGAGATCGGCATGTCTAATCTCGGCATGCGCATCCTCTATGCGGTCATGAACCGCATGGAGGGCGTGTGGTGTGAGCGCGTCTTTGCCCCGTGGGGTGATATGGAGGATGCCATGCGCGCAAACGGCCTGCCGCTGTATGCGCTTGAGAGCGGCGACCCGGTGTCGGAATTCGACCTCATTGCCTTTACCATCGGCTATGAGATGAGCTACACGAATGTGCTCAATATGCTGCGCCTGTCCGGCGTGCCGCTGCATGCGGCCGACCGCACGGGACTGGAGCATATGGTCTTTGCGGGCGGCGCATGCGTGTATAACCCGGAGCCGTTGGCGGATTTCATCGATTTCTTCTCCGTCGGCGAGGGAGAGGAGAGCACGCCGGAAATTCTGGAGCTCTATCGCCGCGCTAAGCGCGAGGGCTGGAGCAGATCGGAATTTCTCCGCGCCGTGGCGCAGATCGAGGGCGTGTATGTGCCGTCGCTGTACCGCCACGAGTGGAATGCCGACGGCACGCTGGCCTCGGTCACCCCGCTGGACGGCGCGCCCGCACGCGTGACAAAGCGCATCGTGCAGGATCTGGATACGGCGCTCTATCCGACGGACGGCATCGTCCCGAATACGGAAATCGTCCATGACCGCTCAAATCTCGAGGTCATGCGCGGCTGCATCCGCGGCTGCCGCTTCTGCCAGGCGGGCTATACCTACCGCCCGGTGCGGCCCCGCTCGCCCGAGACGCTGCGCCGTCAGGCCATTGAGTCTCTGGAAAATTCCGGCTGCCATGAGATCACGCTTTCCAGCCTTTCAACATCCGACTACCGCGGCCTGCCGGAGCTGGCAGATGCCATGCTCGATTACTGCGCGCCGCGCAAGATCAATCTCTCGCTGCCGTCGCTGCGCGCGGACAATTTTTCCCGCGATCTCATGCTGCGGCTGCAGCAGGTGCGCAAGAGCGGCCTGACGTTCGCGCCGGAGGCCGGTACGCAGCGCCTGCGCGACGCCATCAATAAGAATGTCACGGAGCAGGAGATCCTCGATACCTGCGCCATCGCCTTTGAGGGCGGCTGGAACAATGTGAAGCTCTACTTTATGCTCGGCCTGCCCACGGAAACGGACGAGGATGTGCTCGGCATCGCAAAGCTTGTCTATGAGATCCTGAAGACGTGGCGCGAGCACGCCAGCAACAAAAAGCGCGGCGTGCGCATCCATGTGGCAACGGCCTTCTTTGTTCCGAAGCCGTTCACGCCCTTCCAGTGGGAGAAGCAGATCACGCCGGAGGAGTATCTCCGCCGGGCGCGCCTGCTCAAGGACAATATGCCGTCGAAGAGCATCGAGTATAACTGGCACGCCGCCGATCTGAGCCGCCTTGAGGCCGTTCTGGCCCGCGGCGACCGCCGCCTCGGCCCCGTGCTGGAGGAGGCC
>ENA-ORUB01000994-ORUB01000994.1-human-gut-metagenome-genome-assembly--contig:-NODE-994-length-33870-cov-6.184859_pt1 | contig 33870 bp, 26 predicted proteins | sample MGYA00241918_ERZ509200 | MGnify/ENA primary metagenome ERZ509200 (study PRJEB26280, sample SAMEA2338853) | human gut metagenome | biome: human gut; feature: human-associated habitat; material: faeces... | reverse complement strand
CGTGCGCGCGCTGGCCCCCGCGATCCTCGGCATGGACGTCGAACTGCCAGAAACCGACGAGTACGTGGCGATCGGCGCGGCCCGTCAGGCCGCCTGGGTGCTGTCCGGCGAGACCGAACCGCCGACGTGGCCGGTCAAAGTCGAGACCACACTGACCGGCGAACCAACCCCGCAGGTGTACGAGCAGTACGTGCGCTGGCGCGGTTGATGAAGTCACACGATGAGGTTGTCGGAACGACGAGGGCCAGCAGCCTCATCGCATATCACCATCAGGAAAGGAACATTGATGACTTTTCATTTCACAGTCCGTGATGATAAGCAGATTCGTGTCATCATCGACACCGACGCCGATTGCGAGGCCGACGACCCGTTCGCTATCGCTCAGGCGTTGCTGACACCGAAGTTCATGGTCAAGGCGATTTGCGCCGAGCATTTCAACGAAGCGGGCAGTATGGAACGCAGCTTCCGCACCGCATCCACGGTTGTTCAACTGCTGAACTCCGATGTACCGGTACTCGAAGGCGCCCGCACGCCGCTGGCGGGACTGCACCTCGCCTCTGATGAGGACCTCTCCCCCGCTTCGCGCGCGATTCTCGACGAAGCTCTGAGCGCCGATACCCATCCGCTGTTCGTACTGTGCCTCGGCGCCATCACCAACGTGGCCGCCGCCATCAAGCTGCACCCGGAAATCGTCAGCCGGATGACCATCATCTGGATCGGCACGCAGCTTCCCGGAAACGATGAGGAAGCCATTCGCGAATTCAACTCCGGCAACGACGTGGAAGGCGCCAATCTGGTGCTGACCAGTGGTGCGAATCTCTGGCTGGTGCCTTATCAGGTCTACCGTACGATGAATGTGAGCATTGCCGAACTACAATGTAAGCTTGCCGATGCGGGCGCTATCGGCGAGTTCCTGTTCGACAATCTCGTGAAATACAATGACAGTGATTTCGCGTTCTGGACTTCGGGAGAAAGCTGGTCATTGGGAGATTCGCCCGCCGTCGGCTTGGCGATGAAGCATGATTGCGGCGAATTCCATTACGCGCCGGCACCATTGGTCAAGCCGGACAGCTCCACTGCTTTCATACCGTCTCGCCCAACGATACGCATCTACGATAGCATTGACAGTCGATTCATTCTCGAGGACCTCTTCGCCAAGTTGACGCTGTTCGCACGCGGTTGACGACCCGATAATATGCGGCCACCAACGGTGACGCCTCCCATCGGGGCGACAAGGCTGTTCACGATCGAAATCACAACCGGAAGGCCGCCCCTTTGCGGTACAGGTTCTGCAACACTCGGCGATTGGTGTTCCGTACCACCCGATCCCGGTACGGAACACCATAGCACCTGATAACGGTACCCCGTACCATGCCACAGCCGAGATACCATAGCAAAACGGCGAAACCAAACCGTTATGCCAAGTCCGATTCCGCCGCGGAATGGTATGGAAGCGCAATCCAACGCTTCAAGGACTTCCGCACCCCGCCGAAAGCAGGGTAATAAGGCCGCTCGACATTGGCATATGCCGAATCATATGACCGACAACGGCTTCGGTGGCGAGGCAAGCCTGCCCCGCCACCGAAGCGGAGATGCCGCCTTTCATCGCACATCCATGTACGGCTTGCCATCCCTGTACACCGTGGCGGCTGCGTATCGATGTACAGGTGGAGGGCAAAATGTGTGGTCATAGACGTGTATACGGCAGGTGTGGATATCAAGTCTTCGGCGCCTCCATCCCTCGATACACCTTGATACATCCTCAGAACACGACCGGTGTCACGCACGAGGCGAGGATGGCGCGCGCATCGTCGCGGGTGATGCGGCGGTAGGAGCCGCCGACGTCGCCGGCATGGTCGGCGAGCTTGTCCAGCGTGGCCAGATCGGCTGGAATGCCGACCTCGGACAGGGTGAGGAGGGCACCGACCAGACGCAGAAAGTCGGCGTAGCGCTCGATGCCCTCCTCGGCCACCTCGCGCTCGGATTTGCCGGTCGAGTCCACGCCCCACACGTTCACCGCCCAGCGGGCGAAGCGTGCGGTGGCTTCGGGGCGTGAGGTGTAGACGTACTTCATCCAGTGCGGATGGACCACGGCCAGGCCGGCGCCGTGCGAGATGTCGAAGTAGGCGGAGAGCGTATGCTCGATGCCGTGCGTGACCCAATCCTCCTCCTTGCCACGCGAGATGACGCGGTTGAGCGCGAACGTGGAATCCCACATCGCGTTGCTACGGGCCTCATAACTGCGCGGATGGCGACGGCAGGCGCGCCAGGAGCGCAGGATATGCCGTTGGATGGCCTCGGCCATCTCGTCGGAGAGATTGTCGTCGCTGGGTAGCGAGAAATATTGTTCGCAGGTGTGGCAGAACATGTCCACGAATCCGTAGGTGGTCTGTTCAGCCGGCAGGGTGAGTAGATAGGTCGGGTCGAGTACCGAGAACTTCGGCGTCAGCGGGAAGGATGTGTAGCCGAGCTTGCGGTTGCGGGCCCAGTTGGTGAGCACAGCCACGTCGCCCATCTCGGAGCCGGTGGCAGCGATGGTCAGCACCACGCCGAGCGGCACAAGGTTTTCAGGGGCGGGCTTGTCGGTTTCGACGTAGCCGTCCCAGAGGTCCTCGTCCTCGCCCAGGCCGGAGCCCAGCGAGATGAACTTGGCGCAGTCGATGACCGAGCCGCCGGCGACGGCCAGGATCAGGTTCACCCCGTGCTCCCGAACCAGGTTCACGCCTTCGAGGACCTTGTCGAGTCGCGGGTTCGGGGTCACGCCGGAGAGTTCGACGACCTCGTTGACGGCCTCGCGCAGCGCGGCCGTCACATCGTCATAGGCACCGTTGCGCTTGATCGAGCCGCCGCCGTAGACCAGCAGCACGCGGCACCGGGGCGAGACCTGGCCTCCTCGGCCACATGCGAGACCTGGCCTTCTCCAAAATAGATCTTGACGGGATTGTGGAAGATGAAGTTTCTCATATGTTCATTCCTTTCATGAACGGCTCGGTTACGCAATGGATTCGGCGAACGGCGGAATCGTCGAACCGATCATTCTGCCCAACAGACTCCTATACGCTCCGCTACCTCTTGGAATTGCTCAAGACATCCGATAGCAAGTTCGTCGTCCGGCCACGTCCCGACTTGGTCGAACGGCGAACATCCGGTTTCGGCGCGTCTTCTCTACTCAATCGGCATGGCGAACGGTGGCACAGGCATACCGTTCCCCGAACACAGTAGACCACGACCGGGCGCATTACTCCACGCATATCGGATGGATGTCGGCTTACGCCAGGGCACACGAATGACGACCTTGTCGCCTTCAACGCGCCCGGAGACGGCATGCACGGAGCTGTCCTCCCAGACAAGCTCGAATTCGCGCGGTTCGTCCCCGTCCAAGGTGTATAACGGACCACCTGCAAAGTCGATGACGAGCTCACCGTCTGTCAACACCGCGGACTTCGGCTCAGGTGATTTCGGTGCGTCATTTTTACCATAGACAAGACCGCAGGCCGCATGGAACAACCGCTCGGCGACCACACGCTTGTTCCACGGATGCAGGTCGTTCCATTCACCGGCGTCGAGCGCAACCACTGTTGCCACATCATCAACGGTCTTCGACACCTGCCATTCATGCTGCCGCACCAAGGCCCATCCACCATCCTCGACATTGTCGATTGAAAATACCGGCAACTGCACAATCAGGAACGGCAATCGTTCTTGATCCCAAGCATGTCGCCAGCAGCCGATCATCGCCGTAAGCATATGCCCATACTCATCGGCCACATCACCAGTATTGGATTCACCCTGATACCAGAGCACCGCACGGGCGCCGTACCCGGCGCAGGTCGCGGTCATGCCGTTGTACAGGCCTAATGGCTTCCACTGCAGGGAATCTTCCGTCGGACAATCCTCATCGATTTCGGCACCGATCATGTACCGCCAAGCTCCGCTCAGATCGAACGAGTCATCGCCCACATCCAGATGCATGCGCTTACCGGGAGTGAACCGGCCCGTGCCGCGTTCGCACACCAGCCGTACTTCTACATCGTTGGGGCCGGCCTTCAGCACATTCTCCGGGACAACGTAGTCACGGGAGAAATACTGGTGCTCGGACCGTCCCACTTCAACACCATTCACATAGGTGATGTCCGAATCAACCATCGCCCCCAAGTGCAGCACAGCAGGCCGTCCAACCGCATACGTCGGCAACATAACCGTACGCCGCAAGCGGATCACACCGCGGAACCCAGCTAGACGAGGATCGGCATCCGACAGGAATGCGGGCAGGTTCACGGTTCCGGTTTCCGCATCCTCATTCCATCGGTTGACTTCTCGCACACGCAGATCTTCATGCCACCGGGTGCGGGCCTCAATGCTAGACTCATTGCGCACACGGGCTTCATCATCATTCCGGTATGGTGCCAGATCAGTGAGCATCCTCGGCCATGCAGCGAGTGTCTCCTCATCCATCCATGATTCGATCGGTGAGCCGCCGAGCGTGATATTAAGCAGACCGACCGGCACACCGAACGATTCCCGAATCATACGTCCAAAAAAGTAGCCGATTCCAGTGAACTCATCAAGGGTATCCGATGCAGCGCCAACCCATTGTACCGGTTCATCGAATTCATGACGCGGCCCGTGGAAATCGAATCTGACCGGCACTTTGCAATGTCGCAGCAGCGAGTCGGCTTCACGCGTGAATTCGGACGGATAACGCCAGTGCAGAAATTCCATCTGATATTCCATATTCGACTGTCCGGCGCAAATGAACACCTCGCCCGCATAAACGTCATGGCTCAATGATTCCCGCGTCGCCGCTTCCGACGTTTCACTGACCGTCATGCGATAGGGACCACCGGCGTCCAACGGTTCGAGCGTGACCGTCCACGCGCCATCGGCGTCGACGATGGCATCGGCACGCCGTTCCGCGACCGAGACCTCGATCGTGGAACCGGGGCGGCCACCACCCCAGATCCTCACCGGCATGCCAGATTGCAGCACGCATCCTTCACCGAACAACGGATTGATATGCAATGTCGATTTCATTGTGTCCAACTCCTTGTTTCAGCCATATTCACCACACGCGGTATTCGCCCGCGAGCGCGAGGAACGCGAACGCGTAGAGGAAGTTGTCGTAGTAGCGGCGCGTGCCGGTGCGGATCGGCGTGTCCCACAGCAGGCGCACCCAGCGGATCGCATTATCGAGCGCGTCCGGCTCCTGCGAGTGCATCGCGGCGAGCGAGCCCTCGGCGGTGGCGGCGATGAAGCCGACCGGGTGCAGCACGGTCTCGTCCACCGGCGTGCCGTCGACCGCGTAGACGCAGGTGCGGTCGTGTTCGAGGAAGAAACGCTGCAGACGCGCATTCGCATCGCACAGCTCGGGCACGACGCCGTTCCACAGGCAGTCCAGCCCGATGTTGCCGGCGGTGCGGTAGGCGTCGGAATAGAAGTGCCAGTGGTCGCGCTCGTCGACATGCGGCGTGCCATCATAGTTTGAGTATTCGGGGTTCATACCGGTTTCCGGATGGCAGGCGGTGACCAGATACCGACGGCTGGCGGCAGCGGCCTCGCGCCAGAACGGGCGGTCGGCCTCGTCGGCACGCTGTGCGAATACCTCATAGAAGTGCGGCAAATGGTAGGACGGGTCGGTCCATTCGGTTTCCGGGATGAACTTGATCAGATGGTTCTCCGGATTCCACATCGGGTAGCCCTCGCCATCCTCGCCCCGGTGCACGCAGGTATGCAGGATCGAGCGGGCGTGGCGGGAGTACTCGTACACGCCCTCGCCATCGCCCCAGCGCCCGGAGGCCAGGAACAGCGCCATCGCGAAGTACTCCTCGCCGTCGGGGGCCGGGCCGTCGGCGTTCGGCACGCCGCTGAGGTCCACGGACCAGGCGAAGTAGCCCTTGTGCAAGCCCTCGGTCATGAACATGTACTTCATGACCCAGCCCCACAGCTTGTCGAACACGTCCTTGCGGTCGTACTGCACGGCGATCATCATCGCATAGCTCATGCCTTCGGTGCGCACGTCGTGGTTGCCGGTGTCCATCACGTAGCCAAGGCCCTCGTCGTTCTCCCAGTAGATCTTGTCCGGACCTTCGAACATCTCAGTCCAGTTGCGTTCCAGCCGGGCCTGGATGGCCTCGCGGCCGTACCCGCACTGTTCGAACATGCTGGTCTCCATATGACCCATGGCTCCCGCACCCATTGTTTCATCCTTTCTCATCATGGACGCAACCCATCGCCCGCGATACCATGGTGACGGTTGGCAACTCATCATGCGGCATGACGTCCCAGTACAGACCCGTCAGACCGTCCAAGATCGCTCCCGCCGCCCAAGGCATCAGACAACGCCACGTGCTGCACAGGCTTCCATCCGGGTACCTCTCGTCCAAAAACCCCTGGCAGTGACAAAACCGTTCCGACATCCAGCCGACCCGCCCATATCCGTACTCACCATCCTTGAGGTTATATGTCTGGCAGCTCCAGCCGACCGCATCGCACAAACGCGACGCGATATATGTGTCGTTCCGATATCGGAGGTAATAAACCATATCCTCGATGGCCACACTTGACATCGGATGGATATGGGCGTTACTGGTCGAAGTGACGCTGCCTCCGCAACTCGACCAGCCGACTTCGTTCAGAGGCGGTACGCCAACGGGCGAATTCCAGCAAAAACGGAAACTGCATTCATAGGCGAACGCCTCTCGCATCCGGTCAAGATACATAGCGTCTCCGGTAATGGCGTATAGGCATCCGACCGCCTTGATATACCCCAATATACCTTCGGAATCCACGGCTTTCGATGTATCCAGCGGCGCACCATAGCATTCCATATGCGCCACGTACCGGTTATGATAATGACGTTCGGATAGGAGCATCCCATCCAGATCCGAGTGGTCGCCGGTCAGCAAAGCCCAATACGCGGATGCGGCCAGACACCACACACCGCCGAACGATTCGTACTCGGCTCCTGAGCCGTCCATCTCATCGAACACGAATGGGTATTCGCCAACCGCATTGCGCCCTGCCGCCAATCGGGGAATGACGTTCCCGATGATCTTCAGCCAGTCCGAGTGATCGATTCCGCCGAACCGCCGTTCGATCTGCCACGCCCGCAACGCCGAGTACATCGTCTGCCCGACAAGGTACCCGCTGTGTCCGGGATTGGACAGTCCGTCGAACCACCAACCGCGGTTGCTCCACCGCTCATGTTCCACCGCCGTGTAGGGCAATCCGTTCGTCGGGTTGATGCAATGTTGGATGATATGCTCGATGCCGTCGAGGGCGTGACGACGCATAGCATCGTCCCCCAACCGCCAAGCCGACGCCAACATCGGTACCGCGGAGGCCATGCCGTTGGTCCAACTACTCGATCCCAACCGGCGGTACATATACGGCTTACCTTCGATGATCTCATCTCCCGGACTATGATGGTCGAAGACAAACCCCGCGTACATGTGTTCGTCCTCCAGCCACGCGTCTCTATCAACGGCGACTGCAATGTCGCGTATAGCCCGAGCGGGAGCGCCGACCTGACGCGGCGGTTCATGAAAACGACGGTATACGGTTTCCAGCACCGGTATGATAGCCCGTTCATCCCGGGCGGGAGCGTCGACGACGTCCAAGCGCATAATCGCCGCGCCTCCAGGCGCCAGTGTAATCGGCCCTTCCGCCGAGTCAGGACGTTCGCGGATATCCGTCGAGCTGACGAACAACCAGGGCGCGTTCTCATAGCCGATAGTCACGCCCACCGAGGCGTGGTCGTCGCAGGGCACGATTCCAGGCGTCGGCAACATGCAGCTGAATCCCGCATACTGGACGAAAGGCAGTTCATCACATGCCTCATGTCCGACCAACATCCCATCACCGCGGTCAACCAGATAGGGGCTGGACACCACACCGACGACACGGGAACGGGTCACGGCCAATGCACATGGATTGGACAGCCTGTCTCCTCGAATCATCCACCATGATGAGGCCGGCAGTTCGCTCCGTTCACGAAGCCGGGGAAATTTCGTCGCGGTTCGCAGCGGCGCCTCTCCACGATTACGCCCATACATGAACCCTGGCAGGAAGAACCGCGGTTCACCGTCAGCCCGAATCGGGATATCGATGCGAACGACCCCTTCGAACGCAACGGAGCCGTCATTGCGCACCGTTACCGTGCAACGCCACGGATCGGCGGGGGACCCGTTTCCTCCGTGCCAGTCGACTTCGACGGCAAGACCGCATTCATCAAGACGCACATACCGTCCCGCGCCGTCGGCTCGTCGGGCGGAACATTCCAGAGCCATTCCTACCTCATTGCATACTTCACTGCTCATATCGTTCTCATATCTTCGTAAAACGTTGCCATCATGCGCCAAAACAATACTGATTATTGATATGGTCGTTTCGCGGGAAGACATCCCGCGAAACGACCATCTATCAGTCTTCCATCCCAGAAATTTCCCGGTAGTCGAAGTGGTCAAAGGTGGCCACTTCGCCGTAGCCGGAATAGTCGACCGCGGCCAGACCCACGAAGGCACCGGTGAAGAAGCCGCCGTACGTCTGGTTCACGTAGTCGTCGGAGAGGATCCTCGCGTCGAGCCTGACCGGCAGTTCGGTCCAGGTCTCACCGTCGAACGAGTATTCGTAGGCGTACCACTGGGTGCGCACCTTGGCACGCAGCCATACGCGATCGACGCCCTCGGGCACCACTACGGCGTTCTCGCGCAAGAACGAGGTGTAATTGTTGCGGTCGTTCTGCGCCACCTCGATCACGCGGCACTTGCGGTCCTCGTCGTACGTGACGAATGCCCACGACCAATGCTGGTCGTTGTAGTAGTTCGTCAGACCGGCCATCGCCTGGTAGGTCTTCGGATCGAACGCCACGCAGGTCTCGGCGTCGAAATCGAACGCCTGCCAGCGGCGGGCCACCAGCGACAGGTCGAACGTGTTGCACAGCGAGCCCTGGCCGATCAGCTTCAGGCTGCCGCCGCCGACCGAGCCCATCTTCTCGTCGAACGGCACACGCAACGTGTTCCAGTCGAGACCGAGCACGTCGGCGTCGAACTCGTCGTGCTGATCGCGGCTTGCGGGCGCGACTGTCTCGATCGCGTCCTTCGGCGCCTCCACATAACGTTCGCCGCCATGACCGCCGACGATGTACGGCCAACCATCCTCAGCCCACTCGACCTTCTGGATTGAGGTCTCGCGACCCAGCGTGCACCAGCCGCGCGGGTCGGTGAACGACTCGGTCTCGTGATGCCACGGGCGGCCGCACAGCGACGCGTAGTACCATTCGCCGGACGGGGTGTCCACCAGCGCGCCGTGGCCCTGCTTCTGCAGGTAGCTGCCTGGGGTGTCGAAGTTCGTGATGAACGGGTTCGTGGGCGAGGCCTCGAATGACAGCTCGTCGAGCGTGCGGGAGCGGGCCACGGATTCCTGATGAGTCCATACCGTTCCGCCCTCGGCGCAGAACAGATAGTACCAGCCGTTGATCTTATACAGATGCGGCCCCTCGACGAGCTTGACATCGTCGCCCATCCAGATCGTGCGGGCCGTCTCCGGCTTCAGCCGCATCGTCGCCGTGTCGAACTCGGTCAGCGTGATGCCGTGGAACTGATGCTTGTATTCACGATGGTCCCACGTCTGCTGCACCAGATATTTGCGGCCGTCGTCGTCGTGGAACAGGCTGGCGTCGAATCCGACGCCGTTCAGACGAAGCGGCTTCGACCACGGCCCGCGGATGTCCTCGGCGGGCCGTCAGGTAGTTGACGACGTCCTTGAACGCGCCGTTGACGATATGAACATCAGAATAGACGATCCAGAACCTTCCGTCCGCATAGGACAAGTCGGGCGCCCATACGCCACCGGACGCCGGATCGCCGCGCATGTCAAGCTGTTCGGCGCCCAAGGGGTACGGCAACGTGTTCCAATGCACCATGTCTTTGGACTCGTGCAGGCGGATGCCGGGGAACCACTCGAATGTGGAGTTCGCGATGTAATAGGTGTCTCTGACGCGAATCATCGAAGGATCCGCATGGAAGCCGGTGAGCACCGGATTGGTGATCTTCATGGTCTCACCATTCCTTGACGCCGCAGGAGGGGCAGGCGTCGTGCGTCGTCCGGACCGCGCCACACCAGGCCAGCTGACAGTTGGATCCCGGATGAAGCTCAGCGAATGGCCCCACGGAACTCAGTTCCGCGCGCCGGCGCCCAACGATGTCGGTGTCGATCACGATATCGGATCCATCCGTCTCCTCATACCGTTCATCCACGATGCGCGGCACGCCCAGATCGGCCGTGCCCACGACGGCCGCCTTCTTGTCCGCAAGCTCCGTCGGGCAATCGAACAGCAGGTACAGGTCATCCCCCTTGAACTCGCAACGGACGTTGACGGGCGACGCCACATGCGTGGTCCCCTGCTCCCCTTCGGGGCCTTCGGCCTCGCCGACGTAGGCGTTGTCCCAGCTGTACAGCATCTGCACGGGCTGCGGATCGTGCCCATTCGTGACCCCGGACGCGAAGATGTCGTGGACGCTTTGCAGATACTCCGCCATCGTGGACGGGTATCCGCGGTATGCGGATAGTCCCGTGGACCCGAAGGTCCCGGCGCCGTCGAGGAAGATGTTGGACGCGTATCGGTCGTCGCCACCATAGACGAATGCGTTGCCGGCCACCTCCGTGGAATGCGGGTAATGATACGGAGTGAAACGATCCAACACGCTGTTGTTTGAGATGGTGCCGCCGATCAGATTGTTGACGAACGCCGTCCCCTGAGCATAGTTGTCGTATGTCATCGCCGAACAGAACGCATTGTTGTCGATCAGACACGGACCATGCGTGACCTCGATCTCCAGATCGCAGGCATTGTCGTAGAACACGTTGCGGCTGATACGCACCCCTTGGGCCTGCCAGTCAAGCCACATCCCCAATGAACAGTCATGCACGCAGTTGTCCAGGATGCGGGCGTCGAGCGCCGCGTGAAGCTTGATGCCGGCCACCTCCCAGCCGAAGAACTCGCGCCGGGCACCAATGCGGTAGATATGGTTATGTTCGATGGTGCTGAACGCTCCGCCCATATGGCCGACGATCGCGTTCTGCCCGCAATCATGAATCACGTTGTCGCGCACGATATGCGAGCCGACGAATCCCTTCTTCCATCCGATACGCAGCCCCTTGAACACCGCTTCGAGCTGGTACTGGTGACCGGTCTTGCGCTCGGTCCGATACCATTCGTTGTCGCCTGTTTCCTCGCTGGTGCCCAGGCTGATGCCCGAGCATTTGACGTCATGGACGAGGTTGCGCTCGATAATCCATCCGGTGGCCCAGTTCGGTCCGATGGCGCCAACCTGATGCGAGGTGGGCGGCGCCCATTGCGTGGCGGCCTGACACAGTTCGAACCCGCTGACCGTGATGTAGTTCACGTGATGGCGTCTGGGGAAGAAACAGGACCGACGCACCGCAATTTCCACGCATTCCTCATTGGGATCGGCGCCATGGAAATTCGCGTACAGCACCGTACGGTCGTCCTCGACCCGGGCGTACCATACGCATTGGGTCATCTCGGGATCGTCGATCGCACATGCGACATCCGTGACATAGTCCTTGACATGGTCACGGTACCGCGGCGCAAAAGTATCCTCGAGCGAGGTCACCTCATACAACGCCCTGCCGTTGAGGAACACCATGCCCGGATGTTTGTCGGGGTCCTCGCCACGCGACGGCATCGCGAGCCAATCGCCGAACAGCGGCTGCCTGTACGGATTGTAATCGCCGAACATGGCGTCGTCCAACGTCACGCGCCAGACGTCATCCTTGTATCGGCTCCACCCGCAGATGATCTCGGACCCCTTGATCACGGGCTTTTCCCCGTCGGCGGCGCGGTAGACGATTCTATCGGCCTCGCAGGTCCCGCCGCGTCTCGGATCGACCCATTCCCGATACACGCCGTCATGAACGATGACGATATCGCCGGGCATCGCGACCTGCGCGGCATGCCCTATCGTCCGGAACGGATTATCCGGCCCACCCTGGGCGGTATCAGAACCTTCGGGAGAAACATGGTACTGCATTACAATTTACCCTTTCACCATTCGTCCGCACCTCCATGTGCGGATCGAAGACGTTGATTTGGACGGAGACGATGCCGGGGACACCCCTCATTATGGCGTCCCCGGCACCATACTCACTTGCCGCCCATGCCCATCATGCCGTCGACGAGCGAGCGACGTCCGATGAAGTACACCACCAAGATCGGCAGCACGGACAGGATGACCGCGGCCATCATGCCGGGGATGTCGATACCGAACTGGCTCTGATACTGGTACAGGTTCAGCGTCAGCACGCGGTTGGAATCGGACTGCGTCAAGATAAGCGGGAACATGAAGTTGTTCCATGCGCCCATCGCGGAGTAGATGATCACGGTCGCCAGTCCCGATTTCGACATGGGAAGGGTCAGCTGGAAGAAAATCCTCACCACCGACGCGCCGTCGACCGACATGGCCTCATACAACTCATTGGTGATCTGACGCATCGACGCCGTCAGAACGATGGTGCACATCGGAATCGAGAATGCGGCAGACGCCACAATCACGCTGATCAGGTTGTCGTACAAGCCAACGGAGCGAATCATAAAGAACAGCGGAACGATGATGGCCTGCACGGGGATCGCAATGCCCAGCAGCATGATCTGGAACACGCCATTCACGAATTTGCTTCGGCTGCGGACGATGGCGAAGGCCAACGGCGGCACCACGATCAGCACGATGGCCACAACCGAAACGGTGACGATCGCCGTGTTGATGAATGCCTGCAGGAATCCCTGATCCAACGCATTGGTGTAGTTGTCTAAGGTGAACATCGTCGGCAACGACAATGGCCCCTCTTCGGAATAATGAGGCTTGTCCTCAATCGACGCCTTGACCATGATGTACAGCGGTACGACGACCACCAGCAGCCATAGGGTTGACAAAACACCGGCAGCCCAGTTTGGACGTTCGAGCGAACGGCGCTTCGGAATTTTCACCGCGCCCGTTTCATGTTTCGTGGCCATCAGATACCCTCCAATTCGCTACGCATCTTGTCATATCCGGACACCTTCACCATCACCAGGGACAGGATGGTCGCTATCACGATCAGCACCACGGCGATGACACTCGAATAGCCATAGTTGTACGCCTTGAACGCCGTCGAATACATGTAATACGCGGTATTCTGCGTATCAGTGCCGGGACCGCCCTTGGTCAACACCAGAATCGCGTCAAATGCGGTCAAGCCGCCCACGACCTGGAACAGCAGCGAGGTAATCAGCGTGTTCCTGACTTGGGGGATGGTGATACAGAAGAACTGACGAATCCTACCGGCGCCATCGATGGAAGCGGCCTCATACAAAGTCTTCGGAATGGCACGGACAGCCCCCTGATACAGCAGTGCATGGAAGGGAGTGAACTGCCACAGGCTGACGAACACCAGCACCGCGATGGCCGAGGAGGCGTTGCCGAAGATATTGCCGTCCCCGAACAGCCAACGCATCTTCGACGGCATGCCGAAGTTCGGATCGAGCATGGCGCGCCAGGCAACGGCAATGGCCGTGCCGGACAACAGATATGGAATGAAGTAGATGGCGGTATACACCGCACGATACCGCTGCCGGCCCGCCGCCCAGGCGCCAAGCAACAGTGAGAGCGGCGTTTGCGTCACGATGCCCAGAATCGTCAGCGCAAGCGTGACGCCGACGCTTTTCATGACTTTGGGATCATGAATGAACTGGGCCCAGTACTGCCCTCCAGCGAACTGGGGCGTGCCCAAGCCATTCCATTTGAAGAATGACAACCCCACCACAATAAACAGCGGCAGGATGCCGAAGATAAAGAAGAACACCGCCGCAGGCACGGCCCAGAGGCCCGAAGGCCGGGCGCCTCCGACAAAGGAGGCGCCCTTCTTTGGGCGACGAACCTGACCCTCGGCGTTCCCCGTCTGCATCTCAGATGAGTTACGCTTTGCCATGGTCTGTCCTATCGTGAAATCACTCGGTCGGCAGGGCCTTCATCTCGTCGATGAAGGTGCCCATGTCGATGGAGCCATTGAAATACTGCTGCATGCCGTCGAGCATCGGCTGAGACGACGAGGACACATGGTTCGGAGTCCAAGTGATCATGAAGTGAGGAGCATCGGTCAGCGCCTGAGACTCCCACTCGAGGAAAGCCCCGTCGGAGGCATTGTCCACGACCTTCTCCACCATCTCGCTGGCGTTGGTCGTTGCGGGCAGGTTGCCGGCCTTCAGCTGATCCTCCACGCACTTATCGGAATACAGCATCTTGAGGAACTCGACGCAGGCTTCAGGATGCTTGGTGTACTTGTTCATGCTGAAGTAGTTGCACGGGTTGCCGACGAGATCCTTGGCGTCGCCCTTCACCCCATCGATGGGCGGGAAGACCATATAGCCGAGATCATCATTGGTGAATTCAGGGGCCGCGGCCTTGTGGCCCGAATAGCCGAACGAGCCCATCAGCTCGAAGCCGGCCTTCCCCTGCTCCAGCAGAGCCGGGGCGGCGCCATCGGTGTGCTTGACCGAATCGTACGTAGTGCCGAAGTATCCCTTTTCGACCATGTCGCGGATAATCTCCAGCGCCTTCTTGCTCTTGGGCGAGCTCCACTCGTCCACGCCGCCGTCCATCATCTTCTGGACGTCGTCATTGCCCATCACCTGCTGATAGATGACCGAATACCAGTTCAGCGTCGGCCACTGGTCGCCGCCGCCCAGCGCGATCGGCGTCAGGCCTGCGGACTTCAGCTTCTCGCATGCATCGCAGAACTCGTCGAAGGTGGTCGGGGCTTCGATGCCGTTGTCAGAGAGCACCTTCTTGTTGTAGAACAACACAATGGGCTGGACTCCGCGCACCGGGATGCCGTAATACTTGCCATCGACCTTGGCGGCGTCAAGAATGGACGGCAGGAAGTTGTCCTTGAGTTCCGGATCCTTCTCCATATACTCATCAAGCGGGGCGCTCACATCGGCGCGAGCGTACTGGATCATCAAAGCATCCGCCCAATTGAAGAAAATGTCGGGAGCCGAATCGGACTTCGGGTTCGACATGACCGTCTGCAGCTTGTTCTGATAATCCGCGCTTGTCACCAGATCAAGAACAGCCTTGACATCGGCGGTCTTGTTGTATTCGTCGACCAGCGCCCGCTCCATATTCGCGGAGGAATCGCCCGAGGACATGATGTGAATCACATTCTCGTCCTTGCTGGCGGTGTCAGAACCACATGCGGCAAAGCTCAGGCACGAGACTGCAGCAATGGCCGCGGCCACAAATCTTTTCATCTTCATTGATCATTCCCTTTTCATCGGTGAACTCCCGCACCGACGAATGTCGATGCGAGAAATAAACGGCACATCGTTGTTGCCCACAAACAGAAAATCGGGGTTCCGTCCTGCGGAACCACTGCACTTAACGAATCATCCTCCTTTCGAAATTTATGTCTTCTATTTACGAAGCTCATAATAGCTATAGTTAAATCATTTGTCAAATAGGAAAAAGGGTCTAAAAAACGTTGATTTATCAACATTTCGTCCGCACCCCCATTCCTGTGGTGATGTAGCGGAAGAAATGGCGATTGATGGCGTCGCATTCCGCCCGCATCACGTCATATACCACTTCCACACCGTTTTCCTCAAGAATGCGAAGTCCTTTGCCGGCCACGATGGGATTCGGATCGATCGAACCGACCACGACGCGCGTTATACCGTGCGAAAGAATTAGATCGGTGCATGCCGGCTGCGATCCGACATGGCAGCAAGGTTCGAGAGTGTCGATGACCGTGGCTCCATGCATGTCGATACCATGCTTGTCGGCGTAGTCGAAGGCCATGCGTTCCGCATGCGGTCCGCGGTAGCGGTCGTGGTATCCGGCTGCGAGAATCTCGCCGTCGCGGACCACCACCGTGCCGACCAACGGATTCGGATTCACCCAACCGGCTCCCTTATGGGCCAGTTCCAGCGCCTGCGTCATGTATTTCCGATATTGAGGCATGTCATCCACGGTTCCAAGCATATTGCGTCGATTGCGGTCCCACATTTCAAAATCTCCACGAGACATTCCGTAAATGAATAGGCGCGAACCGGTCATCCGTCCCATCGCCGTACGGCGTCGCACAATAACGCCATACAATGTTGGCAGACCAGCAAAGGAACCAGCGAGAGGAAACATCACATGCAGCGCGAAATCATGACGTCCATTCCGTTTTTGAGCCAGCCGTCGGCGGAGGCGCTCAATACGCCCGAGGATCTTGCCGTCGCGCAGGATCTCAAAGACACACTCGACGCACACCGCAACGGCTGCGTCGGCATGGCCGCAAACATGATCGGCGTCTCGAAGCGCATCATTGCATTCGTGGACGAGGATTTCGGCGGTCGCATCTTCGTAATGTTCAACCCGACGATCACTGCGAAAGACGGCGCCTACGACGCCTCCGAAGGCTGCCTGTCCCTCAAAGGCGAGCGCCGCACGGTCCGCTTCCAGCGCATTGAGGTCTCGTATGCGGATCGCAAGTTCCGCGAGCGTCATGCCACATTCACTGGTTTCACCGCGCAAATCATCCAGCACGAGATCGATCATTGCGAAGGCATTATCATTTAACGACTTTTTCAGGCATGGCACCTAGCGGCTTTTCGGGCGCTCCATCTAGCGACAGGCTTAGGAAAAATCGTTTGATGTAACAATCGTACGTAACCGCCTTACGTTACAGTTTCCGTAATGCACCGTAAGGCAGTGTCAAAGGAGATTTCATGGGTGCCATCAATATGTTCAACGATTTCGTCAAACTCATTGAAAGCGAGTCCCTGCCCGTCGAAGCCGTTGCGATTGCGGATGGCGACGCCATTATCGCGGAACGTCATTTCGTTCCCGACCAGGATCGCAATATTTATTCCCATACGAAAAGTTATGTTTCGACGGCTATCGGCATTGCGATTGAAGATGGCTTGCTGTCGCTCGATTCGCGATTGGTCGACTCGTTCCCCGAGTATGTTCCCTCCGATGCGCAACTGGAGTTGGGTCAGATCACGCTGAGGCACTTGCTGACTATGTCGAGCGGTTTCAATCATGCGTATTTGATGAACCCTGACCGGCGCAGTGGTGTTGGTGCGCCTGATTATTTACGGTACATGTTCTCTCGCAGAGTTGAGGTGGAGCCCGGCAGCACGTTCTGCTATTCGTCTGCGGATTCTGATTTAGCGGGCCGCATGTTGGAGCAGGCTGCCGGCATGCGTCTTGGCGAGTATTTGTATGGCATGATTTTTTCCAAGTTGGATCAGGGTTGGCCTGTTTGGGAATGTGACCCGCAAGGTCATCCGATTGCAGGCGGCGGGATCTACATGTCGCTTGCAAATATGTTGAAACTTGGCCAGGTCTATTTGAATGATGGCACTTGGCATGGCACGCGCATTGTCAGCGAATCGTGGGTCAAGCAGGCTTCCGGTAAGCAGATCGACACTCCGTATAGCAATATTTGGACGTGCGGTTATGGCTATCAGTTCTGGATGTCGCCTTATGAGGGGGCATATCGTGCGGATGGTGCGTACGGTCAGATCACTACGGTTTTGCCGAAGCAGGGTTTGGTTGTTGCGATTCAATGCCCGGAATCTGGCGATTTCGACAATATCGTTCGTCCTGCTTTGCATGAGCATCTGCTGCTTCCGCTTACTGCCTGAGCGCACGACTTTCGCCCATACCGCCGTGTAGATGGGGTATGGGATAATTATGCACGGTATTGTGCGTGGGTTGCGTTCCGGAATCCTTGATTGAGTTTCCGTTGACCGCTCATGCAACACGCTGGAATTCCAACGTTTCTTAAGGATGGAACACAACATTGGCTGAATTCATTTACCAGATGATCAAGGCCCGCAAGGCTTACGGCGACCGTGTGATTCTCGATGACGTGACTTTGAGCTTCCTGCCAGGCGCGAAGATTGGCGTTGTTGGCCCGAACGGCATGGGTAAGTCCACGCTGCTGAAGATCATGGCCGGACTCGACACCGTGTCTAATGGCGAGGCTTCTTTGACTCCGGGTTATACCGTCGGCATTCTGCAGCAGGAACCGCCGCTGGATGACACCAAGACTGTTGGCGAGAACATCAAGATGGCGTTCGGTGAGATCGCTGAAAAGGTGGCTCGTTTCAATCAGATTGGCGAAGAGATGGCCAATCCGGATGCCGATTTCGATGCTTTGATGGATGAGATGGGCAAGCTGCAGAACGATATCGATGCTGCAAACGGTTGGGATCTTGATTCTCAGCTTGAGCAGGCTATGGATGCTCTGCAGTGCCCGGATCCAGATACTCCGGTGACGGTGTGCTCCGGTGGCGAACGCCGTCGTGTGGCATTGTGCAAGCTGCTGCTGGAAGCTCCTGATCTGCTGCTGCTTGACGAGCCTACCAACCATCTTGATGCCGAGTCGATTCTGTGGTTGGAGCAGTTCCTGCACCAGTACAAGGGTGCCGTCATCGCCGTTACCCACGATCGTTACTTCATGGATAACGTGGCTGAGTGGATCTGCGAGGTCGACCGTGGTCAGCTGTACCCGTATAAGGGCAACTACACCACGTACTTGGAGACGAAGGCCAAGCGTATGGAGATCCAGGGCGCCAAGGACGCCAAGCTCGCCAAGCGCTTGAAGAGCGAACTTGATTGGGTGCGTTCTTCGCCGAAGGCCCGTCAGGCTAAGAACAAGGCTCGTCTGGAACGTTACGACCAGATGGAGCAGGAGGCTCGTAACAATAAGAAGCTTGACTTCTCCGAGATTCAGATTCCGGCTGGTCCGCGTCTGGGCTCTACTGTGCTGGAAGCCGAGCATATTCACAAGGCGTTCGGCGACCGCGTGCTCATCGACGATTTGAGCTTCACGCTGCCGCGTAACGGCATTGTCGGCGTGATCGGCCCGAACGGCGTGGGTAAGTCCACCCTGTTCAAGACCATTGTCGGCCTTGAACCGTTGACGTCTGGCTCGTTGAAGATCGGTGAGACCGTGCAGATCAGCTATGTCGATCAGAATCGTGCTGGTCTTGACCCGAATAAGAACCTGTGGGAGGCCGTGTCTGACGGTCTTGACTTCATCGAGGTTGCCGGCGTTGAAGTGCCGACCCGCGCGTATGTGGCGTCCTTCGGTTTCAAGGGTTCCGACCAGCAGAAGCTCACCGGCGTGCTGTCCGGTGGTGAACGCAATCGTCTGAACCTTGCTTTGACTCTGAAGCAGGGCGGCAACCTGCTGCTGCTCGACGAACCGACCAACGATCTTGATGTTGAAACCCTTGAATCGCTTGAAAACGCACTGCTTGGCTTCCCGGGTTGCGCTGTGGTGATTTCTCACGACCGTTGGTTCCTCGACCGTGTGGCCACGCATATTCTCGCATGGGAAGGCGATGATGAGAATCCGGCCAAGTGGTACTGGTTCGAAGGCAACTTCCAGGCCTATCAGGAGAACCGTGTGGCCCGTCTTGGCGAAGACGCGGCTCGCCCCCACCGTCTCCATCGCAAGCTGACCCGCTAAGCCGTTAAGCAGACAGTCCTATGGACTGTCTGTAGGCTTAGTCTGAGTGAGGCGACAGCCGAACGAAGGCAACAATGAGCCTTGCGAAGCAAGACCGTAATTGCAGGGCCACAGGCTGACCTGTTAAGCGAACAGTCCAGTGGACTGTTCGTAGGGTCAACCTGAGTGAGGCGACAACCGAACGAGGGTAGCAATGAGTCTTGCGAAGCAAGTCCATAATTGCAGGGCCAGTTAACCCCATATTTCAGTAAAGCGCCGTGCTTCGTTACGAAGTGCGGCGCTTTGCCGTATGCGAATCGTTTGACGATTACCTGCCGTTCACGCTTCTCACGCATTCGTTACAAAACAATCCGGCGAAATTTACCGCCCTTGCGTAGACTCGAATCCGGAACGAAGCGTTACCTATGTGACTCAAAAGAATCGAGGAGTGTCATGACAGAAACGGCAATCACACCATTGCAACGGTTAGCAAAGGTGCTTCAACTGGGCACGCCGTCCATGTACCGCAATCATATGTATGTGAATGGTGAAAGCCTGTATTTCCCCACTGGCCGCGTGTATGGCGGTCAGGTGATTGCGCAGGCTATGATGGCCGCATCCAAAACGGTGTCGCCGTCTCGCCTGCCGAATTCGATTCATGGCTATTTCATTTCTGCCGGTGATATTCGTCAGGATTTGCTGTTTGATGTGGAGAATCTGCGTGATGGCCGCTCGTTTTCAGCTCGTCGTGTAAATGTCACGCAGGCTCAGGGTTCGATTCTTACCGCCATCGCCAGTTTTCAGGAGCAGGGTCAGGAGGGTGTTGAGTTCGCAGATCCGATGCCGGAGGGTGTGCCGGAGCCGGAAACGTTGACCAGTGCGAAGCAGCTGATGGAGCCGTTTGCCGAAAAGTCTTCGTATGCCAAATACTATGCGGAAAAGTCGCCGTTCGACATTCGTCATGTGACGCGCACGATCATGCTGGGTGCCGATAAGAAGAGCGCCAGTAACGATTCCGGCAAGCAGCTGGTATGGATGAAGGCCGACGGCACGGTTGACGTTCCGCAGGTCATGCATCGTGCGATGTTGGCTATGGGTTGCGATCAGGTGATGCTGGAGCCGGTGTTGCGTCGTGCCGGGTTAAGTATTGCCACGCCTGGCATTTCGTTCGCTTCGATCGATCATTCGATGTGGTGGTATCGCGATATCGACATCAATCAGTGGCATTTGTATGTGCAGGATACGCCTACCGCGGCTCACGGCCGTGGCTTGGGGCAGGCGAAGGTATACACGCAGGATGGCGAGCTTGTTGCCTGCATGACTCAGGAGGCGATGATCCGTGTTCCTGAGGAGGATTTGAAGAAGTAAGGACAATCAGGCTTTCGTTTGGGTTGCCGATTTGGTTGCCGCGGCCGCGTAACGGTTTCGTTGCGTGGCCGTTTTCATTTTCGGGCTTTCCGGACCGTCGATTGGTGGGATTTGACACAACCACTCCCCCACAATGCCGATGATCATGTCAGCGATGCATACGATTGCCGCGATCGCGCATTCGAGGATGGCCTGACTGTAGAACGTCGCCTCACCATGTGGCAGGCTCATGATGAGCTGTCCACCATACCAGCCGGCCAACGCCGCTCCTGCCACGCCCAACGCTTTGCATGACACCAGTGTGGCGAACGCCTTCTGCGGGTCCAAAGGTTTCAGCTGCGCGCGTTTTTCGGGATCCGTGGTGGTGTATTTGTGGATCTGCAATGCCATATACAGCACGACGAATCCCAGAATCGCCAACACCACGGGCACGATCCATGGAGCGCCCACGAGCGGTAGTCCTGAAATCTCGCCATATTTCGCCAATCCCATACCGGCCAGCAATCCTAATGCGGCAGCGAGAACATAGCACCACCAAGGGGTTCTGCGCGCTTTCATAGCGTACCTCCGATGATCCAATTGTCGGTCAGCAGTCCCACTTGCGCGGTATCGGGGGCCATGGCCAGCAGGAATGATACCGGATCCTTGCCCAGTCGCGCATCGGGATCCATGTCGAGCCATGGCGCAAGCACTGCGGCATGGTTGCGTGCGGTGGGCCACGGCACCTTGCAGTCAGGCTCATCGCATGTCACGCCTTCCATGTCGATCAGGTCGAGATCGAAGTCTTCGCCGACGGAGGCTTCCACATTGCTTAATGCTTCGATCAGATCATGGGCGCCCATGCGCGTGGAAATCTGGATTACCGCGGCCATTTTGTCGGGGAGTCCGTCGAGTTGGCTCACATGGTAGAGGGGTGAGATGCCCTCGACTTGGTTGCCGGGAATGCCGTCCAATGTGACGATGGCCATGCGGAACTGCTGTTCGGCATCGGTTGCTGGGCTGTCCAGTGAGATCACCGCACGTTTCGATGCGGGTTCTAGCTGTGCAGAAGCGAGTGCGGCCACTTTGGCTGCGGCGGTTCCTTCCGGCAAATCGCTGGAATCGATCGCATCATACGCTTCGCCCATATCATCCGCATCGCCCGCATTATTGGCATCGCAGGCAAGGTCGTCGGTACCGTAGCCGGTCGGGCTTTCCACCATCCAATCATCTGCGATTTCGTCGATATGGTCGCGATCGGTCGATTCATGGAGGAGTTGAGCCACGGAACCGGCATGTTCGCCCGGCAGTTCGGCATCGGGTTCGAGTGCCAGCCACGGCCCCAGCACGAACGCACGCTGCCATGCACGGGGGTGAGGCAGCGTCAGGTCCGGATCGTCGCTGCTCTGACCGTCAAAATCGATGATGTCCAGATCAAGTGTGCGCGAAGTCCAATGGTCGGTACGCACTCGACCATGTTCGGCTTCGATGCGCTGCAATCCTCGCAACAGCTCCATTGCCGATAGCTTGGTGGTCACGGAAACAACCGCATTGTAAAAGTCGGGGGTACCATCGGGCATGCCCCACGCATCGGTACGGTACAGCGGCGAAATGCCCGTAACCTGAGTGGACGCCAGTCCGTCGATCGAACGCACCGCGTCACGCAAGGTGGCCACTACATCGCCCTGATTGCCACCCATGGCAATGATGGCATGATGCACTTGCGATGCAGCCGAAGTTGTTTCACGAGAACGTTCCACGGTTACGCTCACATCGTCGAATGGTACGACGATTGGCGCACTCGGCTTGTGCACGGTCACTTGCGTCTGTGCCACGGCTGGATATTCAAGAATCATGCTGGCGATGCGATCAGCGAGTTTTTCAATGAGATCGACATGTTCGCCTTCGATGATGGCAACTATTCCTTTGGCGATGGCACCGTAATCGACGGTGTCCCGTAGGTCGTCGGAATGCCCGGCTGGCGCAAGATCAAGAAACAACGTGGCGTCGACAACGAACGTTTGCGCACGCTCATGTTCGAAATCAAGCACTCCGTGTTTGCCGACCGCGCGAACGCCAGTCAATCGAATCTGATCCATGCCAGCCTTTCTTTGCATATCTCAAGGTTTAATGGTGGAAATGCGTTGCCGCACCTACGCTGTCGGGAACGCACGACGTATGCGAGCACCGTGCATCAGTCGTTAGCGAAGGCACGCCACGCGTTGCCGATCGCCACCGCATCGCGGCTTTTCTTCACGTCATGCACGCGCACGGCCCACGCTCCATGTTCGGCACATAGGGCGCTGATGGCGGCGGTCGCATTGTCTTTGCTATCCATGTTTGGCTTGTCAATACCAGCATCGGCAAGCGCCGCGCCGACGAATCGTTTGCGCGAGGCTCCAATCAGCACCGGATACCCGGTAGTATTGAACCTCTCCAATGCCGTCATCAGCGGGAAGTTATGCTCGACGCTCGGTTTGGAGAATCCAAGACCCGGATCGATGATGATTTGTGACGGTGAGACGCCTGCCTGAAGCACGTCGTCGACCTGCTTCATGAGTTCGTCATACACGTCATCCACCACGCCATTGGCGTACACGGACGTATCAGCGTCAGGCACGTCGCCTGCGGAGCCGGCAAGCCAGCCGCGCCAATGCTGCACAATGTAAAGGCTTTCCGAATGCTCGGCCACCACATGGGGCATTTCGCGGTCCAGCCGACCGCCGGACACGTCGTTGATGATTTGCGCACCATGCTCCAACGCCATGCGAGCCACCGATGCGCGTGTGGTGTCGATTGACAGCACCGCACCTTCCGGAATCAACGCATTCACGGCACCTAGCACGCGGGTTCGCTCATCTTCCTCACTGACGCGCTTGGCTCCGGGGCGAGTGGATTCGGCGCCGATGTCGATGATGTCAGCCCCATCCTTCATCATCGCCTCGCCGTGCGCTTTCGCATTTGCAGGATCGAGCCACAGCCCTCCATCGGAGCACGAATCCTCCGTAATGTTGAGCACGCCCATTACCAGCGTACGGTCACTATCATGAATCGCTTTCATATCAATGGTCATCCGGTTTCCCCTCCTATATCCGGTTATTGTTATTTACGATTCGACTTGCTGCGGCCGCGTCGATCACGAATGCTGCGACAGGATCAGGCTCATGGCTTCGGCTCGCGTCGTCGCGTCTCGCATGCAGCCGCGTACCGCCGACGTGACCGTGCGCGATTGCGCCTTCTTTACGCCACGCATGGCCATGCACATGTGGTCGCATTCGGTGACCACGATCACGCCACGTGCTTCGATGCCTTCCATCAGCGCGTCGGCCACCTGTTGGGTGAGGCGTTCCTGCACTTGCGGACGTCGGGCATACAGTTCCACCAGTCGTGCAAGCTTGCTTAAGCCCGCCACTTGGCCGTTTGACGGAATATAGCCGACGTGGGCCACGCCATGGAACGGCAGCAGGTGGTGTTCGCATACCGAGAAGAGTTCAATATCGCGTACCAGCACCATTTCGTCGGTATCGACTTTGAACTTGGTTTTGAGCACTTCCTCGGGGCCGTGTCCAAGGCCTGCGAACAGCTCCTTGCAAGCACGCCCGATACGGTCTGGGGTGTCGAGCAGTCCTTCACGGTCCGGGTCTTCGCCAATGGATTTTAAAAACAGGCGTACTGCCTGGCGCACGCCTTCCTCGTCATAGCCGACAGGCCCGGCCGTATGGGCGGCACGGGCCTTGTCGTCGAAGAGGGTATCGAATGCTTCGGTATCGCTCATCAGTTGGTCAATCCTGCGCTTTTCTTCAGGGATTCGGGAATCGGAACCGGCGGAATGTCGGAATCCGGGCGCTTGCTGTCACTCAGCCACACTTCACGCTTCGGTGCCTTCTTGACATTAGCGAAGATTTCCGCGAGCTCCTTTTCGTTGAGTGTTTCCTTGACGAGCAGCTGACGTACAAGCTCGTCAAGAATCTCACGATTCTCGTTGATGACGTTCCACGCTTCGGTATGCGCGGTTTCCACCAGTTTGAGCACTTCCTCGTCGATGATTTCGGCGGTGCGTGCGGAATACTTGTGGTTCAGCGATCCAAGGTCGCTCTGCTCGTCATCAGACCACTTGATGGCACCCAGTTTGTCGGAGAAACCGTAGTCGAGCACCATCTGACGTGCGATGTTCGTCGCCTTTTCGATGTCGTTGGAAGCACCGGTGGTCGGATCGTGGAACACGACCTCTTCCGCGGTACGACCGCCCATGGCGTACGCCATCTGGTCGAGCAGCTGGTTGCGCGACATGGAATATCGATCTTCGGTAGGCATTACCGCGGTGTAGCCAAGCGCACGGCCACGCGGCAGAATGGTGACCTTGGTGACCGGATCGGTATCGTTCATGGCGGCTGCCACCAGCGCGTGACCACCCTCGTGGTATGCGGTGTTGCGCAGTTCGTCGAGCGCCATGCCCTTGGAACGGCGCTTCGGGCCCGCCTGCACGCGGTCGATGGCCTCATCGATGGCACGATTGTCGATCAGCTGCGCACCGGCGCGGGCGCACAACAATGCAGCTTCGTTCAGCACATTGGCCAGATCGGCGCCGGTGAAGCCCGGCGTACGCACGGCAATCATATGCAGATCGACGTCAGGCACGAACGGCTTGCCCTTGGCATGCACCTTCAAAATAGCCTCGCGGCCTTCCAAATCAGGCGCTTCGACGGCCACCTGACGGTCGAAACGGCCCGGACGAAGCAGTGCCGGATCAAGCACATCGGGGCGGTTGGTCGCGGCGATGATGATCAGATTGGTATCGTTATTGAAGCCATCCATCTCAACTAGCAGCTGGTTCAGCGTCTGCTCACGTTCGTCGTGGCCACCGCTCATACCGGAACCGCCTCGCTTACGACCGACGGCATCGATCTCATCGATGAAGATGATGGCCGGAGCGTTCTTCTTGGCCTCATCGAACAGGTCGCGCACACGGGATGCGCCAAGGCCCACGAACATTTCCACGAAGTCGGAGCCTGCCATGGAATAGAAGGGCACGCCGGCCTCGCCCGCGATGGCTCGTGCCAGCAGCGTCTTACCGGTACCTGGAGGACCATACAACAGCACGCCACGCGGAATACGGGCGCCCAAAGCCTTGTAACGAGACGGATCCTTCAGGAAGTCCTTGATTTCTTCGACTTCCTGTACGGCAGCCTCTTCGCCGGCCACGTCGGCGAACTTGGTGGTCGGAGTCTGGCCTTCGAGCAGCTTGCCGCTGTTCTTCTTGCCGCCCATACCGAACATGCCGCCGGCACCGCCCATACGGCTCATCATGAACCAGAACAGACCAAAGATAATAAGGAACGGCAGTAGCGAGGTCAGCAGATACGTCCAAATGCTGCTCTGCTGCATGGTCGCCGTCCAGCCCTTGACCGGATCAGCCTTCTGTACGGCCTTGACCACAGTCGCGGACTGCGCGTACGTGTAGTAGAACTGCACGTTTTTGCCGTAGTTCTTCATACGCCCGGTATCAGGGTTGGTAGCGGAGTAGTCGCTCTTAAGCTTGAGCTTGACCTGCTGGGTGTTGTCTACGATCTGCGCGTATTCAACATTGTTGCCGTTGAGGATCTGCAGACCATCCTTGGTGTCGATGGTCTGGGAACCGGTTCCAGCGAAAATCTGGAACATGGTCACGGCAAGCAATGCTACAACCACAACCCACAGCCATGGGGACTGCCAGAACGGACGCGGACCGCCATTGGATCCGTTGCCGTTGGACTTATCGCCGTTGCCGTTGGAATCGTTGCCATTGCCGGCGTTATTGTTGCGTCCAAACGGATTGGTGAACGGGTTATTGCCGCCGCCGTTGTTATTCGGCGACTGGCCCGGACCAGGAAAACTCATGCCTGACCTCCTTCATACACTTCCGGCTTCAGCACCGCGATCGAATCAAGGTTGCGGTATCGCTCGTCATAATCCAAGCCGAAACCGACCACGAATTCATCGGGAATCTCACGTCCCTTATATTTCACAGGAACATCCACCTTACGGCGCGCCGGCTTTTCCAACAGCGCAAAAATCTCCACGGAAGCGGCACCGCGGCTCTTGAGTTCATCGACGAGCCACGCCAACGTGACGCCCGAATCGATAATGTCTTCCACAATAAGCACGTGACGACCGCGAACATCGGTGGACAGATCCTGCCGCACGGTGATCTTGCCGCTCGATTGAGTGCCGGAACCGTAGCTCGACAAGCTCATGAAATCCATCTCCGCCTGGATGCTCATGGCCTGTGAGAACGCCGCAAGCGTGTTCACTGCACCCTTGAGCACGCAAACCAGCAGCGGGTTCTTGCCACGGTAGTCTTCACTGGCCTGGGCTGCAGCATGGTTGATGATGTCGGCAATCTCTTCTTTACTGATCAGCTCGTGATCAATATCTTCTTGTACGTCAGCGATTCGCATGCCCACCATCTTGGCACACGCGAATGACGTGTTTCTGGCGATATGCTGAATATCCGCTGGGAAGATTCACACCTTTCTGGCCGTGCCAGTCGCAGATCAGCCTGTCGATCCCTTCAACCTGCCGTGCCATGCACGAAATGCCTGCTTCTGCAAGCGAGCGCACAATCACCCGTCTTCTGATGGCAATGTCTTGCGATTGCAACGCACGCACGTCGATGATTATCTCGCCGTTGTTCACGGTTACGCCTTGCTCGCACACGCGTTGCGCCACATCGTCAAGATATGCGCGATCGTCTTCGGCAAGCCTCGCTCCAAGCGCAAGTTTCGACACGACGTCGCTTCCCGCGAATGATGCAAGATATGGCATGAGATCGTGCCGGATTCGGGATCGCAGCGGATAGTTCGCGGGAAGAGGCTCATTTCCACCCGAATCTCCCACATCCGGCCCATTTGTGGGATCGTCCCACCAGGCAAGCCGCAGATCCTCGCAGATGCCGGTGGTTTCTTCGCGGGTCACATTCAGCCATGGGCGTAGAAAACGCACCCCGTCTCGTATGAAGGAACCGTTCATACCGCAAACCGCATCGAGGCCCGCGGAACGCAACAAACCGATGATCACGGTTTCCGCCTGATCGTTTTTCGTATGAGCCAGAAGCACGGCCGAAGCGTCGGAGCATGCGTCGACAATCGCATGATAGCGCGCTTCACGCGCCGCTGCCTCAACACCGATGCCGCGGGAGTCGGGTACGTCAATCGCACGAACACGAACTGGGTCAAGACCCAACGCAACGCAACGATCGGCGGTTGCCCGCGCAACACCGGCAGAGCCTTGCTGCAACTGGTGGTCGATGATAATCGCCCCGCATCGCAATCCCAATGAAGCGCACGTTTTCGCAGCAACCGCAGCCAACGCCATCGAATCGCGCCCACCGGAACAGGACACCATAATCAGCGGAGCGTCCACATCGGGCGCGTGCTCGCCATGACGGGCGAAACGGGCATCCTGCAATCCCAAACCGGCCGATTCCAACGCGGCGCGCAGTTCGCCGATTCCCTTGCGCAAACGTGACGAATACACCATGGCGTCACAACTTCGGTAGTGCTGCCACAAATGTGTCGATAGCGGATTTCGCGGCTTCGGAATCATCAGGATCGTTGACGATCACGGCAAAACTCAACGCACCGCCATTATGGCGCGACACATTGCCGGTCATGGAAGTCACATCTCCCAAACTGCCGGTTTTGGCACGGATAAGACCAGCTTCGTCAGCATCGTTCAAACGATTCGCAGCAGTGCCCACAAATCCTACAATCGACAGCCCCTCAGCGGCGGCGGAACCGGACCCGCTCGTCAGATTACGCTGCTGCACGTCAAGCAGGGTATGCGCGGTGAGTTTGGAATCCTCAGCCAGTCCCGAGCAGTTAACCATGGTGAGGCCTTCGGTGGAAATCCCCCGCTGAGCCAGTACCTGTTCAACCGACTGCACCGCTCCGGCCGGTGAATTGCCGGCGTTAAGGTGCAAAGCCAGCAGTCTGCCGAATTCCTCGGCCAGCGAATTGTCGGAATGCCGAAGCATGAACGCCATGATCTCGTTCAGCGATGCGGAGCTCACCGTCGCAATGGGGCTGGTCCCGTCGGGAACGGCTCCCTGTTCCACGGAACCGTTCACCGCAATGCCCCGCTCAGTCAGGCGTTGCGCGAACACCAGCGCGGCCTCGCGAGCCGGCTGCGTGCTCAAAACGGGATATGTGCTGAACGTATCGGGATCCGTAGGATTAGCACCGTTCCAGTTTCGCCCGCCATCCACGGCCATGGATGCGGTCGGCGCGTAGTACACGTGGTCCGGATCGAGTTCGGCGATGCCGTTGGGCCAACGGTCGTTGCCGAACAGGGAATCATCGTAGACGAGCGTCACGGAAGTGATGCCCCGCTGCCGCAACGCTTGGGCCGTGTTTGCCGCAAGCGTTCCCAGCCCGGCACGCCCATTGATGTGCGCCGAATCAGATTCGTCGACGCCGAGCAGCATGTCGCCGTTGCCTTTGAGCACCAATCGCGAAGTGCCATCTTCGCGCTGCTCCAAATAGGTCTGCGTCTCCAACGTCGACCCCATGTCGAGCGTGGCCGCAGCCGCATACGCCGTCAGCGTTTTCATGGTGGACGCCGGCGTATACGGCGTGTCGAGATTCTGCTCGGCCACCACATTGCCAGCAGCGTCGGCGATGGCGATGGCGTATTCACCGCCAAAATCGGAGGCAGCCGTCTCAAACTGGCTGATCAGAGCCTTTGCCGCAACGGCATCCACGGTTTTCGAAGCGTCAAGCCCTCCGACCATCGTCGCGGCCGCAATGGCATTGCCCGGCGTTTTGGCCGTGGCATGCTCGACTTCCTGCAATGTGAGAACACCCGGCAACTTGTCGAAAATGTCGGCCACGACATAGCCGACGCACAACACTGTGGTGAGCGACACGGAAAGCGCCACCGTGATGTATCGACGGCGTTTCACATGCCGGTATTCAGCCGAATCATCCATGGAACAACAACACTCCAGTCATAAGAGGAAATCGAAATGAAAACGAAAAGGCAGGAACGCGCAAGCCAGCGAACGAACGTCATCCCTTATGCTCGATCGGCTTCCATTCGGACTTGGCGAACATCGCCTGGAACGAGATCGGCACATAACTGAACATGTAGATCGGGAAGCTCAGCACATACGCGAACAGCTCCTTGTTGGTGGCGCCAATCTGATCGCGTTCCACAATAATCGTCAACGCGGCCAACGCCATCATGCCGATCACCGACGTCACAATGCCGGACGTCCAACCGGTCAACGAGCTCAACTGGCTCTGCCATGTCACGAATCCGCAGGTCGCGAACAACAGTCCCAGCAGAACGCGCGCAATACCGATCACCGTGAACGGACACAACAGCAGCGTGAAATCAACGGCGGAAAAATCGCGTTCCCTGATGGCGCGTTTGACCAAAGCCGGCCCGTAATAACGGAACACTTGCAGGAAGCCCTTGCTCCAACGCAAACGCTGACGCCAGCTCTGCGCGAAGGTGACAGGCTGCTCGTCATACAGAATCGCGGTACCGCAGTAGCCGATGCGGTCGCCGTGCAGCAAGGAATCCATGGTGAATTCCAAATCCTCGGTCAAAAGGTGGAATTTCCAACCATTATTGCGACGCATGATCTCCTGCGAGAACATGAAGCCAGTACCCCCTACATGACAGCTGTTGCCGAGCCACATGCGCGAGGCCGACAGGAATCGAGATTCACGGATGAACCACAATGCAGAACCGGAAGAGACCCAATTGTCAGACAAATTCACGGAATTGCGGTAGCTGGTGAGAATCTTGAATCCCGACTGAAACGCCTTGTTCATCTCTTCGACGTAATGCTTGTCGAGCTTGTTGTCGGCGTCGAACACGAAGAACGCATCGTACGGGTCGGATGCACCGGAATCGTTCATCTGATCGAGCAGATACGTCAGCGCGTAGCCTTTGCCCACAAGCTCCTTGTTGAAGCGTTCGATCACATGGCAGCCCATATTGCGCGCCACTTCGGCGGTATTGTCGGTGCAATTGTCGGCGACAAGCCAAATGTCGACCAGTTCGGTCGGGTAGGTCTGCGTTTGGATGCAGGTAATGAGGTTGCCGATGACGTTCGCCTCGTTTCGTGCGGAAATCAGCACCGCGTAACGCTTGTTCATCGGCGCGTCGGGAAATTTGATCGGCTTGGTGAACAGGGAGATGAGAATGCACACCGCCTGATAGACCACCCCTGCGCCACCGACGATGACCAGCAGAATGTCAAGTACGCTCAGCAGTACCATTAACGCCACCTACTTCTTGGATTGTCATCCGCGTTTTTCGTACTTCCTTCAGCTTCCCGCGACTCGCCGTTCTTCCGTTCATTGCCGGATTCCGGATTTTCGTTGGATTCCTGAGATGTGTTTTCACTCTCAAGACCCTGCAATGGCTTGCGTTCCGTTTTGTCCAACACGTGCTTCGGGATGGCGACGGTTTCGTCCGATTCCAGCGATTCCTCGGAACGGGTGATATTGTACGCCTGCTCCTGCAACTGCCGCACTTCGTCGGGAATAGGCACATGCGCACTGGATCCCTGCACCGCGCGAGGCATATTGTGCAGATGCTCGCTGAGTACTTCGGCACCTTCCACCAGCTTCGACTTCTTTTCAGGCACCGGATCGTCCATCAGCGGGGAATCGACCAGCTCGTACCGCTTTGTATAGGTGCGGAAGATCGTCTGCACGGATGCGACCACCGGCAATGCGAGGAACGCGCCCAACGCGCCGAACAGCGAGGTGAACGCCAGCACCGCGAGGAACGCCACGGCATCGTTCACATCCATGGTGCGCTGGGAGATCTTCGGCGCGAAAATCAGATTCTCGATCTGCTGATACACGCAGATAAACACCAGCACCGCCACGGCCTGCCACAATCCGCAGCTACCCCATGCGAACAGCACTGGCAACGCGCCGCCGATATACGTACCCAACATAGGAATGAACTGCGAAACCACACCGCAGAACAGCGCCAACGGTAGCCAATAGGGCACGTGCAGCAGCATCAGACAGATTCCTGTGAAGAACGCGTTCAGCAACGCGAGAATGGCGCGGGAGAACAGGAACGACGAGATCTGGCTCTGGCTCACCGTCCATACGAACAGGAATCGCCGCTGAGCCGCCGGAGCCATCCACTGGCATGCGGCACGACGCAGTTTCGGACCAGCCGCTGAAATGTAATACGTGGTCATGATTATCGTCATGAGGTTAATCAGGAACGAAAACAATCCCGACACCGTATTCAGCGCGGTACCCGCGAAATCAGTGACCCACGACGTCTGAATGTTCTTCAGAATCTCATTGCCGAGATTATTGATCTCAGGAAGCTGGAAATTCGCGTACTGACTGGCGAACTGGCACATCTGCTCATACAGGTCGGGCAGACCGTTCACCAAGGCGATCATCTGCTGCACGAACAGGTTGCCGAACAGTGTGAACAGCACGCCGAGCATCACGGCCAGCATCAGCAGCGAGAACAGCGACGCGAACGAACGTTTCCAGCCATGCTTGACCAGCGGCACCACCACCGGCTCCACCGCGAGCGCGATGAACAGCGAGACGATGATGTCGATCACCAGGTATTCGATTTTGCCCCAGCTGCGCCAGCAGAAAGTAAACCCCACAATGGCTATGGCGATGTATAGCAGCGCACGTCCCAGCCATTCCGGTGGTTTTCGGGGATCTCCTTTGGCTGGAAACAGGGTGCCGAGGTCCCATCGCTGTTCGCTGGTGTTCGCACCGTTTTCGCTCTGCGTATTGTTCATTCGCTGTTCGCTGTCGCTCATGGCTCCCTATTGTAGCGATAGGCGTCGTGTACAGGCTGAGCTATTGTGGTAGTTATGCTGAACGTTTCAATTGTCATCCCCGCTTGGAATGAAGAGGAGCGTATCAACGATTGCCTGTTGAATGCCACTAGGCAGACCGTGATGCCCCATGAAGTGATCGTTGTCGACAATCGTTCCACCGATTCGACGGTGGCCATGGTGGAGCAGTTCATCAAAGACCACCCGGAAGCACCCATCCGTCTGCTGCATCAGGATGAGGAGCAGGGGCTGATTCCGACGCGCGATTATGGTTTGAACCACGCCACCGGCGACATTCTGGGCCGTTTCGACGCCGATTGCATGATTCGCCCGGATTGGGTCGAAGTGGTGTCCGGCATTTTCACTGAGGACCCGGAGGCCATGGGTGCCACTGGTCCGGTGATGTATTACGATCTGCCGAGCCGCCATTTTGGTTTGCGTGGGGATAATTCCACACGCAAGCGTATTTACAAGGCCGATGGCGGCCAGCCGTTGCTGTTTGGCTCGAATATGGCGGTCCGCGCTTCAGCTTGGCGCGAAATTTCTGACGAAGTGTGCCGAGACAAGGCCGATGTGATGCATGAGGATATCGATATTTCGCTGCATCTGCTGGGCAAGGATCTGAAAACCGTGTACTGCCCGCGTATGATCGCCGGCATCAGCGCCCGCCGTATGGACACGTCGCTCACGTCGTTCAACAATTACATGCGTCGTTTCAAGAACACGTTCGACGCGCATCCACAGCATTCGCGCAAGCATAAGCCGGAGATTCTGCTCACCGCGCTATATCCGGTGATGCATCTGCTGTATCCGGTATGGCAGAAGGTGCTTGACACCGCCGATATCAATCCTGCGGAGGCGGCGTGGATCAACGAGCAGATGGAATTGGCCGAGCAGGAAGGCCGCGAATGGTACGATGACACTCCCACCGATGAGGAGTGGAGCGAAAAGCACGAGTAATTCCAATACTTGCGATTGATAATCACGGATTATTGTTTACATTATTTCGATTAATCCGTAATTTATGTGCAGATATAAAAATCGTGGTGCGAATGCTTTGTGAAGTTTCGCACCACGATTTTTAATGCTTTCAGCGATGTTCTCTCACAATCGGGTTTCACTGCAGATTCGCGATAACGCCCGAGATTTTGCGCAAATTGGTTGAGGGCCTGAGATAGAGACATGGC
>ENA-ORUB01000991-ORUB01000991.1-human-gut-metagenome-genome-assembly--contig:-NODE-991-length-33964-cov-7.812292_pt1 | contig 33964 bp, 27 predicted proteins | sample MGYA00241918_ERZ509200 | MGnify/ENA primary metagenome ERZ509200 (study PRJEB26280, sample SAMEA2338853) | human gut metagenome | biome: human gut; feature: human-associated habitat; material: faeces... | reverse complement strand
AACGGTACGCACGGTGGTGTGAGAGGACGGGACTAAACGTCCCTCCTACTCGGTTCCCAATTTACGTTACAGATATTGCTGCATGACGCGCAGGTAGTCGCGCCTGCCGTGGAAAATGGCCATGATATAGACCCGACCCTCGGCCCTTTCGTACCGGTAGAGCAGCAGATAGTCCTTGTGCGTCAGAAAACGGAAGCCGCTGCTCTTCAGCATCCGGTCCTGCGGGAATGCGCCGGATTCCGGGAACTGCGCCAGGATCGCCGTCTGCTCCTGCAGCTCCCGGACAAAGCGGACGGCAAGCTCCCGGCTGCCGGACCGTTTTGCAAGATGAACGGCGATCTCCCAGAGATCGTTTTTCGCCGTCCCGGTGAACACGACCTGCGTGCTCATTCCTGAGGAGCCTCCAGCTCCCCGAGAAGCTCGTCAAAGACAGCGTCTGCGGACTGCACCCGGCCCAGCCGGATGTCGTCCATCGCCTGGGCAAGGTGAGCGTACATGGACAGCTTTGCCTCCAGTTCGCTGATGCGGAGCAGCTGCTCCTGATACTCCTCGTGGCTGAGAAGGACGGTGTCCTCCTTGCCGTTGACAGTGATCGCGACTGGATTCTGCCGGGTCAGGGCAGAGATCTGCGCATAATTCGTGCGGATATCCTTAGACGGCCGGATGGAAATGCCATGGTTCATAGCAACACCTCCTATTGATGGTAGTCATATTATATCCTGATTCTGCTACTATGTCAAGAAAATGATCGAGGAGGACCGTTAGGTCCTCCTCCAAACATTTATCGGACGTTTTCCTCGTTTTTGCAGAATTCGCGGCGGCCGGTCCACTCATAGAGCTTCTGATCGATCGGCAGGCGCTGCTCCACGGGGAGCATGGGGTGGAAGGGCTTGTGCGGCTCCGTCTGGTACCAGTAGGCCGTGGTGGACCAGTCGTCGCTGCGGTTGTTGTTGTGGCCGTGCTCGAACGTCACGCGGATGTGCCTGTCGAACATGATGGGGTCGAGGATGTGGAAGCGGTAATACGATGCCATGCCCTTGTAGTTGTCCATGGGCGAGAGCGTGCAGCCGTTATAGAGCGCGTGGTATTCCTGCGTCGGGCACCACGCAAGGCCGAGATAGTCCTCCATGCCCGTGCCGTGCAGACGGGGCGGCCACGGCTCATCGTCGATCAGGATGGCATCGTCGCCCTCCCCAAACCAGTCCCACTCGCTGCTGTTTTCCAGATTATGGATGTTGATGTTGCAGCCGACATACTGGCCACTGCCCTCGGCGTCCAGCAGGACGTAGTTGCCCTCTGCGGAGAGATGCTTGTCCTGCTCGCCGCCCATGATCCATTCCATATGGCGGGAGCGCGCCGAGGAGGGAATGCCGTCCGTCGGGCATTCGCGGTTCCAGAGCGCGTGGAAGTACAGCGTGTTTTCCGGCAGGGAATCGACCTGCTCGTAATCCACATAGAAATAGAAGTGCAGCGGGCTGCAGCATTCGTTCTTCACGGTGAAGCGGGCGCGCCTGCGGAACGGCATCGGAAACCAGCAGTTGAAGCCGCGGCCATCCTCCGGCGTGATCTGCAGGGGAGCACTGGCAAAGCTCTTTGTGATGCCGTGACCCATGCCGAAGAAATCGCCGAGGGGCGCCTGGATGCTCGGCTCCGTTTCGTCGTCCCAGTAGACATTCAGCACGACCTTGCGGACGTTGAATTCCTCCGTGCCGATGCCGCATTCCGGGCGGCGTTTGTTCGGGTTGCCGATGGTGCAGAAAAAGTGCGTGACGATGCCGGGACCCTGCAGGTCGGCGAAGAGATACGTCTCGCCGGAGGGAATGAGGACATTGTCGTTATTGCCGCCCGTCGGGTCGCAGGAGGCGACGCGCATGCGCCTGCCTGCGCGCTTGACAAAGAGATTTTCAAGATTTGCCGGTTGATATTCGCTCATGATCGATGATTTTCCTTCCTAAAAATAAAACGCAGTGCGCTTAAAGCTGCGCAATGCTGTGCTGCTCGTGGATGATCGTCTCGACGACGTCCTTGCGCGGTGTGCGTTTTGCCGGATTGGCGACCATTTCCAGCAGGCGCTCCGCTGCGACCTTGGCCATTTTGCGGCGCGGGGAGAAAACCGAGGTGATGGCCGTTGGGGCCAGCGGGGTAATCAGCTCATCGAAGCTGACGAGCGAGATATCACGGCCGGGGACAAGAGAGAGATCCATGCACGCGCGCACCGCGCCGGTGCAGAGCTCCTCGCTGCAGCACACGATGGCCGTTGGCGGGTCCGGCATGGTCATCATCAGCCGCGTCTGGGTATAGCCGTCCACGGCAGCCGCCGCGCAGCAGCGCACCAGTGCGGGGTCCTGCTCCACGCCGACCTCGCGCAGGGCACGCAGGCAGCCTGCCAGCCGGTCCGCGCCGATGTTCATGGGGCTGTTGAGCACCAAAAGACCGATGCGGCGGTGGCCCTTTTCCGTCAGGCGGCGCGTCAGCTCATAGCAGGCAGGCTCGTTGTCAAACGAGATGCTGCTGAACGAGCTGCCCGGCATGTCGCGGTCGACGAGCAGCAGCGGCTTGTCAAAGGACTCGAGGTCCTTCAGGCGCGCGGCCGTCGGCACGAGGAGCACGCCGTCGAGCATGTGATAGAAGCGCTGCAGGAAGGCGGCGGGGTCTGCGACCGGGTCCTCGCCGCTGGCAGAGACGATGGTGAGATAGCCATGCTTGCGGAACACATGCTCTGCCGTCTGTGCGATGAAGCCGAAGAAGTCGTGCGTGAAGTTCGGCACGATAATGCCGAGGATCTTGGACTGCCCCGTGACCATGGAGGCGGCGAAATTATTTGGTACATAGGACAGCTCGCGGGCAGCCTGTTCGACACGCCGGCGCGTTTCTTCGCTGACGCGGTCCAGCCCGTTCAGCACGCGCGAGACAGTTGAAACTGCTACACCGGCCCGCTCGGCAACGTCGCGAATGGTCACGGATTGATAAGCGCGCTTTTGGCGGCCCATGGTGCATCCCTCCCGGAAAGACCTGAAATAATCATATGTTCGTAAACAAAACCTTAGATTGACCCCGTGAAATAAGCATGTCTTTACACAATACTATTATACAGGCCATTCTACGGCTGTCAAGCATGATTTGTGATGTGCGCTTTCTTACGCTATTATGTAACAAAATAAAACGATCGTTAAGAGAGATATGCATTCCGGGCGGCGACATCGGCCGAAAAAAATCGTCAGAATGCACAATTCGCAAAGGAAATTTTTGTGAAAACGTTTCGATTGACACGGCGTAAAAAAAGTGGTATTCTCTTGTACGAGCCATTGAGGGAGCCGTTCACCCGACCGCGTGCAGCTGTTCCCTGAGCGCCTGTTCCTTCGAAATCATCGGAATTGGTAAACTCTGCTCCGATCCGGCTCATGAGGTATGCATGAAACAAAACGCAAAATCCGCCATTTTCACCCGTGAGAACGGCAAGCGCCTGCTGCGGCAGCTGCTCCTGCTGCTCCCGGCCTGGATCGTCCTGGCACTCGGTATCGCCATGAGCGTGTTCTCGGGCGTCGGCTCCGATACGAACACCTCGTTCCAGCAGGGGCTGGGCCGCATGCTCGGCCTGCAGACCGGAACGGTCACACTGATCTTCAACTGCACCGTTCTCGCGATTTTCATCTTCGCGAATCGCTCCCTTGTGGGCCTCGGCTCCCTTGTCATCGGCTTCGGCCTCGGGCCGCTGCTGAACCTGTACCTTGACCTGCTGGGGAAGATTTTTCCGACCATGCCGCCGATGTGGGCACGCATCGCCCTTTGCACCCTCGGTGTTGTGATTGCCTGCATCGCGCTCGGCTGGTATGTACAGCTCGACGCCGGTGTGCAGCCCATGGACATGCTCATCCTGACCGTGGCAAAGCTCATCCGTAAGAGCTACGGTACGGCGATGTATGTGTACTGCGGCTTCATGCTGCTGACCACCTGGCTGACGGGCGGCGACATCGGCGCCGGCACGTTCATCAATCTGCTGCTGGGCGGCAAGCTGTGCGATGTGTTCGCCGCCATGTGGCGGCCGCTCATCCGCCGCCTTGGCGTGGGATCTAAGAAGGAGGAAACAACATGAACATCCCTGAGCTTATCCATAAGGCCATCGCGGCAAGAGAATTTGCCTATGCACCTTACTCTAATTTCTGCGTCGGTGCAGCCCTCCTGACGAAGAGCGGCAAGATCTATACCGGCTGCAATGTGGAAAATGCCGGCTACAGCGCCACGAACTGCGCCGAGCGCACGGCCTTCTTCAAGGCGGTCAGCGAGGGCGAGCGCGAGTTTGCGGCCATCGCCATCGTCGGCGGTCCGCGCGGCCCGCTGACGGAGTACTGCTCTCCCTGCGGTGTGTGCCGTCAGGTCATGGCCGAGTTCTGCGATCCGGACGAATTCCTCGTCATCCACGGCAAGACGCCGGAGGATTACAAGCAGTTCACCCTGCGCGAGATGCTGCCGGAGGGCGGCTTCCCCGCCGCGAACAAGGGCTTCTTTGCCAAACCCCAGGCTTAAAAAGTCGCCCCTGAATCAATCCTCTGCGGCGGATGCCGGATCTTTTCCGCCGATCCATCGGTTCGGAAAGCTTGACGTACACAAAGTACGCCTGCACTTTCCAAACCTCGACTCGACGAAAAATTCCTCGCCGTCCGCTCTTGAGAATTGAATCAGCGGCTCTCTGATTCACAAAATAACATGACATTTAGTCTGACAGCAGACTGAATAACAACGGTATTTGGTCCGCTTGCGGACTGAGTATAAAAATGTATTACATTTAGGAGGCAACATGAAAAAGAGAATCTTCTGTCTGATTCTCGCGCTTGTCATGGTCCTGTCCCTGGCCGCCTGCGCCGGCTCCGGCAATGACAACACCGAGAACACCAAGGACACCACGACCAACACTGAGGGCAGCGAAGCTACCACTCCGGTTTCCGGCGGCGAGGCTGAGCTGGCCCTGATCACCGATGCCAACTCTATCGACGACCGCGGCTTCAACCAGTTCTCCTGGGAAGGCCTGAAGCAGTACGCCGAAGAGAACGGCAAGACCTACACCTACTACACCCCGATCGACCAGTCCACGCAGAGCTACCTCTCCGCCATTGAGGGCGCTGTCAACAACGGTGCAAAGCTCGTCGTGACCCCGGGCTTCCTGTTCGGCGAAGCCATCTACAAGGCTCAGACCATGTATCCGGACGTCCACTTCGTTCTGGTCGACGCCACCCCGACCCTTGATGACGACACCGTCATCGCAGACAACACCTGCTCCATCTTCTTTGCGGAAGAGCAGTCCGGCTTCCTGGCGGGCTACGCTGCTGTCAAGGAAGGCTATCGCAAGCTCGGCTTCTTCGGCGCTTTGGCTGTTCCTGCTGTCGTTCGTTTCGGCTACGGCTTCGTGGACGGCGCGGAATACGCTGCCAAGGAGCTCGGCCTTGAGGCTGGCTCCATTGAGATGAAGTACACCTATACCGGTGCTTTCGGCAACTCTCCTGACTTCCAGGCGAAGGCTGCTGCATGGTATCAGTCCGGCACCGAGTGCATCTTCGGCTGCGGCGGCCCGGACAACGTCTTCGCGGCCTGCGAGGCCACCGGCGGCGACTGCGTCTCCATCGGCGTTGATACCGACATGTCCCAGATCACCGAGACCTGCCTGACCTCCGCCATGAAGATGCTCACTCCGGCTGTCTACGGCGCGATTAAGGCTTACTACAACGACACGTTCCCCGGCGGCACGAGCGAGACTCTGACCATCAACGAAGACGCTGTTGGTCTTCCCATGGAGTCCTCCCGCTTCAAGAACTTCACGCAGGCTGACTATGATGCCATCGTCGAAGTCCTGAAGGCTGACAAGGACGGCGTTACCTCCAGCATCCGCCGCGATGTCGATGCGGATGGCAACACGGTCACCATCGAGGATGTTGCAGCGACCCTGCAGTATGTGACGGTTCAGGTCGTCGAGTAAACGACTATGAGATAAGGCGGACCCGGCAGGGAGCGCTGTGGCGTTTCCCTGCCGGGTTTACCAACTAGGGGGATCATTTTATGGACAACTATGCGATCGAGCTGCTGCACATCACGAAGGTGTTTCCTGGCATCGTCGCGAATGACGACATCACCCTGCGCGTCCGCTATGGCGAGATCCACGCCCTTCTGGGCGAGAACGGCGCCGGTAAATCGACGCTGATGAGCGTCCTGTTCGGCCTTTATCAGCCGGAAGAGGGCGAGATCCTCGTGAACGGCAAAAAGGCAGAGATCAAAAATCCGCGCACGGCCAATGCGCTGGGTATCGGCATGGTTCATCAGCACTTCATGCTGGTGCAGAACTTCACCGTGCTCGAGAACATCGTCCTCGGCGTCGAGACCGCAAAGCACGGCGTCCTGCAGATGGAGGAAGCGCGCAAGAAGGTGCTTGCCCTGAGCGAGCGCTATGGCCTGAATATCGACTGCGATGCCAGAGTCTCTGACATCACCGTGGGTATGCAGCAGAGAGTAGAGATCCTGAAGATGCTCTACAAGGACAACAACATCCTGATCTTCGACGAGCCGACGGCTGTCCTGACGCCGCAGGAGATCGACGAACTGATGATCATCATGCAGAACCTCAAGCGCGAGGGCAAGGCGATCATCTTTATCACCCATAAGCTCAATGAGATCAAGGCAGTTTCGGACTACTGCACGGTCCTGCGCCGCGGCAAGTGCATCGGCACCTGCGACGTTTCGACCGCCAGCGTCGAGGACCTTTCCGAAATGATGGTCGGCCGTAAGATCGACTTCCATCTGGAGAAGGCTCCCGAGCATGCAGGCGATGCTGTCCTGACGCTTGAAAATGTAACGCTCAAGTCGGAGCGCAACCCGAACAAGAATATTCTGAATCAGGTCTCGTTCTCCGTCCACAAGGGAGAGATCCTCTGCGTGGCCGGTATCGAAGGCAACGGCCAGAGCGAGCTCGTCCGCGTGATCGTCGGCCTGCTGAAGCAGAACAGCGGCAAGATCCTGCTCAACGGCGAGGATGTCAGCCATGCCTCCATCCGCTACCGCAATGTGCACGGTCTGGCCCATGTGCCGGAGGACCGCCACAAGTACGGCCTGATCCTGGACAATACGCTGGAAGAAAATCTGGCAATGCGCAAGTATTTCCGCAAGGAATTCCAGAACCACGGCTTCATCCGCTTCCATAAGCGCCGCGAGCTGGCGGAGGAGCTCATCGAAGAGTTCGATATCCGCAGCAGCGAGGGCGCAAAGAGCACGGCCCGCAGCATGTCCGGCGGCAACCAGCAGAAGGCGATCATCGCCCGCGAGATCGACTCGGATGAGAACGTCATTCTTGCCATGCAGCCGACACGCGGTCTGGATGTCGGCGCGATCGAGAACATCCATAAGAACCTGCTCCGCCAGCGCGACGCTGGCAAGGCCGTTCTCCTCGTTTCGTTCGACCTGGAAGAGGTCATGAACATCAGCGACCGCATCATCGTCTTCTACGAGGGTGAGATCGTTGCCGATGTCCGTCCGGAAGAGGTTACGGTCAATGAGCTGGGACTCTACATGTCCGGCAGCAAGCGGAAAGGAGCGGTAAAATGAAAAATCAGACAAGTCCCCTTGCTCCGCGCCGCCAGAGAGACTACGCGGGCGTGCTTTCCTCCATTCTGGCCATTCTGGCCGGTCTGCTCGTCGGCCTCATTGTTTTGCTGGCGACGAATCCCTCGAATGCATTCCCGGCCTTCAGTGCGCTCATCACGGGCGGTTTCTACAGCGGCATGAAGACCTTCGGCAACGTGCTGTATTATGCCGTGCCGATCATCATGACCGGCCTTGGCGTCGGCTTCGGCTTCAAGGCAAGCATCTTCAACATCGGCGGCGCCGGCCAGTTCATCGTGGGCGCTTTCTGCGGCGTCTATACTGCCAGCGTCTGGAATCTCCCCGGAGCACTCGGATGGATCGTTCCACTGCTGGCCAGCATGATCGGCGGCGCCCTGTGGGCCCTGCTCCCCGGCCTGCTGCACGCCTATCGCCGCGTGAATATCGTCATTGCGACGATCATGATGAACTACATCGGCATGTATCTTGTGAACTATCTCATCAAGATCGCCCCGATCTATGACAATGTGAAGAACCAGACCCGCCCCGTGCCGGCGGCTCACCGCCTCCCGACGGCCGGCCTGGAGAAGATCTTCCCGGACAGCTCCGCGAATATCGGCATCTTCATCGTTATTGTTGTGGCCATCATCGTGTTCATCCTGCTGGAGAAGACAAATTTCGGCTTCGAGCTGAAGGCCTGCGGTAAGAACCGCGACGCCAGCATCGGCTTCGGCGTCGATGCCAAGCGTATGATCATGACCGCCATGCTCATCTCCGGTGCTCTCATCGGCCTCGGCGGTGCGCTGCTGTACCTTTCCTCCGCCGGTAAGTACATCAAGGTCGAAGACGTGCAGGCGGCAGAGGGCATGAACGGCATTCCGGTCGCCCTGCTTGCCATGAACCACCCGATCGGCATCATATTCACCGGTATTTTCATCGCGTATATGCAGGTCTCAGGCTTCTACATGCAGACCTACGGCTTCACGACGGAGATCGTCGACATCATCGTCTCCGTGATCGTCTACTTCAGCGCATTCTCCTTCATCATCCGCGAAGGCATCCGCAGATGGCAGCTTCGCCAGAGGACGGACGTGCACCACACCGGGAAAGGAGCGGAGAAATAAATGAATCTGTTTATCTTTATCTGCCAGCAGACGCTGATCTTCCTCGTCCCGCTGCTTCTCGTCGGCCTCGGCGACCTGTTCTCCGAGCGCAGCGGCGTTCTGAACATCGCACTTGAGGGCATCATGGTCTTCGGCGCGTTCGCGGGCATCATGTTCATCCGCTCGGCAAGTGCCGCCATGCCCTCATGGCTCGTTCTGCTGATCGCGATCCTGATCTCGATCCTTGCCGGTATGCTCCTGAGCGCCCTGCACGCCTTTGCCTCCATCCACCTGAAGGCGGAGCAGACCATCAGCTCGACGGCCATCATCACGTTTGCTACGGCGTTCTGCATCTTCTATGCCCGCGTCATGCTCGGCACGGAGCAGGTCGTCTTCCGCAACACGTTCCGTATCGACGCCGTCCCGCTGCTCAGCAAGATCCCGGTCCTCGGCCCGATCCTGTTCCAGAAGGCCTATGTCACGACGTATCTCGGCATCCTCGTCCTGATCGTCACGGCCTTCATCCTCAAGCGCACCCGCTTCGGCCTGCGCCTGCGCAGCTGCGGCGAAAACCCGCAGGCAGCCGACAGTGTCGGCATCAGCGTCTATAAGATGCGCTATTCCGGCGTCCTGATCTCCGGCGCTCTGGCCGGTCTCGGCGGCCTCGTGTTCATCCTGCCGACGACCACGACCTACACCGCCAGCGTCAGCGGCTATGGCTTCCTCGCCATGTCCGTCGTCGTGTTCGGCCAGTGGAAGCCGTGGGGCATCGCGCTCGGCGCTCTGTTCTTCGGCCTGACGAAGACCATTGCCGCGTCGTATTCCGTTATCCCGTTCCTGTATAACCTCGGCATCCCGGAGGCCTTCTTCAAGATGCTTCCCTATGTGGCGACGCTGATCGTTCTGGCGTTCTCCACGAAGCGTTCCAATGCGCCCGGCGTCATTGGCGTTCCCTATGATAAGAGCAAGAGATAATATTTGGAGGTAAATTACCATGGCTGTTTTTACAGATGAGGGCAAGACCTATCACGTTCGTGTGGGCAAGGGCGACATCGGCCGCTATGTCCTGCTCCCCGGCGATCCGTTCCGCACGGACCTGATCGCATCCTATTTTGATGATGCAAAGCTCGTCGCGCACAACCGCGAGCATAAGACCTGGACCGGCACGCTCAACGGCGTTCCCGTCTCCGTCGTCTCCACCGGCATGGGCTGCCCGTCCACCGCGATCTGCCTGGAAGAGCTGATCGCCTGCGGTGCGGACACCTTCATCCGCGTCGGCACGGCCGGACGCGTCTGTGACCGCGCGTTCGACCCGACGCTCGACGGCGTCATCAACACCGCTGCCGTCCGCGATGAAGGCACGACGAAGCACTACATCCCCATCGAGTACCCGGCCGTCGCCGACCGCCACGTTGTCGCCGCTCTGGCCGACTCCGCCAAGCAGCTCGGCTACAACTTTATCGAGGGCATCACCCAGTCCAAGGACTCCTTCTACGGCCAGCACGAGCCGGAGAACATGCCCGCCGAGCCGTGGCTGAAGGCCCGTTGGGAAGCATGGCGCCGCGGCAATGTCATCAGCTCCGAGATGGAGTCCGCTGCGATCTTTGTCATCTCTTCCATCCGCGGCTGCCGCGCCTCCTCCGTCATGGCGTATTCCGAGATGCCGAAGAGCGTCGAGGTCGCCGTCGGTGCGCTGCGCATCCTCATCGAGCAGGATAAGGCTGCCGAGAAGTAATTCTACAATGCAGCGACTCCCCGTGCCGAAAACGGTGCGGGGAGTTTTGCCTTTTCGGATAAAATACGATTGACATTCTGAATCCGGGACGATATAATCAAGGATGGTCCGGCTGGTGCCGGACCATAAAATTGAATCACACGACTCGCAGAGACCGCGTGGCCGCAACGGCGGAGGATCCGTCAGGCGCGTTGGTAAACAAGGGAATGGGGATAGTACCCCGAGAAGGCAGCTGCCTTCTGGATGACCGTCGCTGTGAGCGCTGAGGCTGCTGTCCGTCGGCGAAAGCCGGTCATTGGGAAACTGAGAAGGCAGGGCGGCAGACGTGGCGGATGCTCCGCCGGAGGCGCAACTCAGAAGACCTACTGGGAGATTTCCATAGCCCGAATCGGTTGAGGGGATAGGTATGCTATCCCTTCAGCCGTTTTTTTGTTTTCCGAAGGGAAAACAAAGCGCCCCCTGCAGCTCAGCTGTGGCGGGGCTGAACCCTGCTTCTGCCGCTCCGGCGGCTGCCGATACACATTATCAGTAAAAGGAGAGATCGCTTATGCAAACGAAACCCGCAGCGTGCGGAAAGCGCCTGCTGGCGCTCGTGCTGGCCATTGTGATGGTCTGCTCGCTGCTGCCCGTCAGTGCGTTCGCAGCAGAGCCCGACTATGAGCTGCGCGTCCTCACGTTCGAGGATGCCGACTATAAGGGCGGAACGAACTTCGCAGGCGGAAACAACTGGACGAGTCTCATTGACAGCCCGCAGTACGGCGGCAAGATGCTCTACGGAGAGAGCGGCGCCGGTGTCGACTCCGTCGACGCTGCTTACAAGTGGACGGATAAGAACAATACCTGGCTCAGCAACACCCTGTCCGAGGGCTATGGCTCCTGGTGCTACTGGAGCGGCGGTCATGCCGTTTCCAACTATGTTTCCGGTGAGATCAGCAAGTACGGCGGCTTCGAGAGTCAGCTTACCGTTTATAAAAAGGACGTTTCCGGTCTGGAGCGGACCGGCGGCGGCCACAACGGCTCGAATAACTTTGCCGTGCATTACGGCTATGCAGATAATTCCGGCTATGGCCTGACCGAGGCCTCCCTGCCGACCCTAACCTTTGCCGACGGCACCGCCCGTGTCATTGACCATATGTATGTCAACAACATGGACTATGCGCTCAACTGCTACATCGACGGCAACGGTCTGACTGCCAAGATCGGCGACGACGATTGGGTCAAGCTGGTCGCAACGGGCTATAACGAGGCAGGGGAGAAGACCGGAACGGCCAGCATCTACCTCTGCAACGGTCCGAAGAACATCATGATGGACTGGACAAAGTGGGACCTGTCCGGCCTTGGTAAGGTCCTGAAGGTCACGTTCAATGTGACCGGCTCCAGCGATAACGGCTATGGCTTCTCGCAGCCCGCCTACTTCGCCTATGACGATGTGGCAGTCCGCTTTGAAAAGGCGGCTGCGGTCGTCCCGGCGACCGGCGTGACGCTCGACAAGACCACGCTGAATCTGATGACGGGCGAAACGGCCGTTCTGACGGCAGCGGCACAGCCGGAAAACACCACGGATACCTTGACCTGGACGACCGGGAATGAGGCGGTCGCTACGGTCGCGGACGGTGTTGTGACTGCGGTCGGCGCGGGCAGCACCGTCATCACGGCGGCATGCGGAAGCGTGAAGGCCGAGTGTGCCGTTACAGTCACGGCCAGCCCGCTCACGGTCAGCGTCGGCGGCAAGACCAGCCCCCTTTCCCGCGTTGGCGGCGATGGCGAGACGAAGTACCGTGCCGTGCTGCCCTACGGCAGTGATGTGACGATCCATGTGGCGGATGCGAGCTTCCTGCTCGTGACGGACAAGAAGAGCAATTATCTCAACGATGCGGGCGTGAATCCCTTCACCCTGAAGGCTGCGGAGCTGGAGACGACCCTGCTGACGGACAAGGACGAAAAGCCCTTCACCCCTGCGGAAAACAGCAAGGTCGCCTATCTGAGCATTATGGATGTCATGGCGGGCACGACGTATGAGCTGTATCTCGAGCTGACCCGCGAGGTCACCCCGGCGACCGGCGTGACGCTGGACCAGACGGAGCTGACGCTGACGGCGGGAAAGACCGCTTCCCTGAAGGCCACGGTCCAGCCGGAGAACACGACGGATACCATTGTCTGGAGCTCCTCGAAGGAAGAGGTCGCAACGGTGGAAAACGGGATCGTTACGGCGAAGGCGGCCGGCGAGACTGTCATCACTGCGACGTGCGGCACCGTGAAGGCAGAATGTGCCGTTACGGTCACGCCCCCGGTCATGGCCTCGGCTGTAACGCTGGATAAGACCGAGCTGAACCTGTATACCGGCGACACGGCGGCCCTGACCGCTGCGATCCAGCCGGAGGATACGACGGATCCGACCATTGCCTGGACGACGACGGATGCAGAGGTCGCTTCCGTGCAGAACGGCGTCGTGACTGCCGGAAAGACCGGTACGGCCACGATCACGGCCAGCTGCGGCGAGGCAAAGGCACAGTGTGCTGTGACGGTCAAGGCTCCTGCGGAGCCTGCGCAGAAGGACGGCGTGTATCAGATCGGCAATGCCGACGAGCTTGTCTGGTTTGTCAAGAAGGTCAACGGCGGTGAGAATGCGATCTCTGCCGTTCTGGCGAAGGATATCGATCTGGCCGACGTGATCTGGACGCCGATCGGCAATGGCAGTGTAGCTTTTGCGGGAAGCCTTGACGGCGCGAACCACACCATTTCCAACCTGCATGTGGACTATGCCACGGCGGCCTCCGGCGAGAGACTGTATCTCGGCCTGTTTGGTCAGGTCGAGGGCACGCCCGAAAAACATGCGGTCATTCAGAACCTGACGGTCACGGGCAGCGTGAACGCGGCAAGCGAATTCTCCGTTTACACGGGATATGTCGCAGGCGTGGTCGGCTCTGCCCGTTATGCGGAGCTTTCCAAGGTCATTTCCCGCGTGGATGTGACGGCCGACGAGAGGGTCGGCAGCACCTCCTCCGTGGGCGGTCTGGCCGGTGTCATGATCGACACGACTGTGACGAACTGCGGCAATGAAGGCGATGTCACCGGCGTGAACAACCTCGGCGGCCTGTGCTATGAGCTCTATTCCGGCACGATGACCGGCTGCTATAACACTGGCAGGATCACGGCGACCGGTACCTATGTCGGCGGTCTGATGGGCTATGCCAAGCAGGCGACTGTGACCAATGTCTATAACACCGGTGATGTGTCTACCGAAAAGACGCTCGTGGGCGGTCTGATCGGCGTCATGGAGAAGTCCTCCCTGACAAATGCCTATGTGTCCGGCAAGGTCACGACAGCCGCGGCCAGTGGCGCGATTGGCGCGGCTGTCGGCAGTGCGGATCAGGTCTCCAATGTGTATTACCTCGGCGGCGCTTCCGCGATTGGCGACGAGAACGCCACGGCGAAGACCGCAGAGGAGCTGAAGGCGCTGGCACCGACGCTCGGCAGCAGCTTCAAGGAGAATACCGGCTGCGGCGGCTATCCGCTGCTGGTATGGCAGGAGGCCCGCGCACATCAGTATGAAGACGGCGTCTGCACCGTCTGCGGCGCGAAGGATCCTGCAGCGCCCTATCTGCTCGACGGTGTGACTGATGCCGCTGCGGAAGTTCAGACCGGCAAGAGCTATCAGCTCGACGATCTGATGGACGGCAAGATCTTCGGCGTGAAAAATGGCACGCTGACCTACAAGAACTACTTCTACACCATGTCCTCCGATGGCGGTGCGACGTGGAGCGGGGAGCAGCACTTTGAGGAAGCAATGTTCGGCGGCGTGAACAAGAGCCTGGTCCAGAGCAAGGCAGGCACATATATCTATAAGTTCCGCGCAAAGAACGACGCCGGCTACTCCGCCGATACCTGGACGCTGACGCTGACCTTCGTCGATGTCGTCGAAGCGAATATCAACTTCTACGTCGGCCGTGACCAGAACTACAGCACAAACGGCAATAAGTACCCGATCCTCAAGATGTACAAGACCGCGGGCATCGACGAAAATCAGTTTGACTATGTCGGCTGGTTTACCGATGCCGAGGGCAAGACCGTGTACGTCTACAACCCCGCCGATTACACCATCATCGACGGCGAAGAGAAGGACTATGTCGAGATCGACGGCACAAAGTACGAGCTGCACGACTACGAGGAGGTCCGGTTCACCAACAGCGCCTTTGACGCAGCCGACGAAACGGCGACGGCCAGCAACACGGTCGTGAACAATTACAACATGTTCTACGCCACCCTGAGCACCGGCTGCTACTCCACGCGCGGCTACGGCTGGAACACTGCGACCGAGGCCTATGACATCTATCTTGGCGGTCAGAGCCTGCCTCTGCCGATGGAGAAGGACATCTACGGCGGCGGTGGCAACGACATCCATCTCGGCGTTGTCAGCGTCTATGCTACGACCAGGAACGAGAAGAACGAGTACTTCGGCACGGACGACTACCATGTCGAGATGATCATGCCCGTTACCGGCAGCATGATCCACTCCGGTACACACTATACCTACACCCGCTACGGCAGCGACTACACTGCCTTCCCCTTCCTGTCGTGGGAGGCGCAGAACGCTTCGCTGTACAACATCTATGCTTATCCGACGAACACGGAAAAGTATATGTTCAATCAGCAGATCAACCAGACCACGGCGCCTTCCTACAACGTCGTAACGAAGAACATCACGATCGCCAACGCCGTGGAGCTGGATATCACTGCGCCCACGACGGCGGAGTTCACCCTGTTCTTCCAGTACAACAACTTCAACACCAGAGCGGTCGAGCCGTACAAGACTGCGAAGGACGACGCGACCGGCATGACCACCTATTCCTACCGCGTTTCTGAGCGCAACAACAACTACACATGGCGTCTGGTCGATGAGACCGGTACCTATGTGACCAAGGCCGGCTGGCTGTCCAGCCTCAACCAAAAGACGGAAAAGACGATCACCTTTGACTCCGGCGCGCCGACCGACAGGAAGTCTCACAGCTTCAAGGACCTCGGCACGACGGTATCCTCCCGCGACGAAGCCGACCTGCAGGTCTTCCTGAGCCACAGCGGCTTTATGAGCGTGAGCGACACCTACCGCATCCGCGCGTACCGTATGTGGGAGCTAATCAATAACGATGCAGGCAACATCATGGTCGAGCCGAGCTTCAACATTCAGGTGCTGCAGGGCAATCCGGCGGACGTTACGCAGGTCAGCGGCGGCAACGCCGTAGGCAACTGGCTCGACGTGACGCCCACCGGCACGGACATCGTGGCCGTCACCTACGACGCCATCGACCTGTACAACGACAAGGACGTTGCCGGAACCCACGGCGGTCTCTTCCCGGCAACCGCCCCCGAGCGCACCGGTGTGTTCGTTATCACGAACAAGGCAGCCGGCAAGGCTGACGCCGTCATCCGCTTTAACGGCGGCACGACCAGCCCCCGCGGTGCGGAGTGGGACTACAACTACGACACGTGGTACTACCTTGACACCGACGAAGCCCCCACGCTGGACTTTACTACCACCAAGGGCGCGACGGCCAGCTACGCCGTCGTCACCACCGACGCTGCCCTGAACAGCACCCTGTCCGGCTGGACGGAGCTTACGGCGGACGAGAACGGCATGTTCCATGCCTCCCTCCTGCCCTTCCGCACGGCAAAGACGCTCGGCGGCACCGTCATCCTGAAGCTGACCGATTCCACCGGCACGTCCTACCGTCTGGCGCGCGTGGCGCAGATGAGCGTCACCGTGAAGAATGCCTCGAATGACGGCGAGCCCATCATGCCCGGCGATAAGGTCACGCTCTCCTTCGACGGCCTGTATCGCGGCATGGATAAGGTTTCCGGTATCTTCAACCCCACGTTGCTATATCTGAACTACAGCGCGGAGGAAGAGGAGTCCAAGGGCCAGCTGACTCAGTACTGGCAGATGGACAGAGCCTCCGTCACCGTGGAGATGCCCACAGACATCACCTTCCCCGAAGGCTCAGACAAAACGACCGTTATGGTCACCGACGGTTATATCTCCGGCGGCATGTACTCCGCCGCCAGCCCGTTTGATACGCTGTACAATATGACCGACACCGGCGTCGGCACGAACTTCTCCGCGGTCACCACCAGCTTTGTTGCCAGCCGTCTGGCAGATGTTTCCGTCGAGGTCAACACGAAGGTCACCTACAACGTCAAGCTCGTCCCCGTGGACGAAAACGGCAACGCGATCGACGGCCTCACCCCCACGTTCACCGACCGTGACAACAAGGCAGTGACCGCCGAGGCCGACGGCACCTTTAAGCTCGGCTATGGCCCGTATTCCTACGCCGTCGAGCAGCTCGGCTATGTCCGCACCACCGGCTCCTTCAAGCTCGGCTCTGCTGACGCAGCAAAGGTCGAAAACGGCGTCCTGACCATCAAGTTCACCGTCCGCAAGGCGGCCGAGAACGCTTGGGACGGCAAGACCACCACGGAACCTGCCACCGACGAAAACGGCGTTTACCTCATCGGCACCGGCGCAGAGCTGGCATGGTTCGCCCAGAAGGTCAACGGCGGCAGCGCCAAGCTCTCCGGCATCCTGACGGCCGATATCGACCTCGCCGGTTACGAGTGGACGCCCATCGGCACCGCTTCTAAGAAGTTTGCCGGTACCTTCAACGGCCGGGATCACACCATTGATCATCTTTCCATCAACTACAGCAGCAAGACCCCGATATCGCTCTATCGCGGCCTGTTCGGCTGGGTCTCCGGCGCCAACGCCACCAACCGCGCGAAGATTGAGAACCTGACGGTCAACGGCACCGTTGTCGCCGGTTCCAACAAGCCTGTTAACGATGCTTACGTCGGCGGTATCGTTGGCCGTGCGGACTATGCCGACCTGACGAATCTCCATTCGAATGTCGATGTTTCCATCAAGCGCACGGCCGGTAACTACTGGCAGAGCGTCGGCGGCGTTGTCGGCGGTGCTTACTACAGCCTGAATGTTACCAACTGTTCCAACAGCGGCAATGTCACCGGCTGGCGCTACTGCGCAGGTATCGTTGGCAACATTTCCAGCGGCAGCCAGCCCAGTACCATCACCGGCTGCGTCAACACCGGCAGCATCACCGCACCCAGCACCTGCGCAGCGGGCATTGTTTCCAATCTGCCGAACGGCTGTAAGGTCACGGCCTGCTACAACACCGGTGCGATCAAGGCCGGCGGCAACTATCCCGCCGGTATCGTCGGTTACTGCGCGAACTCCGAGGTCCGCAGCTGCTTCAACCTCGGCACGGTCACCTGCAACACAACCTTTACCTATGGCTCTGTCATTGGCACGGTGAGCAGCGCAGATGCCGTCATCAAAAACCTCTACTACCTCGAGGGCACCTGTGAAAAGGGCGGCATCGGCGCCGTGAAAAATGCCGAGACCCAGACTGCCGCTGTCAGGACCGCAGAGGAAATTGCGAACGCGGAGTTCGTTTCCACGATGAACGCCGATCTGGCAGAGGCTGCCTTCACGAGCGGCTGCACCGCGACGAAACATCCGATCCTCCTGTGGCAGGCCGACGCGGAGCATACCTTCGCGAACACTGCCTCTGATGTCATCAAGTCGGAAGCTACCTGCACCGAAGCCGCGGTCTACTATGTCAAGTGTGACCACTGCGATGCGGTCAGCAATACGCTGACGGTCAAGGTCGGTGAGCCGCTCGGCCACGATCTGACCGTGACGGTCGTGGAGCCGACCTGCGAGAAGGACGGCTATACCGAGTCTGCCTGCGCGCGCTGCGGCCTCAGCTACCGCACGAACTATGTGGCAGCAAAGGGCCACAGCTATGTGGACGTCGTGACGGCTCCGACCTGTGAGTCCGCCGGTTACACGACGCATACCTGCTCCGTCTGCGGCGACAGCTATGTCGACGCGATGCTCCCGGCCACGGGCCACAGCTATGTGGACGTCGTGACGGCCCCGACCTGCGAAAAGGGCGGCTACACGACGCACACCTGCTCCGTCTGCGGCAGCAGCTATGTCGATACCATGATCGATGCGCTCGGCCATGATTATCAGACCGTTGTGACAGCTCCGACCTGCGACGCCATGGGCTATACGACGCATACCTGCACGCGCTGCGGCAACAGCTACGTCGACAGCTATACGCAGGCAGCGGATCACAGCTACACGAGCGAGGTGACGAAGCAGCCGACCTGCACGGAGGAGGGCGTTCGTACCTTCACCTGCACGAACTGCAGCAAGAGCTACACCGAGTCCATCCCGATGATCGCCCACAGCTATGAGGAGGTCAAGACGGAGCCGGACTGCACGCATATGGGCTACACGACCTATACCTGCTCTGTTTGCGGCGACAGCTACAAGGCCGATTTCGTGGATGCGGCGGGCCATGACTGCGAGGCGACGGTAGTCGCCCCGACCTGCGAGGGCTACGGCTACACGGAGAATCACTGCAAGCACTGCGACTACACCTATATCAGCGAGATCCGTCAGCCGCTTGGCCATGACGACAAGCTGACCGGCGCGAAGGAAGCCACCTGCACGGAGCCGGGCTACACAGGCGACATGGTCTGCACGCGCTGCGGCGAAGTGCACAGCAAGGGCGAGGAAATCCCTGCTCTGGGCCACGACTACGGCGACTGGACGACGGTGAAGGAAGCCGATTGCTTCCACACTGGTCTGGAAGAGCGCAAGTGCGGCCGCTGCGGCGAGATCGAGCAGCACGAGACCACAGCAGAGACCTGCCCGAGCGAAGCCTACACGGATCTCGACCGGAATGGTTGGTATCACGAGTACGTTGACTGGGTGCTGAAAAACGGCGTGATGAACGGCGTCGGCGGCGGCCTGTTCGAGCCGAACGGCGAGACGACCCGCGCAATGCTGGTCATGGTGCTTTACCGTATGGCGGGCGCGCCGGACATGGCGGGCCGTGAGAGCAGCTTCACGGACGTGTCTGCCGACAGCTGGTATGGCGCGGCGGTGATCTGGGCCTCGGAGAACGGCATCGTTAACGGTGTCGGCGGCGGACTGTTTGATCCGGATGCTTCCCTCACGCGCGAGCAGATGGCTATGATGCTCTATCGCTTTGCGGGCTATCTCGGCAGCAATACCGAGAAGCGCGCCGACCTGAGCGCCTACGGCGATGCCGACGCGGTCAGCGCATTTGCGCAGGATGCCATGGCATGGGCCGTTGCAGAGGGCCTTGTCAATGGCCGCAGCGCAGCGGAGCTTGCGCCAAAGGCCGGTGCAACGCGCGCGGAGCTGGCGACGATTCTGTTCCGCTTTGCGGCGCTGCAGAACGCCTGAAGCAAATTACGCATAAGCAGCGAACGAGTGCCCCGGGGAGACCCGGGGCACTTTGTATGCGGCACATAGAAAAATCGGAAAAAGGCCTTGACAAAGGGGCCGACAGTCCCTATAATAGAAAGTAACCGAACGGTTACATAAACAGCCAGACGCAAAGACGCAGTGCTGATCGCGGTTCCGATCATGCGCTGCGTCTGTTTTTTGAGAGGAAGATTTTATGAACGCAATTCGTTATCCCACGAGCACCGCAGCACTGCGCGTTATGCGCGGCAGCGCCGTGGGTATCCATGGGCGTCCTGCTGGCGGCCGTCGCCGCCGAAACGTCAAGAGCGCAATGAGAGAAAGGGGAAATTTACCATGAAGCTGTATTTTGGAAACGCCGTCACAACGGCAACGACGCTGATGATCCTTGCCCTGCTGGGCTACATCGGCGTTTCCGTCTGGAACCGCGGCAATATCGCCTGCTGGGGCAGGAGAACGCTGCTCCTGCTGGTGTTCGGTCTGGTCGTCTGCTGCTTTGCGGCGGCGCGGGATGGGCTGGACAAGACCATCCAGCACACCATCGACGGCAGCTGCGCACCGGGCGTGTTTCCGCTCGTCAGCGTTCCGACCGTCGTCGGCTGTGCCGGTGCGCTGCTGATCGTCGTCGCCGCGATCGCCACACCGATCGCCAGAACGCAGAAAATGCGGGAGCTCTGGTTCTATGTGATGTCCGGCGGCGCGGTCCTGAAGATCGCCACCATGGAGATCGCGCGGCTCGTGCTCTGAGACCGCGCGGAGAATTCTTGGACTGTCAAAAAAGGTCCGTAAAGACTTTTTGACGAGCTGCATTCTGGCGGGAGACCTCCCGCCGTATGATCGGAAAGGAGAAGAAGCATGGAAAAGAAGAACGCATTTACGATCACGCGAGCCCGGCCGGAGGATGCCGCGGCGCTGCTGGACTACCTGAAGATCGTGGGCGGCGAGACGGACAACCTCAGCTTCGGCGCAGAGGGCGTGCCGCTTGCGCCGGAGGAGGAGCAGGCCTATCTGCGCACACAGGTCGATTCGCCGGACCATGTGCAGTATCTTGCCAGGGTGGACAGCGAGCTCATCGGCACGGCCAGCCTGAACCGCAAGCCCGGCCGGATGCGCCACCGCGGCGTGTTCGGCATCAGCCTGAAGCGGGCGTGGTGGGGCTGCGGTGCGGCCTCGGCCCTGACGGAGGCCGTCCTTGCCTTTGCGCGGGAAAACGGCTTTGCCCAGCTCGATATCGAGGTGCGCAGTGACAATGTCCGCGCCATCCGGCTGTATGAAAAATTCGGCTTCCGGAAGCTGTGCACCTTCCCGGCCTTCTTCCGCATCGGCGGGCAGGACATTGATTTTGATGTGATGCTCCTGCAGCTGGCTCAAATCTGACTGCAGCGGCGTGCCCTTTCCGGGCGGTGACCCCGTGGAGACAGGCAGCGGCAGCAGCGCAACGGTTTTGGATTTCATCTATGATAATCATGGGCTGCCGTTCGCCTTGAATTATTCCACTCAAGCTCCGGCTCCAAGGCAGAAATCAACCCTCTGCGCTACCGTGGGTACTACTACGACACCGAGACTGGATTCTACTATGTATCCAGCCGTTATTACGATCCTGAGGTTGGTCGGTGGATACACAGGTGACAGGCTTGCAAAAAGTACAGGTGGATTCTCCCAGCTCGTTATAGTATAATAAACACCACCCCCAGAACTGAAAAACAGCACCCCGAAGCTATTTTTGTAACCTATTTGCCTTTTTCCGTCGTTATGTGGTTGAGGGCTCCTTGAGAGAAAGGAGAATATATGCTGGTTCTATACATGAGCTTTATAAACGACGAAATACACCGCCGTCTATTTGAGGAAATATACATGACCTACCGGAAGCAGATGTTCCTTGTTGCCCGCGCCGTGCTGAGCAACGATTCCGATGCCGAGGACGCCGTCCACGATGTTTTTCTGAAGATTGCAAAAAGTCAAATGCAGAAAATTGGCAGCATCCAGGAGGCGGCGGATGTAAGAAGCTATCTGTTGAAGGCAACTAAGCATCAGGCTATCGATCATTTACGCAAGCGGCAGCGTCAGCGGACTGTCATGAATGCGGAACGGGAGGATGCACTGAAAAGCATAGTGGAGCTGTCAGATAACCAGCTTGTGGACATGATCAGCAACGGCATAGCATATGACTGCATCCTTCAAGTCATTGCGTCACTGGATGACATCTACAGGGACACCCTGTATGCCCACTTCGTGCTGGAGCTGTCCATACCGGAGACGGCAAGCTTGCTAAACTGTAAGACAGCAACAGCAAAGCAGCGGCTGGTTCGCGGAAAAAAGCTTTTGCAAAAGCAGTTATTGGAGGAGGAATAGATATGACCGATAACTTGCTAAAAACAGCCCTTCGGGAGGCCGCCTCACGAGAATTTGCAGGTATGCCGCAAAGCGACGGCGATATCACCTACACGTTCTCGCCTCGCTTTACCCGCAGGATGAATCGGCTTGCCAAGGCTGAGAAAAGCTGGCTCTGGCGTATGACAAGCACGGCCTCCAAGCGGGCTGCGGCAGCGGGTATTGCCATGATACTAATTGCGCTGACTGCTTGCAGCATTCCGGCCATTCGGGAGCCTGTGGCGGCCTTCTTCAAGGGGACCTATGAGAACTGCGTTCGCTTTTTTACCGGAAACGCCGGAGCTGACCGAATCGCGGAGCGTTATGGACAAGCTGAAAACGCAGTACCCCGTCATCGACAAAATGAACGAGGGCAGCGGCGAGATCCGCATGACCGCAGAGGAACATCAGGCGTATGTGGACTATCTGAACCTTGCCCGCCAAATGGAGGATATGGAGCGGCAGCACATTTACTTCCGCGGACATACCGATGCCGTGGCCTACCTCAAGAAAATCAAAGCGATATAAGTACGATGAAAGCGGTGCAGAAAAAATAATCTGCACCGCTTTTCTGTCGAAAGTGCGAAATCCGCGCCGAAAAAATCTGTGAAAATAAAAAGTTTTTCTGAAATCTCAGCAAAAACTATTGACCGCAACTGCGTTTTTGGCTATACTAATGGTAAGGAGGCGATACTATGATCGTAAGACCCTACTATTTGGATATGCTGAAAACCTATCGAGATGCCCCGCTGGTGAAGATACTCGCCGGTATCCGCCGCTGCGGGAAATCCACGATTTTGGATATGTTGCAGGATGACCTGATCGGCAGCGGCATTTCCAAAGACCATGTGATCCATCTGCGCTATACCTCGGAAGAACTGGACGACGGCATGACCGCCAAGCAGATGTACCGTAATATAAAGGAGCAAATGACCGACGACCGGCGCTACTATCTTCTGCTGGACGAGGTGCAGGAGGTGGAAGGCTGGGAAAGGGCGGTCAACAGTCTGCTTGAGGACGCCAATACCGACATTTATGTGACCGGCTCCAATTCCAAGCTGATGTCCGGCGAGATTTCCACCTATCTGACGGGACGCTATATCTCCATTCCGGTGTTTACCTTATCCTTTTCCGAATATCTGGAATTTAAGAAGGACAGCGGCCGAACGCCAAAGGAGCTTTTGAATGAGTATATCCGCATGGGCGGGTTTCCCATCGTTGCACTTGGAAATTTTGACGAGCGCTCGTCCTATCAGATCGTCGAGGGAATCTACAATTCCGTAATTACCAGCGACATCACCAAGCGGCACAATATCACGAATTTTGATCTGTTCAACCGTGTGGTAAAATATGTGGTTGAGAATGTCGGCAAGACCTTTTCTGCCAACGCCATCGTGAAATTTATGAAGGGCGAGGGGCGTTCTCTCTCGGTAGAGGCTGTGTACAACTATCTGGAATGGCTGGAAAAGGCTTTTGTGATCTACCGCTGTCAGCGGTACGATATGCAGGGCAAGACCGTCTTGAAAACGCAGGAGAAGTTCTATCTTGCGGACGCGTCTCTCAAATACTGCATGATGGGCTTTAATCCGAAATCCGTTGCCGCTATGCTGGAGAACATCGTGTACTTTGAGCTTCGGCGGAAGGGCTATGATGTGTATATCGGCAAAAACGCCACCAAGGAGATCGACTTCGTAGCCGTGCGGCGGGACGAGCGTATCTATGTGCAAGTGTGCCGCAATATGCCGGAGGAGTCTGACCGTGAGGTTGCCAACCTGCTTGAAATCAAAGACCATTACCCGAAGTATGTGGTGACGATGGACGAACTGGCCGCAGGCAATATCAACGGTGTCAAAATTATGCATCTGGCGGATTTTTTGTTAGCTAAGGATTATTGAACTTGAGAAAGGATGTGACAAATATGGCAGAAAGAAAATATCAGTTTGAACGATTGACACCTATTGACAATATGGATTTGGATGTTTACGAAGAGGCAATAGATTATGTCTTTGATAATTCTGATATAAAGAATGTTGCGATTTCCGGCGCTTACAGTGCAGGCAAAAGCAGCGTCTTGGCTTCATACAAGAAAAACCATAGTAATTTGCGCTTTCTGCATATCTCTCTCGCACATTTCAAATCTCCCGATCAAGAAGATGAGACAGAAATAAAGGAATCTGTATTAGAAGGTAAAATTCTCAACCAACTGATACATCAAATTCCGTCAGAAAAAATACCTCAAACCAATTTCAGAGTAAAGAAAAAGGTAAACACAAAAAGTGTTATTAGGCTAACAATCGGAGCGGTATTATTCCTCGTTTCCACTATTTATTTTTTCTGCTTCGATATGTGGAAAAACTATTTAAGTTCTCTACCTGACAATTGGTTCAAAACCATATTAACACCATCCACACATCAATACGCTTTGATGGTAGATACGGGCTGACGGTCACGATTACGGAAAACAACGAAAGGAGCATTTGCAATGGAAAATGAAAAGAAAATCAAAGTAGTTCTGCTGGAGCCGGGCAAGCTCGCCCGTGCGACCGAGATTGACGCATCCCTTGCCGGAATGCAGAAAACGGTGGGCGGTCTGATCGAGCCGTTCTATCCCTTTGAGGAGCAGGTTTGCATCGTCTGCAATGAAGAAAGCAAGATCAACGGGATGCGCCCGAACCGCAGTGTGAAGAACGACGACGGCGTGATGGTGGATGGAATACCAGCCTTTTAATTAGGCCTATAAAAAGGAGCAAATGGCATAGACCAAAGATGCCATTTGCTCCTTTTGCATGTTACATACCGAATGGGCGGAAAAATCATTAGATGTGTTCAGCTACGATTTTTCCGTTCTTCTTGCATGGGAAATTGAACGATATGATAGAATTTCTTACTTTCGGGGTCAAAACGCATCGTTGCAACGCCGTGATATCGGGCTACTATACGTCCAATGCTCTTCAGCCCCACACCATGAATTCCGGGATTGCGCTTTTTCGTTCGAAACAAGCCCTCATGATCCGGCACAGGTGGTGTGTCGCAGGAATTGACAACTGAAACGATCACAACCTGTTGGTCCTCATTTTTCTTTACGGATAGCTCTATCGTCCGTTCTGCAGAGAAGCTCGCCGCCTCGAACGCATTCGTCAGCAGGTTACCGTAAAAGGTCGTAATACTTGGGGCATCCATAAACGAAAGACAATTATCCCGGATATCACATTGAAAGGTTATTTGGGGGCTTTTACATTTATCCCGAAATTGCTGCAGCATGAAATTAAGTATGGGGTCAGAACATAGTTTTACCTGCTGATCAGGCAGTACATCATCCACGAGTTTTGTAATATACTCGGATATCCCCGGAGCGTTGAAATCGTTTGCCAAGCCGTGAATAGTATTTAGATGTCTTTTGATGTCGTGTATGAGAATGCGCTGGTTTTCGGACTGCTTTTGCAGATCCTGATAATATGCAGCATCTGCTTCTTCTTTTTGAATACTCAAATTCATAGCCAGCTGTTCAGCGTGCATTCGCTGCAAATGGTTGTATATGACCATAAAAATCAGATTGACGATCAGCAAGGTCAACACAATGATTATCATGAGAAGTTCTACCGGCTTTGCCATCTCTGCGCGTACCCCGATATATACCACTACTGCTGAGACAATGACAGAAAAGATCGGTAATATGCAAAGCAATCCCATAAACGCAGGCTCTTCCTGAGCCTGTCGGTTCGGAGCCCAGAGTTTTGCAGCAATGACTGTTATCGAAAAATAAAGCATTTTGCTGATCACAGCCATGACGATCATGATGGCCAAACTATCTGCATAGGCACCAAAACGGAACCCAAACAAGCTGATGATCCATGCTGCGATAATTTCTGTAATAGCCATGATCGAGGTCAGAAAAGCAGAATGCAATATGGCAGATCTCAGTTTGCATTCGTAATTCATCCATAGCAGCAGTAAATTAGCGAGGAAAAATGCTGCGCCATTCAAAACGACGCTGTTAAACCATGTAATGCCAAACAAGAGAAGATAGGCAACCGCAAAAGTGATACCGATTTTCAAGCCGGACGATTTTCTACAAAACAGAGCATCAAAATACAACCATGCAATGGTCGCTTCCGCAATATATAACACGCCATAGCAAATATATTCCGCCATCATTTCACGCTTTCCATATACCACAAATAGGTGTCCTTGAATGCAGTATACCTTCTCCTTGTTAAGTAAGCGGTCATCTCCCTGCCCCGATATTTCAGCAGGATCGTATCTTTGTGAATAGAATTGACAAAGTGCAGATTGACGATATAGCTCCGGTGCGTCATATAAAAGCATGGCAAGGTCAAAGTTTGCCGCCAATACTCCATATTCTGTGTACTTTGCAGAACTCCATCTATCGTATGAACTAAAACTTTTCTCTGTGTCGCTTCAACGCAAATGATCTCTTCCGCACGACGAACAAATACTCCTTCATTCGTTACAATGGGGAACTCGCGGCTTTCCATATTGTACTGGTAAACTGCATCTTTCAGATTGCGAAACAGCCGATTTTTATCAATCGGTTTTGACAAATACCGAAACACCTGAAATCTCATGGCTTCGTCCAAATAATCCGGATAAGAGGTCACGATGAATATTTTTATATTTGGATTCAATTCTTTCAGCTTTGCACCAACATGGATCCCGCTAACGCCGGGCATTTCAACATCTAAAAATGCGATATCCGCACGAGCTTTAGCATTTAACAGAGCATCTCCGCTGGAGTAATAGGCGAATTCCACTTTCTTTCCTCCCAGCTGTGCAAAAAACTCTGACACATATGACAGGAGCTGCTCGATGACCATGGGGTCATCATCACAAAAAATAATACGCACAATAATACCCCTACCTTTTTAAGAGTAGGGGTATTATAGCATATCTAAAAGTAATTGTCACTATTCCATCGGTCAGACGATCTTCTAACCATGATTTGAACGATCGCCAATATAAGGTCGAGGTCATTCTCAGAACATAGTCTCAATCCATCGGTTATATTTTGTGGAATATTGTTTGAGTGCATATTTCCCATCAAAAGGTAATCAGGTGTTACATGCAGAGCGTTACATATGCTGACCAATATTTCGAGGCTGGGTCGTTCTTTCCCACGCTCAATGCTTGATAAGTAATTATTAGATATTCCCACTGTTTCAGCCAGATTTGTTTGCTTGATGCCAGCGTGTATACGCCGTTGAGCAATTCGGTTCCCTATCTCAACGTAGTTCAATTCCACTAGAATTACCTGCCCTCATAAATCCTACCAATAGCATCGCTTAAACTCAACAATCTATTCCAGAATTATTCTGTATTGGATGTAGTTGTATAAATAAAATGCAAATTTGATTTATGCAGCAAAGAATTTTTCTGTTTTAGTTATATATCCTGTGCCTATTTATTGAGCGTATATACGTTTTTGAGTGAATTCTGTCGTTTCGTGTATAATGTCTTTCATTTTATTCAAATTTACACTACAATACATTTGCAGGTAATCTGCAAAAAAATTTCTGGAGGGTTTTATATGAAAAGAACTACTCGAAACAACATGCTGCTGGGAAAAACAGCATCTCTTCTCTCTGCTGTCCTGTGCGCAGTCCTATTTGTCTGTGCAAATACTAACTCCTGTTTTATGATTCACCAGCCTCAAGCGCCCGATGAGCTGCGCAAATTCAGCAAACTCAAATGATCAATCGGCTTTCTGAGCGCGTCGTAAGTTGGCTTAGAAGGGAAGGCTGTGTTGAAGCCTCCGAAGTACCGCTGTTTCGCTATGCAGCTTACAGTTTTATATGGGGGCTGCTTCCTTTTATCATAGTTACTGTATGGGGGATTATTTTCAACGCGCTACTCGAAAGCACTCTATTAATTCTTCCGTTTATGCTGATTCGCAAGTTTAGCGGCGGATATCATCTCTCCAACCCCGGTATTTGCTTTGCCACGTCAACTATCCTTTTGGGATTTGCCGTATGGGGATTAACTGTGATCAATAGCACTACCTCATCAACGGGACTATCTGTTGCAGTTTTTCTATCAGTAGTTATTATTTGCGTGTTTAGTCCTATCGATTCTGAAGCCAGACGCTTATCAGAGAAGGAAATTCGGGTATTCGGGAGGTGGGCCAGAGTTATTGTAATAGCAATGCTAATTGTGTACATTATTTTTCTGGCTATCAAACAGGACTATGTTGCCTTTCCTATCGGATTTGGGATAGTTTTACCAGCTTGTTTGCAAATGCCTGTATTGATCAAGCGGTTATTTGCAAATACACAAAAAAAGCATGACCAAAAGGGCCCATAAATTGTCGTTTCGTGCATCTTCTCTTGAATTCTCATAATTCAAAAAGTAAGATGTACTAAACGGCCGACTCGATAGTGTATAGCAGGCAAAATAGACTATCCGAACTATTTGGCTCGAGGCATAGTCATTTCTCGTTGACAAACGCAGGGCCAGTGTTTGCTATAGTCCAATGCCCACGATCGACATGTGGTGCCATTGCCGATCGTCTTGTGAAAGGACAAACACATTAACTGTATGTTGATTGCAGTTGGGGCAGAAAGAAATCAGCAAATACACCAAATACTAAATAGGAGGAGCTACGCATGAAAAAGGTTATTTCTCTTGTTATGGCCATTGCACTGGTTATGTGCCTTGCCATCCCCACTTTTGCGGCACAGCCCGACACTGTGGTGCCCCAGGCATGCAGTCACACTTGGGGAGCTGCTACTACGTCTACATCATGGGCTAAGTACAACGACTCGCAATGCAAAAAAACCGTTGTGGTGACAAGAGTATGTACTAAATGCGCGAAAGTCACGCAAACATCTACCGTCAGCTATCCTTATCATGGTGAAGCTTTGAGTCGTGCAAGTTGTGATGGCACTACTCAGACGCACGTTTACAACTGCCCCAATTGCGGTGCATATCGGTATACGAAGTGGATCGCATGTCCCGGTGCAGGTAAGAATCACAAAAATGGCTGTCAGTGGTTGCCTATCTAAACTCTTAGTAAGCTTTGTATAGTCAACCCGACCATTAAGCAACAATCTTAAAATGTTGCCGCACCACCCCAGGTGCGGCAACATTTGATATTACGAAAAGGGGGATAGAACTATGAATATTTTCCTCAAGCAGGCAACAAGAAGGCCGCTCTTTACCACATTGCTGGTATTGCTGCTCAGTTTCTCTGTTCTGCTATCCTGCATCGGTTATTCCGCGTGGGAAAGCGCCAAAACACAGAAAAGTGAGATTTCAAATGGTTACACAACGATTGCAATCCCGATAGAGCCTGATCTAAGCAACCTGTCACCAGAGGAGATCGCCACCGCATTGCAGAATCGTGTATTTGCAGACAACGCAGCGCAGGAGGCTCCCCAAATCACCATGGTTGACCGTCGCTGCCTGCTTTCTGCTCATATAGCGGGCAGTAGATCCCTCTCTTCCAGCAGCATCGACCCATCTGAATATAATACTGCATTTGATGGAGAATGTTATTCTCTTGCTGTATTTGCACTGCGCTGCAGCGGCATCCGGGAGCAGCCAACGGAAGGTATGTTTCTGTATGATGCAACATTCAGCGTTGAGGAAATCGTCTGCTTGTCAGACGCATATAATACGTTCCCCAGACCTGATTCGGTACATATCTACAGCGATGTACGCGAATCGGATGGGGCAGTACCATTTGAAAAAGGTAAAACCTATCTTGTGTTCGGCCAATACCAAGATCATCGTGTCGTTCGGTCCGCCGATGGGTATGATCAGGTAAAAAATGAGAATCGCTACATTGTTCCGTTCCCTGAGATCAACAGCAATTTCTATGGTGAGCCCAGCAGTCTTGAACTTGGTAGTTATAATGGGCTGGACTACCATTTCCTTGCGGCAGGACAACTTCCTTGGGTCTGTGAATATACAGGGTCGGTGACAGATTATCTAAACAGCGATGCAGCTTCGACTTGGCGGGAAGATATTGTACCGCTTTGTCAGCTTAACTATGAGTCTGCGGCCGTGATACTGACCGATCGAGCAGAGAGTATGTATTCTTTTAATACCGGTGATGAGGCTTTGTTATCCGGGCGCTTTTTTACAGGCGAAGAGTACACAAACGGTGATGATGTGTGTGTCATCAGTGCAGCCTATGCTGAACAAAACGGCCTCCGGCTGGGAGATATGATTCAGCTTGACTACTATGATTCTGGATTTGGGGAATACAACAACGGTGCGACGGCGAATTCTATGCTTGCGGCGGAAGATCCGGGCCCTTATCGTCAACGATACTATATGTCTCTCGATGATGCGATCGGTGTATGCAAAAATTATACCGTTATTGGCATTTATACTGGCGCTCGATTCGCATTTGGCGCATATCAGCTTAATGCGGACACGATTTTGGTTCCCAAAGCATCTGTTCCTAATGCGCAGAATTATGAAACACGGGCAAATTCCTTACTGAACACTTTTGTCCTGAAAAATGGCTCTGCAAAAGAATTTGAAAAGTACATGGAGCAGCAGAACCTCGCTGGACAATTTCTCTATTTCGATCAGGACTTTTCTTCTATGCAGGAATCACTGGATGCACTTGAAACCAATGCCATGCGCCTGATGATGGTCGGCATCGGAGTATTCCTGCTTACTTCCGCACTGTTTTTGTTTCTGAATTTCCGCAGAATGAACTTGACGATCCGTGGTGTTCGCCTCTTGGGCAGGTCATCCAAGGCAGTATTCCGGGAAATCATCATGGCACTTATTCCTTTGGAAACCCTTGCAGTCTTGTTTGGCACATGTGCTGCAATTGCGCTATTTGATGTTGTTACACGGAATCTGCTTTCGAGCGCTCTTACGCTCCGACCGGAGGCAATGGCGGTTTCTGCTGTTACTGCATTTGTATTTCTCATGGTTTCTACTATGATCAGCACGGCGATCTTTGCGAACCGCAAGCTGATGAAAGCAAAATAAGGCTTGCCTTGAAAGGAGCATAATTGTCTATGTCTCAAAAAAACGGTCACGCTCTTGAAAGTGTAACACTGACTGCCATGCTCCGCCGATGGACATCAAGTCTGCTCCTTATTGCGGTTGCCGCCGCAGGGGCTCTTTCTGCAATGATCTTACAGAATTTAACTATCCGTCAGGAGAATGCTTTATGCAACACGATTGAGAATACCACAATTTCCTGCACCGTAACAAATGCAAAAGGTACTGATTCCGGCAACCTGCAAATGCTTTCGGCTTTTGTAGAGATGTTGGAGGGGAAACGACGGTTGCGGGAATGCTATTTGGACGATTATGTAAAAAACGTGCGGGCAAAAGCGAAAATGTCATTGGAGAAACCGGAAGGCGCAACACTCAGCAGGATTCTCTCGATCGATTCCGATCCCGCTCTTTCTCAAGCAGAAGGGGTCTATGTCCAATTTTTTGAAGACTGGGAGGAAGGAGTTCTGCGCGGGCAAGAACAAGTATGCCTGATTTCATCTGACTTGGTCACCGATGGCGAATACATTACCGTTGCCGCCGATATGGGCGAATCTGCACGATTGCGAATCATAGGGACTGTTACAAACGGCCCGAGCAATGAAATATATTGTCCCTATTTCATGTCATGGAGTGAAGGCGTTTCCGTTGCTTTTCTGACGGACAGCTGTTCTTTCGATATCCGAAACAATCAAAAGCTGGAAGAAAGCAAATCGTATATTTACGAGTGGTTTGTTCGCCCGGATCTCAGCAATCAAATGGATGGTCTTACTTTTGGTGTTTTAATCCACGATGAGACCTATCAGAAAAATATAGAGGAGATTCAGGCGAACCTTTCCATGCTGCATCTGTTGCTGCCGGTTTTGATCATTGTATGCGGCGGCATCGGCTTTTTCGCAAGTTTTCTGGCAACTCGCGGCAGGACAAAAGAGTTTGCTGTCATGCGCTGCCTCGGCATGAAACAATGTAAAATTTTTGGATTGGTCATGGGAGAACTTTCTATTCTCGCTTTTACAGGTGCATTCTTCGGTATAGCTGGTGGCATTCTTCTGGAAGGCGAAATACAGACAAGTGCATTGCTTCATGCTGCGCTGATGACAGGTATATTTTTACTCGGTTCCGCGGTTGCAGCACTTCGGATCACAAGCATAAATGTTATGAATCTCATGAAGGTGGAGGATTGAATATGAATATCCTGACTTCCAAACAAGTTACATACGAATATAGAAATGCAGTCCAGACAGTAAGGGCTGTGAATGGTGTCAGTTGCACTTTTCAACAGGGGCATGTTTATGCCATTGTAGGGCCTTCCGGCAGCGGGAAGACTACATTTCTATCGTTGCTTGCAGGACTGGATGTGCCGACCTCCGGCACGATCGAATTAGACGGAGAATCCACGGCGAAAATGAACCGTGATTCTTACCGGCTGAACCATGTGTCCGTGATTTACCAGAATTTCAACTTGTTTCAACACCTGACCGTGTTGGAGAACGCCGCCTATCCCCTGTATGTCCGCAAAATGCCAAAGAAAAAAGCGGATGAGCTCGCAGCAGAAAAACTTCTGCAAGTTGGGTTGAAGGAGGATCAGTTCAAGCGGTTTCCCAATATGCTCTCCGGAGGAGAGCAGCAGCGAGTGGCTATCGCCCGCGCGCTAACCTCAGGCAGTGAGCTTATTCTGGCAGACGAACCTACCGGCAATTTGGACAGTGAAAACAGCCGAAACATTGTTGGTATTCTGCAAGGGCTGGCCCATGAGGGAAATCGCTGTGTTATCATTGTCACCCACGATCCCGCAGTAGCAGAGGTAGCCGATGTGCTACTAAAGATGAAAGACGGTAAGTTGATTCACTGATCCGTTGCATCACCTATTTGCACAAGGAAAATGACCGACAGTGCCATATACCAAAAGATTCGCTTGCAGTTTAGAGCCCATTTTGGTGACTTGAAGTCTTATGTCTTCAAGGATATGGCTACGGAAATCCGTAAAATGGTTGTCACCTTGCGGTGTATAGCAAAAACATGATGCCGATTTGATAGATGCTTTCGCTGCTGTGACCGGACAATGAGGATTATCCTGAAAGCATGACAAAAGCATCGGGCGCTTGATCCATCGCTTGCATCAATTATTCAACTTGATTTCTACTCATTCCTTGATGCTGAACTGCACGGTCATTATAATAATGAATTAAACGCACTTGCTTTGCGGCTTCTGCCGCTTTGCAGGTGCGTTTTGCTATATCTGTGCCTTTTGCGTGGCAGCGTAGGCTGCCGCAGCCCTCCGTCCGATTTGGATCATTCAAAAATTCAAATCGAAACGGAGGATAACGCTATGGATGGAAACCATCCGAAACGAAGAAAGGACAAATATGATCCCTATACCATCAGCACGACCGAGGACGGCCGCCATTGGCTGACCTTTTTGGACGGGCAAGGCGATCGGCATCATGTTGAGATCAGTGCTGCCGTATTTACACTGTTCGATTCCTTTGAGTTGGACGATCTCTCCTATCTGAACGAGGTGGATCGCCACTATGAGCAGTCGGAGCTCACGGAGGCATCGTTGTATGACCGAGCCGTGCATCGCCCGGCGACGGTCGAAGAAAGCGCTTTGCAGAGCATGGAATATGCGCAGTTACATAGGGCGATCTCTGAACTGCCCGAAATACAAAAGCGGAGGTTGATCCTCTACTATTTTCAAGGCTTGACCTATGAGCAGATTGCAGAAATGGAGGGATGCACCAAACGGGCAGTGAAATTCAGTGTAGACATCGCCGTGGAAAAGCTCAAAAAGTTTTTCAAAAATTTTTGAGTTCAGACTACACAAATAGCCTTTAAGTGAGGAAACAGGTGGAGAGGTACGAAAACTCTCTGCCTGTT